>Ga0208061_100068_pt1 | contig 33202 bp, 23 predicted proteins | sample DeeseametaMP0555_FD_184209 | JGI IMG/M metagenome (GOLD analysis project Ga0208061, IMG submission 184209) | Marine microbial communities from the Deep Atlantic Ocean - MP0555 (SPAdes) | ecosystem: Environmental > Aquatic > Marine > Oceanic | place: South Atlantic Ocean | collected 2011-01-23 | reverse complement strand
CACATGTCGCCTCGCCGCGTCTCCTGGGCTGTTTTTGTCCTCGTAAAGCTCTGGAAGAGCTCTGTCACCAGGGTGATTTTTCCACACCAGAGAGTTCGGTGACAAAATGGAGGATCGCGCTTTCAGGAGGGATGCAGCAGCAGATGCAGCGTGTTCTGGAATCCAGAAACCTCTTCGATTTCGCGAACTCGCGCAGGGGTCGCGAGGTCAGGCGCGAGGATAATCGCGCGAATCTCAGCGTCGATTCTGGCGCGCTGGAGAGGGATTTTTTTGGCGTCCTCCACGAGCGATGCGCGATAGATCGCGAACTCGCGCTCGAGCGCGGTCTGAACGAGCCTGGCACTCATCGTGTAGAGTTCGTTTTGGATCGCGCTGTCATCGCGGCCCTCGGCGCGGAGCTGCTCTCGCACAGTTTGCGAAGAGAGGCGTTTGTCGAAGGGCACGAGCTCGAGCTCGAAGATCGTCTCGCACTGTCGAGCGCTCACCGATGTGCTCGCCCTGCACACCGGGCTGCCGAACTCGGTGGCGATCTCGACGCCGTGCGCGCTCTCCGGCTCGGACAGCAACGAGAGCTTCATCCCCTCGGGCCACCGCACGCGCTCGAGGTGTGCGGCGATGGTCGAGGCAGGTTGCGCGAGCGTATCCTGTGGCATCACGACCTGGAAGGCATAGCGATCGAGGATGCGCTCGCGCATACGCTCGCGATGCTCGGCGTATTTGACCTGCTCGCGATCGAGCTGCGCGGCCTTCGACCAGGTGAGCAACGCGCTCCCCCACAGACGTTGATCCTCATCTGCGTGAGCGCGCGCCTCGAGTCGATCGAGCCACTGCTGGCGAATCCTCGCGAGCTGCTGCTTTGCGTTCGCGCGCTCGTCGGGGAACTCGGTGGCGATCAATAACTGGAGCTCGAAGGCGTTCTGAAAATCCTTGCGCGATACAGCAGCGCGCGCGGCGCTATCCGCGCGCCTGTACGCCTCCTCCGCGAAGGCATCCATGCCCGGATAATCGCCCCCGAGCTCGTGCATGGCTCTGGAGAAGGCGTCGATGCCTGCTCTGGCGGAGCCCTGATCGAAGGACTCTCGCGAGGTAGTCAGCCGCTGCGTGAAGAGCGCCTGCCGCGTCTCTTCGAGGCGCGCGCTCACGCGCTCGTTCTCGGGCTCCTGGCTGGCGGCGCGTTCGTAGTGCGGCAACGCCAGGTGAAACGCGCCGCGCTTGTAATAAAGATCCCCCTGTCGCTCCGCTTCAGAGGGTTGTTGTTGCGTCGTCGCGCACGCGCTCGCGACAAGGAGCAAACCGCTCGCAAGGATCACGGGTGAGGCAGAAAATCCAGTATTCATGGGCACTATCGTCTGTTTCGAGAAATCACTCGCTGGCAAATTCGGCCATATAGACGATCAGAGTTTCCTTTTTATTCTTCGGCGCTTCGAATTTCCATCGTCGCACGAGCTCGGTCATGCACTCCATGACCTTGGCATCCTGGATGGTCGAGCCATCGAAGATCACGCTGGCGACGCTCCCATCGGGCTTGACGCTGACCGTGGTCACCAGCACCCCTGCGAGCGCGGGGTTTTTGGCGAGGCCGCGTTCATAGCAAAAACGAAGCTGCGCGCGGCGTGGTTCGAGCGCGGCCTTGACCTCTTTGGTCGAGATACCACCCGCGACGCTCAAGCCCACGTCGGTCATTTTGGCGGGGCTCCCGCCATCGATCACAGGCAGACCATCAGGGGTGATTTCAGCGGCGCGCTCGGGTGGCGCAGCCTTGGCGGCTTCTTTCGCGCGCTCGAACTCTTCGAGCGCGTCGCATGCGGGCACGAGCGAAATCTCACAAGCATTCTTGTAGTATTTCATCGTGTCCGCCATGGGCAGTGAGCCCGGCGCTGGAGGACGGATCAACTCCTCGTAGCTGTGCTCGGCGCGGCGATCTTTGAGGCGCCTGGCGCGCTCGAGAGAAAAAGCGATCTCCTGCCCGTCATAATCGACGCCGACCTGCATCCAAACCATGAGCGCGTAATCGTAGCACGCTTTCTTGTGCTCGAGATCGCAGGCTCGGAACATGGCCATGGCCGCGCGCGAGGTCATCGCTGGCTCGGTCGAGACCGCGAGCGTGGAGAGCGCGAAGTCATGGCAAGCCTGTGCCTCGCCATTGTCACACCTGGCTTCGAGCGGCGTCTTCGCGCCATGAAGCTTTGATGAGTGCGCCTCATCAGCGAGCGCATCTTGCGGCGAGGCGGCCTCGGATTTCTCCTCTCTCGCCTCGGGAGCGGTTCGGTTTGGTTGCGCGCCGAGCTTGTAACTCGGCGTCGATTTGTCCGACTTCACCGCCTTGTTATTTTGTGGCACAGAGCAAGCGAGCAAGGAGATCAGGAGCAAACACGCGGAGCAACCGAGCGCCAGATCGCGGATAGGAGTCCTCATGAGCATTCTCATCGATGTGAGGTTAGCGGGAGCGACGGTAAGCAGTATCCCAGAAACAGTGGTTCGCGATCCACCCTCACCGCACGAGATCGATCGCGATCTCGATATTGGTCGTATGAAGAAGGGGCGTTTTGTGCAAAACCATTGGCAACACTATCATCCTGTCAGCACCATCCCCATGTTTCTGTACCGGAGAGGTTGAAGATGAACCACGTCAAACGTGTGGCCGAACTCATCGATGAGGATGTCGTCGAGTCCCGAGAGGTCGCGCAGGGCCAGGTCGGAATCGTGCTCTGGATCAAGAGCGCCTCGGGTCGAGAGCTCGTGGCGAAGTTCAATGGCGAGCACAACGAGAACCTCTTGATCGAGGCGAGGATGCTCGACGACCTCTTTGCTCTCGCCGACATCCCATCTCCAGAAGTGCTCGCGCGATCCTCGGATTGCCTGATCATGCCCTACGTCCCATCCCACCCTGGCCGCGTGTCCGAAAGCGCCGAGGCGCACGCCGCGCGATGTGTCGCCAAGCTCCACGCTCATAGCCCCGAGGATGGTCGCTACGGGTACTCCTATGACACGCTCATCGGTGGCCTGGACCAGCCAAACCCGTGGGAGGAGGATTGGATCACCTTCTTCTCACAGCATCGCCTCGTACGTATGGGGAGGCAATGCATGGAGAAGGGGCGCTTTGGCGAGGACGTCATGCAAAAGATCGACGCGTTGGCTGACCGCCTCGGTGACCTGATCCCGGAACCTCGCGAGGCGGGGCTGGTGCACGGTGATTTGTGGGGAGGAAACATCCTCTGGGGCGAGGAGACAGTCGCGGCCTTTATCGACCCGGCGCTCTGTTACGCCGATCCCGAGGCCGAGCTCGCCTTCTCGACGATGTTCCACACCTTCACGCCGCGCTTCTACGAGATTTACGGCGAATACCGCCCGCTCTCGGAAGACTTCTGGGAAGTGCGAAAGCCGCTCTACAACCTCTACCCGCTGCTCGTGCACGTCATGATCTATGGTGGCGGTTACCAGGCCGAGGTCGAGCAGACGCTCGCGCGGTTCTCGTAACTCATAACGGATCACAACGCGCTCGCGCGGACCCGAGGGGCGGCGACATTTGCCCCAGGTCTTCGCGAGGTTGCCCCGCGGTGGCAAATGTCGCCGCCCCTCGGGTCCTCGGCAACCGATGCGTCGTGCAGCAACACTCACCGCGCGATGTTCATAAACCATCCATTCGTGCGGCGAGGAGAGCACCGAAGCAAGCCCCCTCGCCTCAAGATTTGGCGAGTGATTTTGCCATGGCCCGAAGCGCCGTGGCGCGGTGCGAGACGCTGTTTTTCTGCTCGGCGGGGACCTCCGCGTTGGTCTTCCCCCACTCGGGGACGAGGAAGTGAGGATCGTATCCGAAGCCTCCTTCACCGCGCGCCTCATCGATGATCTCGCCCTCCATTTCACCACGCCACCACGCCACGATCCGGTCCTCGACGAGGCCAGGAGTTCCTGGCTGTTGTGGGATGCCCTCGACGCGCGGGGCGCGCGCCTCGAGGCGCGCGATGAGCAAGTCTCCGAGCGGATCTCCGGGCACGAGCGCCAGGCAAATCGTGGCCACGTAGCGCGCCGTGCGTGGCGCATCAGGCAACGCGGCGAGGCGCTCGATCAGGAGGCGGTTGTTCGCCTCGTCATCGCGAGGTTCGCCAGCAAAGCGCGCGCTGTAGACGCCCGGAGCGCCATCCAACGCGTCGACCGCCAGGCCGGAGTCCTCGCTCATCGCGCAAACGCCCGCGTTTTGCGAAGTCTCCACCGCCTTCTTGACCGCGTTCCCGAGGAACGTGTCACGATCCTCGACGACATCGGGGAGCGGTTCGGGCCAGCTCGCCATATCGATGAAGTCGACCTCCTCCTCGAAGAGGTCCGAGAGCATCATCGCGAATTCACGACGCTTTCCAGGGTTGCTTGTCGCCACGAGCAGTTGCATGATCACCTCACGAGCCGAGCATGCCTTGAAGAAAACAGGCACACCCATTGCAGTAACACATCGAGGATAGCGCGGACTCCGCTGATTTATTTACACCGCGGATTCCCCGATGACAGGCATGGGTGCTCGACGATACGAGGCTTACGATGTGGTGCAAGCGAAATTTGTGGGGACGGACAGGTCGATGGGCTGGAGCAACGATGCTCCTCGTGTGGATGATAAGCCTTGGAGGATGCCCCGAGGCCAAAGATCCACTCGACGAGAAGCTCGAGGGTGAGATCGTCGAGCACAACCTCCGTCCGCTGGAAAAACCAGCCGAGCAAAGCGCCGCCAAGATCGAGCTCGGGCGAACGCTCTTCTTCGATCGCATCCTGAGTGGCAACCGCGATGTCTCGTGCGCGACATGCCACCACCCCGATCATCACACCGCAGATAGCCGAGAACTCTCCGCTGGCGTTGGCGGCGAGGGGCTCGGTCCAGATCGCGTCCTCGCCGCAGGCCGAGAGCTTACTCCGAGGAACGCGCCCTCCCTGTTCAATCAGGGCGACTCCGCGTGGCACACGCGATTCTGGGATGGACGCATCGAGATCTACGCGAGCGGTGAGATTCGGACCCCTGCGGCGGGATCTCTTCCCCCTGGGTTGGACAACATCGCCGCGGTGCAGGCGATGTTCCCGGTCACGAGCCGCGAAGAAATGCGCGGTGAGCGCGGTGATGTGGACATCGACGGCCAGCCCAACGAGATCGCCGAGCAGTACGACAGCGAGCACGGTCAGATCTGGGGCAAGCTGATGCTTCGACTGATCGAGCTCCCGCGCTACCGCGAGTTATTCGCAGCGGCCTACCCCGATATCGAACCAGAACAGCTCGGCTTCGAGCACGCGGCCAACGCCATCGCAGCGTTTGAAATCAAAGCCTTCACGCTGACCGAGAGCCCCTTCGATCGATACCTCGCGGGCGATAAGGACGCGTTGTCCGAGGACGCCAAAAAAGGCGCCGTGCTTTTCTTTGGCGAGGCTGGCTGTGGCCAATGCCACAACGGCCCGCTCCTGACCGATCAGAAGTTCTACAACATCGGCGCGCCACAGCTCGGGCCTGGCAAGGAACCGGAGGTACCGCTCGACAATGGACGAGCCCGCGTATCACTGAGCCCGGAGGATACCCACAAGTTCAGGACGCCTTCTCTGCACAATGTCGCGGACACAGCGCCCTACTTGCACTCGGGCGCATTCCACAAGCTCGAGGACGTCATATTGCACCATATGGACCCGAGGTCATCATACCTTGCATACGATGCAACAATGCTCGCCGAGCCGCTTCGCGACACGGTTTTGATGGACGAGCAATACCGAGAGAGGTTGTTGGCGTCGGTCTCGCCAGAGTTCGCGGTTGTTCCTGATCTGAGCGCCGAACAAATTCGCTTGTTGGTGAGCTTTCTGGAAGCACTCAGCAGTCCAAAACTCCAGCAGCTGGAGCGTTGGGTTCCAGAGCAGGTTCCGAGCGGGCTACCCATCGATTGATTCCGCCAAGGAACACCCCGAGCAGGATCAACCCGCCTCCCCAGAACACCTCGTCCTTGGGGATCTCGCCGAGCCAGAGCCAGGCGATCAGCGACGCGATCGGGGGCACGAGCAGCATCATTTGCGCCGCGCGCGAGGTCGAGAGCACGCGCAACGCGAACATGCTCAATACACCCCCGAGGCAGATCGGTCCCACCCCCAGATAGAGCGTGATCCCCCACGCCTCTGGACTCATTCCAGTCAACGTGCCCACGCAAAACGGGATGTAGAAGAGGAACGGCAACGTCCCGAAGGCGGTCACGTGAATGCTCAGATCGAGCGCCGAGTAACGCTCGAGCAAGCGCTTCTGAAGCGTCATGTTCACCGCCGCGCAAAGCGACGCCGCGAGCACCAGGATCGCCCCCGTAGAGAAGGTCGCGCCGCTCAAATCCACGCTGAGCATGCACACACCCAAAAAGCTCACCAGCAGACCGATCATCCCCATCTTGCTCAGGCGCTCGCCGAGGAACTTGCGCGCGAAGAGCGCCGTCCAGATCGGGATCGTCGCGATGATGAAGCTCGCCAACCCCGCGGTAATCGTCGCCAACCCGAAGTTGAGCGCCAGATGGTAGAAGGCATGGCCAGTCAAACCCGCAGCGATCACCGCAGGCAAATCACGGCGCGCGGGTAATCCGATCCTCATGAACAGGCCAAACAACGCCATCGCACCGCCAGCAAAGACCATCCGCGCGGTGGTCAACGTGAGCGCGTCGACCTCCTGGAGCACACGCCGCAACCCGGCAAACGCAGACGCCCAGATCACCATCGTGATCAGGAGCAACACGTAGGCCACCGCGCGCTGTGTCGCGGTCGGTCGATTCGGGGTGGTTTGCGCAGGTTGGGTCATCGAAGTTTTACTGGCGCGATGTCATATCGGCTGAAGTTTCGGGATCTGCAGGATAACGATGCTCGCGTAAAACACGAGATAAATTGTCACACGATCGAGAGCGCTTCCTGGCACGCGCGGTAAATCTGACGCGCGCGCACATCATCCATACCGAACAAATCCGCGACGATCTCACTCTCGAACAAGGGTTGATTCGCCTCGAGCCCTTCGAGCGTCTGTCTGTAGGCGAGGCGCGCTCGGGCGATCTCGTTCTCGCCTTCGTGCAACCTCGCGAGTTCGAAGGATGCCAACCAGTGGAACGGGTTGAGAAACAACGCCTTTCGCAACGCATCGATCGCGTTCTTTCTCGCATTGTCCCTCAACAACAAGCCGATCAGGAAGTACGCGTTTGGCACGAAGGGATCGTAGCTCGCGGCGGCCTCGAAACAGGCCAACGCGCTGTCGCTGTCATTGCTCTTCATCAGGTATTGTACGCCGGTCTCGAGCAGCTCCTGGACGGCCTCGCGCTGGTCGAGCTCGACCGTGTCCTCGTCGAGCTCACTCGGCGGACCGCTCGCGAGATCGCGTAAGGTCTCGTAAGAGAGATCTTGCTCACCGACCATCGGGAACCCGTGAATCGTGGCCCCTGGAGGTGTCGCGCTCAACCTGTAGACAAAGCCCGCGCCATGTTTGGCCGCGCGAAACGGCGCCCTGTGTCCCTCGGGGTAGTAGCTCGAGAGTTGTTCTGAAGATCCGAGCATCAGGTAGCCATCGTGTTGAAGCACACTGGCGAAGTTCTCGATCACCCGGCGTGTGGCGAACTCCGCGAAGTAGATCAACACGTTCCTGCACAGGATCAAATCCCACCCATGCAGTGATGGCGCCAGCGGAGGTTGTTCGAGCAGGTTGTGCTGCCGAAAATAAACGCGCTGACGCAAGGACGCGGAGATGTCGTAATCCCCATCACCGCGATGCACGAAGTAGTCCTGCGCGCGGCGAGCGTCGAGGCGACGCAGGCTCCACTCGCCGTAGTGTCCGTCGCGCGCGTGCGAGAGAAAGTCCGAGTTCACGTCCGTCCCCAGGATGATGGTCGGGACGGTTGTCTCATGGGCGAGCATCGAGAGCGTGTAGGCTTCCTCGCCGGTCGCACAGCCCGCGCACCAGATCGAAACAGGGTGGGTCTGCGTGTCGCGATTGCTGGCGATCTGCTTCATCGCCAACGCGACCGCGTCGAGCTGTGGAGTATCCCTCCAGAACGCGGTCAGGCCGTTGGTCACGAGGTTGACGAGGCGGCGCGCCTCGGGCGCATCGATCGAGAGCTTCTCGGCGTGTGAGACGTAATCGGCGGGATCATAGAACCCGAGCGTCGACGCGCGTCGCTCGAGGAACTCGTAGAGACGCTCGGGCGCGGCGCCGTTGAGTTTGACGCCGACCCAACTCTCGATGAGCGCGCACGCCCGCAAGACCACTGTGCTGCGTGTCTCTCTCGGCATCCTCAACCTCGCGTCCTGGTCAGTCGTGAGACCACCAGCGAAAGCTGCTCGGCCATCTTCTCCAAGGCCACGACCTCGAGCACCGCCTCGCGCTGGATCGCCGCGCTGGGCATCCCCCAGACGACGCTCGAGGCGCGATCCTGTGCCATCGTGGGCGCGCCCTGCGCGCGCAACTTCGCCAACCCTCGCGCGCCGTCATCTCCCATCCCGCTCAGGATGATCCCGACACTGCGCCTGGGCGCATGACGCGCCATGCTCTCGAGCAAATGATCTCCCGATGGGCAGTGCGTCGAGGGCTTGTTCTCCTTGGAGCGCTGGTGCTCGAAGCGGATCTTGCCATCGGCATCGATCTTGGTGTGCTTCCCCCCTGGAGCGATCATCACTGTCCCAGGTTCGGGCATGGCGCCTTCGTGCGCTTCGATCACGCGCAACTTGGTGTTCGTATCCAACCAACGCGCCAGATGCTCGGTGAACCCCTGCGTGATGTGTTGCACGATCACGACGCCACCCTCGAAGTCCCTGTCGAGATCCCCGAGCAATCGCGCCAGCGCCTTTGGACCTCCAGTCGATGCGACGATCCCCACGAGCGGCGAGCCGGGCAACTTGTCGCGCCTGCTCGCCTCGGCCAGACGGGGGGTCAGTGATACGTCTCGCTGCTTCTTGAGCTTGCCGCGCACATGGCGGATCACCGGGATTTGCGCCAGCAAGCGAACCTTGCGCAGCAAATCCGAGCGCGAGGCTTCGGCGTCCGGGAGCAACATCGGCTTGGCGATCAGATCGAGCGCGCCCGCCGAGAGCGCCTTGAATGAAAGATCCACGCCATTTCGATAAGGGTCCGAGGTCACCACGAGGATCGGTGTTGGCGAGGTCGCCATGATCTGCTCTGTGGCGCTCAGCCCATCGAGCCGGGGCATCTGGATATCCATGACCACCAGATCTGGCGACAGCTCGCCACACAGGTGCACCGCGTCCTCGCCATTGTCGACGGTCGCGATCACCTCGATATCTGGTTCGCCAGAGAGCAACTCTTCGAGCACTTGCGCGAAGAGCTCGCTGTCCTCGGCGATTAAAATCCGTAACGGAGAAGGCATCCTAGAAGAACTCCCGATCTCTCTTGTTCCGAGCCTGATCCTCGAAGTTTCGAAGCTGGCTCACGTTCATGGCGATTCCCTCTCGCCAGTCGAGCGCGCGACTTAGCTCGGCGCTCTCCTCGAAGGCTTCGCGCGCGACCTCGGCGCGACGCTGACGCAGGTGCAACAAACCGCGGTTATGCTGCAACTTTGCCAGCGTACGCATCTGCCCGGTGCGACGCGCGAGCTTTATGGAGGTTTGAATACAACGGTACGCATCTTCCAGGCGATTCTGGAAGATGAACATGGTCGCCATGTTCGCGCGAACGTTGATCTCGCCCCGGATGTCCTCGGCTTCGCCGACCACATTGAGCGCGAGCTGGAACATCTTCTGCGCCCCGGCGATGTCCCCATCTTTAAGGCGCAACCGCCCCAACTGATTGAGCGGCTCCCACAACAAACTCGGTCCCCACGGGTTCTCCGTGGCCGAGATGTCTTGCTTCTCGGTCTCGTCGATCGCGTCGAGTAAGAGCCGCATCGCGGCGGCGAGCTTGTTCTGCTTCTCGTACACGGTCGCGAGCATCTGCGTGGCGCGCACGAGGATCCAGAACTCCTTGTCCGTGGCGTTGCGGACCTGCGAAATCAATGGCTTGAGCACCTTCTCGAGCAGCACGGGGTCTTCCTCGTCGAGCCACATCGTGGCCAACTCCAGGCGAATCTCGTGCGCCAGCGCATCCGAGAGGTCCTTGAGCCGGTCGAGCTTGACGACCACATCGAGCGCCTCCTTGGTGCGACCCTGCGCGTGGATCACCCGCGCGAGCTCGAGCTTGAGCAGCAAACGCTTCTCATTGTCCGTGCCCGCTTTCTTTGTGACCTTGAGGTTGTGCAGCAGATGCTGCTCGGCGCTCTCGTACTCGAACGACAGCATCGCCTGTTGCTCGAGGCGATGGAGCACCTTGCTCGCGTCGTCGAAGCGCCCGAGCGCCTCGAGCTGCGCCACGATCGCGAGCAACTCATCGCGCGTGGCATCGCCGCCGCGCTCGTGAATAACCTCTTCCAAGTATTGCAGCGCGCGCTCGTGCGTGCGCACTCGCGCCTTCTTGGACATCGACTGGTAGACGATCTTTCCGAGCGCTGGCGGCATAAAATACAGCTTCGCCGACAGGTCGGTCTCCTCGACCAGAATCACACCCTCGTCATACAGGTACTGGAGCGTCTCCTCGGGCTCCCAGGATGGCGAGGCCAGATCAAAGATCGCCTGCACATCGGTCCCATCGCCAAAACCAGCGAGCACGCCGAGGATGTTCTGAGCGTTGCGCGGCAGCCCGAACAGACGCATTTGCATCAACTGCTTGACGCTTCTTGCCTCGGCGAGCTTCTGCTCGATCTCCTCATAGCTCGCCTCGGGCTGGGTGTTGACGAACTTGGCGAGCTGCTCGAGCTGGAGCGGGTTACCCGCGCCGAGGCGCGCGAGCTTGTTGCGCAGCGCATCGGGCGTATCCGAGGGCAGGTTGAGCTTCAGGTAAGCCTGACTCGCGGCGTTCGCCAACACATCGAGGTGGAGCAAGCTCGCGTTGTTCGGGAAGATCGGGTGCGCCTTTCCGGGGTATGTGCGCATCGCCACGACCAGGAGTAAGCGACGCTGCTCGATGAAGTTCTTCCATCGCTCGAGCAAGCTCGCGATCGAGCCATCGCCATCATCCGAAATCTCATCGATCGTCAGCATCAATGGCCGCTGCTCGACGAGCACGTCGATAAGCTTTCGGAACGCCGCCTCGATGGCGCGCTCGGTGCTGGACTCACCGCCCATGGCGCGCGCCTGGCCCTTGAACGAGAGCAACTGCCGCAGCCGCTCGCGCATCAACCCATCGAGCAGGCGCGCATATTCAGCAGACAAACCTTGCTCGTGGAGCCCCACCAGGAGCTCGTCTCGCGTGCGGCCCGTCTGGCGCAGCAAGTCAGAGATCCACTGACGCACGACCTCCAGGATGCCGCCCGCAGCGTGGCCTCGCCAGCGCGAACGCAGCACCAAAACATCGCGCGGCTCGGCCAGTGAGATCGCCTCGCGGACCAGCGCGGATTTCCCGACGCCACCATCACCAGTGATTCCCATGATGGCGCCCTGTTGACGCCCGAGGCGCCCCAACGCCCCGAGGACACCCGCGATCTCACGGTCTCGGCCGATGAGATCAGCGTGATCGCTCTGCAAGGACGCCTGATCGATGTCGAGCACGCCCAACACCGGGCAATCGCCGTTCCCGGTCTGCGCTCCGAGGCGAAAGGTCGAGGAGAGCTGGTCCTGGAAATCCTCACCGACGATGAGGATCTCATCATCGGCCGCCTGACGCGAACGCTCCGTGGCGTTGTCGATCGCCAGCCCCGCCGCGCGGGCGAGGTCGCCGCCCGGCGCGAATATCTCGCCCTGGGAGAGCGCGAACCCGTAGGCGACCTGCTCTGGCGTAAACCTGCGGAGTTGCTTGCGCACCACCAGCGCGCACTGCGTCGCGCGGAAGGCGTCATCGGTGCGCGGCGCGTCGAAGCCAAACATGCAGGTCACATAGCCGCCCTGGCGTTGCTGCACGCGCCCCTGCCATTGCTCCATCAAACCGGCGAGCTGGTGATCGAGGTGCTCGTGCAATTCGAGCAAATCCTCGGGGTCCATGGAGTGGTGCACGCGCTGATGAATCACCAACACGGTCACATTGCGACGATCTCCCAACAGATCATCGCGCAGCTCCGCGATATCGATGCCGAGCCTGGAGAACGCCGCCACAGGTTCGGGCGGGATGCCGCCTGGCCTCGGCACCATGGGGGCATGATCCTCACGCGCGGTGACACGATCATCATTGGTTTCTCTGGCGACAGGCCCAGTATCCTGCGCCGAAGGCACAGCCGCGCGCGTGGAGAACTCGGCGGGCTCATGCTCCCTCGCATCTGCCGCGCCCGCCCATGCCTGCTTGGTCTGCGGCGGGTCCTCTCCCAACGGCAGCGCATCATCTCCAAGCTCTGGCGCGTCGCTCCCCAGCGAGCTAAACAACCCCTCGATGTCGACGACGTTGCCGTCCGTGTCGCGATCCTCATGCTTTTGAGGTCGGGCAGCGACCGTCGCCTGAGAAGCGAGGTCTTCTTTCTTTGGCGCCGAACCCGGCACGACGCCCTCCTCGGTGGGGCGCTCTTGCCTGGGCTTTGGCGCGGCGCTGCGACGTCCTGGCCGCTTGAAGATGAACTTCGCCGCCGGCGCGCTCGAGGTCGTGGAGTTGCCCACCTCGGCCAGCGCCTCGATGAACGCGCGCGCGTTCTGATAGCGAAGCTCGGGCTCTTTCTTCAACGCCCGCAGACAGATCGACTCGAGCACCGGATCGATCTGAATGCTCGCGTTCTTGGAGGATGGCGCGACCGGCTCGTCGCGCATGATCGAGATCAGGATCTCGGGCATCGAGCGGCCCGTGAACGGCAGCTCTCCGGTGATCATCTCGTAGAGGATGATCCCCATGGAGAACAAATCACTGCGCGCGTCGACGCGATCACCGCGCGCTTGCTCGGGGCTCATGTAATGAGGCGTACCGATGACAGCACCCTGCTGTGTGAGCGGCCCCGCCTTGGCCTCGGAACTGCGCAGGTGCGCGATCCCGAAGTCGAGGATCTTGACGAAGTCCTCTTTCGAGCGCGTGCGCTCGACCATCAGGTTATCCGGCTTCAAGTCGCGGTGCACGATCCCCTGTGCGTGCGCCTCCTCCAGGCCAGACAACGTCTGCGTCAGAATATTGGCCACGCGCTTTGGCGTCAGCGGGAACTCCTCTGCCAGGATGTCTGTCAGCGGACGCCCCGGGATAAACTCCATCGCCAGAAAGAGGGTCTGGTCATCCTCCTTCCCGAAGTCGATGATCTGGATGATATTCGGGTGGCGCAATCGCGAGGCGGACTTCGCCTCGCGGATAAAATACTCCGAGGCGACCGGGTTGCGGGCGTGCTCGGGGGTCATGACCTTGACGGCGAGGCGGCGCTCGAGGTGAGCTTGATACGCCTCGTACACGTAGCCCATGCCTCCTTCGCCGATGCGGCGAACGATCTCGATGGTACCGTGGAGCTTGCGCCCGATTAAGGGGTCGTCTTTTGTCGACATTCGCGCTCTCGAATCACACTCTTGAGAGAAGCAGCGGAAAGAAAACCCTCGCAACCGCTGTCTGGAAGGCTCTCGTGGTTTGCTCGAACATCTCGATCCGAGCAACTCGGTGAGGAGAAGGAGTCATGCCTCCATGGTAAGACACCTCGGCACACGAAGGAAGAAAGATCCCCTCGGACTCGTAGAGTGCGGCGAGAGACACCTGGTGCCCCTCGCCGCTCGCCGCAAAAAACCACCTCTGGTTCAAACTCGAGCCTTTGCCTGATCGGCCCACAGTATGCCAGGATCGCACGCGCGATGTTCCACGTGAAACGTCGAGCATCGATCCTGGCTGATGCTTCATCCATGAAGACCACTTTGCAGAAGTAACATCGTGAACAAAGAAGTCGTTCCAATCACCGCCAAAGACGCCAACTTTCAGTACATCGAGACGTTGCGCAGAAACCGTAAGAAGCGCTCGAAGGAGGGGGTCTTTGTTGTCGACAGCGTCCGCGCGATCAACCTGCTCGTCGGCAACGCACAGTGGGAGGTCGACGCCTTCGTCTATCCTCGCACGCGCACGCTCTCGGACTGGGCGAAGGGGCTTCTCGCGAGTGGTCGCGCGAGGATCTGCTACGAGGTCGACGATGACCTCTTTCAAGACCTCTGCGACCGGGAAGAATCCCAGGAAATCATCGCCGTCGCCAAAATGCCCGAGGATGTCGACGCGCGCATCTCCATCCATGAAGACAAAAAACCACTGATCGTCTTCATGGATCGGCCCAACCTGCCAGGAAACCTCGGCACGCTGATTCGATCCTGTGACGCGTTCGGCGTCGACGGCGTGGTGGTCTTTGGCCACGCCGCTGATTTGTACGAACCACAGACCGTGCGCGCATCACTCGGGACGCTCTTCGCGCTGCCTGTCGTTCGCATGTTCACATGGGAAGAGGTCGACAACCTTATAGAGCGCGTGCGCGCCATCCACCCGGACACTCAGGTCATCGGCTCCTCGGCGCAGGCAAACGCGCACCCCGAGGATCTCTCGCTCGAGCGCGCGACGTTTCTGATCGTTGGCAATGAGACAAAGGGGATGTGTCAGGGGTTCGCCGATCGCGTGGATGAATCCGCCTGTATCCCGATGCAGGGCGCAGCCAGCTCGATGAACATGGCGTGCGCGGCCACGACCTTACTCTACGAGGTCTCGCGGCAGCGACGACCACGCTGATGTCGGCTTGTATGGCTGTCTTCGGGCGTGCTCCACCAACCCCCAGCGAGCGATCCTGGCACGGATACTGCCAGGCGAGCACATGGGTGGAGCGCCGACCTCTCGCCGCGCAGTATCCGTGCCAGGATCGCTCGCTGGGCGCATGATACAGAAGGGTTCGGTGCGGTCGAGACAGCGAGGATTTAAAGCGGAACTCTAGAAAGACTTGTTAAAGCCCATGCCAAAGATCAGGTAGCGCTGCGAGTACTCGCCATTGCCGACGATGGTGGTGTTCTCGTTCTGGCTGTCGGTGGGGTTGATCTGGCGCACCTGTGAGTTTGTGATCGTGCGATCCTGCATCAGGTAGTAGGCGAACGCCGCGTCCAGCGACCACTTGGGGCGCTTGTAGGTCGCGCCCAGCGTGAACACGTTCTTGCGCGCATCCGCCAGGAACACCGAGTAATACTCGTCCGGGATCGCGCTCTGCTCGAAGATGTGCCCGAGGCGCATGTGGACATCTTCCTTGATGTTGATCTGCGCGCCGTTGCGAATCGAGAACGTGTCCTGATAGTTCATCGGGATCGTCAGCGGCGCGACCCGGATCGAGCCCACGCCGGGAACACCCGTCACGCGCACATCATTGGGGTTTGCCTGGATCTCCTCGAAGACGCTCCAGTTCTCGTAGACGAACGCCACCTCGTAGTCGACGCGGTTGCGTTGATAACGCACACCGGCGCGCGCCATAAACGGGAAGTTGAGCTGGCCCGAGACCGAATCCCCCTCGACCTGCGCCCTGGCAAAGAACGCGTTGTCAGGGAGCTTCGTCTCGAGCTTGGCGTCATTATCCCGGATTCTGACCGGCAACTGGAACGAGATCGCCGCCTCCAGGCCAGGGAACAACTGCACCCAGACGCCGAAGTTCCCCGAAGGATTGAACAGGCTGTTGAGCGTGATCCTCGTGAGGATGTCGAGATCGGGGTCCTCTGGCTCGCCATAGAGACCCGTGTATGCCGAGGTCACGTTCACCAGCACGAAGTTCGCCGGGAGGTTCTGAAAACCACCGCCGATGCGCAGGAAGTTCTTGTACTGCCACGCCACCGCGAGGTGCGTGAACAGCAGCAACGACGCGTCATTGTCCACCAACACGTAGCGCTGCGGGCCATCCACGGGGAACTTGTGACCGCTCAGGTAAGGCGCATAGAGTCCGAATCCCCACGAGAAACCGTTGGCGATCGGTCCTCCGATGAGGATCTGAGGATCGGGTTTTGGCGGCGCGAGGTTCTCGACGGTCTCGTAGGTGACGGTGTCGCCGTTATCCGTCGTGCGAGGCGCGCGGGTGAACTCCATGCCGAGCTCGATCAACGAGAGATCGATCGTCAGCTGGAGCTCCTCCATGCCCGCGAGGTTTGCCGGGTTGTACCAGAGCGCGTTGAGATCCTGGCCGCTCGAGGCGACGTAAGCGCCGCCTCGACCGAGCGGTTTGACGCCTCGCCCTGGCAAAAAGAACCCCGCCGCGTAAGCGTCAGAGACCACCAGCACCGAGAGCAGCGCCACGGTCAACGCCCCTGAGTATCGCATCCACCTCATCATACATCCTGTCTTGGCGTGGCGACAAAATCACCACATTTGGCTGCGCGAATGATGCGGCGAGGAGCAGGTTTGAAGGTTGCTCCTCGCCGCATCATTCGAGCGATCTTTTCGTGCGAGTTGTGGGTCTTATTCTTCGCCCGGTTTGACGCGAAGATCCACCAGATCATAGAGCTGCTCGAGCCCCTTGGCGTCATCGCTCATCCAGGCCGCGAGCCTCTTGAGGATAAGGCGCATGTCCTCGATGCTAAAGCGCGAGGTCGCGCTCGGATCGGCTCTGAAGTAGGAGGCGACCACATCCCCGATCACGAGCATCGGCGCGTCCTGCGCGGTGCCCGTCTTGAGCAGACCGCGATTGATCAGGCGAATCCCGACCTCGTTCTCATCCTGCAACATCAGGCGATGCAGCATCAGCGCGCCGTGCGAGAGCATCGGCATCTTGGTGTACTTGCCGCCCGTGTTCCAGTCGCGGTCCGGGTCCACCATGCGCGAGAGCGAGCGCGCGATCGGCACCCAGACCTCGGTGTTCGCCGAGCGAACCACCAGTTGATAGGCCATCAACGTGGTGTGCTCTCGACCGCGTGGTGTGCCGACCATGTAGGCGATGAAGTCATCGAGCACGGCGCGGTTTTCGGGGTCCTCGAGCAACTGCTCGGCGATCAGGACCAAGCCTGCCACCAGACGCGATGGCCACAGCTCCTCGAGCGAGGTGTAGAAGTCCTGCTTCAACCAGGCATCGAGCTCGCCAGCGTCGCGCTTCTCCCTGGCGCGGTCTGCCAAAAACTCCGTCGCGCTGATCGTCAACGCCACCGAGCCATCCTTGGTAAAGCGCGCCTCGCCACCTTCGGGCCACTCGGCGCCGAGCGCCAGATCGAGCAACGCGCTGACCGCGCGATCGAAGCGCTCCTTGGTCTCGGGGTCCTCGCTCACGCGATCCGAGAGGTTCCCCATCGCATCCGTCAGGATGTGCAACGGCGTCAAATCATAGGTCGTGCGGCCATCGGGCAGGTTGATGAAGTCGCGACCATCGCGCGTCGTCAACTTGCCAGGCTCGGTCACGTGGAAGACGAGTCGACGGAGCTGCTCGTTGAAGTCCACGCCATGCAATTCCTCGAGCGCCTCGAGCGTCGTCGAGAGCTTGTACAAGGCCGAGAGCAAACGCCCTGAAATCATCACATCGCGAATGATCGGCTCGAACGAGCGCAGGTTCGCCGCCTGTGATGGCGAGACGTTGCCGTTGGCCTGTCGATAGAGCTCCGCGTCGTTCGGATAGTGCATGTGCACGACCTTGAACAACTCGAGCAGCAGGTGCTCCTTGTCATGGTCACTGAACGCCTTGGCCATCGGATACACGGCGTCGATCAGGCCCGAGGCTTCTGCCTCGAACAACCCATCGGCCATGTTGTCGGCGAGCTTGTATCCTTCAGCGTCGACGGGCTCGCGGATGTCGAGGATGTTCTCGCCATCGTCTGTCTGGAAGATGATGTCATCTTGCGTGAACAGGCGCGTGAGCTCGTCTGGCGTGGGCCTCGCCGAGAGCTTGTACTGCACTCCGTTGTATTCGATGTCGGGGAAGAAGAGCTGGCTCAGGAACTCGATGACGCCGCTGATATCCTCGGAGTCGATGTTGAACAGATCGAGCAGCGGCCCGAGCTCGTTCCCCGAGAAGATCTCGTCGGGCACCGCCTCGGACAGCGTCAGGTTCCCTGCCACCGAGCGAAGGTACGCCTCGGCGCCGCCAGGGAGCGCGATCAATGCGGGTGGTTTTGGCTGATCGTTCCCGAGGATCACCACGCGATCCATCTCCATCGCGTAAGGCACCCCGGTGAGCGACCACATCAGGTGCCAGACGGCCTGGAGCTGACTGCGGTTCTCGGGGCTCTCGGGCGCGGTGAAGTCCATCTTCTGCTGGAAGATCTCGCCATTGGGACAAGCGCGAATGCACTCGAAGCGATCGATGGTGCCGAGGTCGTGTGATGCCTTGCAATCCATGAAGCACTGATCGTAAGCGCCCATGATCTCGACGTTCGCGCGCGTGTTGCGGTGGTCGAGCAATGTGACCATCGCCTCGCCGACCTTGGGCGTGATCGGATCACCGAGCGCGCCCATGAAGTCCTTCCAGAGCGCGGGATCCGACGAGATCTCGTGCAACACCGGGATCAGATCGAACAGGATCGTCTGCGTCGGCGCGAGCTCGGCGTCAGGGTAATTGCCCGCGATATCGACCGCTTCCTCGAGCGAGACGACCACGCCCGCCATCGAGTCGCTGTTGCGATCGAAGAAGTCCGCGTTGGCCTGCAACAGCTCCGGCAACGAATCATACGAGAGCGCGTGCACCAACCCCCAGCTCATGTCCATCAGGGGGTTGTTCGGGTCGAAGCCGCGGTAGGGGCCATGCTCGTCCTCGAGCACGACGGTGGCGCCGAGGATCGCCCGGAACGTGGCCAGCAAATCGATGATCACGTCATTGGCCGAGAGCGTCGCGTACTCGCGGATCAGGAAACCCAACCCGGTCTTGTTCAGGTCCACATACTCGAAGGCGTAGGTGTCGTTTGGTCCCTTGGTGCGGCCAAACGCATCCTGCTGGAGCGTGCCGGGCTCGAACGGCTTGGCGCCAGTGGTTCCGCCTGTCTTGAGGATGAAGTTCCCGTCGGCGTCCAGGTCAGGCTGACCATCACCGTCCGCATCGACGAACAGGTCCGCGTTGGCGTCGGGCGTGGCCATCGGGAGCCCGCGCGAATCGTAGACGGCGACATAGAGAGGACGCGTGGCATCCTCGACGGCGAAGCGCTCGTCCTGACGAAGCAGCATGTCGCGAGTGATAATCGCGAGCGAGTCGTCGATGGCGTCGGGGTCGGTGTCCTCGAGCACCGTGGCCATGGTGCGCGTGAGCTCGGTCATGCCGTTGGACTCGGCAGGATCGGGTTGGCCATCGTCGGTGAACCCATCGTTATCGAGCACGATGCGCGAGCCCTTGATCCCCATCTCGCGAAGCTTGGGGTAGGTCGTCACGTAACCGATGAGGTCAGGCGCGGCGATCGGGCTGATGAAGTCCGCGGGCTGTGGTTTGCTCGCGTCGCTGACCGCGAAGAGCAGCGCATCATCGGCGGAAGCCTCGATCATGGCGACCTCGACCTTGCGGGTCATGCCCGGCAAGGTCTCGTCATCGATCATCACGAGCGAGTCCTGCAGGAAGAGATCGATCTCGTCGAGCTGGTCCGCTGGCGCCACCGTATCGACGGCCTGCACGAACTCCGCGCGGCGCGTCTCGAGCATCGCGGACTTTTGCGGCGCGTTATCCCTGGCGCGTTTGGCATCCTTGAGCCAGATCGCGTGCACCTCCTCGCCGAGCGTGCCGAGCTCGCGCTCGGGCTGGGAGAAGTCGTATTCGGTCAAACACCCGGGGGTGCTCGTGAGCAATATCAACGCGCCGAGTGCTGGCGCCCAACGCACATATGCGCGTTTCAAGAGACGCTGGCGGCGTTTAGGTTCGCGGTCCATCGAGGAGGCCCCACAGAAAAGATGTCGTGAATCAGAACCTCGCTATCCTAGCAAATTCCCCCCCCTGTTCAAGCGCTCGGTCTGATTCCATGCGATGACGCACCGCGTCATAAAAACGTCACACGGGTGCAAAAACAGCGGCGAGAGGGGTAAGAAGTCTGCTTCCTCTCGCCGCATCGCAAAGGGTTCCTTGACGCATGCAAGAAGTCGGGAGAACATCTGGGGGCTTGAAAGGGCTGGCAGAACCGTTCGAGAGGTCTCTCTTTAACTCCTCTCGAAGACGAAGTGCTTGCCACCAAGAGTGTCAACCAAAGGATGGATGATGCCCTCGATGAGAATAGGGTCGATGAAGGGAAGCCAACTCCGACATCTGGTTATGTGCGCCACGACCGTGGCCGCCATGACCTTTATGACAGGATGTGAGAAGCCAGTGATCGCCGCAGCGGATGCTCCCGCTGTAGCAGGAGGGGTCGAGTTCAAGTTGGGCTCGTACGAGCTCCGCTACCTCGAGCTGACCGCAGGTGACGAGACCTTCGAATATCCGAGCCCGGTCCTGATCATCCCTGTCACCATCACCAACAATGGTGAGAACGAGCTGACGTACACCCCCACGCACTCTGCGCAGCAGATGAACGAGGGGTCCACGCCACTGCTCTACCGCGCGCCGACCGGCGAGGAAGCACAGCTCCCGCCAGAGCAGAAGACGCCCGTCAACGGCGTGATCATCTCGCGAGGCTCGGTGCCAAAACAAATCACCAAGCCTCAGACGTTGGCAAAGGGAGACAGCGTCACCGACGTTTACCTCTTCGAGCGTCCCCCCGCGGACTGGAATGATCTGGTCTTTAGCCTCCCGCCCACCTGGCACCGGGGCAAGACCCCCGTCCTCTTCACGCTCCCCTACAAGGCCACCACACCCAAGGGGCCAAAGGTCTACAGCGAGAAGGAAGCCGTCGACTTCGATGGCGTCGAGTTCACCGTCACCAAGACCGAGAACCTCTACGTCAAAACCAATGACACGGCGCAGGGCGAAGGCTTCTCCAAGAACCCGCTCTACAAAATCACGTACACCGTCGAGAACAAGGGGAGCGAGGAGATCACCTACGAGCCCAGCCACCGCGCTGTCGCAGGTGCCGCAGGCGCTCGCCTCTTCTCCTCGGCCGAGGGCGCGCACAAGCGCGTTCAATTCGGACCGACCACCACGCCCGAAGGTCAGCTCGAGGGCAAACAACCCGTCGCTCCAGGCAAGAAGATCACGGACTTTGTCCTCTTCGAGATGCCTTCTGACGAGGTCACCTCCTTGACCTTCGAGTATCCTGCATCACTCTTCGAGAAGAAGGGGATCGCGCGCGTCCTGCTCAGTTACTCTTTCAAAAAGCCGGAGCTCCCCGAGGAGCTCCAGAAGAAGGACGAGAAGAAAGAGGGTGAGGAGGAGAAGAAGGACAAGTGAGTCCTCTTCTCTGACGCCCTCCCCGCGCTCGTACATCCCCCGCACCGCGCGGAGATGTCGCCATGGCCAAAAAGAAAAAGAAAAACAACCGCTCCAAGCGCGGCGAGGAGAAAGAATTCTCTTCCTCGCTCGCCGCGAAGTTGCAGAACATCGATGTCGAGGTCAAAAAACAGGACTCGACCGCTCCTCCTCCCAAAGCGCCGCCCAAACCCGCGCATAAAGAGCCCCCCGTCGAACTCACTGACGAGGAGCTCTTCCTCAAGGCGATGGAGGAGATGCCCTCCCCCAGCATGCAGCGAAAGCGTAAGGGCTCCTCGCCATTCTCATCCCCCCTCGCAGGGAAGCTCTCCAAGGTCGAGCTCTCCAGGCAAGAGCGCACAGCTCCCGCTGCCGGCGAGCAACAGGGAAGTGAGGATGTGTACGTCGAGGAGAACGCGCCCGATGCAGCGCCCGAGCAGGCGCCTCCACAAGACAGCCAGGCGGATGAACAGGAAGACACACCCGACGCGCCGCTGAGCGAAGAAGAGCTCTTCGAGCACGCGCTCGAAGCGATGGCGCCAAACGATGTCTACGTGGGCAAATACCACGGCGCCGTGCGCGATCTGCCACCTTCTGTCGATGATGTCTCGCAACAAGGCGTGGACGCCGCCGTCGCACACGCCGCGAGCGGAGGTCAGGGTGATCAGCAGGAACAACCGCTCGATGAAGAGGAAGCGCGCGCCAAGATCGCCGAACTTCGCGAGGAGATGCTGTTCGAACGCTTCGTGGGCAAGATGGACGAATTCCAGAATCAGTCCAAGTACTACCGCCTCAAACCACGCGCGAGCAAACTCGAGCGCGCCGATGGCGGTTACTCGAGCGAGAGCCCCGATGATCTTATCGCGCCTCCGCTCCCAAAGGACGGCGAGGGCCTCAACTTCATCGCGAACCTCGACCCCTCGCACAAGGGCATCCTGAACCGCTGCAAGCTGTGGATGCGCCACAATGACCTCCCCTCGCTCAACCTGCGAGGAGACTCCGTGGAAGACGCGCTGCGCCAGCTCGAGTTATTTATCCACCAGGCGTGGAAGGACAAGGCGCGGTACGCGCGCGTGATCCATGGCCGCGGGCTTCAATCCGAGGACGGCATCCCCGTGCTCAAACCCTCGGTGCTCCACTGGTTGGAAGGCCCAGGGTTTCGCTATGTTCGCGGTTACGCGCCCGAGCTCAACGCCGAGCGCGATTACGGCAGCCTGATTATTTGCCTTAGTAAACGCGGCGAGGAGTGATCTCGAATCCTCTCTCTCGCCGCACTTCGATCGATGCGATGAGCGCGCGCGCGCCTCGTCCGAGACCATGGATGTTTGATGAACAAGGAAGAGGTTCCCCTTTCCAAACGCGACTTCGAGCGCGCGCTCGGTGACTTGCTCAAGCAAGCGCGCGCCGACCAGTCAAGCCCAGGGAGCTACAAGTCCGAGGAGTGCGTTCGCTGCTACGACTGCATGTTCACGCAACGCTCGACCGACTGCTTCAAGTGCACTTACTGCAACGACTGCGAATCATGCAGCGACTGCACGCACTGCCACTCGGCGACCAACTGCCACAACTCGAGCTATTGCCAACACGCGGTCAACTGCAACAAGAGCTCGTACCTGATTCACTGCAGCAATTGCTACGAGTGCGTCTTCTGCTTCGGGTGCGTGGGCCTGGTCAAAAAGGAGTTCCATATCCTGAACCACCCCTTCCCGCGGAACACCTACTTCAAGCTCGTCGCCGAGCTCAAGGAAGCGCTCGGGCTCTCCTGATGAGGCTTCGGTGCTGAGGGAAAAAATGGGGCGCAGGATTTTCAAAGCCGATCAAACTTTCGACTGATTTGAAAATCCTGCGCCCCATTTTTTCCCGCGCCGCGCTGGCGCGAATCATCAAAAAGTCATCCCGAAGGAGAGCCCCATCGGCGCCCGCGGGGCCATGACCGGGGTCAAATGGAAGGTCATGTTGGAGGCTTCCTCTTCCTCGACGCCTGCATCGCTTCGCATCGTGCGGCGTCTGCGCGGATTGCCCTTCTCGTCAAAGTGCATCGTGTAGAAAATCGTCGCCAGGCTGCCGCCGATAAACGCGCCCGCGAGCGTATCACTGAGCCAGTGCTTCTGGTCACGAACACGGCTAAACATCACGGTCCCCGTGACACCGATGGCGCCAGCAAGCGGGAGCGCGTAACCATATCCATAGCGCACGATGGGGCGACTATCGGCCAGGACCTCGTGGACGAGGTAGTCCGAGATGTCATGAAAGAGGAAGAACGCGGTGGCCGCTGCAGAGGCCGAGTGGCCGCTCGGAAAGGAGATGAACTGCTCCTTCTCCTCCTCGCCAAAAGCTTCGGCGTCGACATCCGGTCTGACCGCGAAAGGACGCGTTCGGCCAACCATCAACTTCATCCCGTTGACGGCGACCATGGTCCAGGCGAACGACTCGGTGAACGCGATCAGCTCGTGCGTTTGTGAACCGAGCGGGAAGTTCGGATTGACCGCGCTCCCGATGCTGCCCGTGGCGTAGAACGCGAGCGTTCCGGCAGGCAACACGTAGCCAGCGAGGTCTGGGATACCGTTGAGCCACTTCTTCTCGGGATCAGGATCGGGGTTCACCCAATGAGTAACGCGCCAGTCGAAACTCTCCGGTGATGGAGGCCCCATGCTCGGCTCGGGGTGGCCAAAGATGTCCGAGCCCTTCCCGATCAAAATCAGCGCGCCGACGGTCCCGATCCCGGCTGTGGTGAGCTCGAACGGCGAATAGTTCTCGAGAACCTTCACATCGCCAGCAGGTTGTTCTGGAGGAGGCGCCGTATCCTGCGCGAAAGCCTGCGAGGGGCTCAGTGCGAACACGCAAGCCAATGAGATGAACAGGCAGCAGACGTTTTTCTTCACGATGTGCTCGTCAGCCAGGGTTGATGACGAATTTCCAGAGCAGGAAGGCGACCACAGCCATCAGCAAGAGCAGGACGAATCCCACGACGCCAGCGATCAGGAGGTACTTCCCGAGCGGGGGCTTCTCCTTCTTTTTGCCGTCTGACGGAGACGCCTTCTCTTGTTTGGCTTGTGGGACCTGAACAGCGGGCGTGGCCTCGGTCTTGGCCGACGAGATATCCGATGTGCGCTGCGCCAAACCGCCCGCATGTTCCGCTCCGCCAACTCCGCCAGTTCCGCCGGAAGCAGCAGGAGGAGCATCTCGCCGCACGGCAGCCATCGAGAACGTATTGGGCTGCAACGGCACGAAGTTATCGATCGGTTTCTGAGGCTGCGCTTGTTGAGGGGATGATTGTTCGGCCAACGAGCGACGAGGCATCGCGCCAGATGCTTGGCTCTGGAGGGCCTGACCGACGTCCTCACCGCGGCGCAATGCGTCGCGGAAATCCGGTGAGATATCGACCATTTCGGTCGGATCTTCCTGCGGAGCATCACCGATCACGACCGACTCGTCCTGCCCTATGACGCGAGAATCGAGTTGCGGTCCGACGATCGCCTCCATCGCCTCGGTCTTCGCGGACGAGTCCTCGTCTTCGAGCGAGAGGCGACCATTGGCCATGGAGACCGCAGGCGTCGTGGGTGCGATCATCCCGCTCGAGATCATCTGCTCGGCGCGCCTGGCGACCTTCTCTTCGAGGACGTACTCCTCGAGGTCGTCGATGATCTGCTGCGCGGCGCCATAACGGTCGCCGAGCTCCTTGGCGAGCATCTTCTCGATGATCACACGCAATCCCTTGGGGACGCCGCTGCTCTCTGGCAACAGGATCGGATCTGGCGAAGCGTGGAGCTTGATCAGCTCGATCGGGCTCTTGGTCTGTGCGTAAACTTCCTCGCCGACGAGCAGGTAATAAGCGACCGCGCCGAGGCTGTAGAGGTCGCTCGCAGGCATCAAATCCTTTTGATAGACGCGCTCTGGCGAGACATAGCGAGGCGTGCCCACGATCTGGCCAGCGGCGGTGAGCGCATTTGCCTGATCCTCGAACGCCTTGGCGATGCCAAAGTCCACCACGCGGATCTGGTCCTTCTGCCCGAGGTGGTCGAAAATCATCAGGTTTTCAGGTTTGATATCACGGTGCATCAACCCGTGAACGTGCGCCTCACGGAGCGATGAGAGCGCCTGCTGGAGGATCTTGACGACGCGCTCGGGCGCGAGCGCGCCGTGCCTGGCGATGTACTCGCGCAGGGTCAATCCGGGGATAAACTCGAACGCCATGTACAGATCACCGCCAAGATCCGCGCCGGAATCGAACAGCGTGACCGTGTACGGGTCATTGAGTTTGGCGACGGCGGCGGCTTCGCGCGCGAAGCGCTCGCGAAGCTTGCGGTGAACATCTGCCGCGTCCATCCCTGGCTTGATCATGGTGCGAACGCGCATCAACTTGATGGCGACTTCGCGATCGAGCGTTTTGTCGAGGCTTCGATAAACCTCAGCAAACGATCCTACGCCGACGAACTCGATGATCTCGTATCGTTCGGCGACGACATCCCCTGGTTTGCGGAGCCTTTCCGTATCCACCTTGCACTCCCGACGAATCGACCGAACCACAACCCATCAACCCTCGTCGCGAGGTTGACAGGTATTGGAGTTCTGCGCTCCTTCTCCACGATGATCCATTCATGACACGGCTTATCTTAGAGAGCAACCCGCAGGCGAGAAAAGGTCTCGCAGATAACCCCTCGCCGCAAGAATCACGCGTACTTCGAAGACTTTGGACGGAACGCCTCGACGACCTCCGGGTCGGTCGCCACGTAAGGACCCTCCATCAGCTCGATGCAGTAGGGGATGGAGGCAAAGAGCACATCCAGAATCTCGGCGATCGACTTGGGCTTGCCAGGCAAGTTCACGATCAGCGAGCCGCCGCGAATCGCGCCGACCTGCCTCGAGAGGATCGCCGTCGGCACATACGCCAGGCTGATTTGCCGCATACGCTCGCCAAAGCCCGGGAGCTCCTTGTCCGCGATCGCCAACGTGGCCTCTGGCGTCACATCTCTGGGTGCGGGGCCAGTCCCTCCCGTCGTGAGGATGAGATGACACGCCTCCTCGTCAGCGAGCTCGATCAAGGTCGCCTCGATCTGCTCCCGCTCGTCGGGGACAAGACGCGCGAGCCCCTCCCAGGGGGTCGTCACAGCGCGCTCGAGCCAGGAGGAAATGGCTGGCCCCGAGAGGTCCTCGTATTCACCGCGGAAGGCGCGATCACTCACGGTCACGATCCCCACGCGCAGCGTGCTCTGTTCCTGTGTCATTGCTGTTCCAGTCGTTGCAGTTGTACTTCACTCAATGCGATCAGGGTGAAGGTTTGCGCCTGCGCGAAGGTCATCTGCTCGCCGCGCAAGAGCGGCAGCAGCTCCTTGCTGTTCTCACGCAAGTGCGCGCCCCAGGCCCCTCGTTCGGTCGTAGGGAGCCTGTAAATATCAGCCAGATCCTCGAGCGCAGGTCCGCCTCCAAAGCTGACCTCTTGTTGGAGCGCGACGGCGTTCTCCTTCATATAGCGGTGCGCATCCGCGAACATGCGGTCGAGCAATTGGTCGGTCAGGCGCTGCGTCAGGTAGATCGAAAGTGACGCGGTGGTCCCCAGAAACAGCGTCGTCAGGAGCTGCTTTTCCTCGGGACCGAGTTGAATGCGCTGAGCCTGCGCCGGGGTCGCCGAAAAAAGCGACGCGCCGCACAGACAGAGCGCGGCCAGGAGCGATTTTATGGCATGGTTCTGTTTCATTCGATGACTCCATTGTGAGAGGATCTGACCTCCACCTGCCCCAATCATGCACATCAGCCCTGCTCATGTCGACTGACACGAGGAGAACAACGCATCGCGGCACACCACGCATTCTCTACACAAAGAGAGGAACCTCGGGTTAAAAACGGTGTCCCAAGATGCGCGCAACAGAAACCTCGACGCGGAGAGCAGTTCATGAACCCGAAGAATCGAAATCGGTGCAAACAGGTCATCAGCGCGACCACCATCCTGATGTCTCTGACACTGACCTCGGTGGCGTGCAAGACCTCGGAACCAGCGACGCTCACCGACGCCTCCGTGACCGCTGGCGAGGAAGGGACGCAAAAGCCTGCTCCTGCTTACAAGATGCTCCCTGACAGCAAAGGACGCATCGACGCCGACTACGCCATCTTCCACCAGGAATCTGGCGTGTATCACCCGCTCGAACTCCCTCCCTTCGCGCGCCGAAGCGGCACCCGGTATCGAGAAGAGGTCGATGACTTCTCCTTCGATTACATGACCTCGGAGGACGAGAACTCGCTCAAGGCGACCGTGTACGTTTACCCGAACGGGCGACAGCCCACAGACGCGTTCGCCTCACGAGAGGAGCACGTCGCGTTCATGAAGAACCACCTCGAAGAAACAGTCGGCGCCTTCCCGCGCTACTACAGTGACTTCGAGCTTATCGATGCAAAACCACTCTCGCTCGAAACCCAGGTCGATACGATCCCGTGGGTGATGGCCGAGTTCCGGCTCGTCACGCGCACTGACCCGCCCGCGGAGCGCATCTCCTGGACCTACATCACGTCCAAGGGGGATTGGTTTATCAAGTACCGCATCTCGGGGCCATACGACCGATTGATGGAGATGCGAGACCTCAAGGACACCTTCGTCACTGACTTCACCGCTCAAATCAGCGAGTGACCTCACTGACGAATCCTCCTCCACCCACATCCGCATCGCTATAAATAAACGCGCTGACATTTGTCAGCGCGCGCCGAGTTCGCTTAAAACAGCAGCGGGTTCGATGCGGCGAGGAGCGATCTTCAAAACCCCTCCTCGCCGCACAAACGCCCCGAGAAAGTTCAAGGATGACAGGGTGTTCGACGATCGCGCAGCGACCACGCCGCGGCTCGGGTGTCCACTCCAGGAAAGGCGGTAAGAGATGGTGGAGCCTGGCGAAGTCGGGAGCATGGAGACGTTGCTTGCAGGGTGGCGCCGAGGACGAGGTCTCGGCAAACACTTCACGGCGATGCACGAGATCCCCTCGAAGAAAGCGGTCTATGGAGACTTCCCCGAGGCGCTCAATCCCAACCTCCAACAGATGCTCAGAGAGCGCGGCTTCACCAAGCTCTACATTCATCAAGCAAAGGCCGTCGAGAACGCCCTGGCGGGTGATGATGTCGTGGTCGTCACGCCGACAGCCAGCGGCAAGAGCCTCTGCTACAACCTCCCCGTCATCGACGCGCTCTACTGGGGGGGCAACAGCCTGTACATGTTCCCGACCAAGGCACTGAGCCAGGATCAAACCTCGGAGCTCAACTTCCTCCTCGAGCGCACGCCGGGGAGAAAGCCGGACTGGGAGGCGCAGGTTTATGATGGGGACACGCCCCCTGATGTACGTCGCCGTATCCGCCGCAACAGCCGCCTCGTGGTGACAAACCCGGATATGCTCCACGCCGCGATCTTGCCAAATCACAAGAAATGGGCGGCGTTCTGGCAGAACCTCGAGTACGTCGTGCTCGACGAATTACACACCTACAGAGGGGTCTTCGGGAGCCACGTGGCGAACGTCCTCCGGCGTTTGCACCGCGTCGCGGCGCACTACGGGGCATCGCCGACGTTTATTTGTACGAGCGCCACGATCGCCAACCCCGGTGAGCTCGCGCAATCGCTCACAGGTCGCGAGAAGTTCACGTTAATCGATGAAAACGGCGCCCCCAGTTCTCCGCGAACGGTTTGCTTTCTCAACCCGCCGCTCACGGACAAACAACAGATGCGGCGCCAGAGCTCACTCTCGGCAGCTGCGCGCGTGGCGCGAGATACGATCGATCGCGAGCTCGGCACGATCGTCTTCGCGCGCAGTCGACAATCCGTCGAGGTGCTGGTTCACCGCCTCAAGGAACGTTTCGAGAACACGCACGGCTCGGGCAACAAGCAGGAGCGAATCGCCAGCTACAGAGGAGGTTACCTTCCTGACCTGAGGCGATCGATCGAACGCGGGCTGCGCGAGGGTTTCTTGCTCGGAGTGATTTCGACAAACGCGCTCGAGCTCGGCATCGACATCGGTCAACTCGACGTCTGCGTGATGGCCGGATACCCAGGCACCATCGCGTCGACATGGCAACAGATAGGACGCGCGGGCAGGCGCGGGACGTCATGTCTGGCGATCGTGATCGCGACCGATGCTCCGCTCGATCAGTTCATCATCAACAACCCCGATTACTTCTTCGCCCAACCTCCCGAACACGCGCGCATCGACCCGGACAACTTGCGCGTGGTGGTCGAACACCTCAAGTGCGCTTGCTATGAATTGCATTGGAGAGACGGCGAGGGGTTCGGTCAGTTCGACGGTGACGCCGTGCGGGAGATGCTCGAGTTTCTGGAAGCCGAGACTGGCCTTGTTCAGTTGGTCGATGGCTTCTGGCGTTGGAGCGAGCGAAATTATCCCGCGAGCGAGATCAACCTGCGCAACATCGCCGAGGAAAACTTCGTGGTCGTGGACACCACGCACCGCAAGGAGCGCGTGCTGGCCGAGGTCGACTTCGAGAGCGCTCACACGACCATTTATCCGAACGCTGTCTACCAGGTCTCGGGCAAGCCTTATCGCGTAGAGAGGCTCGACTACGACGAGCGTCGCGCCTACGTGCGCGCCTCGCGGGATGGGTATTACACGACCGCCATCTCCTATCGCGCGGTGAAGGTCCTCGAGACCTTCGCCGAGCGGCTCGAAGGGGACGCCAGCGTCGGTTTTGGCGAGGTCTGCGTGACCGAGCGCTTCGTGGGTTACAAAAAAATCCGTTTCGGAACGGGCGAAAACGTGGGCTACGGGGAGCTCAACCTGCCCGAGCTGGATTTGCACACGATGTCCTACTGGTTAACGCTCGCGAGCAAGCGTTTTCCGGACCTGGCGGACGATGGCGAGCTGTGGGCGAGGATGGTGCATGGATGCGGGCAGGTGCTGCGCACGACGGCGAGCCTGATGCTGATGTGCGATCCACGAGACATCGATCTTTGCATCGGCTCTGTGGCCAATGATCAGTGGCTGACCAAGGGATTCGATGGGTTATTGGTGCGTTCGACTGACGGCGAGCAGCACACCTTCGGTGACGCATACGCCGCAGGAGCATCCGCGCACGAACAGCAACATGGGCGCATCGGACCATCACTCTACAACCCCACGATCTTCATCTACGACAGGTTCCCTGGCGGGGTCGGCTTTGGAGAGGGGCTGTACGAGCAACATCTGGAGTTCATCGAGCTGGCGCATGATCTGGTCGCGCACTGTCGTTGCGAGCACGGATGCCCATCATGCGTCGGGCCGCCGAGTCCTGGCGAAGAGCCTGTGCGAGAAGCGGTCGCGGAGCTTTTGAGGCGGCTGTTCGAGACCTCGGATTGATCCTGACGAGGTTGTCGAAAGCCAAGGCGCGCGCTGTGTTAGCGATCGATGTCCTCGTCCATATGAAGCACGAGCGGCACCGTCACAGCGAGTGCGTCCTCGACCTCCTGATCCAGGCCACGGAGCATCCACACCGTGGGGTCACCCTTGGTTTGAATCGCGGCGACCTGTTTGTCACCGAGGTAGAAGACATACCCGACCGAGGGGCCGTCGCTATCTGAAGAGGTCAGGCGAACCTGATCATCTGCGCGAAAGATATCGAGCGCGACGGAGTGATCATCGCGGCGGAGGCTGGCGATGAAGTCATCGCGCAGCTCCGAAGATGGCGTCAGGCGCAACCTCCAGCGCTGACCAGAAGAAACCTTCACATCACAGGCAAAAGAGCGCAGGTCTCCGACTTGCTGATCGGGCTCTTCGAGCTCGGGGTTGATGACTCCGAGCTCGGTGCAGCGCCCCTGCGCGCGCGTTTTTCCGTCGCGCTTGACGCGAGCGTCGATCCTTTGCGCGCGTTGACCCTGTTTCTCGGCCATCGCCCCGAGCGCTCCGGGTTTGACCGCGCGCTCGAGCAGCTCCGCGCGCCACGCGCCAAACTCGATCGAGTCTGGACGCCAGAGGCGGTTTTTGTACTCGACGTTCATGACGTTGGCGTCATGCAAACCGAGGGCGGTGTCCAGCTTGCCCGTCGAAGTGCAGGCGATGGCACCGGTTGAAAGGAAGGTCATGATCGCGAGATGTGCGAAGTGTCTTTTGCCAAACATGTCTCTTGCTCCCTGAGCGCTACGGCTCACCATCATGATTCCTATGGTGAGCGTCGATCCTCTTGATCTGTCGCGCTTTATCGAACCATTCGTGCGCAAGGACGTAAATTTTTTCGTCAATATTCAATCTCGGGGTGCGAGAAACACCTACACAGCCCCCTTCATTTTTTGCGGCGAGAGCAACCTCTGAATAAAGCTCCTCGCCGCGCGTCAGAAAGGACGAGTGAGACGATGAACGATTGAAACATACCGATGATACGAAGCACGAAACGCTGGAGAGAAACGATGCTCGCCAAATATATCCTGCCAAAAACACTCCTCCTGACCTTCGCCGCAGCGAGCCTGACGGGATGCCTCGTCGGAGGTTCACGCGCCCAGGGACCAGCCATGGTCGAGACCGGCTCGGTGGCAGCTGGCGAGCAATGCCCTTATGGCGGCGTGAGGATCGAATCAGGCAATGACACAGACGGCAATGGCTCGCTGGACGGAGAGGAGGTCGCCTCCATTTCGTATGCGTGCAACGCCCGCGTGGACGGCTACACGACATTGGTGGACACCTCGACCACGATCCCACAAGGGTCGTGCCCCGAGGGAGGGTTGTTGATTTCGACCGGCAAGGACACCAATGAAAATGGCCAACTCGACGCTGGCGAGGTCGAGGATACGGAGGTCATCTGCGACGGTGATCGCGGCGCAGCGGGCCGAGATGGCACCAATGGTACAGATGGTCTCGATGGCTCGGATGGTTCCGATGGCGAGGATGGCTTCAACACCCTCATCGAGATGTCCGAGGTCGCGCCCGATCCTCAGGGGACCTGTTACTTTGGCGGAACGCGCATCGACACAGGTCTGGACCTCGATCGCGATGGCACCTTGAGCGAAACAGAGATCGAGCACACGCGTCATGTGTGCTCGGTGCACACCAACGAACAGTTGACGTTGGTGGACCACTCGCTGGAGAACCCCGGCGCCAACTGCGAGCACGGCGGGATCAAGATCCAGGTTGGCTACGATGATGACGGCGACAAGGCGCTCGCTGCTGGCGAGGTCGACTTCACAGGTTATGTGTGTAACGAGATCGTGTTGGTCTCGGGCAAGAACTCGCTCGTCGAGACCACGCCAGCGACCGTGGCGCAGTGCTCGGATGGCGGCTACATGATGCGAACCGGTCTGGACGAGAACTACGATGGCGTCCTCGGCGCTGGCGAGGTCGAGAGCCAGGCGCTGGTTTGCAATGGTAGCGATGGCGCCCACGCGCTGGTCGAAACACAAGAATACAATGGCAGTCAGTGCGGCGTGGACACGCTCGGGTACGAGCTCATCGCCGGGCGCGACCTGGATCGCGATGGTCGCCTGGACGCCAACGAGGTCGAACACTCCGAGATCATCTGCGACGGTCAAGATGGCATCCTCGGTGGGGATGGCGAAGATGGCGCGAACTCGCTGGTTCGCACCTCGGGCGACCAGGGCGTGTGCCCTTACGGCGGCTTCCGCTTCGACGCAGGTCTGGACAACAACCACGACGGCGTGCTCTCTCCGGGAGAAATCACCACCACCGAGTATGTTTGCGATGGCTACGACGGGTTGAACTCGCTCGTCGAGTTGGGGCCGCATGACGGCGTGTGTGTCTACGATGGATTCCGCGTGGACGTTGGACTGGACGAGGACAACAACGGCATCCTGAACCTCTCCGAGATCACCAACACGGCCTACGTCTGCGATGGCCACGATGGCTATAACTCGCTCGTCGAGGTGACCGTGGATCCTGTGGACTGCCCATTCACCGGGCTGCGCTTCGACACGGGTCTGGACCTCGACTGGGATAACATCCTCGACTTCTCCGAGATCCAAAACACGACGATCATCTGCGACTGAACCTGGTACGCGAGCGCTCTTCAAAAGAGTGCTCGCGGCAAGAAAGCAAAAGCGCGCTGGC
>Ga0208061_100067_pt1 | contig 33495 bp, 15 predicted proteins | sample DeeseametaMP0555_FD_184209 | JGI IMG/M metagenome (GOLD analysis project Ga0208061, IMG submission 184209) | Marine microbial communities from the Deep Atlantic Ocean - MP0555 (SPAdes) | ecosystem: Environmental > Aquatic > Marine > Oceanic | place: South Atlantic Ocean | collected 2011-01-23 | reverse complement strand
AACGAGCTAAAGCTCGGTGACGCGACAGGCTCGGACGAGCGCGATCCGCTCGAAGCACAGCAGGGGGATTTGCTGGACGAGCGCTGGAAGGTCATGGGCAGGTTGGGCTCTGGCGCCTCGGCCACCGCGTTGCTCGTCGAGGACGCCGAGGCCGCTGGCAAGGAGCGTGTCCTCAAGATCGCGCACACAGACAAGGACGCGATGCGTCTCGAGCGCGAGGCGCGCGAACTCGCCACGCTCGCCGACGCCAGGCTCGTGGTCTCCTGTCACGGTGTGATCGATGTCGGCACGCGCCGCGCGCTGATTTTGGACAACGCTGGAGAGTCCTTGCGCGAGCGCCTCGGGAGCAAACGCCAGAGCCTGGATGACCTGCGCAGATTCGGCCAAGACCTGTGCGACATCCTACGCGAGCTCGAATCACATCACGTCTGGCACCGCGACATCAAGCCGGCAAACCTCGGCATCGGCACGCCAGATGGATCGACCAAGCAGTTGATGTTGTTCGACTTTTCTCTCGCGGGCACGAGCCCCGAACGCATCGAAGTGGGCACCTCGGCGTATCGTGATCCGATGCTGCCGCGCCGCAAGCGCTGGGACGAACACGCCGATCGTTGGTCCGCCTCGATCACGCTGTACGAGATGGCCACCGGCTCGCTGCCTCGCTGGAGCGAGGACAGCTCGCCGCTCTTCGACGCCGAGACCCGCATGGTGCTCGACGCAGACGCATTCCCTTCGAGCGTACGCATGGACCTGAGCGCGTTCTTCGAGCGCGCGTTGCACCCGGACGCCGGCGAGCGATTCGAGACCGCGATCCAGATGCGTCGCGCGTGGAAGAAGATCTTCGAGGATACGACGCACACCGCGCACGATGACGTGGCTGCTTCTATCGAGAGCGCCACGCGCGCGAGCTCGGTGCGGGAGCTGGAGCTCTCGCCAGCCGCCAGAGAAGCGCTCGATCGCCTCGAGGTCTTCACCGTCGGTGATTTGATGGATGCGCATCCTCAGAGCATCTACTTCCAGCGCGGGACCTCGGCGACGATTCGCAAGGAGCTCCAGAAGGTTCGCGAGCAACTCATCGCGCGACTCCCCGAACAGGATCGTCCGATCCAGGATGATGAACCGAGGGACAAGCGCGACTACAGCTCGATCTCGCTCGATCGCTGCGCCGAATACGCGTTCTCCTCGGATAGCGACCAACTCGCCATCGCGATGGGGCTCGATGATGTCGAGGTCGCGCTCCCCTGGCCGACCCGCAAGGAGATGGCGGTGGCCTCCGGCGAGCAAGAGCGCGCGACCTTCGAAGCCTTCTTCGACGAGATCGCCGCGGGGTGGAAGCGCGCGCACGCGCTGCGCGATCTTCGCGATGATTTGAGCGTCCTGATCGAGCGCAACGGCGGCGCCATGACCGACGAGGAGCTCGCGCGCGCATTGCTCGCCTGGAGAGGTTCTCGTTCGAGAGGATCGCGCAGGATGGCTCTGGCTGCGGTGATGGCGAGGGTCGCGTTGGAGGCAGAGGCGACGATGGGCGCGGACGCGAGGTATCGCCTCCATCGCGCAGGTCGCGCTAACGTCATCGTGCTCACGAGCAGTGATTTGCACGAGGTGCTCGCGCCGCTCGGTCGTCGCGCCGATGCGTTGGCAGGGTCTCACCCCTTGCTCGGCGAACATACGGCTTATGTCGAACTCGCCAGGGTGTGCGAGGAGTACAACGTGACGCCTCCTCGCTCCGGGAGGTTGCTCTCACTGGCCGCTGCCACCAGCAGTGGCGCGGCGCTCTCCTCTCGCCGCGAGCTCTATCCGGTAGGGATGGAGGCAAAGCGCGCGATCCGGTTGGCATCGGGCGTGATCTCGAGTCAGCAGGAATTGAGCGAGGAAGAACTCATCGAGCGCGTCATGATGCGCTATCCCGACGCCGAGGCGCTGCCTCGCGGGAGTCGCCTCGAAGCGATGTTGGAGGACCTCGGGTTACCGCTTCGGTGGAGCCAGGAGGCGCTCGGAGGGAAGGGCGGTTATGTCTCGACCTCATCGCGAGCGCTGCACCTGACGGGTTCCTTCACGATGGCGACGTCGGTGTTCTCGGCGCTCGATGATCGCGAGGCGTATGACCTGAAGATGTTCGAGAAGAACCTCCAGAGTTCTTTCGAGCACGGTGGCTTTCGCGCGATGATGGCCAACCCCAAGCATATCGGCACCATCGAGCAGAGGTTGCTCGAACGCTTCGACGACCTCGAGCGCGCCTCGAGCGATGCGATCTGGATCTCGGCGCTCGAGGCCGCTGCGAACGCGATGCCCAGGCGAAAGCTTCGTTGGGAGCACCTGGCTGGCGCGGACGCACCGGACGCTCCCGAGAAGCACAAGTTCCTCTTCGGGCAGGTCATCAAGAACGCGTGCGCCATCGCAGAGGAGCAGCTCGAGTCCTGGACAGGAAAAAACATCCTGCTCGTGCACCCCGGGTTGTTCGGGCGCTACGCCGAGTATGGCTCGATGCAAGTGCTCGAGCGATGGCGCGACAAGGTCAACACACCGAACGGCCCGCGCGTACTCTGGTTGCTGCTGCCCGCTGACTTGAGCTCGGACGAGCCCAAGATCGACCAGCGCGCCGTCCCCAGGATGAGCCCCAACGAGGTCTTGAGGATCCAGAAAAAGTGGCTCGCCAGGGTAGGCGCATGAAAGATCTAAACCGCGCGCTCGAAGACTTGCCCGAAACGGTCACTGCGTCTCTCGCACCGCTCCTCTCACAGGTCCGAGCAGGCGCCATGGAAGAGCGCGCCTTCTGGGAATCTCGCAAGCATATCCTCGCCGGGATGAAGATCGCCGATCCGCTCGAAACCGAAGACCTGGCGTGGCTGAAGGCGCTGCCGTTTAGTGTGGCTTACCCGATGAAGTACGCGCTGGACGAACAACAGAGCTGGCACTCTCGGTTGGCCAACCTGACCTTTGCAGCATATCAGGCAGCGAGGCTAACCGGCCTGGTGCTCCTGGCAGACTACCTCGAGGTCGAGGAGCACGAGCCTCAACTCGATCTCCGCATCAGAGGCTTGCAAATGCCTCACTGGTTCGAGTGGTATGCGCTGAATAACAAACTCGCCAAGTTTTGGCAGCGTCGCACACCGATCAAACCGACACGTACGAGTCGTTTCCCTGGCCTCGTCGAGAACTGGATCGTTGTCGCCACCAAGAAATGGGACGGTGAGCCGATCCAGGCTCGATCCAATAGCGCGAGTCAGGCATCCAACCCCTTCGAAGCGATCTGGAAGTTACGCAATGATGTCGCGCACCGCTCGGGCACTCATATAAACAATGACCCCGGAACCATCGCGCAGGTCGAACGGTTCACCCCGATTACTCTCGCGATGCTCGAGCGATTGTTCCGAGATGACGTGCTCGAACTCTGGGGAAATGTCGAAGATACAGGCATCACCAAGTTACACGGTCCGGACCTCGATTTCGAACCACGGCCTCCCGCCAGCGATGTGGTCGCGAAGGCGCTCGAGCAATACGAAGTGATCGCGACCTGCCAGGGATACGAACATGCTTTGCCTGTGTACCCCTTCTGCGTGACCGAGGGAGAATGTGGAGAGGGTGCGAGCATCATGGATCCTGTGATCATGCTCGACCAGGTGAGAAAAGAGCACATCGTGCTTCAGGGCGTGCTCGATCATCATGAATCCAGCGCGCTTGTTGGCCCGCTGCTCGATGCATTGCGTAAGAAGAAGGTCGCGTTGATCGGCTCGCGAGAGGACTGCAAACGAGATGTCTTCGTGGGCTATGCAGCAGTCACCTCGGAGAACACCTTCGACCGTCTGCTAAACCGCAAGTACTTCCCCGAGTTCTACCAGACGCGCGCGGGCGCGGACGATGTGCTCGAAGAATGGTTGGAGCGTGGAACGCGTCCTTTGCTCGTCCAGGGAGAGGCTGGATCAGGGAAGAGCTCTTTGCTGCTCCACCACACGAAGGGTTGGGCTGAAGCATCCGACGCGCATATCTTGCTCCTTCTCTCGGGGAGGGAAGACCTGCGCTCGTCGAACTCGGATCGCTGCGTGCTGCTCGATGTCCTGGAATCTGCGATGAGCTTCGAGCGAGGAATGTTCGCGACCGTGGAGGAACTCTTCGACTTCCTGCACGACTTTGCAAGTACGCACGAGCTGGAAATCCTCTTCGTCTTCGACGCGCTCAACGAGGCCGAGGCACCCCAGGCGCTGATTCGAACATTGGACGCCAACCTCTCGCTGTTTCATGGCTCGGTGCGATTGTTGATGAGCTTGCGGCCCGAGCACCATCTCATGGCGGGTGGTACTCTGGTGCATTTGGCTGAATTTGGTACACAGGGCAACAGTCGAAGGGTTCCAGTCCCCTTCGAGCATGCCCAGCAGCTCGAACCCATCGCGGACGAAGCTTGTCTCGAGCTCTCTCCATCGAGTGAGGAAGAGACATGCAGCGCCTATCGATCGAGGCAGCGAGCTGCACCAGAGCGCGCATGCTCGACTCCCTTCCGCGAGCTATCAGAGCCATTGATCGCCACGCTGCGGCAACCCTTTTGTATGCACGTCTTTCACGAGTTGTACGCTGGTAAAGAAGATGACGGGAGCATCCTGAGCGAGCGACGGCTGCTCGAGCGCTACATCAGGGACCTCGAAGACCGCTTCCCGAAGCTACAAGTCCTCCACGGAGAAGTGAGCCGTGCGATGGCCGCCAATCGCATGCCCTTGTTGAACGCAGATCAGGTGCATGCGCTCGAAAACCTCGAAGAGGAGGCCGGTGGTCACGCGGGCAAGTTCGCATCGAGCGCCGTCGAGCTCTTGACTGTAAGCTCCGAGACAATGCGAATGCACTGGCGCGGTGGTGAATTCTCCGGGTTGTTGTTTAATCATCAGCTCGTGTGCGAGATCGTTCTGGAACAGTTCATCCACGAGCAGCTTCGCCACCTCGATTCTTCGGGCCCCACAGCTGTTTCAGAGGACAGACACACGCTCGAACCGTGGCTAGAGAAGACCAGATCAGACAAGGGACAGATCTTCGAGGAGCTCGTCAATGCTCTGGAGCGCATCTGCTGCGCGCACTTGTCGAGCGTGGAGGATATTGAAAAGCTCGCCCCGCTTTTGAATTGGGAAGATGACGAAGTACGAAGGTCACTGGTCCAGTCGCTTTTCGAAGAAATCGCGTTTTCGTACTCCGAAGCACCTGCGCGATCCCTCGCCACGTTCGCGCATCTGAATAGCCTCGCCAAGTCCACAGGAAAATGGATCGAGTTCGCGCTCGCTGTGATCGAAATCAACCAGGAGTTGTGGACCAGGTCAGACTCCATGGAGCTTCGGGATAAAATCAGAACAAGCCTGTTCGAAGAGCTGCGCTACCTTCGGGGCGCTGGGTACGTCACTCTCGATTCGTCGAGAGCGTTCATGAAGCTCGGCGTACAAATCAGTGAATCCTGTTACTACAACAAGAATCTCGAGGACGGCCCGCGTGTTGTGGAAGAGACGCTCGGCGTGACTCGGAGCATCCTGGCATCACCAGCGATCCCCGAAGATCACGTCCAGGAAGCACGCTACTACACGAGCCTCCTCCAGGGAGCTCTCGGGCTATTCTCTCAAGCTTCGTCTCGATACGAAGACAGCCTGACGTCTTATGATAGAGCTCAGGAAGGTTACGCTGATTTGCTCGAAGACAAGACGTTCGGGAGGGCCGCACAACTCCGAATGGCATGGCTCGATCTCAAACGCATCGAAGTCATGAAGGCGCTGGAGGTCCCGAACGACGACATCCTCACCAGACGCCGCGCGTGTTTGGACTCGCTCGCTCGAGCCATTGAAAACGCGCCCTCACATCACGCCTCGAACCTGCTTTACTTGTGGGCGCTCCATATCGCCACACATGTTCCCGAAGCATTGGAAAGACTTGGTGTCGAGGCTGACGAGCTGATGCTCGAGCTCAGCGCTGCAATCACACGCCTAGAGGACCAGCTACGCCAGGATCCATGGCACATCGAACTCAACATCGGACTCTTCCAATTGCATTCGATCGCCTCGAAGCTCACCGCGAGCTTCGAAGAAAGTTCGTCGCACACAAAGAGAGCCATGGAACTCGCTCGGTGGCTCACGACATATTCGAGCACTCCTATTGAATATGCTTTGCAGTTTGTTCGACTCGGCAGAAAACTCACCGAGCAGTTATCCAAGCGCGAGGAATTCGATGATGCCGTCGATGTATCTCGGCGCGCGGTTCTGTTTTTGGACTCGTTTTACGAGGAGCGTTCAGAGGACCAACGACTGGCCCTCGAGCTATTCGAGACCTGCACGGCCTTCGCATCAGACAAGGCGATGTTTCCAGTACAGGCGGAGCGGCTCGAACTTATCGAGCGCGGCGCCAACGCCATGTTGCCACATTGGGAATCACTCGTCGAAGATCTGAACATGTTGCGAGAGCTGGCATGGGCTTTCAACTGTGCTGGTGTGACGCACAGGCACCTGGGGAACCGCGAACGCGCGAAGTTCTGGCTCGCCCATGACTTGGAAGCATCCGAGCGTATCGTGGAACTCGACGACAGCCCGAAGAGGATCGTCGACCTGGTGTATGCCCAGGTCGCCTATCAGTCAGTACTCGATGAGCCAGAAGAGAGGCGCGTCTTGCTCGAGGACGCGACCGAACGGATGTCCCTGCTCCACGCGCGCAGCCTCCAGGTCATAAGCGATAAGAGTTGGGAGAAGCTGTGCGACGTGTTCGAGGAGCGCGCGCTGGAGGCAGGTTTTATGAGTGAAGAAGAGCTCGGTGCGCTCGGGTGGCGGAAAAGTTGAGCGAAAAGTGTCAGCAAGGTGACACCGCAGACTCTCGGAGAAGAGACACCACACGACCTACGTTCGATGATTCTTTTTCGAGGTTTGACCATGGCCACAGCAAGCAGCGCATTCAGCTCCGACTCACCCCACCTTCGAGACCTGCTGGAGAATATCCACGGAGGAGATATCCAGCTCCCTGACTTTCAACGCGGATGGGTCTGGGATGACGATCACATCCGCTCGTTGCTCGCGAGCGTGTCACTGTCCTTCCCGATCGGCGCGGTGATGCTGCTCGAGACTGGGGGAACAGGTCTAAACTTCAAGGCAAGACCCGTTGAAGGGGCTCCGGAGAATGACAAGGGACCGCGCTCGCTTATTCTGGATGGTCAGCAACGGATGACCTCGCTCTACCTGACGCTCAAGGGTGAGAACGCTGTCCAGACGAAACGCCGCAACAAGAGCATCCTCAGGCGATACTTCCTCGATATCAACACAGCGATCGATCCCCTGGCCGACCGAGAGGAGGCGATCATCTCTGTGCCCGAAGACTGCATAGTACGAGAGAACTTCAATCGCGATATCGTCCTCGATCTGAGCACGCTCGAAAATCAGATCCTGGCCGACCATATCCCGATGAATGTCTTGCTCGATGATGCCAAATACTCCGAATGGCGTCAGGAATACTTCGAGCACCATATGGCGACAAAAAACACCGACGCATTCAGGCTCTTTAACACCTTCGAGTCCGAGGTGCGCAACCGCTTCCTGCACTACCGGGTGCCCACGATCGAGCTCGGGAAGGACACCGCACGAGAAGCCGTGTGTCAGGTCTTCGAGAAGGTCAACACGGGCGGCGTGGTATTGACCGTGTTCGAGCTGATGACAGCCACATACGCTGCGGATAACTTCGAGCTTCGCAAGGATTGGGAGGCGCGCAAGGCGAGGTTGCACAAACACAATGTCCTGCGCGCTGTGGATGCGACCGCGTTCATGCAGGCCGTGACCTTGCTCGCGAGCTACGAGCGCACGATCGCCGATCCTGACAAGGCGGTCTCTTGCAAACGCAAGGACATGCTCGCGATGCCTTGCGACATCTTCGTGGGGAGGTCCGATCCTCTCGAAGAGGGAATGCTCAAGGCGGCGAAGTTCTTGACCAAACTCAACATCTTCAACGCGCGCAATCTGCCCTATTCTTCACAGCTCATTCCATTGGGAGCCATCTGCGCAGCTTTGGGCAAGCGCTTCGAAGAAGACAACGTGCGCAAGAGGCTCGCGCAGTGGTACTGGTGCGGCGTGCTCGGCGAGCAATACGGCGGCGCGTTGGACGCGAGGTTCTCGACGGATATCGCGGACTTTATGAAGTGGATCGATGGCGGCGAGGAGCCGAGGACGGTGCGGTCGGCCAACTTCTCACCGACGCGCTTGCTCTCGCTCCAGACGCGTAATAGCGCCGCCTACAAGGGCATCATGGCGCTTCTGGTCGAGAAGGGGAGCCAGGACTTCATCAACGGAGATGATATCTCGCTGACGAACTACTTCGAGGAGAAGGTGGATATTCACCACATCTTCCCCAAGGCATACTGCAAAAAGAAGTCCTACTCGAAGCGCTTCTGGAACAGCGTCGTCAACAAGGCTCCGCTGACGGCGAGGACCAATCGTATCATTGGCGGGAAGGCTCCGAGCGATTACCTCGCGCAGATTATTAAAAAAGGCGCTGTGGATGAGAATCGCCTGGATCAGATTTTGGAGACTCATGCTATCGACCCCGCGTCGATGCACGCGGACGACTTCCACGGATTTATCCAGGATCGAGCCTCTCGCTTGCTCGACTTGATCGAAGACGCCATGGTCAAGCCTGTGCAGGGTCGCGCGTCGGAAGAGACGCTCAAGGCCTTTGGAGGATCTCTTCAGGCTGGTGATCTCGAAGACGATGCGCTTGGCGAAGAAGAATGATATTCAACGTGCCATCATACTTGGGTGATGGCTCCTCCCTGATGAAAAGAACGAGTAAGGACATATGGCTCAGAGACTCTGGAAAGACGTGATCGAGATCCCGCGCGCTGTGCAGGCGTCGGACTTCGTGCTCAAGCTGAGCGAGGGCGTCACGCGCGCCCAGCGCACCGTGGACACCTACGTGGTCACCAAGGGCGTGGCGCAGTCGTTTGACAAGGCGTTGGGGTTGATCGGCGCCGCGCTCGACGCGCGCTCCTCTTCAGGGACCTATCTCCATGGCTCGTTCGGTTCGGGTAAATCGCACTTCATGGCGGTGCTCGACCTGTTGCTCGATGAGGAGCACACGCACCGGGTGCGCAAGCTCGACCGCCTGGCGAACGTGATCGTCAAGCACGAGGACTGGCTCGGAAAGAAGAAGTTGATGATGGTGCCCTATCACTTCCTGGGCGCGGTCTCGATGGAGGAGTGCATTCTGGGCGGGTACGTCGAGTTCATCCAGCGCACGCATCCCGACGCGCCGCTCCCTGTGGTGTTCGTCTCGGACAAGCTGATCGATAACGCTGAGAACATGCGCGAGAAGCTCGGAGATGATCAATTCCTCTCGCTCCTGAGCGGAGACGCGGCCGACGATGAAGAGGTCGAAGGGTGGGGCGATATCGGCTGGACGATCGAACGCTACAAGGCAGCGCTGGATGCCAAGGACCCGATGGATCTCGAACGCCAGGAGCTCATCCGGCACCTGATCACCAACGTCTTCACCGCCGCGATCGACCTCGCCGCCAACGCTCGCCAGGGCGGTTACATCGGCCTGGATGAAGGCTTGCAGGTGATCTCACAGCACGCCGCCGAGCTCGGGTATGATGGCGTGGTGTTGTTTTTGGACGAGCTGATCCTGTGGCTCTCGCGGCACGCCTCGGACACCGAATTCATCCAACGCGAGGGGCAGAAGCTCGCCAAGCTCGTCGAGGCACAGCGCGCCGATCGCCCTGTCCCGATCATTTCATTCGTGGCCAGACAGCGAAGCCTCTCGGACTTTGTGGGCGAAGCCTACACGGGGCAGGAGAAGGCGAGCTTTGACTTCTCGCTCGACTGGTTGTCGGGCAGGTTCAGTGAGATTCGCCTGGAGGATCGCGACCTCCCGCTGATCGTCAAGGAGCGTCTGCTGCGTCCAACAGGCACGAGCGAAGGGGAGCAAATCAGACAATCCTTCGAGAACTTCAAGAAGCAAGTCCAGGGGCACCACCGCGACTTCATGCGCACGCGCGAGGTCGATGACGAGCTGTTCGAGAAGGTCTATCCCTTCAGCCCCGCGCTGGTGCAAGCGCTGGTGGCGCTCTCGACCTTCCTGCAGCGCGAGCGCACGGCGTTGAGGTTGCTGCTCGCATTGCTGGTGCGCCATCGCGAGACCTTGCAGCTCGGCCAGGTCGTCCCGGTGGGGGATCTGTGGGATGTAGTCACCGAGGGGCAGGCGCCCTTTAGCGAGGCGTTGCGCAGGACGTATCAGCAGGCAGTGGATCTGTGGAACAAGAAGCTTCGGCCGATGCTCGTCGAGGATCACGGGTTTGACCCCGACCTCGAGGAGGCAGACGATCCTCGCAAGCTGCAAGCGTGGGAGGATGACGCGAGGTTGCTCAAGACCTTGCTCGTCGCCGCGCTGGTGCCACAGGTCGAGGCGCTGCGCGATATGACCGTCTCGAAGCTGACAGCGCTCAACTACTCGGCGGTGATCGGCTTCGTGCCGAGCATGAAGGACAACACGGTCGCCACGAAACTTCGCAAGTGGGCCTCGCAGGTCGGTGAGATTCGCATCACCGACGAGCACAGCGACGCGCGCGTCTCGCTCCAGCTCTCGACCCTCGATGTCGAGATCCTGCTCGACCGCGTGCGCACCGAGGATTCCACGGGCAACCGACGCCGCAAGGTGCGGCAGCTGCTCTACGAATGGATGAGCCTCGACGCCACAGACAATCAATACACCAGGCTCCAGGTCGAGTGGCGCGGCGCCAGACGCAACGCCAGGGTCTTCTATCGCAACGTGCGCGAGCTCGGCGATCATGCCATGACCGCCGACGGTTCCGAGTGGAGCATTCTGGTCGACTATCCCTTCGACGAGGAAGGCTACTCGCCGCGCGAGGATCAACTCCAGCTCGAGAACTACCTGAGCGAGCACCCCGACGGGACGCTGACGCTGGCGTGGTTGCCGATGTTCCTGTCACAACAGGGCCTCAAGCGGCTCGGGCGCCTGGTGATGGTCGAGTATGTGCTCGACCGCTTTAAATCCTACGCCGAGGATTACTCGGCCGAGGAGCGACCCGCGCTCAGGCAACAACTCGACAACCTCCGCAGCGCGCTGCGGACGCAGCTCAAAGCAGCGCTCGAGATCGCCTATGGGCTGCGCCCTGGCGACAGTGACCTCGTAGACAAGACGCACAACCTGAAGCGACCGCTGCACTCGCTGCTGCCAAGCTTTAACCCGAGGATGCCCGGCGGCGCCGACTTCTCTCGAGCGCTGCGCGAGATCTTCGAGGCCGCGCTCGCGGCGCAGTACCCTGACTCCTACAGGTTGCCCGACGAGGTGTTCACCACGGGCAAGGCGCTCAAGGTGTTGGGCGTGATCGAAGAGACGCTCAACGCCCAGGATCATCGCTACTTTGTCGAGGATCGCTCGCTGCGCCAACTCGTCAAGGGTTACGCCGAGGCGATAGACCTGGGGACGATGGGCGAGACACACTTCGTGATCAACGCGACCTGGCGGGATCGGATCGAGCGCGCGCTCGGGAGTGAGGATCGCGACAAGCTGACCGTGGGCAGGTTGCGCGATATCATCGAACCAGACGACGCCGAGCGAGGCACGCCGCCTGCGGTCATCGACCTGGTGGTGTGCACCTACGCGCTGATGGAGCAGATGGCGCTCAAGACCCAGGTCGGCGTCGAGCAAGAGATGACGCCCGGAAAGCTCGTCGACTCGATCCTGCTCGAGCGGCGAGAGCTGCCGAGCGTGGAGGTCTGGGAGCAAGCGCTGGCCTATGGCGCCGAGATCTTCGGCGTCAAAGAGGAGTTCCCCCTGTTGAGCGCCGCGAGCGTCGAGGCGTTCTGCGCGCTTATCGAGGCCCACCTCAAGCCTCGCCGCGCGCTCGCCAGGAGCTTGCCAAAGAACCTCGACGAGGTCGGCGCCGCGGCAGGTCTGACTCCCAAGGAGATGGAGGATAGCCCACGCTACAAGGGCGCACGCGCGCTGGAGCGGTTGTTCGCGGCGTTTACGGGCAATGACACCGAGCGCGTCAACGCGCTCGTGCTGCACGCCCAGGACGAGTTTCAACGCGCGCTGCTCGTGAGCCAGTTCAAGCACCTCGAGGAGCACGACAGGTTGCTCTCCGACTCGCTCGTGCGCCAATCACTCGCTCAGGCGCACAGCATCGAGTCCAAACTCACCGACGAGGCGCTCGAGCTGCTGAAGCAATCGCGCGAGCACCTCAAGGATGCCCAACACGTCAAAGACCTGGCCAGGATCAAGCCGCTCTCCCAACGCCTGTTCAAGCTACTCGTCGTCGATCCTCCAAAACCACCCGCTGGTGGCACCGGCGGTAAGAGTGGAGGGAGCGATAGGGGCGCCAAAACCTACACCATCGCCTCCCTGGCTGACCTCGAAGCGCGCAAGGCAGAGCTCGAGGAGCTGCTCGGCCAGGGCAAGAAGCTCGAAATCCGCGTCGTGGACAAATAAGCGCGTCCAACACCGAAAGTGTCAACAGCTCGCCGCGCGGCACTCAGAGAGGATGACGGACAGGATGCGCCCGTGGTAAATCACTGCGGGTCATACACAACCAGATAGACTGATACGATGGGGCAGGCAGCGATGGTAGACGTGAGCAAGCTGACAGCGAAGGTGAAAGAGCTGGTAGAGGATCTGGAGGCGCAGATCCAGGCGGACAGCGACCTCGAAGCGAGGCTGACGAGCGCGTGGGAAGAGGCGAGCGAGAAGGGACGCACAGGCGCGACCGCGGTGGAGTGGCGCGAGGAGTACCTCACACAAATCGCAGTGGGCTGGGTGCTCACCGCCCTGTTCGTGCGCTACCTCGAGGACAACGACCTCATCGACGCGGTCATCGTGGGGCAGAAGGCGCAAGACAAACAACGCGCCTACTTCCAGACCCACAAGGAGCACTCGGACACCGACTACCTCCTCTCGCTCTTCGACGACCTCGCTGCCGATGGTCATCCTGCCGGCGAGCTCTTTGGACCCAAACGCAACCCCCTCTTCAAGCTCAGGATCAGCGGCGATGCCGCTCGCGACCTCCTCGCATTCTTCAGGCTCGTCGATGCTGACACTGGCGACCTCGCCTTCGACTTCACCGGCATGGACACTCGCTTTCTTGGCGATGTCTATCAGGACCTGAGCGAGGACGTTCGCAAGAAGTACGCCTTGTTGCAGACCCCTGACTTCGTCGAAGAGTACATCCTCGATTACACTCTCGAGCCCGCCATCGCCACGTTCGGGTTGGATGAAGTACGCTTTATCGATCCCACCTGCGGCTCGGGCCACTTCCTCCTCGGTGGCTTCAAACGCATCCTCGACAAGAAGCGCGCAGAGCGGCCCAGCGAGCGCATCGACGTCCTGGTCAGAGAATCACTGGCCGCCACACACGGCGTCGACATCAACCCCTTTGCCGTCTCCATTGCTCGCTTCAGGCTCGCCGTCGAGGCGATGCAGATCTGCGGTTATGACGCCTTCGACAAGCTCCCCGATCTTCCTCTCAATGTCGCCTGTGGGGATTCGCTTCTGCTCGGTATCCTCTTCGACAGGTTCGAGCGCGATACCTCCAGCAACAAGCGCCAGCTCGACCTCGACAAGCACAGGTGGAACGACGACCTCTCCATCGAGGACAATGACATCATCTTCGGTGAGAATGGTGAGGGCGGCATTCTCACCCAGCAGTATCACGCCGTCGTGGGCAATCCTCCCTACATCACCGTCAAGGACTCCGAGGTCAGCAGTAGCTACAGGGACTACTACTCCTCTTGCTACCGCCAATATGCCTTGGTCTGTCCGTTCTACGAGCGCTTCTTCGACCTCGCCATCGGTGATGATTCGCAGCAGAACGAGCAAATGACGCTCGGTGGAAACAAGAGTGAAGCGAGCCAACAGGCGGGTTATGTTGGCATGATTGTCGCCAACTCCTTTATGAAGCGTCAGTTTGGTAAGAAACTCATCGAAGAACTCATCCCTCACACCGATCTCACCCACGTCATCGATACTTCAGGCGCCTATATCCCTGGTCATGGCACACCTACTGTGATTCTCGTCGGGCGCAATCGTGAGCCCCAAGATGATTTGCTCAGGACAGTTCTTGGCATCCGAGGTGAACCAAAGACGCCTGCCGTTCCCAAAGATGGCAAGGTCTGGAAGTCCATTGTCGACCACACCGATGAGATTGGCTTCGAGAATGACTTCGTCTCGGTGACGGACTCCGATCGCACCCTCTTTCATCAGCATCCCTGGAGCTTGCAAGGTGGCGGTGCCCTCGAATGTAAGGCTTCGTTGGAAACCAAGGTGGGAGTGAATGTCGACGAGCATGCACAAGAGATTGGTTTTGTGTCCATGACTCGCGCTGATGATTTGTACTTTACAGATAAAATGTCTCTCACCAGGCATGGAATCGCTGAACAACACCAGATCATAAATGTGGAGGGCGAAAAGGTTCGCAATTGGTTTATTAGCCCGAATGCTAACCATGCGCTGTTCCCTTATGATTCTACTCTTGAACCAGCAAACTTGGGAACACTTCCCCAAATGCACCACTTTTTATGGCCGCACCGTAGCCATCTGTGGCTCCGGCGGGAACCCAACGGTAATCACAAAGAAATTGGCCTGACTTGGCACGAGTGGAGCCGTTTCCAAAGAGGGCGTTTCAAACAGCCTTTGTCTATAGCGTTTGCGTTTGTATCGACACACAATCACTTCGTGCTTGATCGTGGAGGAAAAACATTCAAGCGTACTGCACCTGTGATCAAACTTGCAGAAGACGCCACCGAACAAGACCACCTCTCGCTGATGTCCGCCCTCAACTCCTCGACCGCTTGTTTCTATATGAAGCAGGTGTTCTTCAATAAGGGTTCACAGGGGGTAAATGAGGGTGTGAAGTCTGAAGCATGGGAACGGTTCTTGGAGCACGACTGTACCAAGATGAAGTTGGTGCCGGTCCCGGACGAGCGGCCCACAAAGCTCGCAGAGCGACTGGATGCACTGGCCCAGGAACTGTCAGCGAATGAACCATCTTCGCTGGCACCGGAAGACACACCAACAATCGACAAACTGGAGGACGCCAAGGTCGAGCAGGAACGGATCTTCGAGGAGATGGTGGCGTTGCAAGAGGAGCTTGATTGGCGCTGTTACGTCTCCTACGGGTTGCTGGAAGAGGACGAAGCGCCGGTGGTTCCCGATGACAAGCTCGATGACCTACCACAGGTCAGATTAGGAGAGCGCGCCTTTGAAATCAGGATGGCAAAGAAGATCGAGGATGGGGATCTGGTGACCTCATGGTTCGAGCGCCATGGATCCACACCAACCACCGAGATCCCAGAGCGTTACCCTGACTGGTACAAAGAACTCGTGAAGAAGCGTCTGAAACTGATGGAAGAGCGTCAGTTCATCCGCCTGATCGAGCAGCCCGAGTACAAGCGCCGCTGGAACCGAGACAGTTGGGAAGATCGCGAGAAGCACGCGCTGGTGTCCTGGCTGTGCGACCGTCTGGAGACGCCAGCGTATGTTCCTCAGGCAGACAGGGAGGATGACTTCGCCGCGGAGAACCCCAGAGTGATTTCGATCCAGGAGCTCGCCGATATTGCAGGCCGGGACGAGGATTTCATGCAGGTGGCCACGCGCTACACAGGCGATGCTTCCTTCGATGTTTACAAACTTGTGGAATCCTTGGTCCTCCAAGAGTCTGTGCCTTTCCTCCCCACACAACGCTACAAGAAGAGCGGCTTGAGTCGTCGAAAAGCGTGGGAGAAGGTTTGGGAACTCCAGCGTTTGGAGGATGCCATCGATGCCAGAACCGAGCTTCCAGAGGATCACGAGGATTACCTCTCACAGGCCGAGGCAAAAGCATTGAAAGCACGCGAGGTTGGAGACATTCCAAAACCTCCGAAATACCGCTCCAGTGATTTTCAGTCTGGCCCGAGCTGGACGCATCGCGGAAAGCTCGATGTGCCCAAGGAGCGGTTTGTCTTGCTCGAGGATTGCCATACCGAGGAGGGCCAGAAGGTCGTCCTTTGGGCTGGTCTCGATCACAAGCAGCGCGCGCTCGCCATGCTCTCTTACTACACCGAGGAGGCGCTCTCCGCAGGTTGGGACAATGACAGGAAGGCAACGCTACTCGCGGGAATGCTCGACCTCTTGCCCTGGGTCAACCAGTGGCACAACGACCTCGACCCTCGCATGAACGCACGGCTTGGTGACTTCCTCTCGCAGTTCATCGACGACCAGGCCAGAGACCTCGATCTTGGCACAGACGCCATCGAGAAGATCCGCATTGGTTCCTGAATGCGACGCTCGGGCGCCGAGCGAAAGAGAGGCCGCCGAAAAGTTTTGAGCGCTAGGTGGCTTTCTTCAACAGGTTGCAAAACTTTTCGGCGGCCTCTCTTTCGCGGGCTACCGTCGCTGGTTCACGAAAGACGACATATTTCTGGCGAGTGTTTTATGCCTACGATCACAGTCCAACCGAGCGTTAGCAAAAGAAATTCATTCGCTGAGATCTTCGAGAAAACGTCAGATCATGACTGGCTTCTTATCATGACTGACGGCTTCGATCGCGGCACATGTTTCAATCTGAGCAAAATAGCATCGAAATACAAAATTGACGCTGACACGATCCGGAGAATGCAAGAGCAGGCCCCATTACCAACGGTTCCTGGTCATCGAGAGATGGTCGAGCGAAGTGTCAAACGAAGAAAAGAGCTTTTGGATGAACTGTTGACTATTGGCAGGTCGAGGTCTCTTAAGCTCAATCTCAAAGAAGAAACAGTCTCTTCGAAACACTGTCGACTGAGCTTTGATAGCGATGAAAAATGGTATATTACCGACTTAAATTCAACGAATGGAACATATTTAAACGATGTAAAAATAGATCCTGAAAAAGAGTACAACATCACTGAGGGTGATTGTGTACAAATAGCATTTACGCGATGTGTCATAGGGAGAAAGAGTTGGCTCCTCGAAAACAGGAGCCTTCTTATCGAAACAATACTTGTTTCAAAATCACTGGTGAGGAGTTTAGAACCAACGATACCCTATCCAATTGTTGCCGGAAAACTTCAAATGCAGGCGACGTCCAACTCTCTGGAAAAAAGCTGGGCCGCATTTAATGGAATTGAACATGCAATGCGTTTTCTGTGCGGAGTTTATTTCGGTATAATTACAGAATTTGGAGACGGTGATACTTTAAAAAACACCGCGGTTCGATTGGTGCAATGGAAAAAGCTAGAACAATCTAAGCCGACGATGGGTGCATGGTTATCACTCTTAAAATGCTTGGCGATTTCGATCAATGATTCTAAAGGCAAACCAAATAATCTACCGCATTGGTTTTTTAATTCTATTTTAAGAACATATCAAGATGTGGAGGAAATACTAACTTCCATCCTGGAAATACGGAACCGTTTCGCCCATCAATCATCACAAGTTAATCCCGAAGACTTCAAACAAATCAAACGATTGATGGACAGGTTTATAGAGGTTCATTCATTTATGGCTGACCTCCTTCTAATATCAACAGAATCATTTCAAGTATCACACGACAGCAATGAAATGGTTTTTAAATACAACACACACGTGCTAAACGGAAAGTCTAACCTCTTTAAAACTCAGTTGATACCGCATAGACCAAAGATCATAGAGGGCATGGGTATTGGTATGCCTGCGCATCAAAATTGGTGTTATATTTACTTTGACGAAAAGACAGCGATGATTCCGTTGGCGCCTTTTGTGCTCTACAGTGATCATGAACGACTCCCGAAACGCGTCCTATTCGTAAAAGAAAACATCTCCTGGGATCCGTCGGACTCATCCTGTCGATTTATCTCTATCGATTACGGGGTCATGAAACGACAGAGCCCATCTTATCATAATGATGCTCAGTTCTTCGATCTCTTGATGGAAGCCTCTTTTGCCTGAACGCAACCCGAGTAGACGATGATTTCTGCACAAGACCTGACAGAACATATCCGAGCGATCCGGCAGAGGATCACGAGCGCGCGCATCATCGGTTTCGAGGAGAGCGGGGGTGTCGAGGCGCCCGAGCGCCTCTCGATCGGTCCTGATCTCCAGTGCCGTGTGATCCAAGCACGCTCGGAGCTCGCGATCCGGCGAGCGTTGATGGAGTTCGAGGACGCCCCGCGGCGAGAGCTGTTGGTGGTGGTGACACCGCTAAAGAGCAACGACCTGGTGGAGGATGTTCGCGCGCGTGTAGCGGGCGGTCGCCTCTGGAGGTTCGAGCCGTGGAACGCGGTGATGGCGCTGTTCGACGCGAGCGAGCTCGATGGACGCTTGCGTCGGCAGAAAGCGCTCGGGAGGGCACTGCTTCGCGCCAACGCGAGGGTGAACTTCGAGCCCGTGGTCGCCGGGCAACTCACCGAAGACGAGGCGTGGCACAGGTTGCTTCACGTCGCGCTCTCACTGCCCGATCCCATCTGGTCGCTCGACTCCTGGATCATCTGGTCGATGCGTCACGCGGATATGGTACGCCGCCTGCTCGAAGACACAGAGTTGATGGAGGAGGTCACCGAGCGCGTCGAGCACAACCTCGGCGAGCCGGGCGTGTTGTTGCTCGAGCTGCTGTCGAAGAACCTCGACGTGGATCGTCCTGGCGAGCGCGCGATGATCGCAGCCCTGGGCGTCAGAGCCGCAGACGCAGCGAGTCAGCGCGAGGAGCTAAGAGAGGTCGCGCTCCATGCCAGGACCGATCTCACCGCGATGCTCGATATCAAGGGGAGCAGCCAGCGCGAGGTCTTCGACGCTCTGGCGCGCGCTTTCTCGCGCACCTATTCGCGGCTAAAACGCGAGGATGAAAAGATCGTCGCGGGAATGACCGACAAGCTCGATGCGATGCTCGAGGAGGTCGACGCCATGGCGATCGCACCGTTCAGCCGCGCCTCGCGCGCGGGTTGGGGCGCGCGCCACGAGCAGCTCGCCGACTGCCTCGAATCAGGCGACCCCGACGCCTTACGCGAGGCGCTCGGGTTGCTCGCCGAGCACGACATGGCGCGCCAGGAGCCCGAGCAGATGCGGCGGCTCGAGGCCGCCGCCAGGCTCGCCTATTACTGCAATCACTGGCCCGAGCCCGACCTGGAGAACCTCGATATCGTCGAGCTCTCGCGCGATTACATCGCCTCGGGGAGTTACATCGACATGATCCGCCAGGAGATCGCCACGGCAGACCTCGGCTCACAGCTTCACGAGGCGGTCTCGGACCTGCTGACGCGCGCGACGGCGCGGCGAGATAGGATCAACCGGGCGTTCGCCAAGGGAGTCACCGAGGGGTTGGCGCATCGCCGCAACGTGCCTGGGACGTTGGGGATGCATCAAGTGCTCGAAAAGATCGTGGCGCCCGTGGCGAAGAAACACCAGGTCTTGCTCGTGGTGCTCGATGGCGCGAGCTGGGCGGTGATGCGCGCGCTGCAACATGACGCGCTGCGCTCGCAGTGGAGGTTGCATGTGCCAGGGGAGGCGGAGCGCCCGACGCCGCTGTTCTCGGCGCTCCCCTCGATCACGAGCTTTTCGAGGACCTCGCTGCTGACGGGCAAGTTGCAGACTGGCGATCAGCGCACCGAAAAGGATGAGTTCGTGCAGCACCCAAGGTTGCGCGAGGCGATCGGCAAGAATCGCACCCTCTCGATCTTCCACAAGGGGGAGCTCGACGAGACGGGCGTGGGCGGCGTGGGCAGCTCGGTACGCGAAGCGATCCTCGACGAGAGCCAGGGGGTCGTGGCGGTGGTGGTCAACGCGGTGGATGATCAGTTGAGAGGCGCGCAGCAGCTCTCGATGCGATGGACGCTGGATGCGATCAGCCCGCTAAAGTCCTTGCTCGACTACGCGCACAAGCGCCGCGTGGTGATCCTGACAAGCGACCACGGGCATGTGTGGGAGGATCGCTCCGAGCGGCCCACAGAGCTTGGCGGCGTCCATGGAAGGCATCGTCTGGGCGAACCGGCTGCGTCGGATGGCGAGGTCGAACTGACAGGCCCCATGGCCAGAGCGTTCGCTGGCGAGGATGCCCCTGGGTTGTATTTGGCGGTGGATGAACAACTGCGTCACAGCAGCAGACAGCGCGGGTATCACGGGGGAGCCTCGATGCAGGAGGTGATCACCCCATTGATTTTGCTCACCGACGCACAGACCGAGTTCGACGGCGTGCTGGAGACGACCGAGCTCTCGAGCTTTATGCCCGCCTGGAGCAAGTTCGAAGCGCCCGCGGTTCGCGTCCAGGTGCCGCAAAGCATCTCGCTCGATGCCGCAAACGAGACACTCGAAGAAGAGAGTGAGGAGGCGCCACAGCTCGACCTGTTAGCCGCGCCTGCCGAACCCTCCGAGGTCATCGAGGAGCCACAACGTGAGGCGGACAGGGACGTGAGCGAGCTCGTCGAGGAGCTCTTGAACGCCGACCTCTACAACCGACAGCTCGCGCATGTGCCTGCGCTGCGCAAGACCCCCGAGGATGTGTACCGCGTGCTGGTGACCTTGCTCGAGCACGGCGGCAAGGCGCATGTGGGAGATCTTGCCAGAGCGGTCCAGAAAGCCGACACGCGCATTCGACGCCTGCTCTCGTCGATGAGCAACGCGCTCAACATCGACGGCTACAGCATCCTGCAACACGACCGCGCAGAGGATCTGGTGAGGTTGGATCGCGAGCTGTTGCTCAAGCAATTCGAGCTCGGCAGCGACAAGGAGTAACGCCATGGACTCACTCTCACCGATGAGGCGTCAGGAGATCCTCGCTGCGCTCCGCCGCGGCGCGGTGCCGAGCGCGGGGTTGGACCTGTTGGCGGTTGGCCTCGAGCGCTTCGAGGACGCGCTGGATGAAGAGCTCGAGCATGTCTCCATGGGACATGGCTCGTTCAAGGCAGTGCGCGGCGAGTATGGGACGGGCAAGACGTTCTTCACGAGGTGGTTGCAGCAGCGCGCTGAGGATAAGGGTTTTGCCACCGCCGAGGTCCAGATCTCGGAGACCGAGACGCCACTGCATCGCCTGGAGACGGTGTACCGCAGAGCGATGGAGCGACTGAAGCTTCGCAACACATCCTCGGGCGCCTTGCAGGATATCATCGACCAGTGGTTCTTCGCGCTCGAGCAGGATGTCTCGACGTTGCCGGATGTCGACTGGGAAGATGATGAGGCGGTCGAAGGCGCCATAGGCGACCTGATGGAGCAACGCCTGGCGACCATCGCACGCAACACGCCACAGTTTGCGGCCACACTGCGCGCCTATCACAGCGCCGAGATCGAGGGAGATGTAGCCACTGCCCAGGGGTTGATGTCCTGGTTATCCGGGCAACCCAACGTCGCTGCGAGCGTCAAGCGCAAGGCGGAGCTCAAAGGAGACATCGATCACTTTGGCGCGCTCAGCTTCCTGGAAGGTTTGCTCGTGGTGTTGCGCGATTCGGGCCGCAAGGGGTTGGTGTTGGTGCTCGATGAAGTCGAGACGCTGCAACGCGTGCGGTCGGATGTCAGGGAGAAGAGTCTCAATGCCTTGCGCCAATGGATCGACGAGGTGGATGGAGGACGCTTCCCAGGGCTGTATCTCGTGATTACAGGGACGCCCGCATTCTATGAGGGTCCGCAAGGCGTGCAGAGGCTCGCGCCGCTGGCGCAACGGCTGCACACGGACTTTATGGAGGATACGCGCTGGGACAATCCTCGCGCCGTGCAGCTTCGCCTGACGGGCATGGATCGCGCTCGACTGATCGAGGTTGGCCTGAAGATCCGTGATATCTACGCGCATGGTAGTGAGCAGCAGGCGCGCATCATGGAGTTGTGCGACGACGCCTATGTGGAGCTCCTGGCGGATGCGATCAGCGGGAACTTTGGAGGCAAGATCAAGGTCGCGCCGAGGTTGTTCCTGAAGAAGCTCGTGGCGGATATCCTGGATCGCATCGATCAGTTCGAGGATTTTGATCCGAGGAAACACTACAAGCTCACCGTGACCCGCAACGAGATGACGCCCGAGGAGCGGGCTGCGGTGACATCGGTCGATGATATCGACCTCGACCTCTCGTTCGATGATGAGGACGAGCTATGAGTCAGCAGAGTGGCTTCGACAGGCTCCACCCGGATCTTTGCTACCACATCGTCAACTCGCTCGGCTGGAACTCTCTGAGACCTGTCCAGCATCAATCGATCGCGCCAATTCTTGCTGGCGAGGACACGGTGATCCTCGCGCCGACGGCTGGAGGCAAGACAGAGGCATCCTTCTTCCCATTGATTTCCAGGGTGTTGTCCGAAGGTTGGGAGGGTCTGAGCATCATCTACCTGAGCCCGATCAAGGCTCTGCTCAACAACCAGCACCAGCGACTCGAGCGGTTGTTCGGGATGGTGGGACATCGCGCGAGTGTCTGGCACGGTGATGTCCCGCAGAGTGAAAAGAAGCGGATTCGTCAGAATCCACCCACGGTGCTTTTGACGACGCCCGAATCACTCGAGGCGATGCTTATCTCGATCCGGACGCCATCAGAGTCGATGTTTGGCAACCTACGTGTGGTGGTCATCGACGAGGTGCACGCGTTCGCTGGAGATGACCGAGGATGGCATTTGCTCGGCGTCCTGGAGCGGTTATCTGCCTGGGCAGGAAGGGAACTACAACGCATCGGACTGTCCGCCACTGTTGGCAATCGCGCAGAGATCGTGGACTGGATCGCGGCGGGGAACACCAGCACGCGCGCCACGGTCGATCCTGGCGGCGCGACAGCTACACCCGAGGTCTCCCTGGACTACGTGGGCTCGCTCACAAACGCCGCCAAGGTCATCTCGATGCTCCACAAGGGGGAGCGCAGGTTGGTATTCTGCGACAGTCGATTGCAAGCAGAGAAGCTGACGCGCGCGTTGCGGTCGAGGCAGGTCGAGACCCATATCATCCACGGATCTCTTAGCGCGGACGAGCGACGCCGCACGGAGCGCTCGTTTATCGAGGGGGGCGCGGGCGTGATCGTGGCCACCAGCGCGCTGGAACTTGGCATCGACATCGGGGACCTCGATCGAGTGCTAAACATCGACGCGCCAGGCACAGTCGCCTCGTTTCTTCAACGAATGGGACGAACAGGGCGAAGGGATGGCACGACGCCAAACATGTTGTTTCTGGCGACCGAAGACAAGGGCCTGGTCAAGGCCGCGGCGTTGTTAGAGCTCTGGAAACGAGGTCACGTCGAGCCAGCCATCGCACCGATGAAACCGTTCCACATCCTGGCGCAACAGATCATGGCCCTGGTGCTCGAGCGACCAGGGATCCCGCTCTCTGAGCTCAAGCAACGCATTTCGCCGTTTATGAGCGCTTCCGGTATCAGCGGGACCGAGGGAGAAGCTTTGCTGCTCCACCTGTTCACGTGGGGATATTTGTTCGTCGATGGCGTGCGCGTGGGCATCGGAATCACTGGCGAGAAAGAGCTCGGACACAAGCATTACCTGGAGCTTGTTTCAGTGTTCACGACGCCTCCTCTGTTCACGGTGATGCACAACCGTCGCGAGATCGGGATGGTGCACCAGAGCACGTTTGGAGGATCTGTAGGGAAGGATAAGAAGAGCGGCCCGGTGGTGATCTTGTTGGCGGGTCGAAGTTGGCGACTCGTTTCCATGGCATGGTCTCGTCAGATCGCCTACGTGGAGCCCTTCGAGATGAAGGGAGACACGAGCTGGCCAGGAGGTGGCCAACCGATGACAGCAGAGCTCGCGGTCGCCCATCGGTTGGTTTTGACGAACCAGTGCATTGCCACAGAGCACTGGAGCAAGCGCGCAACTAACCAGCTCGAGGAGATCCAACAGGAGTTCACATTCCTGGACCCTGGCGCAGCGACGCTGATCGAAACAGGCAACCAGGTCGAGTATTGGAACTTCGCGGGGACGCATGCCAACACGTTGCTTTCAGCGAGGCTCGAGGTGTTGTATGGCGCCACCCAGTCGGTGGGGCCCCTACAGATCAGGTTCCCGAGGCTCCACACGATGGAGCAAATCTCCGACATGATCGCGGACGCGAACACCTCCACGCTCATCCCACGACCGAGCCCGGATCACCCTGCCTCGAAGCACCTGAAGTTCAAGGATCTGTTACCCAGTGATTTGCTCGCGCTCGCGGTGGCTGCGCGGATTTATCAAGCACGAGCCTGCGAAGCATCCGAACACTTCTTGCTCGACCTCTCGGACGCTCACTGATCATGCTCGAGGATCGCAGAGAAACTCAACTCTCAGGTATCCCTCAGGGAGGCGATTCGATCTCGGGATAATTCGCGGCGATGATGATGAGGTTTTCGAGCGTCTCGTCGTGATCTCGATGCTCGAGCAGCTGGCGAGCGTCGCAGATCTTATCGAATGGCACGTGGGACGCGGCGAGGATGTGTATTAGCTCTCGAAAAAAGCACGAGTTGATCGAGAGTAAGCTATGGGCGAAAACGCTCGCGAGCCTACTGCATCGGCCCCTCGACACGAGCGTCGTCACCCACACGAGCAAAGAAGTCTTTCATGTCACTCGCACTCGATATCGCCTTCGATACGCCAACCCCCAATATCGCGATTGGCGAGCATCTGCGCGGTCGCGTCGTTGTACACGTCGAGAAGGCTTGCCCCTGCAAATCACTGAACCTCTCCCTTCGCGTGACCACGTCACGCGGGTGCTCCGAGACGATGCTCGAGAGCCCACCGCTCTTCGAGGGCGAATGGAGCCCAGGAACCTACGAATATCCATTCTCGATCGAGGTTCCTGATGGCCTCCCGACCTTTCGAGGAAAGGTCTTCGATGTGGACTGGGTCGCCGTGGCGACCGCTGACATCCCGTGGAAGCTCGATCCAAGCGTCGAGCGCATGTTTACCGTATCTCGCAAGACTCGCGAGCCCCGCTCTGAGGCGGATGTTGGAAGCCCCATCCTGGTGAATGCCCATCAGTTGGATGGGATCGAAGCGCCTACTGACCTCCACAAGCTCGGGGTGATCGTGGCGTTATTAGGGGTCTCGACACTGGTGATGCTCGGTTCGAGCATTGTCGCCAGAGAGGGGATCTTTTTCGTGCTCACGTTCCTCGTTTTGCTCATCACGGTGGGTATGGGAGCGCGCCTTCTCATGGCGCGAAAACGGCAATCTCCCATCATCGATCTTCGGTTCGGGATGGCTCCAGAGATCGCAAAGCCCGGTGATACAGTGGTCCTCGAGTTGGAGTTTGCCGTGAAACAGCCGCTCGAGATCTCGCGCATCACAGGGACGATCGTCGCCGTGGAGACCTACTCCTACAGGATCAACAACAGCCACTCTTATGAAACCGAAAGGTCGATCGTGCGATCGTGCTCACTGAGCGAGGCGCGCGCCGTTCAGGAGGGTGACCACGTCCGCCTGACGGGGGCGATCGAACTTCCAGCAGACGCGCCCCCTTCCTTCAAAAGCTACACGTGCAGCATCAGATGGCATGCCTCCTTTCTCATCAAGAGCACAGCGCACGAAGAAGTGTATGGCAGCCTGCAAATCCCGGTCGGTTCCTATCTTGATTGAGCCGTCGTGCATGAGAGCTCGAGCGTGCCTGGATGATCGCAGAACTTCGAGGTCTGCGACGATGGCCGCTCGCAGCGAGCAACGGGGTGTCTTTGCCACGGTCTCGAACAATCGCGCGTCCCTCCTCCTCATGAATCACTCTTCCACTTGAAAGGATCGTGGGTGCGCGCGTGTTCGAGAAAGACGTACGTGGACCGAGGACTCCTCGCGAAGCCATCCACCCGCACGAAAAGCAGCAGGGGCGTTGCAGGAGCCACAAACCATGACGCAAGATGGAAAGTACAAGGCCATGAAAGCAACAGGGTGAGAAGGGAATCACGCCATGAGCAACATACACCACCTCAAAGAGATGATCCTCGGGCTCGCCGTGATCACACCGCTCGCGTGCCAGAGCCCGCCAGCTGCTCGTGACGCGGAGCAACCCAGCGAGACCTCCGTCACTCGAACGGACCCGACCGACACTCCAGACCGCGTGGCCGCAGCTCCCTCATCACCCGAAAGCGAAGCACCAAACAATGAAGGCGACGCGGAGCCGCCCGCGCCCGACGACGCAGAAGGGGACAACGACGTCGAGATCACGAAGCCCGAGCCAGCGCCGCAACCTCCCCCACAGGTCGTGGCGGCGTTCAACACGGCGGCGTACCACGTCAGGAGAGCTCGGGAGACGAGCACCCAGATCAGCACGTGGATGGCGCAGCGCGATGAGGACGCGGTCGAGGAGATGCTCGCGCACGAGGCCTTTGGCCCACCAAAAGCTGGACCCCAGGGAGGAAGGTGCATCTCCCCGAAGCAGGTTTACGCGATCCAGAAGGAGACCTACCGCCAGCAGCGCGCGATCTGGAAGGAGTATGGAGGCGACGACGGGGATGAGAGAACGCCGACGCCACACAGGTTCGGGGTCACGAAACCCGTCAAGCCGACGCGGACCATCGACGCATGCCCGGTGACTCTGACAACGAAGGTCGGGAGGCCCTCGCGGTGTGGCTCCCACGGCGGCGTGTCGTGGTACCTCGCGGCGCAAACCGAGGACAGCCGCGGCGCGATGGTATGCTGCTACACGGAGCCAATGAGCCGACCGCAGCGCCCTTGTGGACGGCTCTACCTCGTCGAGGAGCGCGCCACGCGCGCGAGGATCCAGGCAACGCGCGCCTGGATGGGCGCTGGCGTCGACGCGCCTTCTGACACCTCAGCGCGCGTCATCGAGCGCGCCGCGCGCGCCTGGCTCGATGACGCGCTCGAGGAGCACGCCTCGATCGCGGCCTTCTCGCGGGCCACGCTCGAACTCATGGCGCTCGGCGCGCCCGCGGACCTGCTCGCCGAGTATCAAAGCGCCTCGCTCGACGAGATCCGACACGCGCGTGCTTGCTTCGCGCTCGTCTCCGCGCTGAGCGGTCAAGATGTCTCGGCGGGTCCGCTCGAGGTCGAAGGACCCCGCGATGACCTCGACGCGATCGTGGCCGATGTGTTTTGGGGAGGCTGCGTGGGAGAATCGATCGCCGCGCTGTGCGCGCAGCGCGCGCTGCGCGACTGTACGTGGGAGCCAGCGCGCGCTGCACTCGCTCAAATCGCAGAGGACGAGGCACGCCACGCGGCGCTCGCCTGGTCCACGCTCTCCTTCCTCGGGGAGCTCGACCCCGAGCGCGTGCGCCGCGTCCTCGAGGCGGCCTCACCACCCACGCACGTACCAGCCCCAGCAAAGACCACCGACACATCCTTGAACGCGCTCGGGCGGTTGACGCATGAGCAAGAGGCGCGCGCCGAGGCGGACGCGTGGGAGCACCTTATCTCACCGGCGCTCACCAAGCTGACCCGAGGCGCCACGACCCTCTCCGAGCATGCGTGAGCGGGCGCTCATGGCTCGCCAGACACGATTTAATACAATGGCGCGTCGCGGATCTCATCGCATGGCTTATGGGACGCGGCGAGGATGTGTATTGAAGGATGTTTTTATCTGCTGTGAAAACAAAAGAAAGTGTCATTGGAGATCGCAGCCGACCTCTATCGAGCTGGAAACGCAAACCAGCTCGAGAAAGAGGACGTTATCATGCGAAGCCATCCACTTATCCTGTCGCTCATGCTGCTCGTCGCGACGAGTTTACTGCATCTTCCTGCGGCGAGCGCGCAGTCTCCGATTCAGGAGCGCCGCAAGCTCGAGAAGGAGAACGCGGAGCTGAAAACGAAGGTCAAAGCACTCGAAGAAGAGAACGCCGCGCTTCGCTTGAAGCTCGGCGCTTCGAGCGCTCCGGAAGAAACCGATACTGACAGTGTCAAGACGGAGACCGAAGCTGCGCCTCCTGTCAGGTCAGGCAAGGGAGGGTTTGGCAAGACGCGGTGGGGGATGAGCCTGAAGGAGGTCAAGCGGCACTACCCGAGGCTAAAGAAGGAAGGGGAGTATTACGCCAAGGAGCACACCATCGATGGCGTCGATGGCATCCTCGCGTTCGACTTCCACGAGGGCGCGCTCGTGAGCGTGATCTTTATCGGCACCGAGCGCTACACGAACAAGAACGAGCACCTCTCGGACTTCGACACGCTCGCGGGGTTGTTGACGCAAAAGTATGGGACACCAAACGTGAATGATGTCTCGTGGGACAATGACCTTTACCGCGACGACCCATCTTCGTACGGCATGGCCATTTCAATGGGCCATCTCGACATCAAGAAGGGGTGGGATCAGGAAGGCACGCGCGTCGGGCTCATGCTGTCTGGTCAAAACTTCAAGGTCAGCCTCACGCTCGTGTATATGGACCTCGCAGGCATGAAGAAGAAAAACGCTGTCAAGAAAGAGGCCATCCTCGAAGAGCTCTGAGGTGAAGAGCGCGGCATGTCGCTCGCTATACTGTTGTGAGTGACGCGAAACACGCCTGCTCGCCAGGGCGCTTATTCGATGTTCCTCGGTGGAGAGAGCATAAAAACTCGGCATTCGACTTGCAACTGCTCCAGCGCATACCTCACGCGGTGATCAGCAAGGCGGTGAGGCATCCCCTGTAAAACCTCGAGGAGAGTCGATGATGCGAAGATATTGTGCCCTGTGTTGCGCCCTCATGCTGGCGGCGACCGGTTGTTCGAAGAAACCTGACGAGGCGCCTGCTGAGAACAAGCTGGAGGCGGCGCCTACGGACGTGAGCGCGCGCCTGGCGAGCGGGCCCCACGCGTCAGCCAAAAGCTATTGTGAGGCCAGCGGGCTCGCCGAGTGCGAACCTGACCTCGTCAACGCGCGCCAGGTCGACGTGGACTCGATCGGTGAGACCGTGGCGACCGCGGCGGTCATCGCACGCACCGAGGATGGCGCCTCGTGGCAAAGGATCGCGTTGATCGGCAAGCCAGGAAACCTCTACGAGGTCGGCGTCGCGCAGACCTGGCGCGAAGAAGAAGGCGCCGAGCCCTACACCACGCTCTCTCTCGCCAACACGGAGTTCGCGCCCGAGGGGTTCTTTATCGCCGAGTCGGTCGCTGGCATCGAGCGCCCAGCCGAGGGCGATGACAAGCGCTATGACTTCACGCGCACCGCCCACGTGTGCGCCTTTGTTTCCGAAGGGCTCGCGTGCGCCGAGTTCGTGACCGAGGCTGGCTTCTCCTTCGCTGAATCCAGCGATGGGCAGATCGCAGCCATGGTGCTGCAAGCAAAGGAGGGATCGGCCGAGCCTGTGATCACCGCGACCGAGGTCTTGAGGGATAAGCCAGCAGGCGTCGACCTCGATATGTTGGTGAAAGAGGGGACCTACCGCATCGTGCTCCCCTGAGCACGAGAGTCAACACGTTGCAGCGTTGTGCGCACTGTTGCACACGAGCGTGCAACGGACTGGTGTTCTCATTGATCTCGAGCGCTGACCTTCCTGGCACGACGTATCACCTCGAACCTATCGGGAGAAGAGTACGCGCTGCTCACGTTTGATCTCACGGGCGCAAAACAGGCGCTCCCGAAGGCGATGGAAGCCTGCAGCATCGATTGAAAGTCAGAGTGCATCCCAGGTGTCTCCATCCGTGGCGATGTCGCGACGCCAGGGCGCCAGGTCAAGTCTCTCTTTAATACGCCAAAGAGGGATTGAGAAGATGACATCTTTTCGGTATGGTGCCTCTCCTTCATTTATGATTCAAGATGACATCCAAGGGGGATGAGGTATGGACAAAAAGTTGATCGTGGCGGCTGCGCTCGCATTGGGAACGTTTGCCTGTGGTCCAGGAGAGCAAGGGCCTGCGGGTCCCGCTGGTCCCGCTGGTGAGGCAGGCCCGACGGGAGAAGCGGGGCCTGCAGGTGAGCAGGGGTCCATGGGCGAGGCGGGACCTGCGGGAGAGCAGGGGCCTGAAGGCGCGCAGGGTGAGCAGGGTGAGCAGGGTGAGCGGGGTCCTATCGGCGCGCCGGGCATCGATGCCATCGGCGCATCCAGAGTCGCTGTCCCGGACGAATTCGCGTTGCCAGGGCTCACATTCTCGTGGGATGTCGCTGTCACTGATGGCGGACGATTCTTTGCCGGAAACCTCGCGGATGGGAGCATCTTCGAGTGGTCGCTCGAAGCGCCGCGCGTGCGAGAGTTCGCGCAGCGTGAGGGGACACTCCCCACGGCGTTCGAAGTCAGCCCGGATCAGACCCTGCTCTGGGTTTGTTTCCAAGAGATCGCGCCAAACTTTATCACGGTGCTCAACCCCGAGATCGTCGCCTACGATTTGGCGTCCGGGCAGGAAGTCGTCTCGCACGCGTTGAGCACGGCGGAGCCTTCCATCTGTATCGATATCGACTTCGATGACACAGGGAACCTCTACGTCTCGGGCATTGGCGGCACGAACGCTGGTCAGGACCCCGAGGGCATCTGGCGCGTGGCCGCTGCTGATGTGATGACCGCCGACAGCGCGGCTGGCTGGCTCGACGTGCCAGGAGAGGATGTCCTCACCATGAGCTTCGATGGGGACACACTGTATCTGTTCCTGGAAGACCTCAGCGTGCAGCGTTACACGCTCGATATGAGCGGCGCGGCTGTCTTCGACGCCGAGGTTTATCCCGCTGGAACCTTCCCGACCTCCACGGTCTTACACGCCGAGCGCGCGAGCCAGGGCGTGCACTACATCACCAACCTGACGACAGGCGACATCTACAAAATCGACACCGCGGCCACGGAGCCACTGTCACTCTTTGCCTCCGAGGCGTTTATCGAACCTGGCGGGATCGCCTTCCACGCAGGTCGTGTCTGGATCGCAGAGACCCAGTTTATCAGCGGGTTCAGCCAATACCTGCTCAACGACGACGCCACGAGCACGACCTTCCCCACGAGGATCGCGAGCTTGCCCGCAGATATCGGAGATCTGCCGCTCTCTCCCGCCGAGCTTCAGGGAGTATACACACGCGGTTGCTCGAGCGATGGTCCGGGTGGTCTCGAGCAAACGTTCGCCATCTCGACGCACGAGTGGATGAGAGTCGATGTGCGTTATGAAGACGCGGACTGTCGACAGCCCTCCATCCGAGTGATCGAGCGTGGTCCATACTCGACTGGCGAACTCGTCGGCGATGCGACAGCGCTGGATTTGAGCCTCGCGCGAGTGGAGGTCCTGGCGTTGAGCGCGGAGGGCGCCTCGACCCTCGCGGGAGAACAGTGTGGTGATGGAAACTGGGAAGTGGGTACGCTGCAATCCCTCGAGGATGGCTGCGCGCAAGTCGCGACCTCCATCAACGCCTGCGACACGAGCCACACGCTCGTGGCGCAGGGCGTGGGCAACACGCTCCTGTTCGGCGCCACAGGAGATGGCACCTGCGACCCATCGTCACGACCAGCTAACGTCGAGATGACCCCCTGGACGCTTCGATAAAAGCACACCTGATATCGACACGAGTCGAACGGCGCGCATGAGGGCGCCCCGACCACCCAAAGCAGCTCGCGAATCGAAGCATGCACGGTGCGTCAGGGCGCCCTTTCCACTGCGAGTAAGAACGCTCCAGGTTGGGTATAAATTCGACCTCTACGCAAGCGCCGCGCTCCGTGCGTTTCCAGGCAGCAAAGGGCGCACCTGTTCCCACCTCGGCGCGATTTGCCATCGAGATGGTCGCGACAGTCGATCGCGCGCAGAAAAAGGCCCAGGTCGTCCGCGAGCGAATCGAGGCTTACAAGAAGGGTCCCACCTCGAAAACCATCGACGCGCTAAACGCCTCGCTATCTGAATTCGAGCAAGCGACCGACGCGGTCGATGAGCACGCGGCGAGCAGCGACGCGGGCGAATAAAGTAACCTTTGCCACAGGGCTCTTGGCTCGAGGGGCGTGCACCACGTGACCTCGCGGGCGCATCTCTGTGGCGGAGTATCACTGCGCTCATCGAGGATAATATGATCGAAATCTCCGAGACGCTCGTCGCACATCACGCCCCGGAAGACGTGTTCGCGTTTGTCGCTGACTTCGGGAGGATCGCTGACTGGGACCCGAACATCGTGTCGAGCGAGCGCCCTGGAGGTGAGCTGGCTGTCGGCGAAGAGGCGAACCTGCGCGTCAAGTTTGGATTGCAGACCATCCCGATGACATACGAACTGCTCGAATACGAAGCGGGGAAGAGGGCGGTCTGGCGAGGAGAGAATGTCTCGAGCATCTCGGTGGACGAGATTCGGGTGGAAGCTGCCGAGGGTGGCGGCGCGAGGTTGTTCTGGAGCGCGACGTTGGAGTTCAAGGGGGTGCTCGGGCTCACGGAACCAGCCATCAGAAAGTCTTTTGAAAAGCTCGGGCGAGAGACCATCCAGGCGCTCGCTCGCGCGCTAGCGCGACCCACACTGGGGGACGCGTTTCGCCAGGCTCCAGGCGGCGTCAAGGCAAACCTCTGGGGTGCTCTCTCGAACACCTTCGACGCGACCGTCGCGCCGAGCTTTGGCGCTCCAGGGTACCACGCGCGTCGGCGAACCTGGGCCGATCCTGATATCGAGGTCGACCTCTCGGGGCGGCATATGATCGTGACCGGCGCGAACTCCGGGCTCGGGAAGGCCACGACACATGGGCTGCTCGCGCGCGGCGCCGATGTCACCATCGTGTGCAGGAACAAACAGCGCGCCGAAGATGCGTTGGATGAGTTTCGACGCGCTCATCCCGAGGCGAAGGTGCAGCTCGAGCTCGCGGATATGGGAGACCTCGAGAGCGTCGCGATGCTCGCGCAGAGGATCGGTGAAGATACCATCCACGGGCTGATTCATAACGCTGGCGCCTTGCTCGATACTCGCCAACAGACGAAACAGGGTCACGAGGTGACCTTTGGCGTTCATGTGTTGGGGCCTCATCTGTTGACGAGGTTGTTGGAAGATCGGCTGAAATCATCGCACGATGCGCGGCTGGTGTTCGTCTCATCGGGTGGGATGTACACCCAGCGGCTCAAGGTCAAGGCGCTCCGAGAGGGCCTGCGAAACTACGATGGCGCGACGGTCTACGCTCAGGCAAAGCGCGCGCAGGTCTACCTCGCGAAGCGCTGGGCGGGGATTCTTGGCGATCATGGCGTCGCGGTGAGTTCGATGCACCCTGGCTGGGCGGATACTCCCGGCGTGCGGACATCTCTGCCTCGCTTTCACAAGCTCACCAGGAGCTTTCTGCGCACACCCGAGCAGGGCGCAGATACCATCATCTGGCTGGCCGCTTCTCCTGAAGGGTCGATGGCTCGCGGCGAGTTCTATCTCGATCGCGAGCCGCGCGAGGAGCACGCGCCGCTCGCCAGGACGACCTCTTCACAGGAGGACATCGACGCGCTCTGGACGTTGTGCCAGGAGCTCTCCAAACCCTACCTCATGGCCTGCGCGAGTTGAGCTCTCGAGCTAACCTGCGAGCCCATGACATGCAACATGCTGATAACAAAAGCATTTTTCTTAGTGTGGCACGACGCTGGAGGCGTGGGCGAGTCTGCAACCCTGTTTAAAAGAATGAGTGCACTGAGCGAAAAGGACTCCAGTCCAGCCCCAGAAAGTCGATAGAGGTGCTGTTCAGGAGACCTTTTCGAGCGACCCAGGCCTGGGCATGAGCAGCTCGGGTTTATAGGCCTCCCCATCGCGAGCGATGGCGTTGAGCGCCGTCAGCAGCTTGCGAC
>Ga0208061_100066_pt1 | contig 33842 bp, 24 predicted proteins | sample DeeseametaMP0555_FD_184209 | JGI IMG/M metagenome (GOLD analysis project Ga0208061, IMG submission 184209) | Marine microbial communities from the Deep Atlantic Ocean - MP0555 (SPAdes) | ecosystem: Environmental > Aquatic > Marine > Oceanic | place: South Atlantic Ocean | collected 2011-01-23 | reverse complement strand
CGGCGGCGCCTGCGCCTGCCTTGAGGAAGCTCTCGGCGGCGGTCTCGGTGCAGCCCTTCATCTTGGACTCGAGCGCGAGCTTGACGTTTGGCTTCTCGCCGACAAGATCCGCGGCCGACTTGTAGGAGTCCTCATCAAAGCCATAGCGCGCGCGGATCTCGGTGATGATCTTCTCCTGCTTGGCAGGATCATTGATCTTCGCCTGCACGCAGGTCGTCTCGTAGTAAGCCAGGATGAACATCGCCTCGTTGACGTCGACCTGCTCCTCATCCGGGGGCGTGGTCTCGGTTGGCGTCGTCTCCTCGGGCGTCGTCTCCTCAGGAGTGGTCTCCTCGGGCGTCGTCTCCTCGGTCGTGGTGGTCTCCTCTGTGGTCGTGGTCTCCTCGGTGGTCGTCTCCTCCGAGGTCCCCGTCGCCTCCTTGAGCTTGTCACAAGCCGTGCTGCTCAAGGCCAGAATTCCCATAATCACCAACAAACGGTTCATCTTAGACTTCATCTCTTGGTCCTCTCCATCAGTTTCCATCCCTCCCCTCTTGTTTTCGAGAGCGATCAGCGAGCGCGCTGACCTTGCAAGGAGAGGTCACGTTTTTAAAGCAAGTGGCCCGTTTCGTTGGCTCTCCCCCAAGACCACAGCGTGGGGTGATATCACGACCGCATGATAGCTCGTTGCAGGATGCCATCACCCCTGTCGCTCGAGAGCAGCGCTCGAAGTTACCAGTGGCGCGCATGTTAAGGAGTTCTCGCGCGCATTGTCAATCTGAACGCGCCCCGAGCGCCACGGTTGAAAGACACCTCTGGCTGGTGCATCATGACCCCAGCCTTTCGCTCCTTGCTCCGCCCCCTGCGGCTACGCGCGCCCACCTGATACAAGACGCCAGCGACACACGCTCACCGCGCGCTGGCAAAAGGAAAGTTCCGTGAGTACGGCAAGAGATTGAAACCCGGTAGGGGCCTCCCTCATACCTCCAAAAGCAAAGACCTGAAGCCCCATCTCCTCACACCACGCCCACAGGAACGCGGAGGATTCGTCAAGCATATGCAGCACTTCGTCATCATAGGCAACGGCGTCGCCGGGATCGAAGCCGCGCACACCATCCGTGAGCGCCACCTCCCCAAACACGCCAGGATCACGGTCATCTCCAAGGAGACCGAGTACTTCTTCTCTCGCACCGCCCTCATGTACGCCTACATGAACCAGATGGAGCGGCGAGACCTCGAGCCCTACGAGCGCAAATCCTACGAAAAACAATCGATCGACCTCGTGCTCGACACCGTCACAGACCTCGACGCCAACGAGAAAACCCTCACGCTCGAACAAGGGGGCGCGCTCACCTACGACAAGCTCCTGATCGCGACCGGCGCGAAGCCAAGGCACTTCGACTTCAAGGGCTTTGACAAGGTCAAGGAAGGGTTCGTCAACTTCGTCAGCATGCAGGATCTCGACGAGTGCGAGCGCCTCACCCCGTCGACAAAACAAGCGGTCGTCGTCGGCGGCGGCCTCATCGGCATCGAGCTCGTCGAGTGCCTTAACTTCCACGGCGTCGAGACCACCTTCCTCGTGCGCGAGGACTCCTACTGGCCTGTCGCGCTCGCCAAGGAAGAAGGCGACATCGTCGCCGAGCATATCCGTCATCATGGCGTCGACCTGCGCCTCGCAGAAGAGCTCGACGAGATCCTCGTCGATGACAATGGCCGCATCAGGGCCATCACCACCAACAAGGGCAAAGAGATCCCCTGCCAGATGCTCGGCATGTGCATCGGCGTCGTCGCCAGCGTCGACTGGCTAAAGGGCGCCACCACGCCGCCCGAGATCGGACGCAGCCTCTCTGTCGATCGCGCCTTCAAGACCTCGCTCCCCGATGTCTACGGCGCGGGCGATTGCGTGCAAATCGAGACCGGCGAGGAGCGCCCCATCGTCGAGACCATCTGGTACTCGGCCAAACGACACGGGCGCCTCGCCGCGCTCTCGATGATGGGCGATCACGTCCACTACGAGCCGCCGCTCTTCTACAACTCCTCGAAGTTCTTCGAGATCGAGTACACCACCGTGGGCGATGTGATCCGCGTCCCTGAAACCGCGCGCGCCATGTGGCGCGAGCTCCCGGGGAAGCAGATCACGCAACGGATCGTTTACCTGCCCGAAGAGGGAGATCGCGTCATCGGCTTTAACATGCTCGGCTCGCGATGGAATCACCGCCTGCTCGAGCGCTGGATACGCGAGCGCCGCTCCATCGCCTTTGTCAAAGAGCACCTTGGCAGCGCACAGTTCGACGTCGAGTTTGGCCGCGCACCGCTCGAGAAAATGAAAGAGACGGAGGTCGCACCATGAGAGAACAGGGAAAGCTTGGCTGGTTCAAGCACGACATCACCCACCGCGGCATCACCGCGTGGCTTCTGTTTGCCATCCTCCTCCTCTTCTACTTCATCCTCTACTTCCCCGATAAGATCGGCGAAGGCGCGCAGGTCTTTGGCGCGAGCAAGGAGACGGTCAACTGGGCCAGAGAGCTTGGCGGCTCGCTCAATATCTTTGAAGACTTCATGCGCTGGCTCGGCGCCGCGCTCGGCTTCACGGTCAAGAAGTGGTGGGACCCGGTCTGGAACAAGTGGACGCTCTACGGCACGCTCTACACCGGCGGGATCGTCGGCGGCGGCATCTACATGATCCGCAAGTACTCGCACAACCGCTACCAGATCATCCGCATGATCGCGATCATGGTCACGCAGACCATCTTCGCCTTCTCGCTCCCGATCATGCTCGGCGCCACGGGTCACAAGGACTACTACTTTAGCTACTTCTGGCCCCTCAAGATCGAGTACCTCTACCCTGAGAACCTGGCGAACATGCCGCTGTTTATGGTCCTCTACGGGGTCTTTGGCGGGCTCCTGCTCGTGCCGATCCTCGGCGCCTTCTTTGGCAAGCGCTGGTACTGCGCCTGGATCTGCGGCTGCGGTGGACTCGCCAACACCTTCGGCGAGCCGTGGCGACAGCTCTCGAACAAGTCGCAGGCCGCCTGGACCTTCGAGAAATACTCCATCCACACGATGCTCGTGATCGCGCTTGCGACCACAGGGATCGCGGCGGCGAGCTTCGCGCTCGGGGATAAATCACCCGGCCTCCAGCAGACGGCCACGATCGTCAAGTACCTCTATGGGGTGTTCGGCGTGGCGCTGCTCTCGGGCGCGGTGGGCGTGGCGTTCTATCCGATCGGCGGCACGCGCGTCTGGTGCAGGTTCTTCTGCCCGATGGCCGCGCTGCTCGGGCTCGTGCAGAAGTTTGGCCGATACCGTATCACCGTCAAACGCAACATGTGCATCTCGTGCGGGATGTGCTCGAAGTACTGCGAGATGGGGATCGACGTGCGCGCCTACGCGCAGCGCAACCAGTCCTTTGTCCGCGCCTCCTGCGTGGGCTGTGGGCTCTGCGCCGAGGTCTGCCCTCGCGGCGTGCTTCGCCTCGAGAACAAGGCTGATCCCGATCCTCAGGAGCTCACCATGAACAAGCTCCTGACCCAGGGCTACAAGGAGGAACCACAGCGCAAGGCGGTGTGACCCTCATCGAATCAGAGCGCCTTCGCGGCGCGCGAAAAGAAGCCGCCGCGGCATTTTGCTGGATGGAATCAGACGACTCCAACCTCCCAGCAAAATGCCGCGGCGGCTTCTTTTCGCTAAAGCACCGAAACGTTGAAACAAACCGGCGCCCTCGCGTGCTATGATTTTTGCACCATATCGACGCGCACACGGCGAAACGAACGAAGGGTTCTTTTCATGAACAGGACATCTCTGGGATCTATCGCGGCGTTCTGGCTCATCGCGTTATCCTCGGCGCCAGCGCTGGCGTGCGGCAACGTCATGCTCTCGAACTACATCCCCTCGACTGACCTGTGGGCATTCACGGCGCCGCTCGCGTTTATCTGCATTCTCATCGCGCAGCGATTCAAACCTGCCGAAAAACAACTACAATACGCGATCTTCTTTGGCTTCTCGCTGGTCCCTAACATCGTCTTGTTCGCATCGGGCATCGAGCCCAAAATGATCTTGTTGGGGATCAACCTCCAGGGTTTGTTCGGGCTCTTCTTCTACGCGCTCACGCTCGTCAAAATCATCGAGCGCCCCCGCGAGGAACAGCCCGAGGCGTTTCGAGGCTACTACAATGGCCTCATGACGGTCTTTATCCTCGTCATGGCGATCGCCATCGGCGTCACGCTCGAAACGCTCGAGCCAACAAGCCCGGAGTTCTCGCCCAAGGATTACGGGAGGTTCACAGAAGCCGACCACAGCGTCCCCACAGATGTCACCTTTTAACCCACCGCGCCCATGAACGATCCGAGGCTCCATATGCGTAAAACCACCGGCTTTATCGCCACGCTCTCACTCCTCACGCTCGCGCCTGCGCTGGCGATGGCATGTGGTAACGCGATGCTCGTGCACAATTACACACCTTCGACGGTGGTCTGGGTGGCGAGCATGCCGGTGGCGGTGATCCTCGTAAAGCTCATCGACCGCATCAAACCGGGCAGCGTGCAGTTGCAGCTCGCGCTGCTGTTCGGGTGCGCCACGATCCCCAACCTCATCTACTGGCTCTTCGCGCTCGAGCCCAACGTGATCCTCCTCGGGTTCAACGCCATCGCAGCGATCGGTTTGATCGGTTATGCGGCGCTCTTCGTCCACATCATGCGAGAGCGCCTCGTGGAGCCACGCGACGAGTACGTCATCCACGCCCCCTTCAAGACAAAGCTCAAGATCTTCGCAGGAACAATCCTCGCAGTGTGCTGCATCGGCTTCGCGCTCGAAGCGCTCGAGCCCGAAGAGCCCGAGACCACCTACGAAGGTGGCTTCCACGAAGCGGAGTCCATCTCCACCGAGGTCACGTTCTGAGGACGCAGAAGAGATAGAGCGCCGCGCTTTTAGAGCATCGCGTTCCACAAGCTCGCGTAAAATCGCGTCGGGTCGAGCGTCTCCGGCAACCCCGAGACGCCGCCATCGCCCACCTCGATGATCGCCCACTCGCCATCCTCGCGCAGCGCCACATCCATGGTCATAAAATCACTCTGAAACGCGCCCGCGATCCTCTCCCAACGCGCCCGGTGCTGCATCGGATTCACCTCCTGATCGCCGCCAGGAACCACGACCAGCTCTCCGCGAAAGAAGAACAGCCTCACCTCGTCGATCACGGGTATCCCGCGCATTTCACCGCCTGTTTTGACCAGCGATAAATACTCGCGCAAGACCACCCCGCGGTTAAACAGCGTGCCGCGCGCCTGGCGAAAGACGCCGAAGATCTCTCTAAAGCGCTCGCGCGAGGTGTTCGCCGGGATAAAGCAGCCATCCTTCCAGTGATATTTGGCGGACTTGACCCAGTCCTTGATAAGCGCGTCTTTGCCGCGAAACGAGCCGTGATAAAGCGCCCACGCCTCCTCCTCGTCATCCCCGAGGATCCACTCGCTCCTCGCCGTGAACCCCTCGATATGTGGATACGCCAGCGGCAAATAGTGCGCTTCTTCATAGGCTGCAGGAGAGGTCAACAACGTGTATCCGCGCGCCTCGAGGCGCGCGTGCAGCGCGGCGTACTGCTCTCCCGAGAGCATCCACCCACGAAGCAACAGCCGCACCTTCTCCTCGCCATCCAGCCGACGCAACGGTCTCAACGCCTCGCCCCACTCGCCAGCGACCACGGCCTCATGCGAGTAAAAACATGCATCGAAACCGAGCGCTCGCGCGGCGGCGCATTCAGACGAGAACGCATCGTCCACGCGCCTTGGCTCGAAAGGCTGGTGCGGAAACAAAATCTTCACTGGTACACTCAAGGGCTCTCCTCTCTCGCCGGGACACGCGTGTTGCTTTCGCTCCGAGACCGTGACATTGCTACCCTCTTCGAGACGAGAACAAAGCGCGCTCGCCAGCCAGGAAAGATGGCGACACATCGCGCGAGGGCGACTTCAAGCAGAGTGATCATGGCTGCCTACGACTTTCATTATCGGCCAGACATACAGGGTATGCGAGGCATCTCCGTCTTGCTCGTGGTGCTCTTCCACGCGCACCTCTATGTCACTGGTGGTTTTGTCGGCGTCGATACCTTCTTCGTCATCTCCGGTTTCGTGATCTGTGGCGGGTTCTTCAAGAACGTCCAACGCAACAGAGATGTCTCGCTGGCGAGCTTTTATTCTCGGCGTGTACGCCGACTGCTCCCCTCGCTCTCGGCCTTGAGCGTGGTGGTTTTGCTCGCGGGGGTCTTTCTGGCGCCCTACTCGAGCGTTCGCTTTATGGCCCACACGGCCGTCGCGGCGACCTTCTTTAACGCGAACCACTACTTGATGGCTGGCGCGGGGTACTTCGATCCAGCCGCCGAGAAAAACGCCTTCTTGCACACATGGTCGCTCTCGGTCGAGGAGCAGTTCTACTTTGTCCTCCCCTGCTTCATCCTGTTGATCCTCTGGCTCGCCAGGAAAAAACAAAAGGATCACCTGAAGCTGTTCTCCTGGGCTTCTTACGCCGTGTTCGGCATCTCGTTCGTGCTCGCCGCGTGTTTTGTCCACCTCCATGGACAGACCGTGAACCTCGGCTTCACCGAGGTTCAACTCTCCTCGCGCCACGCGTTCTACCTGACCCCCTTGCGCGCCTGGGAGTTTATGGCTGGAGGCATCCTCGCCGCAAAGATCCCCACGCTTCGACCGCTCGAGAAGACCCCGAGAACACTCGTCCTGCTCGCCGGGTTCGCGCTGTTGCTCGTGAGCGGCCTGCTCTACTCGGCAAAGACGCCATTCCCAGGGCTCTACGCGGTGTTGCCTGTGGCGAGCACCATGTTACTGATCCGCGCGGGCTGCGGCAGCGAGGAAGCCGCCAGCAAGGGCATCCTCGCGAACCCAGTCCTGGTGCGGATCGGAGACCTCTCCTACGGGTGGTATCTGTGGCACTGGCCGCTGCTTGTCTTCGCGCACGCGAGCATCCCGGACATGTCCATCGGCATCCTCGCCATCACTCTGGTCATCTCGCTCGGGCTCGCCTGGCTCAACGAAAAGTGGCTCGAGCGCCCATTCCGAAAACACCTGCCGCCATCCTACAAGATCTCGGCGCTGCTCTTTGCCATATGCCTCGCGCTGCCCGTGATCGCCTGGAGGGTCCACAAGAAGATCCTCGCCAGTGTCTCCACGAGCCAGGAGATCACCGCGATGGTGCAGATGGAGAAGGAGTATATGGCGATCGGCTGCAACACGACGCCCTATGACCCGGAGCAAAAGAGGTGTCACTGGGGCGATGAGGATGGCGAGAAGCCATGGCGCGTGGTGCTCGTGGGTGACTCGAACGCCAGACAGTTTATCCCGATGTTGTCCGAGGTTGTCCCCGAGCTGGGCGGCGAGTTCTACGCATCGACGTTTAACAACTGCGCCTTCTCTGACCTTCGCCCGATGAACCGGGGCGCCGAGTACAGCAACTGCACCGATTGGCTCGAGAAGACCACCGCCGCGCTCGAGAAATCACCGCCGACGCTGCTGCTGATCTCGGCCTCCTACGATGGCTACATCAGCGACCCCAAGTGGTCCTTTGTCGACAAGCAATCCGGTGAGTCATTCGCTGGCGAAGAGAAGATCGAGGAGGCGCTCGATGCCTCTGCGTCGAGGCTCGTCGCGCGCTTTCGAAAGAAAGGCATCGAGGTCGCCTTCATCAAGCCGATCCCGAAGTTCTCCCCCAAGGATGTGTACGACAGCGAACCGGGGCACCTCGAGCTCTACAAGGGGATGGATTGCTCCATCTTCCGCCTGATGCGTTATCCCGAATCGTGCGGCATGACCCGACCGATCAAACAACCCGATCACCCCAAATGGCGCGACGAGAACCTCGGGAGGAGCGCCTACAAGAGCTCGCTCGGGCAAAACGGCGTGCACGAAGTGGTCGTCGACGAGGTGGTCTGCCCGAACGACACCTGCGCCTGGTGGGATGACGGCGAGTGGCTTTATAGAGATACGGCCCACCTCTCGCCGGAGGGTGTGCGAAGGCTCGCGCCGCTGCTGCGGGAGTTCATCCAAAAACGCATCGAGAACCAGTGAGCAAAAAAGAACCCCCGACGCGTTCGCGTCGGGGGTTCTTTTTTACGCCGTGGCGATGTCGTCATCGAGCGCGAGCAACCTCACGTTCGATGCGAAATCATCGTTCACTCGGCAGCCTTCTTGGGCGCCTCGAAGTTGATCTTGAGCAAGACCTCTTTCTTGATCAGATCGTCGGGCTTTCCTTTGTACTCGATGCCGAAGTCGAAGCGGTTGAGGTTGAACTCGGTCGAAGCCGAGACCACATCACCCTCGGTGTTGATACGCGCGGGGAAGGTGATCGACTTCTTCTGGCCATGGAGGTCCATGTTGCCGGTGACGGTGTGCGTGAACGCAGCTTGGCCTTCGCCAGGCTTGACGTCCGAGCCTTCCTTGATCTCGGTCGAGGAGAAGGAAGCCACGGGGTATTTCGCGACGTCGAAGAAGTCAGGGCTCTTGAGGTGACCCGTGAGCTTCTCGTTGTCCGAGGTCACCGAGGTGGTGTCCGCGTTGAACGCGATCGCGGTGACCTTGCCAGCGTCGTCGACCTTGATGGCGCCGTTGAACTTCTCGAAGGTGCCCTTGTGATCGCCGGTGACTTTCGCGCCAACCCACTCGATCTTGGACTTCTCCTGGTTGATCGCGATGCCTTCGACGGCAGGAAGCTCGCCAGCCTTCTTCGTGTCGGCTTGCGACTCGGGAGCGTCAGCGCCGCCCGTGGTCTCAGCGGTGGTTTCGGCAGGCTTGGAGGTCTCGACAGGCTCGGAAGCCGTCACGTTAGGCTTGCCCTCCGTCTCGCTCTTCTCACATGCGACAAGACCAACGCTCGCCAGACTCACCAACAGGCTCAACGCCAAAACTTTCTTGCTCATCACTCTAACTCCTTATGTCCTTTCGGTTTTCAATCCCTCGAGTGTAAAACTCCACCGGGTGAGCCTGTTGACGCCGCGCGCCAATCCCCTCACCACTCATGACCCGAGGTCTGATGACTCGATGCAAGTCGAGCACGCTCGAATGCAACTTTTTACAAGCAGGATCGTTTCCGGGTATCTCGATGAAATTAACCGGATCGTGCTCGGTCCCAAACCTTAGAGCAGATCTCCATACAAGCAAGGTTGAACACCGCAACAGTTTGTTTCCAGCGTGGAAACATGCGAAAACGACGCTCGAAAAACCGTCGAAAAAACCGCCCCCAAAGGGTACACAAAACAAGCCTCGCGCTTAGATTATAAGCCTGAATGAGCCCGCTCACACGAACCTTAAAGAGGACGCGAAACAGACCATGACCGAGACCAAACACAAATGCCCGATTTGCAAGGATGCATCCCCTCCCCGCGCGGAGAACAAGACCTTTCCGTTCTGCTCGCCGCGATGCAAACAGGTCGACCTGGGACGCTGGCTCAACGAGGAGTACCGCATCCCCATCGACGAACACTCCACCGAGCGCTCGCTCGTCGCTGACGAGCCCGACTACGACGCCTGAAGAAAGAAAAAGGGCGCTCCCCCCAAACCAGGGGAGCGCCCTTTTTCGTGCCGTTCACGCGCGAGAAATCACTGGATCTCGGGCGGGAGTGATTTGCTCAGCGAGACGCTCACCGAGGTGGCGTTCTCCTTGGTGATGTAGACGTGGCGAATCCAGCGATCGTAGCCGTCGTTGTTGACCTCGAGGAGGTACTTCCCTGTGGGCAACTTCAGCTCCTTATCGAGCGGCGACGTGCCCGAGAATGGCTCTGGCGTCTCTGTCGGCTTGTCCACCACCTTGGGGATGAGCTTGACGCTCGAGCCCTCGACATCGACGCTGATGGCGAGCGTCCCGTAGAAGGTCATCCTCTCGAGCGTCACCGAGCGCTCGATCGCTTCGCCCGCTGGCGCCGTCAGCGAGAACGTGTCCGAGATAAAATCAGTCGCCGTGACCTCGACATCATAGGAGGTCTTCTCGGCGGAAGCCTGACCCGAGTGCCCGGCGCGCTCGCGGCGCTCCTGCTCGAAGTCCTCCTTGTCCGAAGGGAGCTTTGGAGGCAACACGAACCCCTCGACCTTCCCCTCTCGCGAGAGCACGTAGCCTCGCACCGAGATCTCGGCCATCAGCTCGCTCTCCTCTTTTTTGGGGTACTTGCGCTCGGTGCTCAACGAGAGCGTCGCCCAGTCAGGGTTCTGCTTCTTGCACTTGGCGATCCCTTCCTTGGAGAACTTGATCGCCTCCTCGTCGCGCCCCTGGCTCGCGTAGATCTGGTAATGCACGATGGCATCGGCGCAGTTCTCCTTGGCCAGATAAATCTCACCGAGGTTGAAGTGCGCGATCACGTAGTTCTCGGGGTCCACGGCGATGGCGCGCTTGTAGTGCTTGATGGCGCGCGAGAGGCCGTTGTAGGCGACGTACTTGTTCGCCTTGGCGAACTCCTCGTAAGCCTGCCAGGGGAGCTTTGGCTTCTTCTCCTCTTCTTTCTTCTCGCTGCTCTTCTTCTCTCCCTTACTTCCCTTGCTGCCGCCGCTCTGCGCCATGACAGGCGCAGCCGACAACGCGAACGCGAAGCAGAGGCAAAACAACAGTCCTCTCGAGGTGATGGTGCGTCTCATATCTGGGCTCCTTACCTGGTATGGCTCTGCTCGAAGGTGCGCAACACATTGGGGAAGCGACCTCGCCAGTATGACCAGTCGTGCGTCCCGCCTGTCTCTTCGACATGTTCGAAGGTGCAGCCAAGCTGCGCGAGTGTATCTCTCATTAAACGCGTCACGTCCGCATTATCATTCGGGCTCCCGCTGTCTATGTAATAGCTGAGCCCCTGACAACCACGACGTTCCACTTCGCGGATCATGAACTGATCCGCCCAAAAGAACGACGATGACATCCCCGCGGTGTATTCAAATGTCCCTGAATATTGAAGCGCAGTCCAGAAAGAGATCAGCCCCCCGAGGCTCGCGCCAACAAGTCCCCGCGCGCCAGGCTCCGCGCGCGTTCGAAACGCCGCGTCGATCATCGGCACGAGCTCCGTGGCCAAAAACTCTGTGTACTCATCTCCTCGCGCTCCGTCTGATGCCATCGTGTACTCGTCGAAACGATCCTCCTGCGCGGGCAACGCGACAAACACCAAAATCACCTCGGCGTTCCCCTCGGCAGCGTACTCGTCCGCGACCTGGTGGAACTGACTTCGCACGATGCTCTCGTTGCCATCCTGCACATACAACACGGGATAGCGTTTGCTCTCATCCTGGTCATAGCTCGCGGGCAAGTGGATATACACCTCGCGCACATTTCCCATCACCTGGGACTCGACCTGCATCCACCACACCATCCGGCTGCCCGAAGCATTCGAACCCCTGTGCAGGATCGAGTTAAACGACCCGATCGTCCCCGGATCAAAACCATCCCACTCGATATGCCGGTTGCTCCGATCCGTGAACCAGGCGTCATTGCCATCAAGCCCTGGGTAAGCCAGCTTGTAGGGATAACTGCCGTCAGGGACCTGCAAGAACCTCCCCCAAAACTCACCGACTACACGGCGCATTCGATTATCCTCGACGTTTGTGGCGCCCCACTCGTTAAACTCGCCACGCGCCTGCGGCGCACCTGCCTCCCCGCCGAGGTTGTCATACGGCGCCAGGAAGAAGACGCCCTGCGAACTGACCACAGGGCCTGCGCCCACCTCGCGCAGTGCATCCATCAGGTCGAGCACCACGGCGGCGTCATCTTCTTGCGTGTTAATGCGATAGAGCGCCTCGTCGAAGAGAGGCCCGACCGTACCACTCGGCCTGTCTGGCGCGTCCAGATCAGCCTCGGCAGGTTGTGCCGCGCGCGTGATCCTCAGTTCGCCAGCAGCGGACACGTTGACCGAGAGCTCCTCGTCGAGCGCCGAGAACAACAGCGCCCCCTCGCCAGCATCACTCGCCGTGACGAGCGCCTCACCATCACGACGCGCGAGCCCTGTCGGGGTGCCATCGCCAGGCAACCTCCAGGTTTGCTGCTGGCGCTCGACCTCCACGCGCCACATCCCCGCGGGGAGATTCACGGTAAATGATGGCGCCTCATCCTGTGAACGCTGCTCGATCGCCGCGGGCAACGGCGCGCCTTGTGGCAACAGCCCCCACTCCACAGGCTCGAAACGAAGCGCGACTTCACCATCCTCGACAGGTCCCATATCCTGTGGCGTGGAGGTCATATCACCAGCATCGCCCATATCAGCGCTGTTGCTCGGCTCCATGTCCTCCGCGCCAGCGCCCATGTCTGACGAGGAGGCATTGTTTTCGGCGTTCATGCCGCTCATGTCCTCGTCTGATGCGGGTTCCTGCGGGCAGCCCGTGACGAAGAGCGCGGACAATGCAACAATCGCGGCGAGTTGGTGTCCAATAAAATGGCGAGCGCGTGCGTTGACGTTCATGGGAGTCTGGACCTGTGTTTGGCGAGGATATCGCGATGTCTTCTTGCCGGTTGCGCCGAGACGCCAATACAACGATAGAGAGGTGGTCGACGTTGACAGAATTTCATGTCACTTGGCAGCCTTGATTCATCGCAAATCGAACCTCCGAGATCAAGTCATGGCAAGGTTGAAGCTGATCAGTAACATCTCCGAATTCGGGCTCTTTCACGGGATCGCCAGGACCCGCGCGAGGTTGATCGTTTCCACGCTGATCGCCACCGCGGCCTGCATCGGTATCGGCCTGGCGAGCGCGAACTACATCATGGAGACCTCGACCTCGGTCATCCTCAATATCCTGATCATCGCCGCCAACATGCTCGTCATGATGATCGCGGGGTATTTGCAGACGATCACCATCGGGGACATCTTCTTCAAAGGCCCCTGGCGCGAGCAGGTGATCTTGGGCCAGCGCACCTGGAAGGAGGACGCGGACGCGGATGTCGTCGTCGCCAACCACAACGCCGAGTTTATGATCATCCTCGGCCTCATGGTCGTCATCAACGCCATCGCCGTGAACACCCTGGCCGATGGCTTCTTCCAGCGCTACCAGGAGGAGGGGTTCTTTCGCGCCAAGATGCGCTCGGCAGATCCTGAAGAGCGCGTCGAGGCCCTGCGACACATGGCCGATCCCACGCAGTTCTCGCTCTGGGAGAACGTGCACATCCAACAACTGGTCGAGAAATCACTCTCGGATGAGGACGCCAAGGTTCGCGAGCAGGCCGCGTGGAACGCAGGCGTGATGAAGGTCAAGATCGCGCGTGACGAGCTCGTCGCGCTGGTCGGAGACAAGAACCTCCCCGATAGCGTGCGCAGCGAGGCGGCGGTCGCGCTCGGCAAGCTCGAGCCCGATGTCACCGCCAGAAAAGCACTCGAGGCCGCGATCCAGGAGGACAAGAGCCCCGTGCTCACGCTCGGGATGCTTCGTGGCCTGGGGATGATGGAGCAGAAGGACTCGTTCCCCTACATCCTCGAGGTCGCCAAGAAGCCCGCCAATGACGAGATCATGCTCTACGCGCTCTGGGCGATGCACCGCACGCAACACCCCGAGGCGCGCATCTGGCTCCACGAACAGCTCGAGGCAAAGCCGAAAGGCCAGCGCCAGTGCGCCTTGCTCGATGCGATGAAGATGGTCTCGACGCCCGAGGATATCAACTGGGCGCGCAAGAAGTTCATGAGCACGCCCAAGGAGCAAAAGTGCGAGCGCGTCGTCTGGGAAGAGCGCGACGAGAGCCAGCGCACCATCGTCTTCTCGGACACGCTGCGCACCAAATACATGAAGATCGTCGCCAACTCCGGCGAGTCCGCGAAGTACCGCTCCTGGTTCCAGCGCATCGTCAATGACCCCAACGAGCCGTGGTCTGTCCGCGAGTCGGGCTCTGACATCATCCGTCAGCTCAATCAGGCTGGCCTCTGATCGCTCCTCCGCGAGCGTCGGTGCTTTAGCGAAAAGAAGCCGCCGAGACATTTTGTTGAGAGGTTGGAGTCGTCTGATTCCATCCAGCAAAATGTCTCGGCGGCTTCTTTTCGCGCGCCACAAAGGCGCTCCTCTTCTCGACCTGCGTCACACGATCAAAAAGGATCTTCGCTCCTGCAAAAAATCCCCTCACACTGTAGCGTCTGGAGCAAATCAAAAGACGAGGCATGATCATGGAAAAAACAATCGCGCTCGAGGAACAAGTCATCTGCGTCACGGGCACAGACAACAACAAGGCCTGGTACAAGAGGCTCGACGCCGCTGGCGTCAAGACGACAAAGAGCATCGCCAAAAAGACAACGCTCGTGATCGCGCGCGCCACGTGGGGGCGCCTCTGCACCGAAGCGAGGTTGAAGAGTCTCCCCATCATCGACGAGAAGAAGGCCGAGACCTTGCTCTCGACTGGAGAGCTCACCATCACGGTCGAGGACGAGCCCGAGGGCGAGTCGATCTCGACCCAGATCGCCGAGGCGCGCGCGATCCTCGATGGCAAGCCCGATAACAACACATGGGTCGCGCTGGTGAAGCTCGTCGACGAGACCGCCAGCGAACAACTCGGTGAGCTCGTCGATTACCTCGATCCGATCATCTCCAGGTGGACGCCGAGTCCAGAGGAGTACACATCGCTCGATGGAGGACTCGGTCACTCCGACTTTATTTTCTGGGACCGTGGCCTGCGACCTGGCGAAATCTGCGTCATGCCGCCGATGTGGGTTAGCCAATGCCTCGCCGGTGGACCCGACGAGAGGCTCAGGCTGGTGCGCTCCATTGTCATGAACGAGATCCCGTTCAAGATCACTGGCCTGAAGAAGATGCTCGATAGCCCTCACCTGACCAACCTGAAGTCGCTCCTCTTTGGCGATGGCAAGAGCGTCAGGCTATCACCGAGCTTCTACAAGAGCCTCCCCAAGATGAACGGCACGAAAGAACTCGAGAGCTTGATCCTGAGCAGCTGGAATGAAAAATCACTCGCGGCGCTGGATGCCTGGTCCGAGTGGCCGAGCGTGCGCAGGATCGGCTTCAACGGACATGGTCAATCCGCCTTGATCCAAAAGCGCGACGAGAAACACATGACCGCCCTTTACCGATCCGCGTTCGGGCAACAAATCACCGCGTTGCAAGTCGATACGGGGTTCTCTCCAGGATATTTTGACTACGGGCTCGCTGATCTCGACGAAACCTGCCTGCCAAACCTCGAACGCCTCGAGCTCTTTAGCAGGTCCATCGACCACCTCCACTACTCGCTGGAGCGCGCTGCGTTGGTGCCGCGAGAGGTTCCCACGCTGGCGTTAATGGGCCCAGCCAACTCCGTGAGCGCGAAGGCGATCGAGGCGCTCGTCAGCCACGAAATCCCCAGATTTACGACCCTCGATCTGTCGGCGTTGGGCTTCACCGCGCAAAAGGCAGACACCTGGTTTTATGTCCTGGATGACGAGGATCGAGAAGGGGTCGAAAAGGAAGACGCCAAAGCCACAGCGATCGCCCTCTTCCGTCAACGCTTCGCCGAGCACTTCGCAGGGTCTCCGCTCGCCAGGAGCATCGACTCCATACACCTCGGGTCGACGCTTTATGATCCTGACTTCGCCGAGAAGCTCGGTGATGCAGGGGTCGAGGTGTCGTAGCAGGTTTTGGCGTCTCTGTTTCGCGTTTTGGAGCTTCGATGCATGCAGTGAGGTATGCAAGCGCCCCCTTCTCACGCTTCGCGTTCGGTCGGGCCCCCGCGGCTCGACGCCGCAGCCCCCACGTTCGTGGGGGCTTATTCTATAGCTATCGATTCAAGTTTTTGTCTTGCAAAGTGGCACCTTCATGAAGCGCACTGCTCGAATCGAAGCTCCCTCAGACGACTCCAACCTCGCAGCAAAATGTCTCGGCGGCTTCTTTTTCGCGCGCTGCAAAGGCGTCCTCTGACAGGAGCCCCTATCGCTCAGGTGCGATCGCACAAGTACAGGCCTGTCGAGGTCGGCGTACCTGTGGTTTGGAAGCGCTCGACGGTCAGCACGCCATCCTCACGCTCGCCGAACACCCAACGGCTGCCGTAGTCCTCGAGGCTGAAGGTCTCGCCATCTGACTTCAAGACACCGCTGGCGTTGATCGTCATTCTCAACCTCTCGCCACGCTCGCCACCGACGAGCTCGTATTCGTGGCCACGGATCGACCAGGAGTCCCCCTCGAGCACAGTCAACTCGACGATCTCGACGACAGTGATATCGCGCTCATCATCATGGCGAGGTTCGGCCCAACACACGAGCGCATTTGCCTCGTCGACTGCCACAGATCCGCTCGATTCCACACTCGCTCGGGCGTCATCCACAAACTTCGTGTAAGGATCGCCACCACACCCGATGCACATACCCGCGATCAACATCAACACACTCACGACCATCGCCTTCATCACAGATCTCTCTTGCCTTGGTTGTCTGAAACGAACCGCGCCTCTCGCGACTCATCTCTTCAGACGGGCGAGGCATTGACTTATGCATCATTATAAAACTTACAATAATATAAATAAAACCTGCACAAACAGTTCACACCTCGCGTCGCCAGATCATCAGCATGTCACCGTCATCGAGCGTCGCCGTCTCCCCCTCGAACGTCTCGACCTCTCCCTTGACCTCCTGCATCCCGTTCACGAGCATGCTGCCGTCCGGCGAGATGGCCAACGCCTGCGTGAAACCAGGGGCAAAGAGCTGTGACTGCCATTTTGACTTGCCCGTCGAGACGTCGAATGCTTCGACCCACCCTCCATTGGGACAATCCCTGGAGTAGCGGTTGAAGAAGACGCCGATGACCACGTCTGGATCGAGCGGATCGAAGACAAAATCGCGAGCGTGGCCGCGCGTCTCAACCTCACTGGCCAGAGCACCTGTCGCCACGTCGAACGCTCGGATCACGTGAGGATCACCGCTCACCCATACCGACTTTCCATCCGGCGAGAAGCGCGCCTGGTAGAGCCAGCCAGAGCCTGTGATGTCTTGCAGGATCTGCCCTCGGCCCGCGTCCAGGATCACGATCCTGCCACTGCTCGTCGCCGCCGCGAGCAAGCTGCCATCAGGTGACGCGTTCATCGCGAAGAATCTGTGATCGAGCTTCGTGTCGACGATCCTCGCCCCCGTCGTCAGATCGATGCAGACGAGGTACCCCTCTCCGGCGACCCAGGCGCGAGTCCCATCCTCGGTGAACACGATCCCATGCATCTCGCCCTTGAACTTCTTGATCTTGATCTTGAGGCGTCGGTGCGTCTTGACATCGAACAGGCAGAGCGACTTCCCGCCTGAAGCCACACGCGCTCCATCCGGATCGAACGCGACGGCGTGCATGAAATTCGCCCCCGTATGCATCGCGCGTTCGCACTCGAGCTTCGCGGCATCGTACAACCTGACCTTCTTATCAAAGCTCGAGGTCGCAAAGTGCGCGCCATCGCGCGTGAAATCGACGGCATAAATCGAGTCGGGGTGAAGCACATTGGTGACGTGTTCGAACTGTGACATGCGGCGCTCCAGGGCATCATGAGGCGAATAAATCGGAAAATCGTAGAAACAGGTTCACTCTCCGATCTTGACGGTCACTTCGCAACTGCCCGAAACATTGGCTTTGACCTTCTTCTCGACGTTCTTTTTGACGCAGGCGCCGACCTTCTTTGGCACGCCCTCGACCTTGACGTCCGAGGCGCTCCCGCCAGCAAAGGTCATATAAACGCGCGGTGAGTAGGACTTGGAGCCAGCGCACTTATCCAGGGCAGACTTTCGCTTGGAGAGGCCGCCGATGATCATCGCGGACGCCATGAAGCCACCCTTTGCCAGGTTACAACGAAGGTCCGTGGCCTCCATCCCGTCGACGGTCATGCTGTTCACGGTGAGGTTGAACTTTTTATCCCCACCAACGCTCGAACCGGAGGTCTTTGGCGCATCTTTTCCAGCCGCGCAGGACTTGGCGTCTCCGAGCTTGCAACCCTTGGCGAGCAGCATCTTCCCGCGCTTTTCGTCCTGTTTGACGCCACCTTCGCCGTTCACGAGCAACAACCCGCCCGTCTGGCAACTGAGCGCCTTTCCAAGACCACAGGCGCGCTCGAAGTTGTCGATGCTGCGCGCGGGATCTTTTGGCACGCCCTGCCCCTTGTAGAACAACCGCCCGAGCGAATCACAGGCGCCAGCGTGGCTCTTCTTGCACCCCTTCTCGAGGTGCTCCACCGCGCGCTTTGGGTCGTGATGACCGACCGCCTTGTCCGCGCGCAAGACGCCCGCGTTATAACAACTGAAGCTGTCATCGAGCTCGCAACCTCGCTCGAAGAGCTCGAGCGCCGCGCCATAATCACGTTTGGTGATCTTCCCCTGGAAGAACTCCGCGCCCGCGTTGCGGCACGAGGTCACCTGCCCGAACTCACACGCCTTTCGGAACATCCCGAGCGCTTTCTCCACATCCTTCTTCTCGCCCTGCCCCTGATACGCCATCACGCCGAGGTTCTCGCACGCCTGCGGTTGCTTCGCAGCACATGCAGCCAGGAAGTACTTCTTGGCGTCGGGAAACTCGCTCTTCTTGTAATGCTTCATCCCCGTCGTCACGCACGCCGCGGCGCTATTGCACCCCATATCCTTTAATGATGGCGCGTTGTCCTGAGCGAACGCCTGCGAGGCGACGAGAGAACCCACAAAACCGACCGAGACACACAACAAGAACCTGCGCATGAGAGCACCTCCGCAAAGTCACAGCGGCGCCATACGACGGGGAAGGCGCCAACGATTATCGTTTCGAGTGACTCGAGGAGAACACAAAACGCGGCGCTTTGCGAGAGGTGGTTTCGTCTAAACGCCCCAGGAGTAGAGCGCGTAGGTGCGCTGCTCCGGGTGAACGCCGTCTGCAAAGTTCCTGCTCGGGTTATCATCCCGGATCAGGGCGCCAAACCAACGCTCGTAACGATCTGCACCACGCTCGAACACCTCGACCGTGAGCGCATCCATGATGCCTGCGCGGCGCAGATCACGCCGCACGCCGACCGTCTTCATGATCGCCGTGTTGGGCATCGCGGACGTATCGATCGCGGCCCAGTGATTCTTGAAATCGAGCGCTCGTGTCGATATCTGGCCACCTTCAGCGAGCAAGGCGCCATAATGCGGATAGACCAGGAATAACCCCGCGATCGTACCATCCGGCGCCAGACACACCACGCTCGCATCTGGATCACACTTCCTGACAAACGACTCGCCGCACGCCGCCTTAAACATCTGGAGAGGGAGCGGCGTGTAGGCGAAGTTGCTGCCAAAGATGCTGTCGGTCAGCTCGTGCAAGCGCTCGAGGTGCTCCATCCAGAACGAGACGGACAACGCGCCGAAGGTGTAGCCGCTGGCGACCAACGCATCACGCGCCGCGCTCTTTTTGTCGCGCTTGTTGGCGATATCCTGTGAGCCAAACACCTGCGTGATGTAGGCGCGCGCTTGACGCGCGCCTACGCTGACCAACAGGTCGTGATAGAACGCGGGGTTGTGCGGCTCACCGGCAAACGGCAAGCCGCCATCCTCCTGCGAGGTCTTGAGGCGATAGTCGCCAAAGGTCGAGAAATCGATCGGACCATACAGCTTATCTGCGCCCTGCGCCCTGGCCCACCTGGCCGCCTGCGCGAACAACTGCTCGACCTCGGCGCGCGTCTCTTCGCTGTCGTCGACCGCCTCGAAGAACCCGAAGAAACAGACCCGCTCGCCATCGACCTCGATCAAATCCAGGCCATCTCTGGGCGCGAAGACCGCCATCCTCGCAAAATCACCGGCCAACAGCTTCGCGTCCTGGTTCGCGTGAAACCAGGGGTTCGCCTCGGAGAAGAGCGCGGTGACCTCAGCGGGAGGCTGTGTAAAGCAGGTGTAGTTTGATCTAGCTCGGGCGCCGACATCGAGGAACTTCGCCAGCTCGCCCATCACGCTATACTTGTGAAAACCCATTATGCTTCCTCGCTTTTATGATCTTCGGTGATGCTCGTCCTGAGCACGGTGCCCGCGCCTCCATCGAGCCTGACGCGCTCGCCATCGCGGACGATCGCCAGCAAGTTCGGGACGCCGACAACGGCCGGAATCCCCAGCTCTCTGGCCACCACGGCCGAGTGCGAGAGCGTCGATCCTCGCTCCACGAGGATCCCTCCAGCGGTCGGAAACAGCGGCGCCCAGCCAGGATCAGTGCGAAGGGTTGTCAGGATCTGGCCGTTTAGATCGAGCTCGTCATCCGGGCTCATCACGACCGCCAGATCTGCCTCGACCACGCCCGCGTAACACCCCGTGCCCTGCAAGACGGACGCATCGAGTGATTCCTGCGGCACCGGCGCCGGAGCAAACCGGTTGCCGATATACACTGGACCAAGCGCTGTGATGCGATGTGAGACCTCGCGTTTTTTAAACCCGTCGAATTCTTCGCGGCGCAAAGCTGCGAGCCCGGAAAGGTCAGTCGTCACCGCGCGCCCTTCGAAGTAGGCGAGCAACTCTTCGCGTGTCAGGTAGAAGACGTCGCGCGTGTCCTCGAGGACACGCGCATCGGCCAACCTCCGGCCGATGCCCAGGTAGAGCGAGCGAAAGATGCCGAACAACCGGGTCCTCGCGAGGCGCATGTTCTCGCGATGCTTGACGCCATCGCGCGCTGCCTCGAGCAGCGCGCCGAGCTTTCGGCGCTCGAGCAATGGCGTGTTCGCGCGGAGCAACTGGACAGCTTCGCGCATCCGCGAGCGCTCCTGCTGACGCAACGCATCGGGGTCGATGTCAGGGCGCTTGATGTAGTTGGCGAGCACCTTGACCAGAAACCGAGGATCCTGACGCAGCGTCACCGTCTCTAACTTTAGCTCGCCGATCGTTCTGTCACCGTAACGCTCGATATAACGCTCGATGCGACGCCAGCGATTCGGGCTTCGCTCCTTCACGAGCGCCAGAAACTCGAGCGGCTCCATGCTCGAAATCAACGCCGGGTAATCCTCCTCGTTGGCCTCGCGGAGCAACCTCGCGATTCGCATCAGCTCGTGCGTGGGCTCGGTCGATTCGATCCCGTCCTGCCCGCCGAGCAAGTCCGCCAGGACCTCGTCAGGATGTGCCAACCCCGCGCGCTCGATCGCGCGGCGAAGTTTCCCGACGGACATCATCGTGTAGAAGTCGTTCACGATCGGCGTGTCCCAGCATTGCAGGAACTCCACCTCGACGCCTTGCATCAAGACAAACAACTCCGAGAGCGTCATCTCCTCCATCCGCTCGTGCGAAATGCCGCCGATCAGCACTTCGAAGCGCTGCAAGAACGTCGGGACGTCGCGGTCGAGCCTCGAGAACCGGCGCTGCAACCTGGTCCATGTCTTGAGCAACTGCGGCATCCGCCCGACCTTCTGCGCCCAGCTCAAGACCTCGTCCTCGATGAAGTCGACGGGCTCCTCGACCCCCATCATCGACTCCATGTCCTCCTTGTTCTGCCCGAACGATGGGAGGATTTTTAGCCCTCTGTACCAGTTGTTCAGGTTGTAATAGATGCGCCCGTCGATCAGCGAGAGCAGGTTCCCGAGCACGGGCCTCAAGACCTCCAACTCGGCCTCGGGCAAACCCAACACGCGAAACGTCTGGATGTAGACGCTCTGGTAGGCGTGCGCGGCGAACGAGTACGTCAGCGGCGTCGTGACCCCGCAGTAACTCTCTTGAATGTTGGCGTTATCGAAGACCGTGCGCGGCCCGTCCACCTCCGCAGGCGGCGCGATCGCCGTCGTGATGGGCCGCGCCTGCAACAGAAACAACTCACCGCCTCGAAGCGTCCACTCGACATCGAAAGGCGCCCCCTCGAGCACGTCGAGTTTCCTCGCCCACTGATAGAGCGAAACGACCTCTTCTCTCGATAGACTGCGGATATGATGACGCTCTGGTGGAACTTGCTGCTCGATGGTGCCGCCCCTATTAGGGTCGGCGCGCGCGAGCATCACATCCTTGTGCGCGAGCTGGGCGCTGATTTCGGCGTGCTCGTCATCGAGACCGCGCTCACAGACAAACTCGTCGGTGTTGCAGGCGCCGCTGACGATCCCCTCTCCGACTCCCCAGGCCGACGTGATCAGCACCTGATCTGCTCGCCCCGATACAGGATTTGCCGTAAACATCACGCCCGAGACCTCGCCATCGATCATCGCCTGCAAGATCACGCCGACCTGCACGAACCCGAGCGATAGCCCCGCGCGCCGCCTGTACATCAGGGCGTGCGCCGAATACGCCGAGGCCCAGCAGCGCTTCACCGAGTCGAGCACCTGAGAAACATCACGCTGGAACAGAAACGACTCCAGCTGCCCGGCGAACGAGTGCTGCTCGGAGTCCTCACCGACCATCGAGCTGCGCACGGCGATCGCGTCCGCGCCCTCGAGCAAGTGTTCGAGCGCTCGCCCGATCTCGGCCTGCAATGAGGCAGAGAGCGTATGTTCGAGAATCATAGCCTCGAACATCACCGAAACCTCGTGCGCCGCGCGCATGAAACCGGCGGGATCTTCCTCTGGCGAGATTCGCTCGAGCTCCATCATCGCGCGCTGCGCTTCGGGATATCCTGGCGCCGACGCCAGATGATCCAGAAACGCCGAGGACGAGATCACGAGCCAGGGGGGCACGGGCGCGTCGAGTTTCGCGAGCCTCAACAACCCTGCGGCCTTGCCGCCGATTTCGTGCGCTCGCGCCTCCAGCGCTCGCGCTGGGGAGAGGATCAGTTGCTCAGAAACGTCTTCGACTGTTCGCGTCATGTATGCAGAAGTCATGAGAAGACTCCATTCGTCAGGGTAATCGGGTGCGTGAGCAAGATCCCGGCGAGCACCATGAGGTAGCCGCCGAGGATGGCGAGCGCGACGGCGCCTTCGTTTCGCTTGCGAGCGGAGACCGACGGGTCGCGCCTGAATGCAACCAGCGAAGAGACGAGCAAGGCAGGGAACAACCAGACGCCAAGATGAAGCCACCATGGCGCGCCCAGGTGAGCTACCAGAAACCAGCTCTGCGCTGCGGCGCTCGCCATGGCGAGCGCGCTACCCGTGACAGTTGCACCAGACATGCCAAGCGTGCGCGTGTAGGAATCGACCGTCTCGCGCTCCTCTTCTGGCGCGCGCGTCTTGCGCACGACCTCGAGCGAGGCGGCGGCGAAAAACCCGACCGACAAAATTGGTACAACCGACGGGAAATTTTGCCAGGTCGTGACAGAACCCATCTGCATGATCCAGAAGACCGCGAGCGGCATCACCAGCATGTGCGAGACGGCGTAGAGCACGAGCCGCTTCTCGAGCCACTCTCCGACAAAGAACTCCTTCGCCATCAGCGCGCTCCAGGCCATGACGCCGAGCCAGGCGATCGTCGCGGCGCCGATGGCGTCGCCGCTCTGGATGTCAGCGAAGATGCTCGCGCCGAGCTGGACGAGGATCGCGACGACGCCGACCCCTTTCAGGTGATCGAGCGTGATCAGGCCGCTCTGGAGGACGCGCTCGGGGTGATTCTCGAGATCCTTCTCGTAGTCCTTGTGCTCGTCGAAGACGCGAAGCATCAGGAAGAACGCCCACAGGGCAAAGAAACCAGGGAGGTCAGTGATACCGAGCGTCAGTGATTCTGCGCCGATGGCGCGACCTGCCAGCAGCGAGGCCATATACATCACCGCGATGAGGATGCCCTGAACGAGCGGGAAGCGTTCCTCGATCCAGGCGTAAAAGCGCTTGACCCAGGTGCTCGAGGGGGAGAGCGTCGTCGTGATATCGAGAGAACTCATCGGTTCCTCCTTTTTATGTAGGAGCATTCGCCATGGACACGCGCCAGGTGCAGATCGAGCACAACCTCATCGCGACCATCACCGAGCAAGCCCGTCGATGGCCCGAGAGGATGGCGCTCTGTGTCCCGGGGGATGATGGAGAGGAGCAGGTGACGTTCGCCGGACTCATCGAGCGCGCCGCCAGGATGCAGGCCACGCTCGCTGCGCGAGGTTGGCGGGCAGGCGATCGCGCCATCGTGATGGCGCCTGTCAGCGTGGACCTCTACGCGTTGGTGATCGCGCTCGCGGCGTCCGGCATGGTCACGGTGTTGATCGATCCCGGCATGGGGCTCGGCAACATCCTGTGGGCGTCGCGCCATTGCGGCGCCAGAGCGTTGTTTAGCGTCCCGAGCATCACCCGATTTCGACACATCTTGCCTCCGCTCAGGAAGCTCGAGGTGATCACGATGGGCGATGCGTGGCTGTCTGGAAGTTCGGGTGGTGCGTTGAAGTTGACGCCGGTGGAGCCGTCGTCGCGCGCGCTGGTGACGTTCACATCGGGGAGCACCGGACGCCCCAAGGGCGCTGACCGCACACACCGCGTGTTGCGCGCGCAACACGAGGCGCTCAAGGCACACTTCCCCAACCACACCTTCGCGCGACCGGTCGATTGCACCTGCTTCCCGGTGGTTGCCTTTCACAACCTCGCCAGCGGCACCTCCACGGCGCTCCCGCCGATCGATCTTCGCCGCCCGGCAGAGCTCGATCCTGCAAAGGTCGTGGATTACCTGCGACGCCACCGTGTCACCTCTCTTAGCGGCGCGCCCGCGTTTATGGAGGGGTTGTGCGACCACCTCATCGATCGCGGCGATGTCCTCGAGGACATCGCCAGGGTGCTGGTCGGTGGAGGACCCGTGAGCGCGGCGCTCTCTCGAAAGGTCCTGGCGAGTTTCCCGAACGCGCGCGACGAGGCGTGGGGCGTCTACGGCTCGACCGAGGCCGAGCCGATCGCGCACGTCGCCATGACGCATATGATCGCCAGCGAGAACGCACGCGAAGGTTTCCTGGTGGGTCATCCTGTCGAGGAGGCCGAGGTTCGCCTGCTCACGCCCACGAAGGGCGTGATCCGCGCCGAGACGATGGAAGAGCTCGAGGCGCTGGCGATCACGACCCCTGGCGAGGTCGGTGAGATCGTCGTGGCGGGCGCGCACGTGGTGCCGCGTTACCTGGATGATCCTCGCGCGGACGCGCTCAACAAGCTTTATCCCAGCCAAAGCGAGGTGTGGCATCGCACCGGTGATACGGGCCAGTGGGATGAGAACAGAGAGCTCTGGCTCACGGGTCGCGTCGCGGATCTGGTGTGGCATCGGGGGCAGATGCTCGAACCATTCACCCTCGAGCAGCAGCTCGATGGGTGGCCTGGAATCGAGCGATGCGCCCTGGTTAGCCTCGATGCATCCGATGAAACGCGTTTGTTTCTGGCAGTGGTCCCCACCGATTGGGAGCGCTGGGAGGCGCTCGAGGACAGGTTGCTCGGGTGGCTTGGCGAGCGATCGTTGGATGCGATCCTCCCGCTTCGCCTGCCCGAAATGCCGGTGGACAAACGCCACCAGACAAAGCTCGACCGGCCCACGCTGCGCCGTTTTCTGATGTTGTATCGACATCTCCTGCCTCCCTTACCCTGACCGCAAAAACCCGAGGTTCACGCGGGCTCTCAGAGCCCGCGCAGCAGGCGGATCAGGTGACGGATCGTGCGCACGGCACGCTCCATAAAGGGGTAGTGGCGGAAGGTGTGCGCCATGACGTACATGGCGAAGCGGTGGATAGCCAGGTCGTAGAGCGAGCAGATCAGCCCCGTGCGCCACTCCTCCTCGTCGATCTCGTCGAGCGAGAGGTTGCTGTAGTGCGCGAGCGCCTTGCGGTGGAGCTCCGAGTAATACTCGACCTCCTCGATGGTCGTCTGGGGCGTGCACATAAAGCTCAGGAACTCGGCCAGGTCGTGCTGAGGCACGCCGATGGTGGCCAACTCCCAGTCATAGACACACAGCGTGCTGGCGCCATTTTGTGCGGGCCTCAGGCAGAAGTTTCGCGGGTTGAAGTCATTGTGAATCAATGTGCGAGGTTGCCGCTCGAGCTCGCGCCACCACATCGGGATATCGCGCACCAGAATATGATGAAGCTCGAGGTCATGGACCGAGACCCACTCGGGGAACTCCTCGAAGGCGTGCACGCCGAGTGAGAGGAGCAGCTCGCGCGACGCGGTCATGGACGCCGTGGTGCGATAATCCCCGAGCCATGGTTGCTCGAGCAGCTCGTCCTCGCGGCGATACCAGATCGAGTGGAGCTGCGCGGCGCCGTCGATGACGGCCTCTTTCTGCGCGCGTGTCCAGCCTCCGATATCATTGACGCTGTCCAGATGGATCATCCCCTCGAGGTGCTCCATCACCAGCACGTAAGCCTCTCGCGAGGGGTTTTCAAAGATCCCATGGATCGCCGGGACATGGCGCGTGAACCTCGGATCGGTCTGGCGGTAAGCCCCCAGCTCGCGCGTGTGCACGTCCTTGAAGCCGGTCTTCTGCTTGACCTTGCGGTGAGCGCTGGCGAGCCGCGGCGAGCACATGCTGGCGATGGTGTTGGTCATGAGGATGACCTCATCGTCGAGGGGTTTGACCTTGACCATGACGTCGAGCTCCTGCGTGGCGGCGCCCTCCTCGAGCGTGATCTTGTGCGGGAACAACCCGACGAGCTTGTCGATCTTTTGGCCCGTGAGCTCGGTGATGATCGAGGAACCTCCGAGGTCGGAGTCCAGCTCCTCGACGGAGGTGACCTCGAGGTTCGGACGATCGTGTTGCTCTCGCAAAACCTCGGTGAAGAACTCGGTGTTCAGGTCAGCGCCGGTGAAGAACTCCACGGGGCGATTTCGCCCGAGGCGCTCGTGCGCGGCGACGAACTGACCCGAGGCGATGGCGGCCATCGTCGAGAGGTCGAGCGCGAGGCAATACCCGGCGATGATCTCTGCGAGCTTGGAGACCTTTCCAGGCCCGTGGCACCCCATCGACTCGAGGAGTTGTTTTTGCCTCGGGAGCGAGGTCCCGCCGCCGACCGTGCCGACGATCAAGGCAGGGAGCGTCATCGAGGCGTAGAGCCCCTCGTCGACCTCTTGCAGATGAAGCTGCCCGAGGCTCGACTCGTGCACGCTGGCGATGTCCTGGCCGGTGGCGGTGAACATCGCCGCGATGACGTTGGCGACGTTGATGTTAAAGCCGACCATGCCGATCTGTGTGGAGCCCGCGATCGCGTTGCGGATCGCGCGACCGAGCGTTTGCTTGTCGGTCTTTAGCGTGCGACGAAGCTCCTCGTCGGTGATCACTGCTTCTGCCGTGACGCGGATGCCTCGACCATTGATAAGCGACTGGAAGGTGACCTTCTTGTCGCCCGACATGTTGGCTTCGATGAAGAAGTTCTCGATCAGGATGTCATCGCGTTGGCGAAGCTGCTCGAGGATCCACTGACAGCAGTGCCAGGTGCAGGCCGTGGTCATATTTTGTCCAGCGGCGTCCCCGGTTTCGTACAAAAATGTGACATGGACGTTCGAGCCCATGATCGTGGGCTCGATCGAGAGCAGCTCGGCGTGGCGCGAGACCTCGCGGACCTGGTCCTGGATCTGGCGCGCGTGCTCGCGAAGCCAGCGCGAGAACTCGAAGGCCGAGCGCATATCTCTCAACACAAACAGCGGCACGCGCATCATGCGTTGATGCACGACCAATGTGGTCACGCCGCCCGAGCGCGTGATGGCGCTCGCGCCGCGCGTGGCGCTCGCCACGAGCGCGCCCTCGGAGGTCGCCATCGGCGCATAGAATGTGCCCTGCGCGTGCTGGCCGTTGAACAGCAGCGGTCCTGCAAGACCGACGGGGACCTCGACGGCGCCGATGAAGTTCTCGATGTTGCCGGTGAGCTTCTGAGGATCGAGCGCGGTCTCCTGCAGGTGATCGAGCGAGGTGCTGCTGTGATCGCGCAGGAAGTCGAGGCGCTCCTGACGCGCCTCCTCGGTGTAGAGTCCGCGCGCGGGGATGCGACGCTCCTGCTCGATGTTGGCGAGCTCGTCAGTGTCGTGTTGGATGGGGCGAAGCGGCTTTGTATTTGCGAGTGTCATATCATCTCCTCGATGTTGAAGGCTCCGTAGAACCAGGCGCGATCTTTCTTCAGCAAGGCGTGTGCCAGGTCGTTGTGCTGGAGGATGCAATCGGCCAGATGTGCAGGTCTCGAGCGCTCGACGAGCAGGTTCCAGTAGGCAACCCGCCCTCCCCTGCGTAAGCGATCCGCGAGCACCTGAAAGAGCGCGTCGCTGTGCTCGGCGCTCATGTATTCGAAGACATCCGAGAGGTTGACCTTGCTGTAGGTGCCCTCGGGCGCCTCGGTGAGCAGGACCTCGAGCTCGATGGTTTTCCAGCGCAGCCGCTCGAGCAGCCCCGAGCGCAGGCGCTGGTAATTCTCCGGGCGCAGGTAAGGCGTCGCGTGCTCGAGCGGCCCGGTTTCGCCGCGAAGGAGCATCCAGAGGTAGGGATTCCTGGCGATCGAGAGCGTCGTGCACGCCCGATCGAAACGCGACAGAAAGACCTCTCCGGTGCGTTCGAGTGAGACGTGCTCGAGCTGCGCGCTGGACCTGCCCGTGGCGAGCATCTCCTTGCCGAAGTAATGGAGCAGCGACTGGATGAACGCGGGCGTGCGCGCCTCGTTCAAGTACAACTCGCGCTGTTGTTCGAGAGGTTGCTCGGCAAAGAGCCGATCGAGCAGGTCATCGGACCAGATCTCGGGGCGGCGCTCCGCGCGCCAGCTCGCGATATAGCGCTCGAGGCGTCCTGTGTGCGCGACCCCTCGAGCGATCAAGTCGGGCTGCTCGTCCCAATAAAAGCGCGCGGACTCCTCGAGGTGCGGGCGCACCTGATCGAGGTAACACTCGACGCGGTTTTCATGCGCCGCGAAGCCGAGGAAGGCGATGAAATCAGCGTGATCCTCGAAGGCATGGATCGCGGCGACCTTGAGCGCGAGCAGCGCATTCTGCGTGGCGTTCATATCGATCGCGGTGACTGATTTTGGCTCCAGGAGGAGCATCGCGAGCGCGTTATCACCGGCGCTCGTGATCGAGAGGACATCATCCTCGGCGTCGATCTGGAGCCCCTCTTCGAGCAAGCTGTGATCCTCCCAGACCTGGCTATAGCGGACATGATCGAGGGAGATCTTGTGGGCGATTTCACTTCTCATGAGACACCTCCGAGAGGTTTGTTTTGTCGGTTTTGGGCCGCAGCACGCGCAGCAAGAGCGGGAGCAGGATGATGTCCCCGACGAGCGCGGCGATGGCGGCGATGGTGGTCAGACACCCGAAGGCAAAGACCGTGGTGACTTTGGAGAGCATCAGGACGGGGAACCCCGTCACGAGCAGCAAGGATGTGACCATCGCCGCGCGACCTGCGCCGGCGAAGGTGTGGTCGAGGGCATCCTCCCAGGAGAGCCCCTCGGCCTCGGCGTGGCACCAGGCGTGGAGGAAGTGGATCGTGTCATCGACGGCGACGCCGAGCACGATGGCCGCGACCGCCGCCGTGGCGATATCGAGCTGGATGCCAAACCATCCCATCACGCCGAACATCGCCAGCAGCGGGAAGAGGTTGGCGATAAAGCTCGCGATGGCCAGACGCCACGACCTGAGCCAAAAGACAATCAGCCCGAACACCAACAACAGCGCCCACCCGAAGCCCTCGCCGAGCGTGCGCATCACCTGGTCGATGATCCCCACATAGAGCGGAGGATAGCCGACCGCCTCGACGCGCAATCCGGGCGCATGTTGTCTGGCGATGGCGTCGATCGCATCGAGCGTTTTCGAGAGCTCGCTGGCGCTGACCATGTGGGTGGTGAGCATCAACCTGGCGCGCTTCTGATCCTTGGAGAGCACCGGCGCGAGCGCCTGCTCGAGCGCGCCGCCATGGTTCATCTGGTTTGCCTCATCGCGAAGCATCCTCACTTCAGCGTCACCGCTGGCGTTGGCCGCGGCGATCTTTTGCGCGGCGACCTCGGGGCCAAGCCCGTTGATAAGCGAGTGTCTGTAGACGGTGCCGACGTAGACCGCCGATGAGATCTCGGGAAGCTCCTCGACGTGTCTGGCGAAGGCATCGAGCTGCTCGAGCGGGATATCCTCGGTGATACGCGCGCCGTTGCTATCCGTGGCGAGGAACTCGAGCCGAAGGTAAGGCCCCCAGCTCGATTCGATGCGGTGGTGATCGGTGACGACGCGGTGATTCTCGGGGAGGTTCTCGAGCGTGAAGGTGTCGACCTCGAGGTGCTTCGCGGCGCCGACGCCAAGCCAGACAATGACGGCGACAAGCATCGTCCAGAGCACTCCACGGCGCGCGTCCAGCGCGCGCCGTGTGGCGGCGAGGATCGCGTCGAGGCGGCGAAGCTCCGGGGTGTCGCGGCCTTCCTGGCGTGCGTGTCTCACGAAGAGGACGCTCATCAACACGACGCTCGCGACAAAGCAGGCGCCAGCACCGACCGCCGAGAACACGCCCATATGACGGATGGCGGGGATCGGCGCGCCGGAGAGCGCGAAAAAGCCCGCCATGGTCGTCAGCGTGGTCATCGCGCAAGGGATCATCACAGCGGCTATTGCTCGCGCTGCGAGCTCTTTTGGATCGGCATCGGGGAACCTCGCTCTGGCGCGTTGCAAAGCCACGGGGAAGTGGATCGCATCGGCCAGGCCGAGGACCATCACCAGGGTTGGAATCAGTGAGGTGACGAGGTTGAGCTTGTGCCCAGTCATCCCGAGCGCGCCGATCGAAGCGATCGTGCCGATGGTGATCACACCGATCGAGGCGAACATGATCGACCAGGAGCGCGAGACTCTGGCGAGCAGGATAAACAGCACGAGCAGGCCGACGGTCAGAAAGACGCCGAAGTCCCTGGCGGTGACCTCGTTTAGCCCCTGATAAATCACGCCATTGCCAGCCAGGGCGGGCTTTTTCGCGGCGTCTCCAAAGCGCCTGTCCGCGATGGCGCGCACATCGAGCACGAGCTTGTCGCGGTAGAGGTCGAAATCACTCGAGACAATCGGTTCGACGACGATCATCACGGCGTCGGCGTCCTCGCTGACGACCTGACCACGCACGAGCGGATCGGCCATGGCGATCTGTTTGGCGCGGGCGAGCTCCTGTGAGGAGAGCTCGATTTGCTCGGGCGATGCAGGGAGGCCCGGCGCAGCGGTCAGGTGGAGCGAGTCGATGATCGAGTAGACGTGAGCGGCGTGTTCGAGCTCTGCGACCTCCTGATTGAACGCGGCCAGCTCCTTTAGAAACGCGACATCGAATACCTCGCCGCCGTCGGGCGAGATGTTGACGAGGATGAGCTCGTCGTTCCCAAAGTCTGATTGGTAGGCGTCGTATGCTTTGAAGCGAGGATCATCCTCGACGAACCATACGCGCAGGGCGTTATCGGGGGGGAGCGCTCGGGTTGCCTGCCACCCGAAGATGCCAGTGAAGAGGACCAGCGCAGCGAGCAGCCAGAAGCGCGCGGCGATGATCTTGCGACACAAGGGAAGCAAGGCCGCGCCGATCAGCGGCGAGAGGCCGCGTTTGGGATGAAATATCGAGAACAGCATGGTGAATCCGTAGCAAACGAGGGTGTGGACCCTGGCGCCCGGTCACATACCGAGCGCGTGTCTGCCATGGTCATTCGCAACCTCCATGCCATGTGGAAGTCACGGTGGAATGCCACACTGACCGATCGGTCAAAACATATTTACCGAGCGCACATGCATTTTTCGGACAAGCCATGTTCTTTTTTCGCACAAACCGCACAACTCCGCGCTTCGATAAGCGCACGAGCGCTGGCGTCCGCGCTTGGGGGGAACTTTCCTTTGCGCCCATGGTCTGAGAGGATGAATGAACAAACATAGCTATCCCCGAGAGGTACTCCGATGAAGAAAAACCTGGCCGTTTTTATTGTGCTCGTGATGAGCCTTGGCGTGGGCTGCGCAGGCAGCGCGGACGCGGAGAAAGACGCGAAGAGCAGCGCGACGAGTAAGGAGACGAGCGAGCAGGCGTTGCGACAAGCGATCGAGCAGGACAAGAGCTGGTTGGAGAAGAGCGCGAGGAGCGCGCCAGCGCTCGAGGTGTTGGAGGCACACGCGAGGATCGCGCGCAACGAGGGCGAGCTCGGGAACGATATGGAGGCCGCGCTCTGGCGCGAGCGCACGTTGCAGATGGCCAACAAGTTCGAGGTCGCGCCCGCATCCCCCGAAGCAGCGCTCGCCGCCGAGGCGATGTTCTACCTGCTCGAGCCAAAGTACGAGCAATGGAGCGCCATCGCGTTCGAGGGGGATATCAAGGCGCAGCACATGTTGGTGCAGGACAAGATCAAGGGGCAGCGCGCCTTGCAACAGGAATACACGGCGATCATGGCCTATGAATCACCGCGCTGGAACATCGCCTCGACCTACAGGATCGCGGGGCTGCTGCACGAGTTCGCGCGCTCCCTCTGGGCGGCAGAGATCCCGTTCGAGCAGGGAAGTCAGGAGCATGGCATCTACAAGCAGCAGCTCCACGAGCTCGCCGTCCCGCTGCTGGACAAGGCGGACAAGCTCTATGCCCAGACGCTGACCTATGCCGACGAGCAGGGGATGCAGGAAGACGAGTGGGCAATCCTGGCACGTCAGGCGCGCGCCGAACTCGAGGAGGAGCGCGCGGCGCACTGAAACAGCATGAGCCTCAGCTGACACGAGCACAGCGGGACCTGATGCGCTTCCCGGTTGACAGCCAGGGGGGCGATGGGCGAGGAGATCGCATCCACCCATCCATGCTCTCAGTGAGGAAGGCAAAACATGAACACGAAGAAAACACTCCAGACATCTCTCATCGCGATGCTGCTGCTCGGTTGCGTGGCCTGTTCGGACAAGAAGAAGGAAACAAAACCTTCGGACACCACAGCCGCGACCTCGAACACCCCGGCCAATGAGACAGCCGCGGCGACCGATGACAAGGAAGAGAAACCCGCTGGCGACACCAGCGCTGACGTGAAGGATGCCGCGGCCAAAGACGCGCCGAGCGAGGATGACATCCCGGCAGAGGTCGAGGAAGCGACCTCCGTCACGCCCGTCAAATACGACAAGAAGCTCCCCGAGGGCTTCGAGATGAAGGGGGAGGTCGCCTCCGTCATCGGCTGGACCGACAAGTACGGCAGCAACGCGGTGGTGTTCACGCTCCAGGATCAAAAAGGCACGGGCGATGAGGGAAATGGTCGCCTCTTACAGATCAAGCACGCCTTGCAAGAGGGTGACGGGAGCTGGACGGAGGTGCGCTCGTTCAAGGAGCTCGTCGATGACTGCCCGTTCGACATCTCACTCGATGTCTTCACTGGGGACTGGTCGGTGACAGATCTGGACAAGGATGCGCTCGGCGAGGCGACGTTCGCGTATCGAGCGGGCTGCCGATCGGATGTCAGCCCTGTGGGACACAAAGTGCTGATGACCGAGAATGGCAAGAAGTGGGCGCTCAGGGGCCAGTCTCGCATCAAGGAAGCGGGCGGCTCGATCGGCGGTGACTTCAAGCCAGACTTCAAGGATGGCCCGACGGGTGGCCTCGAGCACGCCAAGATGGTGTGGGAGAAGACGGTCACCGAGAACTTCTAAGTTTTTGGGTGTGAAGACGGCGCCAATGTGTTTCGACACTCTTGGTGTAATGTTGGCGCCGACGTGCAAGGGAGTTCCGAGCGTGAAGTTGGCGCCAACGCGCAAGGGAGCTTCTGGTGAGATGAAGGCGCCAACGCGTGAGGGAGCTTCGAGCGTGAAGAAGGCGCCAACGCGTGAGGGAGCTCCGAGAGTGTGTATGGCGCCAAAGCTATGCGCACTCTTGTTTCTTTCTCCCCCCTAAATCCCCCAACTCTGCATTCGCGCTCATTTTTCACCGCTTCGCTCTCTGAAAAATAAACACGACCATCCGCTCGACTGCGTCTCGCGGAACTATGCAGGGGGGACTTGGGCTGCCTCACCGAAGGGTCGAGTTTTGCACTGAAGAAATAGGACTTGGGCTGCCTCTTCGAAAGCTTTGTGTTTTGCACTGAGAAAATAGGACTCAGGCAACCTCACCGAAGCTTTGCGTTTTGCATGTGACGGAGCCCCCCACCGAGCAGAAGAAAGACGCGGTGAGGGAGCAAGCATGCCGTGGGCGCCAATGGGAGACAAACGCAGAGCAG
>Ga0208061_100064_pt1 | contig 34157 bp, 26 predicted proteins | sample DeeseametaMP0555_FD_184209 | JGI IMG/M metagenome (GOLD analysis project Ga0208061, IMG submission 184209) | Marine microbial communities from the Deep Atlantic Ocean - MP0555 (SPAdes) | ecosystem: Environmental > Aquatic > Marine > Oceanic | place: South Atlantic Ocean | collected 2011-01-23 | reverse complement strand
CGTCGCCATCCCGATGGCGCGGCCGATGATGTTGGCTTCTGCCAGCGGGCTGTTGAAGACGCGGTCCGAGCCGAACTCGCGCTGCAGGTTATGCGTGACCTTGAAGACGCCGCCCTTGCCCTTCATGTCCTCGAGGATCTCCTCGCGAGTGACGTCTGCGACGTCCTCGCCAAAGATCACGATCCTCGGGTCGCGGCGCATCTCGGTGCGCATCGCGTCGTTGAGCAAGTCGACGACCGTCTTCTGGCCACCTTCCTCGTCCCACTGCGGCGCGGTCGAGAAGTCGTCCGAGGTCGGATCGACGTCAGGGCTGTAGATGTGATCGAGCGCCGTATCAGGGTGAGGCGTCGGCATCGCGAGCGCCTCGTCGACGGCGGCGCGGACCTCTGCGTCGACCTTTGCCTTGAGCTCGTCGAGGCCACCCTCGGTCAAGATCTCCTCGGAGACGAGGAACTTGGCGAACGAGTTGATCGGGTCGCGCCTGGCTTCGTCCTCGCGCTCGGCGTCCGTCTTGTAGTTGCGCTCGTCATCACTCATCGAGTGACTGTAGGGGCGCACCACGTGTGCGTGGCAGAGCGCTGGCCCGCGGCCCTCGCGGCAGTAGTTCACCGCGCGCTGGATCTCGCGGTAGGACTCGACCGGGTCACACCCGTCGAACTCCACCTGGAAGAGCCCTTCGAAACCGCTGGTGGCCTTGGTGATCGAGTCGCCCGCGGTCTGGACCTCGCGAGGCACCGAGATCGCATACCCGTTGTCCTCGACAAAGAACAACACCGGCAACTTCAGCACGCTGGCCGTATTCACCGCCTCCCAGAACTCACCCTCGGAGGTCGCGCCATCCCCGATGGAGACGTAGACGACCTCGTCGGTCTCGTAGAGGTCGGTGCGATCCTTGAGCTCCTCGACCGCCTGCGCGATGCGGCCGACCTGGGCGGCGCCCACAGCCTGCAACATCTGCGTGCCGGTGCACGAGGATTGTGAGGGGATGTTGAGGTCTTTGTGGCCCCAGTGACACGGCATCTGACGACCGCCGGAGTTGGGGTCTGGCTCGGCGCCGACTGCTTCAGCCAGGACCTCGGCGGCGGTCATTCCCAACGTCAGCACCAGCGCGCGGTCCCTGTAATAAGGGTAGAACCAGTCATGCGCGGGCTTGAGGACGGTGCCCGCCGCGACGAGCGCGGCTTCGTGGCCAGCGCCCGAGATCTGGAAGTAGATCTTTTGCTGTCGCTTGAGGTTGATTTCGGCGTCGTCGAGCTTCCTCGACAAGTAAATCAAACGGTACATCTCGACGAGTTGCTCCGGGCTCAATCCCGCGTAGCGATCCTCGACGACTTCTGTTGTTACGCTCTCGATAGCCATCTTGCTCCCCAATAACTCGTGTGCCTGCCAAAACGCACTTCGGTCTCTTCGCAGCAACCCTTAACACACCGTTTGAGGAAGGGTAAAGGCCCACACTTCGGTTTGTGAAATCCCCTTAAATGCGCATATTGCTTGACGCAGCGCGTCATCATGTGACTTGTTCTCGGGCGCGAGCCAGGATTGCTGGACTCGCATCGCCAGACCACTTACCCTCGAACTTACTTCTGGTCGAAACGCATGCACGAGAGCCGTACTGGTATGGTTATGTCGCCACGTTACTCTTTGTTCAAGACCCTCGCCGCGAGCGCGCTGGCGATCGGTGCGCTCGGGTTGTCGGGCTGCAACCTCGGTGATCCTTACGCCGACATGCCTATCTTGCAGCCCGATCGTCTGGGCGTGGGTGACGACATGTCACCTGTGCTCGATATGGGCGCTCCGCGAGATATGAGCATGACGCCCGATATGGCGCTCGATATGGCGCCCGTCGCGCAGGATATGGCACCTCCTGCGGACATGTCCGCTTGCGGGGATGCCTGCGCCGAAGGTGAAGTCTGTCATATGGACACCTGTTGCTCGCCGCAAACGTGCGAGGCGCTCGGGTGTGGGACGCACGAGACCTGCGGTCAGGTGCTCGACTGCGAGCCGTGCTCCTGCTCTCAGGACAACTTCCAGGCCGAATGCCCCTCGAGGCCATGCGAACGAGTCGTCGGGTGCGAGCCCGATGGCGCGGGTTGTGTTTACGAGCCCGTCGTCTGTGGCGGGATGACGTGCACTTGCCTCGACCCGATGGGGTGCACTGATGAAGAGCTTCGCCGCTGCTTCGATGAGGACAGCGGCCCGACCTGCCCCGCCACCGCGTGTGATCCTGCTCCGGTGATGGGGAGCGGTGGCGAGACGCTGTTTGCCAATACATGCGTGACGCCCGAGCGCGCGAGCTGTGAGACGGGGGATGTGTGTGTCGGCAGCGCGGAGTGTGTGCTCGACACATGCGTCCCCACAGGGTGCGGCACATGTCAGCTCGGCGCGTGGGCCTGTAACTCCGATATGTCTGGCCCCGAATGCGACGAGATCGACTTCTCCATCCTCGGGCTCCCTTCGATCGAGTGCGACGATACGCTCGCCTCCTCGACCTTCATCTTTGTCGATCCTGATGTGGGGGATGATGTCCTCGCGCAGGGAAGCCGCGAGGTGCCGTTCGCCACGCTCGCGGCGGCCATGAACAAGGCCGCGATGCGCCCGCCTGCGGTGATCATCGTGGGCCGCACGCCTGGAATCACTGGCCCGCTCACGTTGATCGACGGCGTCTCGGTTGTCGGCGGCTTCAGCGGCGCGCCGAGCTGGAACTACAACCCCGACCTCTCGCCAGTGATTCAGGTCGGCAGCGCGCCTGTTGGCGAGGATAGCGTCGGCGTGATCGCCAGAGACATCACCTCTCCGACGATCTTCCGAGGTTTCTCGATCGATGTCGCCAGCGCGGCAGATGGTCACTCCGCATACGGCATGATCGTCGAAGGCTCCCCGAAGCTCGTCCTCTCGCACCTCTCCATGAACGTCGGCGCAGGTGGTGATGGCGGCGTCGGTCGGGCGGGGCTCCAGGGGGCGGACGGTGATGTTGGCGTGGACGCGACCACTCCAGGTGGCGGCGCCGAAACCGTCAATTCGGCTTGCCCCATCGCCAATGGCGGCGCGGGCGGCAACGGTCGGGTTTGCATCAACAACTCGGTCGCTCAGGAGGGGACCGATGGTTTTGATTCACCAGCAGGCGTGAACGGCGGCAACTACACCCCGAATAATGTGGGGAACCCCGGCTCGGGTGCCAACGGCACCGAACCTGATGGCGCCGATGGCATCCCGCAGGCACTTCAGTTCGATGTCGCCAATGGCAAGTGGGCGCCGACTTATGACGTCCTGGCTGCTTCCGGCGCAGATGGCAATCACGGACGAGGCGGTGGTGGCGGCTCCGGGAGTGGCTGCGCGCCGATCTTCTCGGGTTCGTCCATCGGCGGAGGTGGCGGTTCTGGCGCTTCTGGTGGTTGCGGCGGCGAAGGAGGCGGCGCTGGTCAGTATGGAGGGGGATCTTTTGGACTCTTCTTGATCAACTCCACGGGGCTCTCGGTGTCGCACCTGAGCATCACGACCAGCTCTGGTGGTGATGGTGGCGCTGGCGTCGACGGTGCTCCGGGAGGTCTTGGTGGAACGCGTGGTGGTTTCCCTGGACCTCCTCAGGGGCAAGCTGCGGGGCAGGGGGGCGCGGGTGGTCGCGCCAGCGATGGCGGCGCGGGTGGACATGGTGCGGGTGGTCCAGGCGGCCCATCCATCGGCGTGTACTGTCATCAGTCTGATGTCGCGCTCGATTCCGCGAGCCAGGTCATGCCCGGTCAAGGTGGCTTGGGCGGTCCGAGCTCTGGCGCCGAAGGTTTGAGTGGTTTGAGCACGGCGACCTACCTTTGTCCCACGCGCTGATTCCCTGCGCGCGCTCATCATGCGCGAAAGATAAAAGAGGCGCCCTCGAACTTCGAGGGCGCCTCTTTTGGTTTTGACATGTGGCAGTGAGAATCAGCCGACCACGAAGTTCAGGATCTTTCCTGCCTTGTAGATCACGCGGCGGATCGTCTTGCCCTCGATGTGGGCTTCGACGGACTCCTGCGCGCGCGCTGCGGCGACTGCGGTGTCCTCGTCGGCATCGGGCGCGATCTCGATCGTGCCGCGAACCTTGCCCATCACCTGCACAGCGATCTCGATGGTGTCTTCCTTGAGGTACTCCTCGTTGAAAGATGGCCACGAGGCGTGTGCCACGCTCCCTTCCTGACCGAACCTGTGCCACAACTCTTCGCAGACGTGCGGCGCGTAGGGGCTCAACAGGATGAACAACGGCAACACTGCATCGCGTGGGACGCCATCCTCTTTGTAGAGGAAGTTGACGTACTCCATCATCGCGGCGATGGCGGTGTTAAAGCGCAGCTCCTCGGTGTCCTCGGTGACGCGCTTGATCATGCGGTGCAATTCCTTGAGCTGTGGTGCGCTCAAGTCCTTGTCGGTGATGATCTCCTCGTTGATCCCCTCATCGCTCGCCAGCAACCTCCAGATCCTGGTCAGGAAGCGGTAGACGCCATTGACCGAGCGCTGATCCCAGGGCTTGGCTTGCTCCAAAGGTCCCATGAACATCTCGTACAGACGCAGCGAGTCTGCGCCGTACTCTTCGATCACGGAGTCGGGGTTGATGACGTTGCCGCGTGACTTCGACATCTTCTCGACGATCTCTTCCAGCTCGATGCCGAACTCGGCGTGGGTTGGCTTCTCGTCCTTCCACGCCACCGCGTCTGGCGCGACCGTGCGGACGTGATCCGGGTGAACCTCGGCGCCTTTCAGGTGCTCGTGGTTCTTGCGATCACGGAACGAGACGGCGTTGCCATCATTGTCCAGGTAGTACTGGTAGGTCTTACCCAGGATCATGCCCTGGTTGACCACGCGCTGGAAGGGTTCGGGGTCCGAGACCAGGCCGCAGTCAAACAGGACCTTGTGCCAGAAGCGCGAGTACAACAGGTGCAAGACCGCGTGCTCGGCGCCGCCGACGTACAGATCGACGGGCATCCAGTAGTTCTCCTTCTCGGGAGCCCACGCCTGCAGATCGTTCTTGGGGTCCAGGTAACGCAGGTAGTACCAACACGATCCTGCCCACTGAGGCATCGTGTTTGTCTCGCGCGTGGCGGGCTCACCGGTCAACGGATCTTCCGCGTTCAACCACTCGGTCGCCTTGGACAGCGGAGGCTCGCCGGTCTCATTCGGCTTGTAATCCTCCATCTCCGGCAGAGTCAGCGGCAACGCTTCCTCGGGCAACGGCGCGTGCGTCCCATCCTCCAGGTGAACGATAGGGAAGGGCTCGCCCCAGTAGCGCTGACGCGAGAACAACCAGTCGCGCAACTTGTAGTTGATCGTGCCCTTGCCTTTGCCCTCTTTCTCCAACCAGGAGATCATCGTCTCCTTGGCCTCGTCGACGGCCAGGTTGTCGATGAAGCCCGAGTTGACGGCCACGCCATCGCCGGTGTGCGCCGCCGCTTGCACATCTTCGCCGCCGCTGATCACCTCGATGATCGGCAGGTCGAAGGTCTTGGCAAACTCCCAGTCACGCTCGTCGTGTGCGGGGACGGCCATGATCGCGCCGGTGCCATAGCTCGCCAACACGTAGTCCGCGATCCAGATCGGGATCTTGTCGCCATTGACAGGGTTGATGGCGTAGGCGCCGGTGAAGACGCCTGTTTTCTCCTTGGCCAGATCGGTGCGCTGCAAGTCCGACTTGTTGGCGGCTTGCTTGATGTAGGCGTTCACGGCGTCGCGTTGATCCGCGCTCGTGATCGTATCGACCAGAGCGTGCTCTGGCGCCAACACCATGTAGGTCGCGCCGAACAGGGTGTCGGGGCGAGTGGTGAAGACGCGGATGTTGCCGCTGGTGCCGTTGGCGGTTTCGGGGTCGATGGCGAAGTCGACCTCGGCGCCCTTGGATTTTCCGATCCAGTTGCGCTGCATCTCCTTCAGGTGCTCTGGCCAGTCGATCTGATCCAGGTCAGACAACAGGCGCTCGGCGTAGGCGGTGATTTTCAACATCCACTGGCGCATCGGCTTGCGCACGACGGGGAACCCGCCGCGCTCGCTCTTGCCGTCGATGACTTCCTCATTGGCCAACACCGTGCCCAGGGCGGGGCACCAGTTGACGGGGACCTCGGCGATGTAGGCCAGGCCCTGCTCGTACAACTTCAAGAAGATCCACTGGGTCCACTTGTAGTAGCCCGGATCAGTGGTGTTCACTTCGCGCGTCCAGTCATAGGAGAAGCCCAACTGCTTGAGCTGACGCTTGAAGGTCGCGATGTTCTCGGCGGTCTTTATCGCCGGGTGCGTGCCGGTCTTGATGGCGAACTGCTCGGCGGGCAAGCCGAACGCGTCCCAACCCATCGGGTGGAGCACGTTGTAGCCGCGCAAGCGCTTGTAGCGCGCGACGATGTCGGTCGCCGTGTAGCCCTCGACGTGCCCCACGTGCAATCCCGAACCTGACGGGTAGGGGAACATGTCGAGCACGTAGTACTTGGGGCGCTCGGCGTCTTCATCGACGACAAAGGTTTGGTTCTCCTCCCAGTAGTTTTGCCACCTGGGTTCGATTTCTTCTGGTTTGTAATCGGCTGCCATCTCTTCTTTCTTCCTAAGCTTTTTGATGTCGTGGTGTCGCACACATCAATGGGATCGCTCGATCATCGCGAGTTGTCCCATTTAGTGCAGATCGTCGTTACACACAAGCGCACGCGTGCCTTATGGCGTGGTGACGCCACGCGCGGCTCGGCGCGAGGACCTGCGAAAGCAAAGGATGACTTGGGTTCGAAGAGGTCGCGCGCCGAACGGCGCGCGACGCCGCTCTATAGCTGCTCGGTGAGAAGGAGCAGGAGGAGCGTGCGCACGGAGGGGGACAAGCACTCGGAAGACATGGACGCAGAAATGCCCTGACTTCTTTTGAAAGAAGCAGGGCATTCAGGTCTGTTTTCCGTTCGGGTGTTCATGGCTCCCTCGGCCTGTCAGTCAAGAGGAGGAAGCCAGCACCTGCCCGGTTTTATTCCGAGCCACTAATCTTTAGCGGTTCGAGGCGGTGCGGACCGAGCGGCCGTTGCTGCGGCTGCGGCTGCGGCCGCGGTCATCTCCGCCGCGGTTGCTGCATCCGCCGCGGTCCGAGCGGCAGGAGCTGGGGCGAGTGCTGCGACGATGGTCCGCGTTGCTCTGGCGACGCGAGGTGGTCGTCGTGGTCGTCGTGCGGGTGTGACGCACGTCGTTGTCGGTGCGGTGGTACCCGTGGTGACGAGGGGTGACCTGAACCACGACCGTCGCGCGGCTGTTATGACGGTGGTGGTGATGCGGGTTGCTGCGCTGCACGTAGGTCACGGTGCGACCGTGGCTGTGACCGCAATCACTGTAGTAGTGCGTGGTGCGGTAGTGCCCGTGCGGTGCGTGGGTGCGGCGCTGCGTGGTCGTCGTGGTCGTCGTAGTCGTCGTGGTCGTCGAGCGAGCATGCCTGTGGTGCCCGTGCGACGTGGTGGTCGTGGTGGTCTTCTTGGTGACCTTGCCCTTCTTCTTGCCATGATGGTGGCCGTGATGCCCGTGATGATGCCCGTGGCGCTTTCCATGTGGGTTATGCGCGAAGGCGCTCGTGCTAAAGAGTGCGCCCGTGAGCATGATGAGAGCAGCAACGGCGAATTTCTTGAAGGTGGTCTGGTTCATGGTCTTTCCTCTCATCTTTTTTATCGAGCGTGTGGCTCGGTATTTGCTGAGTTGGTGGAGCGTCCTGTGCCGCTCACATACACTCAGACGCCACCCCCAGAGCTTCATTCAAAAAATCTCGAGAAATTCTTAACAAGGTCCAAGAGGCACAGGGGCACACACATGTCAGAAAAAACACTCCATCCTGGTGAACCCGCCATGAGCGAGGCGCGCGTCCGAGCGCTGCTTTACGAGCAGTTCCCCGAATGGGCCGACCTGCCGTTGACGCGTTGTGAGCTTGCCGGGACCACGCATTGGGTTTATCGCCTGGGCGACGAGCATTGCGTCAGGTTACCGCGTGTCGCCTACGGAGAGGCCGCGATCCAGAAGACATGGCGTTGGCTCCCCATCCTCGCGAATCATCTCTCGCTCTCGATCCCCGAGCCGCGCGCCCTTGGCACACCGACCGAGGAGTATCCCTATCACTGGGCGGTGACGTCCTGGCTCGATGGGCACGTGATCCCCGCAGGACAACTCGATGAGGACGGCTGCAAAAGAACTGCTTGTGCGCTGGCATCCTTTCTCGAAGAGCTCTGGAGTGTCCCGGTTCACGGTGTTTTGATGTCCTCCCGTGCGCGTGGCCTTTACTTCAAGGATGCAGAGACGCGCCGCGCGATCCTCTCGCTCGAGGATCGCATCGACGCGGGCAAGGCGCTCACCATATGGGACGAGGGGATGCGCTCAGAATCAACGCGTGAAACGTCGGTTTGGGTGCACGCGGACTTGTTGCCAGGGAATCTGCTCTTCGATAAGTCCGGCGAGCTGACCGCAGTGCTCGACTTCGACGGCGCCGGAGAGGGGGACCTCGCCTGTGACTTGATGGTCGCCTGGTCTTTTCTTGATGAGGCGGGGCGAGGAATCTTTCGAGAGGCGCTCGGAGCCAGAGTGAGCGATGAGATGTGGGCTCGCGGCAAGGCATACGCGCTCTCACAGGCTGTGATCTTTCTCCCTTACTACGAGGGGAAGCACGCCGCTGGCGAGCAGGTCGCCTGGCGCCAACTTCGAGAACTCCTTGGCGAAGACGCTGTACGCTGATGCGTGGTTATATGGCCTCGACGCAGATCTCGAAATCTCTCGCCAGGTGATAACCATCGCCATCATGGACCAGGATCTCTTCGAGGCCCATGCGGCGCATCCGGCTGATGGTGTTATAAACGCGGGCGCTGATCGACTCCGGCGTTCCCTGTTCTCCAGGCCATCCGAGCGAGAAGACCTCGTCGAGAGAGATGCTCTCCGGGGTTTTGTTCGCGCCGTGCTCGTCGATCAACGCGGTGAGGATTCGACGGATCGCGGCGCGGCGTTGGATGTCGACGACCTCTTCGCGGTTGACCTGAAAGCGCGTGGGAGGCAGCGCGTCCACGGTCAGGGTCGGCTTACCACTCGCCGCGTCGAAGTATCTCTTTCGGATGAAGCGCGCGATCCCATTTTTGAACAGGTAGGCGATGTCGTGGCCGCTGATGTCATGCTCGACCAGAGCCGCGAGTCGCTCGAACTCCTCTCGCTGGGCTCGAGATGAGAAAGGAGTTGGCGTGTCCTCGTCGGTTTGTTTTCCGAGGACCTCGTAGATGAACGCGAGCAAATGATGGATCGCTTCTGGAGGATGCTCGCTGGCAAAGCGCGCCTTGTAATGTTCGACATCGAGCCACATGCGCCTCGCGCCAAAGAAGTCGCCCGCGCAGTGATACACCATCGCGCCGACACCAAAGAGCCAGACCCCCGAGATGGCGTGAGCCTCGATGGTGTGAGGATCGAGCAACCACCCGAGCTTTCGCTGCTGTTCGAGCGCGCGTTCAGGGCGCCCGAGCTCGAGCTCGAGCAAGGCGCTCAGTTGGAGCGCCAGCCGCTCGAAGTGAACATCTTCATGTTTCTCGAGGTGTGTCCAGCTCTCGTTGCAGAGGCTTAGCGCCCTGGCGAGTTCTCCGCTGCTGTAATGCAGCAGCGCCAGCAAGATCTGCGACGCCTGGTACAGCCGAGGGTTCTCTTGCTCTCTGAAGATCGCGGGGAGTCCTTCGACCAGAGGGAGCGCAGCGTCGTTGTCATGATCCCGCAAATGAATCAGCCCGCAGCTCAACTGACAGATGGGGTGGAGGTGTGACAACTCGCGCTCACCGGACAACCTCATGCTCTCCTGCGCGTATTCGAGCGCTTCCTGGCGCGGTGGCTCGTGCGAGATGAGGCGAGCCATCATGCGAAGGAGCTGTGGTTCGACAAAGGGCGGGAGTTCGGGGCTGCGCGCGAGCGCGAGCGCGCGCTCGCCAGCCTCGATATAAGGCGCGAGATCGCGTTGGCTGAACGCTCCGGTGATGGCGCGCTGGTAATAATAGGTGAGTTGCTGATGCGTGGGCATTGCTTCGAGCGAAGGAAAGACCGCCTTCGCGCGCTCGAGCGCCTGGAACATCTCGGTGCTCTTGCCGCTGCCGCGAAAGGCGAGCTCGCCGCGCGCGATATGAAGGTGAAACAGGAGGATGCGCGCGTCATCGGTCGGGTTGGCTTCGAGCGCTTTCAAGAGCTCGGGAAGTTCTCCCTCGAGAAACTCGAGGTCTTCGCTTCGACCGTGCGTGAAGCTCGCGTGCGCGAGCTCGAGGAAGAGCTCCGCGGCCAGCACTGGGTTGTGGGCCTTCGTGCGCGAGATCGCTTGCTCGAACGCTTCGCGTTGCCCCTCGATGCGTGCTCTCTCCTCTCGAGGGAGGACGATTTGGAGGCACGAGATCGGCTCGAACGCGCCTGACAGGAGGCAAGTTCGCGCGTGGCGTCGCTCGAGCTCGACGCGCGCCTCGTCCGGCAGGCTGCGACCTGCGTGCTCGGAGATAAGCGTCGGCGCGAACAGCAGGTCATCGCTGACCTGGAGCAAGTTGGCCGCGAGCAAGGCATCGAGCGTCGGGCGGAGCTCGTCGAGTGTTTGTTCCTCGGGAAGGAGCAAACGCGCGAGGACATCTGGCGCTGCTCCTTCCGGGAAGAATCCGCAGAGGTAGAGGAGTCGTCGCTGATGCTCCGGTCGCGGATCGACAAGCTCGGAGAGCACCACGTCAGCGACATCGAGGTGGAGCCTGTCATCGAACAGGAAGTCGACGGGCAAGTCGAGCAGCCTGTCACCGTCTGTGAAGGCTCTCAGATAGGAGGACACGCGCGCTTTGTCTGACGCTTCGCTCATGCATTCGCTCGAACTGTGTGGGATGGATCAAAGCAGCGTCGCGCGGACGCGGACGTAGAACATATGCCTTTCCATGAACTCGGACCAGGGGAGCTCGACCAGGCTCGGGTTATCTGGCCATGGATCGCGCAGTTGCACCGTGTCCGGGTAGACAAACCCTCGCGCATCCACGCGGTAGGAGATGGCGCTAAGGACGTAGGCGTGGCCCACCGCGCCGGTATTCTCCGGTGGCGCCGCCAGCCCGACGAGCACGGGTTGGTTGTAGTGAAGATCCTCGAGGACGCTGGTGACCGTGACCTCTTGTTGAGTGATGGCGTTGACCTGCCAGATGTTGTTCGCCGCGTCCATGAACTGCCAGTTGTCGACCGTGCGCGTGATCTCATCGGAGTTCGCCGGGCGATCGCGGTAGTCTCCGTAGGCGCGCAGGACGATATCTTCCTGGTTCACCAGGACGCCGTGAAAGCGAAGGATCATCTGGAGTGTTGCGGCCCAGCACCAGTTCGATTGATGCTGGCGTCCCCAGCTATCGGGCATCGACAGGAGCTCGAATCGAGCGGGTGGGATACCCGAGACGTAACTCCCCGGAGCGACCTGGACGGTGTCGGACTTGCCATCGCCGCCATCACCAGGGAGCGTGCCTCGCTCCTGAGCGCTGTAGGTCTCGTCCCGTGCTGGCTCCTCTTCGGGAGCGCCGCAAGCCGAGGACAGCACGAACAGGAACGCGAGCGAGAGCAACGTGAGCGAGCGCATAGAATCCATCATCTCATTCTCCATCGTGTCGTGCGCTCGGCATCCTCGCGAGCGCAGCCAGTGATTCGAGGTGTCACCAGACCTACATGTCGTCTGGTGTCGGAGATGAAATTAAGGAAACTTCACACGCCGCTTCCACTAACAGTTCCTATCATTCGATCGTCGCCGCGAGATCCTCGTCGGATGGAATCTCGCGAGGTCCCCGCGCATTTTGAGTGGGGTGGGCTTGTTGTGATCCCGTTCGTTGTGCCCTACCATGAATTTCGCGCGCTCGTGGAAAACGACCACGTGCGCGGCTCCCAGCGAAGAGAACGCCTCACAAGGGGTGAAGTCAAAAGTCATGCAAGAACTCGATTATCTCGTCACCGCCGATGACATCGCATACCTGAACCATTACCACGCGCAGAAATCGCCGACGATGCGTCGTAACCGCGCCGTGGTCGGCACGTGCCTCACGATCATGGGCGTGGTCGGGTTTTCCTTTGCCATGGCCACGACCGGGATGGGCATGTTGCTGATGCTGATCCTCATTGTCATGGGGGTCTGGGTCGCCATCGGCAAGCGCGGTGGGCCAACGCGCCAGCAACGCGAGCACATCCGCCGCCTCTTTGACGAGGGCCGCAACCGCGCGCTCTTTGGACATCACCACATCAAGCTGCTCGAGGATCGGATCGAGGTCTCGACCGAATACTCGCGCGGCGAGGTCAAGTGGGAAGGGGTCGAGCGCGTGGAGGAGGATGAGAATTATATCTTCCTCTATGTCAGCGCGCTCAACGCCTACGTCATCAACAAGAAGTACTTCGCCAGCGAGGAGGGCGCGCGTCAGTTCTTCCTGACCGCCGAGCAGCTCCACCAGAACGCGTTGATGCTCGAGGGGGGACAAACCTTCAAGGCGCTCCCCTCACCGCATCCCTCCACACAGCGAGGGCCGGTGCCTTCGACGCAAACCATGGCGCCATCGCCCATGCCGAGGATGCCGCAAGCATCCCCTGGACGGCTCTTGCCACAGGGCGGCGGCACAGGCACCGACGGCACCATCTAGAGTTCCGCTCTAAAATCACCACCGAGCGTGGCCCGAAAAAGAGAGGGGGCGCGACAGTTGCCACAGGTTTTCGCGGGTTCATCCCACGCTGGCAACTGTCGCGCCCCCTCTCTTTTTCTCAGCGCCGACGCTGTCTGCCTGCTCTCATCGCAAACCATGACAAGGTCAGCTCGTGCACAAGACGCATCCACGATACCTGGCGAAGGTCAACTACACTCACCACTACTCCTCGGACACCTACCACACCTACGATTCCTTGTGTGTGGAGTGGTCTCCGGGCAGTGAACTCGTGATCTCTGGTGGGATGTCTGGCGTGCTCATCGCCAACGATCGCCAGGGCGACGAGCGCTGGCGATCTGGCGGGATTCGCAGCCGTCGCCCTGGCGCCACTCGTCGAGGCGGTCAGCTCTGGGCCCACATCCGATGCCTCGCGCACTCGCCAGATGGAAACTTCATCGCGGTGGGAACCTTCGATCATCAGGTCGCATTGTTCGACGCCGCGCTGGGCAAGCGCATCGCGTTGTGGTCGAGAAAAGGCACCAACGTCGACATCCTCTCGGTGGCGTGGTCGCCTGACAGCTCGAAGGTCGCCTTCACGACTTCCGAGAAGCGCCTCTTCCTGTGGGAGATCGCCGCGCTCGAGCGCGGCGATGATCCCGAGTGGAGCCTGGGGATCGAGGGAAGCGCTGTGGGCGTCGCCTTCGATCTCACTGGCGAGTACCTGCTCACGTTCGGCTCGGATGGTATTCTGCGTTCACGCGCCATCGAGAACAGGCGAAAATCCTATATCATCGCCGAGTTGGAAGGGCGCGGGAGGTTCCTCGATAAGAAGGGGGACGAGTTCATCCTGACGACTTCTGCCGGGGTCTTCCTGCTCGACAGCGAGCGTCATATCGTCCCACTCGGGGATGCCCGCGCGCTCACTGGATGTTGGTTAGGGGATTCGCGCCAGTACGTCGCGCTCCAGCGCAAGGCAGGAGAGGTCGAGGTGCGCTCCAGAGCTGGCGAGCAGGTCGATCGCTGGCTCGCCCGTTTTGAAGGCGACGAGCGCGCGTTCCGCCTTGCAGCATCAACCGATGGAGAGCGTCTGCTGATCCTCGGGAAGGGAACGAGCGCCTACCTCGCGCGTACCGATGATATCGGCACCGACGTTGAACTCGAGCAGCCTCCATCGGTGAACCTGTTCGCGCCGCTCCAGGCCGCGCTCGCTGCGCAACCTGTGCCCAGGGCAGACACGAGTCATTGGTACCGCGGGGAACCTCTCGACTGGGACGAACCTGGCGAGGAGCTCTGGCGAAGGGAGTTGCCCTCGGTACAAACGGTGCCTTTTATCGCTGATAAGAAGCATGTCTACCTCGCTGCAGCGAGCAGCTCGCTCGGCGCGCTCGATGTGCGCGATGGCTCGATCGCGTGGTTCGGTCCGTCCGTGATGCATTGTGGAGGAACCGTCGCGCAATCTCCTGTGGGGTGGTTGGCCGGAGCGCGCGTGGTGTGCCTGACCTCCGGGATGCTCGCGTTCGACGAAGAAGGGGGAACTGTTTGGCGAAGCTATACGGATATCCCACAGGGGCGCGCGAGGTCACCGATCGCCATGGGGGATGTGATCCTGGATTGCTCGCGGCTGTATCACCGTGCCGCCTTCGACGCTCGGACAGGTTTTCCGATCTGGTGTGGGGCAAAGCGTCTGCACGACTCGCGAAGCGTGGTGTGGTCTCAGGAGGGTTACTTTCTGCCAAGGTGGGGCAATCACAAGGCGTGGTTTCGATACGGTGAGGAGGAGCCCGAATGGATACTCCGAAACACGTGCGACGAGGCGCCGCTGTGGCTTGGAGAGCATCATATCATCGCCCCGAACTACAGCGACTTGTGCGTGTACGATGTCCGCGATGGTGCTCAGTTATGGACCGAACGCCTGCCAAACAAGATCGAGCATTTTTATCTTTTTCAGAACGATCGCGATCCGCCAGTGATTCTATGCCTGCTCCGTGATGGTGAACTCCAGGCGCGTTCGGCGCGTGATGGCGCGCTCCACTGGGGTATCGAAGCTCCCGAGCAGAAGTCAGGAGAGAAGCTTGTCGAGTTGACCCTCGTGGGTGACAGAGTGCTCGTGCCGCGAGGTGACGAGCTCTGGGTGATCGATGTTCCAGGCGCCGAGTTGTGCTTCAAGCAATCACTCGGCGCGAACATCACCGCTCCTGTGGTGAGCGCCAATAACTGCCTGTATATCGCGTGTACAGAAGGGCTCCGGGCGATCACCAGGAGCAAGTCAGCGCCGCTCGCTGTGCCTTCCATTCCTGAACCCGCGCCGCTCGAGTCGGGCGCGAGGACCTGGTCAAATCATCCCCGCGCCGAGTCTCATCACAAGGGGCTCCTCGGCGTCGATACATCGCTGGCCTTGCTCGCTGACAGGAGCTCTGTGTTCGCGCTCTCGACGCGTGATGGGCGAGAGATCTGGCGCGTCGAGACTGGCGCGAACGAATCTGCGTCAGGTTGTTTCCTCGGGCAATCACAGTGCATCGTCGTGTTGCCCGTCGGACACAAGACCTCGAACCTCGCCGCGCTCGATAAGCGCGACGGTCGCGTGCTCTGGTCGCGGCCTCTTCGCAAGGGCTACCGCCCCGAGATGTTCGGCGCGTGGAACGGTGCGCTCCTTTTAGCGCTCGGGAATGACCTCCTCGGGATCGCGCCCGAGACTGGCGAGGAGCGCTGGCGTATCGAGGGCATCGTCGACGAATACCACCCCAAGGTCGGTTCTGCTGGCGAGCGAGTGGTGACCGAGTGGCGAAAGCATCTCAGGTGTCATGATACGGGATTGAAAGAGGTCTGGTCTCTCGAGGACGCTGGAGACTTGCTCGCGGTCGGCGCGAACCGAGTCCTCGTGCTGTGCGATGGCGCCTGCGTTGCTCACGGGCTAGCCGATGGAGAGGTTGTCTGGACGCTATCCTCGGAGAGGGCTTTTATCGAGGTGTTCTTCGAGCCAGCTTCAGGGCATTTTATCTTGAAGACCTGGGCGCGATTGTTCCGTGTAAATGGCGAGGATGGTTCCATCGTCTGGGAGCGCGAGCACGGGATGGAAAGCCGCGGTCAGATCGCGATGGCCGACGGCATGGTTTGTTTGCATACGTCCGCGACGCCCGGTTTGTTCGGGTTCGAGTTCTCGACTGGCGACGCTGTCGAACTGGAGCAACCGCTCGAGCGGTTGCTGCGGCTTCGCGCGGTGGACGATCACCTCGTCGGTTTCGGTTTCAGCGGCGAGATTGCCTGCTTCGAGCCGAGGCAGGGGTGGCCAGAGACGCCGTGGAGGATGCCTCATCATGTGCCCGAGACGACCGTTACCGAGGTATCCGAGGTCGAGGTCTCCACCACGGATGCTCCTGTGGTGATCTGGATCGCGCCATTGGGGGTGTGTGATGCGAGAGCGTCGGGGCTCTGCTTGCTCGAGAGCGCTTCTGGGAAGAAGCGCTTGGTGATGTGCTCGCGCCACCTCGGCGTGTGTCTTCTCGAGCCTTCGACTGGCGAGGTGCGCTGGCGCTCCGAAGAGGTCAGAAACGCCAAACAGGCGTTTCCCTTCGGTGACGTGCTCGCGGTGATGTCGAGTCAGGACAAGATCTTTGGGCTCGAGAGGGACACCGGTGCTGTGCGCTGGGTCGCGAATGTGCCCGCGAATATGATCGCGTGGGCGGTCGGCGTCGAGCACATCGTGGTGCTCACCAAAGAGCAGTGCGTCTGGTGGATCGACACCTCGGGGCAACCCGTGGGCTTTGTCGCGCTGGAGCATCCATGTCAGGAGTACACCGAGATCGATCTCGAGCGGGGAGTGATTTTCTCCTCCAAGGGAACCTTCGAGCTGAGCACGGGCAAACGCCTGTGGGAAGGGGGGAAGAGCGCGATCTCGCGTTCGGGTGTTGCCATCGAGGATGTCTGTTTGCGCGAGGATCGCTTCAACTCGGTGAACGCGCATGATGTTCGAGATGGTGCCTCGATCTGGCAGGCCAGGGAGTCCAATTGCAGCAATGTATGGATCACGAAAGAGCGCCTGGGAGAGCGCGCCTTTTTCTCGCTTGGCTCGAACTATGATGGCGGCAACACGTATGTGATTTGTGTCGACGTGCGCGACGGGAGCGAGCTGTGGCGGGTCAAGACCGGCAAGGGGGCAGACTGCGCGCCAGCGTTGGTCGGAGAGGTCGTGCTCGCCTGTGAGTACGAGGGGGCGATCCGCGCGCTCGACGCGCGCAGTGGGGAGCTGCTCTGGCGCAGGGATTTGCCAGAGGGGACCCGCTCTCCGGTGCAAATCCTGGCGCATGATGAAGGGATCACCATCGCGGATATCAGCGGCATGATCGTGCACATGGGGTGGCCCGAGTGATTCTCGGGCGCCGATGCTCGGCGCTCTACTCGGGCATTTTAAGCGCGCCGCGATCGGGTTCGAGCGCAGGCGGCGTGATGATCCTGGCGGGCGTCTTCCCATCGAGCCGCATCCTGTAGGACCACGCCCACTCGCTGTTTTCGCAGTTGTCGTCTGCGCCCGTGATCATGAGCAGGTGGAATCCGGGGTGATAGGCTTTGGCTTCCCAGTCGATCGTGATCTCGAAGTGTCCCTCGGCGTCGGGTTTGACGCACTCTCTAAACCAGCGACGCTCGGGCGCATCGCGCGAGCGTCGAAACACGGCGACCTTGGGTTCGGCGCCAAAGTACTTGCCGCGCAGGGTGTGGGTCGAGTCGCCCTTTTGCCACACGATCGGCACGGGCTCCTCGAGGAGGACGCCGTGGTGCGCGAAGGCGTCCTTTGGGAGCGTCGAGTAGGAGGTGTCCCGGCACTGGAACGAGCGCTTGTTTTGTGAGGTGTGCTCGGTTCCTGGGATCGGGTAGCCGATGCCATCCTTCTTCTGGATCTCTGCGAAGCGAATGGGGATGCTCTCGTTGGAGAGATCGCTCAGTTGCCAGTGGAGGTGTGCGCCGCCGGTGTAGCCGGTGGCGCCGCAGATGCCGATGACTTGACCTGCGCAGACCTGGTCCCCAGGTTCGACGAGCGCGCCGTGTGGCGCGAGGTGGTAATACTCGGTGTAGGTGCCATCCCCGAGGTCGAGGACGACGTAGTTTGCCTGATCGCCGCAGGATGGGCTCGAGCAGCCGGTGAGCGAGTCCTCGCGAACCTCCCACACGATGCCATCGGCGCTGGCGACGATCGGGTCGCCATCCTTGCAGAGGAAGTCGACGGCGTAGGACTGGTCGTCCTTGTGCGAGTCGAGGCCGTGGAAGCCTTGCGTGATGGAGGTTTTGAAACCTTCGCGAAAGGGGATGTGGTGGACGGGGGTTTGCGTTGTACAGCGGCCTCGAAAATCTCTATGGTCGCCGGGCATGCAAATTGGCTTTGCCCGTCGCCCCGTGTGGCAAGAGGACAACAGGAGCGTGCTCGCCGCGAGCGCGATCAGTTGCGCTGCGTGCTTATGTTCGGCTAAGAGCGTGAGCGCGCGAGGCCCCTGACAAGACCTGGGCTGCCCTGGCTCGCTGGACGTGTTCGCATGTTTTCGTCGCTGGAGAACCTCGATGGAACCCATCTCAATCCTTCTACTGCTCATCGTGACGCTCTTTGGCACGGGGGCCGGTCGTCAGGTTTACAAGCGAAACCGGCGGAGGCGCAAGGAGGAGCTTCGCGAGGCGCTGCTCAAGAAGTTTCCCGCCCCCGACCGCTACGTCTCCCTCTTCGATATCTTCTGGGATCTGGGCGTGAGTGATTATGCGCTCATGATCATGGGCCATCAAGATCTCCTCCCCAAACAAGCAGATGACATCTCGGATGTGTTCCATCGGCTCGATTCGCGAATCCACGATCACGGCTCCTACGAGGCGTTTATCGCCGACGTGCTCGAGGCGATCCAGGAGTTCTACGAGGAGCACCGCGCCGCGGGTGATCGCAGGTTATTGCCAACGCTCGAGACGCGCACGCAGAAGCTCTTGCCGGTGGGGCAGGGGGAGCAACCCACGGCGACGACAGGGACGATGGTCGCCATCAGCGGTGAGCGCGTCAAAGAGGAAGAGGTCGACGGCCTGCCGGAAGGGTACCTGCTCGACATCGAGCTCGAGGAGCGCGCCAGAGTGCGCGAGAGCCGTATGGCGACGAGCACCGCGCTCGTGCCCGTCGGGTCACACGGCTCGGTCGATATCGATGACCTGTTGCGCGCGGGGCCGCTCGATTTGCTCAAGGGATTGCTCGGCGGGAGGTTCGGCGAGCGCCTGAACAAGTGGGTACAACTCCGCGAACTGCGAGGGTTGCGCGGCGAGTTGGATATGCAGCTCGAGGCGCTCTATCGCTACTTCGAGCGCTGCGCGATGGAGAACCCCGACTTCTTCGCGCCGCTCTATGATCTTACGCGACGTTGGGAGCGCGAGGCGATCCGCATCGAGTTGTTGGAGCGCCACAGGCCGTGGGCCGAGCGCGCTGACGCGCAGGCGTGTGATTTGTTGGTGGAGGAGGCCAGGATCCTGGCCAGGTATCTCTCGCGCCACGCCAAGAAGAACACGGACGAGGCGTTGAGCGCTATTCGCGACTGCGCGACCAAGGGGGATGCGCCGATGGCGGGGTATCTCGTCTATGTGAACCGGTTCGCTTTTTTCGCAGGTCGCGGGGACGGGCACGCCTCGATCATCAACGAGATCGAGTACGCCACGGCAAAGATTCAGGCCGAGCTTCGCGCGCTGCAAGAGAAGCATGTGATTTGAGCAAGAGTGATTGGAGGGTGAAGATGTACACGCCGGATACTGAGGATAACCCCAACGCGCCGATGCGCGAGAGGATGGCTGCCTTTGTTCATCGCGCGCAGGATCAGATCACGGAGGCGATCGAGGCTAGCGATGGCTCGAAGGTTCGCGAGGATATCTGGCAGCGCGCCGAAGGGGGAGGAGGTCGCAGCCGCGTGCTCCAGGATGGGGAGGTCTTCGAGAAGGCGGGCGTCAACGTCTCGGTGGTCATGGGGGAGTTGAGCCCGCAGGCCGCCGCGCGCATGGGCGGAGGGACCGCGATCGAGGACCTTTCGTTCTTCGCCACCGGCGTCAGCCTCGTGTTTCACCCGCACAACCCGATGGCTCCCACGGTGCACGCGAACTATCGCTACTTCGAGCGAGGCGATGGCAGCGCGCCGGGGGCGTGGTGGTTTGGCGGCGGCGCGGATTTGACGCCGAGTTATCTGTTCGAAGAGGACGCGGTGCACTTCCACCAGACTCTCGCGGATGCCTGCGGAGAGCATGGCGCAGAGTATTACCCGCGCTTCAAGAAGTGGTGCGACGAGTACTTCTATATCCCGCATCGCGAGGAAGCGCGCGGGGTGGGTGGGATCTTCTTTGACGACGTGCGCATCGACGAGGATCAGGAGAAGACGTTTGCCTTTGTACAGTCTTGCGCGGACGCCTTCTTGCCGTCGTACATGCCGATCCTGGAGCGCCGCAAGGACCTGCCTTTCGAGGAGCATCACAGGCAGTGGCAGCAGCTGCGGCGTGGTCGCTACGTGGAGTTCAACCTCGTCCACGATCGCGGCACGCAGTTCGGGCTGCGCAGCCAGGGGCGTATCGAGAGCATCCTGATGTCGTTGCCTTTGACCGCGAGGTGGCAGTACGAGCACCGCCCCGAGCCGGACTCACCGGAGGATGAGCTCTGGCAAGTGCTCAAGCATCCGAGAGATTGGATCGAAGCGCCTTGAGGTGTTCGTAGGTCAGCAGCTCGGGTTCGCTGTCGAGATCTTCCTCGAAGGGTTCGGTGGGCTCGGCGAGCGTCCCCTCGGTGAGAGGTTCGGAGTCGAAGTCGTGCTCGAGCGAGCCATCTTCTTCGAGCGGTTCGTGGCGCCCGCTGGATGTCTCGTGGTCCGCGTTGTCGATCAGGGCGGTGAGGTCGTTGACGGCCTCCCTGATGTCGGTCAGCACCTCCTTGACCTCTTCATCCTCTCGAAATCTTTCGAAGAGGTATTCGCAGTTGCACTGGATGCAGGCAAAGATATTGCGTGTCTGATGGCTGAGGACGGAGCGCTGCCCGGTCCGAGAGAAGGGGTCTCTTCGAGGGGGGCTTTTCTCGGAGGTGACGTTTGCCAGCGTGAGGTTCGGGGCGGTGAAGGTGCCGGTGATTTCGTTCATGGAGCGTTCGCGCTCGCGCAACCTGCGCTCGAGCATGTTCCCGAGCACGAAGAGTCCTCGGATCGCCATGGAGTCGAGCTCTTTCGGTTCGCTATCGAGCACGCACAGGGTGCCGAGCGGGATGCCCCCGGCGCTCTTTATCGGGACGCCCGCGTAGAAGCGAACCTTGCTCTCGTCGAGGTAGAGCGCGTGCTGCGAGAAGTGAGGGTCCACGCTCGCGTCGGGGATAAAGAAGACATCGTTTTGCTCGATGGTGTGCGTGCAAAAGGAGATGTCCCTGGCAAACTGTTGGGTCTCGGTCTGGTATCCTGATTTGATCAGGACGACATCGCTGGTGACCAGCGTGAAGAGCGCGTATCGGCAGCCTGTCATCGCCACAGCGAGCGCGACGAACTCGCTGAATTCCTCTTCGACTCTGGGCGACAGGAGCTCGAGATCGCGCAGCTTTTCGATCCGGCGGCGCTCGTTTTGCCTGCTCGGTGTGTGTTCCTCCCAGTGCTGAAGTCGTTTTGTGCGAACGTCTCTCATCGTGGATGCCTCCGCTCCGTTGGAGGATGTTTTCAGGAAGAACTCCGCTTCACCAGACCGCGCGCGCTGGTCGAACTCCCCGCGCATCCTCTTGGATGCCATGCTTCCCATCGTCGCGCGGGTGAGGAACCTTTAAAGAGCGCCCCGGTGCGGTGTATCGTTGCCTGGCCTCCTGGAGAGGGAGTGGTGAAGTGACGAGCATTCTTGATTCGAATTGATTATTATTGTGGTTGGCCACGTCATAAGAGTCACGAGCCCCTCGATGGAGCCACGAGCGACCGAGGTGCGCGTGAATAGTTTGCAGGTGAGCGAAGGAGAGCATGCGATGCGTTCGAGATATGAGAAATGGCCCAGGCTACTGTTTGCTGCGATGGCGATGTTCGTGCTGGGCTCTGGGTGTACCGGGTTCCCGGTCTACGAGCAGGGCCAGGTGATCGAGGGCGCCTACGACGCCGAGACGCGTTACGATATGGAGACGCTCGCGGGAGCGCTCAGCGGCTCTGTGGAGTCCTGGGAGCAGCCTGATCAGATCATTCGCCGCAAGATCCTCGAGCGCATCGAGGCGCGTTATGGCGCCCAGATCGCGGGAGTCGTCGAGCGAACCTATGGCCAGGAGATCTCGAGCCGCATCCGAGCCTACGCGCAAGATGTCGCGCCCGAGTGGCTGCTCTCCCTCCCGAGCGCGATCGACATCGTGGATCGCCAGCTCAAGAGGGTCGATGTCCAGACCTCCGTCCTGCTCGCCGAGCAGGCCGACGGCAGCTTCAAGGCGACCCAGATCTGGAACGGCATCTCGGTCTTTCGCAGTCCGGAGTGTCGCGAGAACGGAGGTCTTAGCTGCGAGCAGATCCAGATCTCGATCCAGGAGCTGCTCGACGCGGAGTATCCGCTCGATCTGGTCAACTCGGAGTTCTCGGGGAACCTGGCCGGAGACAACCTCTCGATGGCGAGCCACGAGGTTCGCTTTAACTACGGGCGCCTGGCGCTCTACCTGATGACAAACCTCGTGCTGCCGGACAAGCCAGGGGCCGGGTTGCAACTTCGCGACGTGGTCCTGGGCGCGATCAACTGTCGAGGGTTGGCCGGGAGGCTCGCAGGAGAGGATGACGTGCTCGGCTGGACGATCCTCGGGGTCGAGGTCGGCGTGAGCTTTAACGAGCTGTTGGGCTCTTGTGAGGATGGCGTCTTCGGGATGGTCAACGGGTTTATCGACCAGTTCAACGTCCCGCTGCGCATGAACCTCTCGGGTTCGCTCACGTTGCTCGACGATGACTACGATGGGACGATCGACCAGCTCGTCACGCGCGACCTCGGCGGGGATGTGAACGCGTCGCTCGTGACAGGTCAGGAGGCGCAGGGGCCAGTGACTGGCCAGCTGATCGGGTTCCGTGTGGGCGCGTTGCCCGATGATGGCGGCGCGGTGGTCGATGACGACAGCACGGACATCGATGATGGCGTGGTGATTTTTGATAATGGAGAGGAGTAGATCGATGCAGACGAGAAGGCACCTTCCTTTGGCCGTGGCCATTTCTTCAGGGGTTCTCGCGTGCGCGCTGGTGGCGTGCGCGCCGCCGCAGGTCAACCTCCAGCGCGCGGACCTCGCCAAGCTCACCACGACGGGGCTTCGCATCGACATGAACCTCGCGATTTTTAACCCGAACACCTACGCCGTGCCGCTCCAGAGCGTGGGGTGGGATCTGGATCTGTTTCGCGCGGACTTCTCCAACGGCACCGTTCGGCTCGGCCAGCAAATCGGCGCCAACCGCAACACTGGCGTCAAGGTCCCGCTCGGGATTCGTTTCGCCTCGGCGCGCGCCAGCGTGCAGAAGTTCCTCTCGGGCCAGAGCATCCCGTGGGGCATCAACGGCAAGTGTGACTTCAACACGCCGATCGGTCCTGTCTTCGTGCAGTTTGCCAAGGATGGGATGTGGAAGAACCCGATCAAGCGTCAGGCTGGCGTCGAGAGCGAGGATGACTTGCTCGTCACCAAAACAGACCTCGTCGCCGAGCCGCTGATCAAGATCTCACTCAAGCCGATCGAGTAGCGCCATTTTTTCGCACACCGCGCGCCGCTTCGCTTGACATGCATTCTCGTGGTGGATAACCTCTCGCGCTCGCTCGAATCCTCCCTAAAATGGGGGGTGGAGTATGGCCTCAAGACAGCGTTCGAGAATCATGTTCGAAGTACCTATCCGAGAAATCCCACGCGACTCATCACTGGTGATCGACGTGGAGCTGACCGCAGAGCAACTCTCCGAGATGTTCGCACAGGTCGAGGACTTCGAGCCCGGTGCGCCGGAGAAGTTCGAGGCGCGCGTGCGTACGCAGCGCATCGGAGATGGCATCCGGTTGGCGGGTTATGTGGCCTCGGCGTTCGTGTTTCATTGTGGGCGCTGCCTCTCCAGGCGCGAGATCGATGTCGAGGGTGACCTCGAGTATATGTTGATCGCGCGCAAGGACTTCGAGAGTCGTTACGACGCAGGCGCGTCGAACGATCCCGAGGATGACGAGGATGGTCTGGGGTTGAGTTCGGAAGACCTCGATGTGGACTTCTACGAGGGTGAGGAGCTCGATGTGAGGCCTTACCTTCGCGAGGCCCTCTTGCTCGAGTTGCCGACGCTGGCGATTTGCCCGGAAGAGCTTTCGGAGCAATGTCAGCGAGACTACGAGGCGAACGTGGGCGCCGAGGCGCTCGAAGAGAACGAGGAGGGTGGCATCGACCCGAGGTGGTCGAAGCTGCTCGAGCTCAAGAAGAAGAAAGAGTCGAATTGACCTTTGTTCGTCGATGTGAGAGATCGCGTGGGCAATTAGCGCCACGGCTTGTCTTGCAGATGCCAAACGGCCAGGCGTTTTAAAAAGTCGATTCATCGGTTGAAGAAGCGCGTCGTTGCCAAACAAACCGGCAGCCCACGCGAACGATAAAGGAGAAGAGAAATGGCGGTTCCAAAGAAGCGCAAGTCCAAGGCCAAGAAGCGTACGCGTCGCGCGGCCAACAAGAACCTCTCGGTGCCCAAGTTCCAACGTTGCCCCAACTGCTTCTCGCCCAAGCGCCCACACCGTGCGTGCATGGAGTGCGGCCACTACAATGGCGAGCGCGTGGTCGAGGTTTGGGAATACTGAACAGGATGACTTCACGCGACTCGACGCCGCGGGGTACTCCATGACAGGATACCCTCAGGCGCGAAGTTCGCGACGAAGAGCCGTGTCCCACAGCGTGATGCGGCCAAAATGATCCGAACAAAAGGCCGCCACCCGCGGCCTTTTGTTGTTTTGACTCGAGGGGAGTCCGCTGGACGATCCCCCCAAAAGCAAGAGCGGTGATACCCGATGGCGACGTCGACTAAAGATGAAGTGGTTCGTTTGGTGGCCGAGGTGCTCGAGCAGGATCCTGGCTCGATCCGGCTCGAAGAGCACTTCATCAACGACCTGGGCGCGAGCAGCCTGGACATCGTCACGCTGGTGATGCGCATCGAGCAGCACTATATGTTGGGCGAGACGCCCGACTCGCAGCTCGAGCAGATCCAGACGGTCGGTGATCTCGTCGAGATGGTGCGCTCGTTCCGCGACCTCGGGGAGCCCTCGATCGCGGAGGAAGTCGTCGACGTGGCGATCGCCTCGGATCATGCGGGCGTCGAGCTCAAGGCGCAGATGGTCGAGTGGCTTCGCAGCAAGGGGCTGCAATCGGTCGACCTCGGACCTCACGAGACGGTCTCTGTCGATTATCCCGATTTCGCGGCGCTCGTCGCGGGCAAGGTCGTCGCCGGCGAGGCGACGAGCGGGATTTTGATCTGCGGTTCGGGCATCGGGATGTCGATCGCGGCGAACAAGGTCGAAGGGATCCGCGCGGCGCTGGTGAGCGAGCCGATCAGCGCGAGACTCTGCCGCCAGCACAATGACGCGAACGTCCTCTGCCTGGGGGCGCGCATGATCGGCGTGGAGATGGCATTCGCGTGCGCGGATGCGTTCCTTCACACCGAGTTCACGCCGGGCGATGATGGCCGCCACCGTCGCCGCGTGCAGCGGATGATGGCGCTCGCCAAGCGTTGATTTCTCCCGTCCGATTCGGACTCGCCACCGAGCATCTGCTCTGGGGCGTACTTACCTCTCCAAGAAGCGCGAGCGATAGAAACAAATGCGTTGCCCTTTCTGTGGTCATGTGGAAGACCGCGTGGTGGACTCGAGGACCACGCAAGCTGGCGAGGTGATCCGCCGCCGTCGAGAATGCCTCGATTGCGAGCGTCGATACACCACTTACGAGCGCATCGAGGAGGTCTTCCCGCGCATCATCAAGCGGGACGGTTCACGCGAGGATTACGACCGCGCCAAGATCTCGAATGGCCTGCGTCTCTCGTGCAGCAAGCGCCCGATTTCTACCGCGCAGCTAGACGCGGTGGTCGATCGTGTCGAGGTTCGCTTACTCGAACTCGGCACCCGTGAGGTCTCGAGTGATTGGATCGGGTCGTGTATCACCGAAGAGCTTCGCGGGCTCGACCCTGTCGCCTACATTCGGTTCGCCAGCGTGTACCGAGGGTTTAGCGACATCGAAGAATTTATCAACGAGCTGCGCGACCTCGAGGCCAGCCGCCAGCCCGAAGAGAAGAGCTCCGAGGAGTGAACGCGCTCCCGACAGCTCACCTGGAGACGTGAGTCGATGAACGAGATGGATGGACACGAGCGCTTTATGCGCGCGGCGATCGAGCAAGCTCGCAAGGGCCTCGGGCGCACGCACCCGAATCCTTGCGTCGGTTCGGTGATCGTCCGCGGCGATGAGATCGTGGCGCGTGGGTTTCACGCTCGCGCCGGAGGGCCTCACGCCGAGGTCAACGCGATCGCGGATCTCCCCGAAGAGGTCGATCCTGCCGATTGCACCATCTACGTCACGCTCGAGCCCTGTTGTATCCATGGCCGCACGCCGCCTTGCACGAGCGCGATCCTGACGAAAGGGCTCCCGCGCGTCGTGATCGGGTCGCTCGATCCAAACCCACGTGTCGATGGCAAGGGGGTCGCCTTGCTCCGCGAGGCTGGCGTCGAGGTTACCACCGGGGTGCTTCGAGGGGAGTGCGACGAGCTCATTCGACCTTTCTCCAAGCGAGTGCTCACGGGCCTCCCCTGGGTCACGGCAAAGTGGGCGATGAGCCTCGATGGCAAGATCGCGACGCGCGAATACGAGTCGAGCTGGATCACAGGCCCCGAGGCGCGCGAGCGCGTGCACTACTTGCGCGACACGCACGACGCCATCATGGTCGGCAAGAACACGCTGACCCACGATAACCCCAGGTTGACCTGCCGCCTGCCCGATGACCAGGGGCGCGACCCATGGCGCGTCGTGGTGGATGCGAGGCTCGAGGCCTCGCTCGATTCACATGTCTACAACCTCGATGACACCGCGGCGCCCACCATCGTCCTCACCGGAGAGGGCGCCGATGCTCGCCGCAGGCAGCTCCTCGAGGAGCGCGGCGTGGAGGTTGTCGTCATCGCACGAGACGAGCGCGGATGGCTCGATATGGAAGCGGGGTTGCGCGCGCTCGCCGAGCGCGGCTTGACCAGCGTACTCGTCGAGGGTGGCGGGAACCTCCTCGGCTCCCTGCTCGATGGCGGGCATATCGATCGCGTGTACGCGTTCATCGCGCCCAAACTCATCGGAGGGCAGGGCGCCATATCGCCAGTGCTCGGCAAAGGGATCGCGTCGATGTCCGAGGTCTTCGCGCTCCAGGACTGGAGCATGGAGCAGGTCGGAGGTGATGTTCTCCTTCGGGGAGATCTCACCGTGGGGATGCCCGGGCGAGAAAGCGTTTGATCTCTGGTGCTCGTCTGTGCGAGGAAGCCAACCAGAGCGCCCGTGTCTTGTTGGCGCCATTTACCCATCGATCCATCACCTGGGAGGATCACCACCATGAATGAGAAGTCTATCGCGCGCGCCGAGCGCGCCATCGAAGCGATCCGCAATGGCGAGATCGTGATCCTTGTCGATGATGAGGATCGCGAGAACGAAGGCGATCTCGTGATCGCGGCCGAGTGCGTGACTCCCGAGGCGATCAATTTCATGGCCACGCACGGGCGCGGTTTGATCTGTCTGGCGATGACCGGCGAGCAGCTCGATAAATTGCAGATCCCGATGATGGTTCGCGACAACACGTCGCCTTTCTCGACCGCGTTCACCGTCAGCATCGAGGCCGCAGAAGGGGTCACGACAGGGATCTCGGCTGCCGACAGGTCGCGCACCGTGCAGGTCGCGATCGCGCCTGACTCCGGCCCCGCCGATATCGTGATGCCCGGGCACATCTTCCCACTTCGCGCCCGCGATGGCGGCGTCCTCGTGCGCACGGGGCAGACCGAGGGGAGCGTGGATCTGGCGAGGCTCGCCGGGCTGGCGCCCGCAGGCGTGATCTGCGAGGTGATGAACGCAGATGGCACCATGGCGCGCATGCCAGAGCTCGAGGTGTTCGCCAAGGAGCACGACATGGTGATCGCCTCGGTCGCAGACCTGATCAATTACAGGTTGCAGCGAGAGAGCCTGGTCGAGATCGCGTCGGAGCGCCCGCTCCCCACGGAACATCCTGGAGATTGGCGAGTCCGCGTGGTCAAGAGCGTGCTCGATGGCTCGACGCATATTTGCCTCATTTGCGGCAAACCGCAGGCAGACACCCCCACGTTGGTGCGCGTGCAGCACCGCGCGGACATCTTCGACGTGTTCCTCGAGAAAGAGAGCGAGGCGTACGAGACGGTGCGCGGCTCGATGGAGGTGATCGCCGAGGAGGGGTGTGGCGTGATCGTCTACCTCGACAAGACGCCGATGAGCGCCCAGGAGTGGGTCGACGAGCACATCGGTGACGGGGAACAGGGTGAGCGCGATGTGAACAAACCACAGGAGGCGCTTCGCGATCTCGGCCTGGGTGCTCAGATTCTCGTGGGCGCAGGCGTCGGTAAGATGCGCGTGTTGACCAACCGTCAGAAGAACTTCATCGGCCTCGATGGTTACGGCCTCGAGGTCGTCGAGCAGCTGCCGATCCCGCTGCGTGGCGCGAAGGTGCACGAGCGCTGAGTCAGGAAGCAAACGCACAGATTTTCACACAAGATACAGAGAGGACTTCGATGCCCACGATAGTCGAGGGAGGCATGGTCGCGACGGGAAAGCGTTTCGCGATCGTGGTGAGCCGTTGGAACGAGTTTTTCGGAGAGTCCTTGCTCGAGGGCGCGCTCGATACGTTGCGCCGCCATGGAGCAAGCGATGAGGACGTGACCGTGTACCGCTGCCCGGGGTGCTTCGAGCTGCCGCTGGTGGCAAAGCGCGTCGCCCAAAAAGGTGGCGTGGACGCGATCATCTGCCTCGGCGTGTTGATTCGTGGCTCGACGCCGCACTTCGACTACATTTGCAGCGCCGCCACGAGCGGCATCGCCAGCGTCGGTCTTGAGCATGACATCCACGTTAGCTACGGTGTGATCACGTGCGATTCGCTCGACCAGGCGATCGAGCGCAGCGGCTCGAAGGTTGGTAACAAGGGACACGAAGCCACGCTGGCAGCCATCGAGATGGCCAACCTCTTCGAACAGATCGACGGATAAGTCATGGGCAGTGAGAACAACAACATGAACGCTGGCGAGGGCAAGGACGCCGCGGCACGCCGCGTCGCGCTCTGGCTCTTGTGGGCGGCGGATGTGACCGAGCGACCCGGCAGCGAGGTGCTGCTCGAGAGCTACTCGACGGCCATCGAGGTCGAGCCCAAGGTCGCCTCGCGTTGGAAAGAGGTCGAGGCGCGTGTCCAGGGCGTCAGCGATCGGATTCAGATGCTCAACGAGCAGGTGCAGGCCGTGAGCCCTCGCTGGAAGCTCGAGCGCATGGCCTCCATCGATCGAAACATCCTCCGCCTTGGCGCCTGGGAGATCCTGACAAACCACCGCTCGCCGATCGTCGTGATCAACGCGTGCGTCGAGCTCGGCAAGCTCTATGGAGAGAAGGATACGCCTGGCTTTATCAATGGTTTGCTCGACCAGCTTTGCAAAAACCACAAGATCAAGGTGTCGTGAGGTGAAGAGGCTCGATCTCGAACGCGTGGTTCAGGTGATGCTCCTGGGGGCGATGGCGCTCTTTATGTCGGGCTGTCTGGATCAGGCGTCCGAGGAGCCCGAAGAGCCCGCCATTTACATGCCTGGCTCCGCGATCACATCGACGCCTGGAAAACGCTACATGATCCGCGGCGCGGACGCGTCTGCGGGCGTGGCGAAGTGGCGCGTGCGCAGCGAGTCGACAAAGATCTATGGCGCCGATCACGTCCCGATCGCGCGCCTGAAGGTGCGCGAGACCAAGCAAGGGCGCGAGATCGTGGCGACCTCGCTCGATGGCGCCAGAGAGGTGGTCGCCAGGCTCGATAAGGAGAAGCCCGATCATATCCCGGTCGGGAAGCTCTTTAACCTCGAGCGGCGAGAGGGGCGTTGGTTGGTGACCGATCGCCAGGAGTTGATCCTCGGCGTCATCACGGACGTCTCCCCTGAGAAGAAGAAGGACATCGTCTTCGAGGTCCGCGATTCGTATGCGCTGCAAGCGCCCGCGACGATGCGCGCCGAGCGCGTCGATGGCGAATCGCGCCTGCTGCGGCTCGAAGGTGCTTCGGGTAAGGAGGCAGTCGAGCTTCGCGTCAACGGCGCGCTCTCGCCAGCGGTGCTCATCGCGTATGCCTTCGAGCACGAGGGGCTCGACCCGATGACACGCGCGGTGCTCGCGCGCGCGCTCGAGCACGCGCTAGAACCTGTGCCCGCGACACCAGACTCTTAGAGCGGAAGGCCAACGTTGTCAGTCAAGTTCGAAGATTACTACAAGGTCTTGGGCGTCTCTCGGAGCGCGACTCAGGAGGAGCTCCAGAGCGCCTTTCGCAAGCTCGCGCGCAAGTATCACCCCGACGTCAGCAAGGAGCCTGACGCCGAGGAGCAGTTCAAGAAGATCAACGAGGCTTACGAGGTCTTGAAAGATCCCGAGACGCGCCGTCGCTACGACGCGCTCGGCGCGAACTGGAAGGCAGGGCAAGACTTTCGACCTCCTCCCGGTTGGGGTGGCGGAGCTGGCCCTGGCGCGGGCTTTAACCAGGTCAACATCGAGGATCTCTTTGGCCAACAGGCGGGTGGGTTCTCGGACTTCTTCAAGATGTTTATGGGGGGAGGCGGCGCGCCAGGTTTTGGCGGCGCGGCTGGACCTGGCTTTGGCGGCCAACCCTTTGGCGCCGGTCAACCATTTGGCGGCGCGGGCACGCGCACGCGCCAGAGCGCCAGGCGCGGCGAGAACGTCGAAGTCAGCGCGCGCGCCTCGCTCGAGGACGTCTATCATGGCAAGAAGCTGCATGTGGGCGTGCGGCGTCAGGATGGCCAGAACAAACAATACGCCGTCAAGATCCCACCAGGGAGCACGCAGGGGAGCAGCATCAGGCTCTCCGGGCAGGGCACCCCTGGAGGTTATGGCGGGAAGGCTGGAGATCTGATCCTGACGCTCGAGATCTCGCCACACCCTGACTTCGAGGTCGACGGTCACAACCTGATCACGATCGTGCCGATCACGCCATGGGAGGCAGCGCTCGGCGCGAAGGTGCGCGCGAAGACGATGGACGGGGAGATCTCGCTCAAGGTCCCCGCTGGCGTCGCCGGTGGCAGCAAGCTGCGCGCTCGCGGGAAGGGGTTGCCCATCGAGAAGGGGAAGCGGGGGGATCTTTACCTGCGCCTCGAAATCGTCAACCCGCCAAACCTCTCTGACAAACAACGCGCGCTCTACGAGCAGCTCGCCAGCGCGAGTGATTTTAACCCGCGCGACGCATAAATCATCTCACTGCCATTCCCTGACAAGTGCGGCTTTTGCCTCGCCCAGAGATCTCGTATGATGATGTCAAGAGACGCCCACGAGCTTCGACATCCCCGCTGACGACGAGATGCAAGGAATGGAGCTTCGCCTCCTTGGCCATGCAGCCTGCGCGCTGATCACTCCAGAGCGAGAATCGCTCGTGATCGACCCCTATGAATCAGGAGGGTTCGGCGGCGCGATGGCGTATGCGCCGATCACGCTCGCGAGTGATTGGGTGATTTGCTCGCATCAGCACCTCGATCACTGCGCCACGCATCTTCTCCCTGGCGAGCCCACGCTCATCGAAGGGGAGGGGAGCTTTGGCGCCTTTCACATCAAAAGACATGAAGCCGCGCACGACGAGTACGACGGACGTCGCCGCGGTGGGATGGTCGATATCCTCGAGATCGTGGCGGATGGTGTGCGCGTGGTGCACCTGTCGGACGTGGGGCAATCACCCACGCGCGAGCTCGTCGAGGCGATCGGAGCGCCGGATGTGTTGCTCGTGCCAGTGGGTGGTTTCTACACCATCGGCGCGGCGCAAGCCTACGAGTGGTCGGTTCGACTCGGCGCGAAGTGGATCGTCCCCTGTCACTACGCCACGCCATCGTGTCACTTGCCGATCCGGGGCGTGGAGCACTTCGAGGCTTATTTCCCGAGCGCAGCAGGGGGCGCACGCAGGCTCGACGAATCCCTGTTTCGTGTCGATAATCAAAGGGAGCCTGGTCTCTGGGTGCTTCCCATGACGAATGAGGTCTTTGACATGAGTTCGTGAAGATCGAGAGGGACAGGAACAAAGCGAAGTGGGTCAAACGTTTCTTCTTATGAGCGCGGTGAATAATGCGACGAATGCGCTCCAAGGAGAGACCCCGCCAGAGATAAGGTGGCCATCGATGAATGTGCAGCAGTTCGAACAGGAAATCCTCAAGCTCGCCTTCGAGACCAACGCCAGAATCACAGCGGCGTCGGTTGCCTATTATCTCGGCCTCCCGAGTCGAGAGGCGAATCGCATGCTCAACGAGCTGCTCCAACAGGGCGTGATCGAGCTCGACTCGGATGACGACGGGAACCTCTTCTACAGGGTCCCCGAGCAACAGAGCAGCAAGGACATCTTCGACTTCGACGAAGCCTCGATCATCATCGACGACTCCCGCGAGCTCGAGGAAGAGATCCTCGCCGCCGCCACCGCCAAGGCGGAAGAGGTCGAGGAGATCGAGCTCGACGAATCGGACCTCGATATCGCCGATGTCACCACGGAGCCTCGCGGTATCGAGAGCATCGAGCTCGTCTCGGCAGACGCGGAGCACGAGTCCGAGCCCTTCTCTCCATCTCGCAACCGACCTCCCGAGATCAGCGCACAGCGCGCCGCCGACGGTTCGAGCGCCGCAGCATCTGCGGCCGCCACTGGAAGCGTCTCACCTCCTCCAAAGAAACAACCGCCCACGCCCGAGCGCAGCTGGCACGCGCCACCCCGAAGCCCTGTCTGGCAAGACCACGACGAAGATGGCGGCGGTGGGTTCAGCGGTCACGCGGCCTCCATGCCACCAAAGCAGCAACCCGCCTACTCCGAGCAGTTCGACGCCGTGCAGCGCGTCCAGCAGCCCGGACAACAACGCGAGCCCTTCACGCCAACACGCGGCGTCTTCGGCGGCGTCACCGCGCGCAGCATGGAACCTGATGCCTGGGTCGGAAACTGTGGCGCGAGCTCGGTGGTCGTCAAGGTCGACACGCGCTGTGAGCCAAAGCCCTTGAGCGAAGCGAGGCCGATGATCGTCTCCTGCGTGGACCCCGAGGAAGAGCGCGCGCGCCAGGCGCACATGCAGCAGGTCGAGCAACAGGGCGCCCAGCAGTGGTGGGCATCTCAAACTCAGCAGCACCAATCGCAATCGACCGCGCTCGTGCTGGCCGAGAATCAGAACCTCCCCGCCACGCTCGATGACATCGAGCAACCCGAACATCAACCCGGCATGGCGCTCTTACTCAGCCTGATCCTTTGCGGCACGGGCCAGATCTATAACGGCGAGGTCAGCAAGGGGATCATGATGATGGTCCTGTGCTTCTTGCTCTGGTTTGTCCTGCTCGGTTGGGTGGTTCACATCTGGTCGATCGTCGACGCTGTGGTCGTCGCCGAGCGCATCAACCGACGCCAACACGCGTAAACTGGATTTGGCACCAAGCGGCACGCGAAAAAGAAGCCGCCGAACATTTTTGCTGGTCGGAATTAGACGACTCCAAGCTCTCAGCAAAAATGTTCGGCGGCTTCTTTTTCGCTCGGCGCACGCCGAAAACGGCGCCTGCGCCCCCCGAAAACGGCGCCTGCACCCCCCGAAAACGGCGCCTGCCATCATGAGCCTCCGTTCTCGAGGTTTGGTTTTGGCGCCATGGCGTGGGTAAGACGGCGCGTTTTCTGCCCCCCATCACTTGCTTCGCGTGATAGGGGGCAAACTTGGCGTTGGGTGCGTGGTTGGCGTTTTGCTCTTTGTGTCGGTTTTGCAGAATGCGCCCCCCGCGGCCCTCCCTGTCGGTCGTCCGCGGCCCCCTGTGCCTCACTTCGTTCGGGAGGGGGGCAGACTTGGCGTCGGGTGCACGGTTGGCGTTTTGCTCGTTGTGTCGGTTTTGCAGAATGAGGGAACACGCCCCCCGCGCCTCGCTGACGCTCGGCGCTGCCCCCCCAAGTTTGGTGGGCTTCTTGGCGAGGATTTGAGCGTCGAGGTTCGCGTGGGCACCCTCATGAAGCTCATTGCAAATCTCGAAGCGCCTTGGCGCAAAACACCCACGTTCAAGAAGCCACGAGACCGCCCCACTCCGGGGGGCAGTGCCGAAGGCACGGGGGGCGTGTCACACGCTCTGCACGCCCCACAACAAGCCACCCTGCGAGCCAAAAACCGCGCACCCAACGCCAAGTCTGCCCCTCTCCCGAACGAAGTGAGGCACAGGGGGGCCGCGGACGACCGACAGGGAGGGCCGCGGGGGGCGCGGGGGGCGGGCGCCGCGAGACCTACTTCGACGCGGGCTTGACGTTGTCCTTGTTGCGCGTGGTGAGCTTTCGCACCGTCAGGGTGTTGAGGTCGATGAGGTCGATGCGTCTGTTC
>Ga0208061_100063_pt1 | contig 34659 bp, 33 predicted proteins | sample DeeseametaMP0555_FD_184209 | JGI IMG/M metagenome (GOLD analysis project Ga0208061, IMG submission 184209) | Marine microbial communities from the Deep Atlantic Ocean - MP0555 (SPAdes) | ecosystem: Environmental > Aquatic > Marine > Oceanic | place: South Atlantic Ocean | collected 2011-01-23 | reverse complement strand
CCCGAGATTGTGTTAAACCGTATGCAAAGATGCAAGGAGCACCATCGAGATCATTTCGGCGCGGGTGCTTCTTGTGCCTTTGTCTCGGCTTCCTTCATCTCCTTCATGCGCTGCTCGTAGAGCTTGCGCTGGCGCGCTTGCTCTTCCTCGGCGCTCTTGATCATGTTGCGCAGCCAGACGCCGACGGCCGAGACCTCCTTGTCGGGCATGGCGGTTTTGATGGAGAGGTTGGAACCCTTGCGCGTGACCTTGAGGTTGTTAAACGCGCTCGCGGCGCCGATCAGGTTGGCGAATGCCAGGCCCTGGTCGAAGTTCTTCTTGATCTCGTCCTCGACCATGGTGGCGTCCTTCTCGCTCTTCATCTTCATGGCGCCATCGAGCGTGAGCCCGGAGCTGAAGTCGAAGGTGAAGTAGGTCTCGTTGACGCCCGGCGCGCCTTTCTGTGGCTTGACGCGCGAGGAGTCGGCCACGATCCACATGTGCTTGTCGGTCTTGACCTGCTTGAGCAGGCTCTTCATCTTGCCCCCTTTCTTCACCGAGGCGCTCTTTCCGGTGAGCATCTGCACCGATGCGTCGCGGTAAGATTTCGAGCCGCCGGTCAGGAAGATGAGCTTGTCGGAGATGATCGAGACCTCGAGGTCATCATCGAGGTAGACGGTGTGTTTGCCGACCTTGCGCTCGGTGACCCCTTTCTGACCGGTGAGGTCAGCCTTGAGCTTTTCGACATCGAACTTGCCGCTGATCGCCATCGTGAAGTCATCGGTGCCCTTGTTGGTCAAGGTGGGCAGGGCGACGACGAGCGCGTGGATGTCGCGATCGACCTTGAGGCCGATCTCTTTTTCGATGTCACTGAGCACCTTCTTTGTGTCGGGGCTCATGCGCGCGGTCTTCATCATCTCCTTGAAGAAGGTCGTGCTCTGCGCGGCGCCGATATTCATGCCGACCACCGCGCCGCTCTTTTCGGGCGCGTAGTCGAGGAGCTTCTCCGCGCTGTCTTGCGCGAAGGCGTTGGATGCGGTGAACAAGCTCAGGCAGAGCAGCGTGAGCGTGATGAGAGCAGGGGTCAAAACGGTTCGCTTCACGGGTATCAACTCCATCATCTGGATGTGTGGGCTGTGATCGCTTGTTCGCCACACCCCATCGCGTTTCGGTGTGTCTCGTGGTTCTACCACATCAGACGCTCGTAGAGGACAGTCATTCAAAATTTGAGAGGAGAACGAACTGCTCGTCTGATTCGGGTGCGTCACAGCGGTTCCATAAAGTTACCCCTCTCGCTGGCTCGAGTATTCCACAGCTTTTCGACACATCTCGGGTGCTGTAGACTTGTTAGAGAGTCATCGCGAGCTGACTCGCCAGCATCTCATGCTCAATCTCGAGGAGGTCTTCATGATTCGCAGGATCACCCCATTCCTGGTCTCGGTTGCCCTGGTGTCGATGTCCCTGTTCCTGTTCGGGATCCAACTCGATGACTTCTACCTCCGCGTCATCTCCAAGCCGATCCCCGTGCTCATCATGGTGCTCGTGGTCATGATGTGGGGCAGGGGAACCTACGCGCGCGTCATCGCCGCCGGGCTCGTCATGTGCTCGATCGGTGATGTCTTGCTCGAGTTCCGGGCCTACCCCTCGATGTTTATCGCGGGGATGATCGCCTTCCTCATCGGGCACCTCTGCTACGTCACCGCCTTTATCCGCCGCTCGGCCTCGCCGAACGTCCTCGAGGCGCTCCCCTACGCGGGATGGATCGGGTGGGTGATTCTCACCGTCTGGGGCGGACTCGCCGAGATGATGCGCGTCCCCGTGGTCTTCTACGCGTTGGCGATCTTTGCCATGATGTGGCGCGCCACGGCGATGGTCTCGAGCAACGAACGTCGCAGGCCGCTCGACTGGTGCGTGGTCGTCGGCGCCGTCATCTTCGCCTTCAGCGACACCCTCATCGCGCTCGATCGCTTTCACTCCTCCATCGAGGGCGTCCGCACGCCGATCATCATGACCTACTGGATCGGCCAGTCCCTGCTCTCGGCGTCGACGTTAAGTCGCAGCATCGACGCACCATCCCCCATCGACGATAACCCGATCTGGAAAGGGTGGAACTGAGCCCCCTGAAGAAACCATTGTCGGACCTGACGCGTATTCATATCGGGTAGAATGGAGATGTGCACGATTCCCCGAGGTTGAAATGCGAGGTGGACGTGTACGTGTTGTGGGGGATGGGTTAGAATAGTGGAAATCAGGTCCATGCTCGAAAAAGGTGGCGAGCGAGCGCTCGTTCTGCCCTGGACCATCGCCAAGAGAGCGAGACTGACATGCGCGTGATGTTCATCTGGGAAGGGGAGCCGTTGCAGGAGGCGCCAGTGCGTCTGACGCACGAGCAGGAAACCTCCGAGTATGTCACCGATCAGGATGGCCAGATCTCGACCGAGCTGCTCGCCAACAAAGTCCTCGCCAGCGCGTGCGTCGATCAGGAGAAAGACTCCTGGATCGAGCAAAACGTCAACCTCGCCGGGAAGAAGAGCCTGGTTGTCGTGGACCTCGGGATAAGCCTTACCGACACCATCGCCACGCCCCCTGGCAACAGGTCGTCCAGCGGACTCACCCTCGATAACGTGCTCGCCGGGTCGAACCAGACGCTCGGCGAACGTTATGTGTTCGAGGAAGTTCTTGGCCGGGGTGGGATGGGGGTCGTGGTGCGCGCGAGCGATGTGTTGCTCAATCGCGAAGTCGCCATCAAGATGCTCAACGAGGAGTTCTCCGACAACGAAGAGGCTCAGGCGATCTTCCTGACCGAGGCGCGCGCCATCGCGACGCTCTCGCACCCCAACCTCGTGGGCATCTACGATGTGACCATGATCGAGGGTCGCGCCATGATCGTCTTCGAATACGTCGAGGGGAAGAACCTCGAGCGTGTTCTCGGAGATTCGGGCCGTTTGACCGAGGCCGCGTTGCTTCGTGTCGGCATCCAGATGGCGCGCGCGCTACGCTACCTCCACGAGCAAGGATTCATTCACCGCGATATCAAGCCCGCCAACGTCTTGCTGCAAAGCGACGGCTTGCTTCGCATCATCGACTTCGGGCTGGCGCGCTCGCTCGAGCAAATTCAGATCCGTGGCACGCAGGTGCGCGGCACACCTGCATACATGGCTCCCGAACAAATCGAGGGCGCCGAGCTCCTCGAAGCCACCGACGTCTACCAGTTTGGCGTCACGCTCTACGAGCTCGCCTGCGGCCGTCTCCCCTTCGAGACGGGCAACATCGGCTACTCGCACCTGTTCAAAGATCCGCCGCCGCTGCTCGAGATCATCCCCGAGTTCAACGAACGCCTCGCCAAGCTCATCCATTCTTGCCTCGCCAAGGAGCCCGCGAAGCGACCTTCCACGAACGAGATCTTCTTCCTGTTACAAGAGGCTTATCTCGCGGGCGCCTACGAGTACGACAAGGATCAGAGCGTCCTCAAGCCGAGCGATCAGCTGCTCTTTGCCTCGACCTCCGAGATCGATGTCGAGCAAATTCGCCGCAACCGCGCGCTCGAGCAAGATCGCGATCCTGCGCTCGCCAGCCCTGTCGCGAACCTCCAGGGAGGACCTCCTCCGACCACGGTGGCTTCGAACGATGACCTCGAGGAAGAGCAATCGGGCGCTGACTCGAAGATGGCAGCGCTGCTCACCGCCTTTGGCCTGATCGGTGCGGTGGTCGCGTTGATCGGGATCGTTGCCGTGATGAACATGCCCGAGAAGAAGGCCGCCAAGAAGAACCCGGAGGCGACCGCTGTGATCGCCACCTCCGACAAGAGCGAGAAGTCAGCGGCGACCACCCCTGAAGAAAACAGCCCATCCGCGACCGCGACGCCTCCGGCAGAGAAAGAACCCGCTGAAACCGCAGGTGCCGCAGGCGCGCTCGGTGATGACACCACGACTCCGGAGGTTGGTGAGGAGCCCGAAATAGCCGTGGATGCCACGGCGCAGGAACCCACGGCCGAACCGAAGGAGGACGCCCCCGAGGTTGAAAAGGTCGCAGTGAGCAAGCCTTCCGCCGAGAAGGCCGCACCGCAGAAGAAGACCGCGCGCCAACTCTCTCGAACCGAACCCGAGGAGAGCGAACCTCCCGCTGGTGAAGATCAACCAGCCAAAGACAAGGACGCCGTCGCCGACAGCGGCGATCCCGAACCTCTCGAAGAGACGACTCCTGCGACACCTCCCGAGACCACCGTCGCATCCACCGCTCCCGCCGAGAAGGAGAAGAGCGAGAAGGATGAGGATGAAGAGGACGAGGAGACCAAGACCACGCGCAAGGTCATCCGCAAGAAGATCATCCGCAAGAAGGTCATTCGTAAGAAGACCGAAGATTCCAAACCTGAGTCCGCGCCGACCTCCTTCTAGTCAGCGTCTGCTGGTAGGCTGCGTGGCGTTCCTCTTCACCCCCTCGAGTTCCCCATGTCGCTTGCTCGTCGTCCGGCGCCTCTCTCCACTCTGACTGCGGCTCTCTCGGGGCTCATCGTGTTGTGTTCGCCGTCCCTGGCGAGCGCGTCTCCCTGGACGTTGCCTCAGCACGACCTCTCGGTCTCGACCGAACTCAGCTTCGCATCATCTCGCTACGAGTACCTGAGCGACGGGCGCTACTTGCGTTACCCGCTGGATGGTCGGTTCGCGTCGAGCACGCTCGCGCTCGGGTTTCGGTATGGCTTCACTGATAACTTCGAGATGTCTGCCAGGCCAACCTTCAAGCTCGTCTCCTACGAGGCGGACTCGCTCGTGGCCAGCGGCGGCCCCTACGACCCTGAGTCTCAGTTGACGCTTGATCAGGCCCGGGCGCGCGCTCTCGACTTCGACGAGACGAGGCTCGGAGCCGGGGATATGGACATCGCGGCGCGCTACAACCTGCACCGCGGGTACATCATGGTGACGCCCGAGGTGTCTGCCAAGATCCCGCTCGGTTACCAACCTCCTCAGGAGACCTTTGTCGACACCGCCACGCTCGAGCGCGGCGATGATGTGACCTTGGGGGATGGGCAAATCGATATCACCGCCGCGTTGCTTGTCGGGGCTTACATCCCCTGGACGAAGACGTTTATTCGCGCGGACGCCGGGTATCGTCACCGCTTCGGCTCGCCAGGAGATCAGTTCGTCGCCAGCGCCAAGGCGGGCCAGTTCCTCACCGAGCACGTGATCCTCTTTGTGGGGACGCGCTTTGTGGAGACCGTCACCGATGGCGAGGTGATCGGCGTGACCTTCAATGATCCGCTCGAGCAGGACACCGAGACCTTCGACAACACGCTCACGGAGCAAAACCCGCTCACCCTCGATAGGAGCTTTGTCTCGATCGAAGGTGGCGCCATCTTCAAGCTCGCGAACAAGGTCGAACTCCAGCTCTCCTTCGAGGAGGTCGTCGATGGCGCGAACTACTCGGATCTTCGCTCGGTCAACTTTGGCGTCGTCACGAACTTCCCCGGCGCCACGAGCCCCAAACAGGAGGCTCCTCAGAGTGAGGGCAAGGAAGTCATCGAAGAGGTGATCATCGAAGAGGTGCCCGCTGATGGCTCCACCACCAAGACCAAAACCGAGGACGGCGTCGAGGTGATCGAAGAAGTGATCATCGAAGAGGTCCCCGTCGATGAGGATGGAAACCCGATCGAAGAAGAGCCTGACGATCCTGCTCCTGATGAGCCCGCTGAACCGGACGAGCCAGACGAGGGCGGCGGTGGCACTGGCGAGGGCGCGAGCGAGGAAGCTGCTACTGAGTGAGCCTCGCCCTCGCGCGACCTGCTTGCATCCTTTCACGCGCGTGATGCGTATTGTATACAGCCTCACTCGTGATCCGAATCCTGACTGGTTGAAAGAATGAAGTATGCATCCTCGCGCGTTTCGTGCGCTTTTTTGATGACGCTCCTCCTCTCGCTGTCGCCATCCCTGGCGAGCGCATCTCCCTGGACACTCCCGCAGCACGAGCTGGTCGTCTCGTCGGACTTCACGTTCTCCACGGCGGACAGTGAATACCTCGACGATGGGACGCTACAGTCCTACTCGCTGGATGGTCGGTTCTTATCGAGCACGCTCACGCTCAGCACGCGCTACGGTCTGACGGATAAGCTCGAGCTCGAGTTGAGACCGTCCTTTAAACACGTGGCCTACGAGGCGGACTCGGTGATCCTCGATTGCGTCCCTGGGTTGCTCGATTGCGATGGGATGTATGACCTGGAGGAGGCGCGCTCGAACATCGTCGAGTTCGACTCGACGTCGACGGGGCCTGCCGATCTCGATGGCAGCCTGCGCTATAACTTCTACCGGGGCCACCTCGTGCTCACCACCGAGGTCGGGGTCAAGATCCCGATGGCCTACCGAAAACCCGAGGGAACCTTCGACGACGTGAGCACGCTCTCCGTCGGGGATGATGTGACCTTGGGCGACGGTCAGATCGATGTCCGCGCCGGTTTACTCGTCGGCGGATTCATCCCCATCACACGCAGCTTCCTACGCGCGGATGCTTTCTACAACCACAGGTTCGCCGAGCCCGGAGACCAGGTCATCGCCAGCGCCAAGGTCGGGCAGTTCTTCACCGATCACGTGATCGCGTTCACGGGCGTGCGATGGGCCAAGACGGTGACGCAGGGCGAGTCGCTCGGGACGACATTTGTCGACACGGACCCGGATAACAACCCCGCCGAGAGCTTCGAGTTTGCCAAGGTCGAGCAGCGGGATCTCTTCCTCGACCGTGACTTCACCACGGTCGAGATCGGGGTGATCCTCAAGATGGATCGCTTCGAGTTCCAACTTCGCCTCGAAGAGGTGCTCGACGGCAGGAACTACGGTGATCTCTCGAGCGTCTCGGTTGGCTTTGTCGCGTCCTTGCCGGACGCGACTCGACAGCAAAAAGAGGAGCCAGAGCAGGGCGGCGAGGTGATCGAAGAGGTGATCATCGAGGAGGTCCCCGTCGACGAAAACGGCAAACCGATCGAGGGCGCCACCAGGACCAAAACCGAGGACGGCGTCGAGGTGATCGAAGAGGTGATCATCGAAGAGGTCCCCGTCGACGAGGATGGAAACCCGATCGAAGAAGAGGCTCCCGAGGAGTGACCTCGAGAGCCTCTGTGGCTTCGTTCTCGGCTTGCTGCATCTACCTCGCAGGGGTGGCGGCTTCCCACAGCCGCCGCTCCTCCGCCTTCATCTCCTCTTCCTCATCAGGCTCCGCGTGGTCGTGGCCTATCAGGTGCAGGAGCCCGTGGATAAACAGGAACTCGACCTCATCTTCGAGCGTCCATGAGAGTGACTCGGGATCGACTCCGAGCTCGCTCGCCACGCGGTCGCGATGTGTGGCCTTCTCGACCAGCCGCTCGGCGTATTCGAGGTTGATGACCACATCCCCGAGCGGCATCCCTTCAAAAATTGGCTCGCCCGGTTCGAACATCGGGAAGGAGAGCACATCTGTGGCGTGATCCTCTCCACGCCACTCCAGGTTGAGCGGTTGAATAAACGCATCGTCGCATAATACGACGCTGACCTCGGCCTCAGCTTGATCCAAGGCGAGGCAGTGAAGCGCGCCCCTCTTCGGGAGGATCTCGAGGATCTTCGGAAGCTTCGGGTGGCTCGTCGCCTTTCCCTGGATCTGGATCTCGATCGCCATCTGCTTTCTTCTCTTCCTTTTCGTTTTTGACCGCCGGGGTTTGTTTTGTCTGGCGGTTTGGCTTTACTGCGGGACGCTCACCGCTCTCCTTGCCCGCGACCTCGCCCGTATTGCGTTGCGGGCGATTGGGCTCCTGAACGGCAGGCGTCTCCTTGGTGGTCGTCTCTTTCTTCTTGCCGCCCGGATATTCGGGGCGGTGGTGATAGATGCCTGTGAGGATGCGTGTGAAGGCATCCGCGATCGCGTTGAGATCCTTGAGGGTCAGGTCACATTCGTCGAGCTGACCGTCGGTGAAGGCGCGGTTGATCATGGTCTGGACGAGCCCTTTGAGCTTGTCCGGTGACTTGACCTTCATCGAGCGGCTCGCGGCCTCGATCCCATCGGCGAGCAGACAGATGGCGGTCTCGCGCATCTGCGGCTTGGGGCCGGGGTAGCGGTAGTCTTTCTCGTTGACCTCGGGGATGTTCGGGTCCTCGAGCTGCTTTGCCCTGTGATAGAAGTAGCTGATCAGGCTCGTGCCGTGGTGCTGTTCGATGAAGGCGATGATCTCCTTGGGGAGACGCTGTTGCCGCGCCATCTCGATGCCATCCTTGACGTGCGCCTTGATGATCAGCGCGCTCATGTTTGGCTTGAGCTTGTCGTGCGGGTTCTCGCCAAACTTCTGGTTTTCGGCAAAGTAACCGGGGTTCTTCGACTTTCCGATGTCGTGGTAATAGGCGCCGACGCGCGCGAGCAGCGAGTTACAGCCGATCTCTTCGGCCGCGGCCTCACATAGTGATCCGACCATCATGCTGTGATGGTACGAACCTGGGGAGCGCAAGATGAGCTCTCGCAGCAGCGGGTGGTTCAGGTTGGCGAGCTCGAGGAGCTTGATATCCGTGGTGTAGGCAAAGCCCGCCTCGAACACCGGGAGGATCGAGGAGACCACGAAACCACTCGCGATCCCCCCACAGAACCCGAGCAGCAGCATGATCGGCGCCTGCGCCGTGAACAGCTCGCCCTGGAGCAGCAGGAAGCCTGTGAGCGTGGCGACGTTGATCAGGCCAACGACGAGGCCGGACCACATCAGGGTCAGCCTGGTCTTGACCTGGCGCACGAAGTTCGCGCCGACGAGGCAGCCGACCAGCGTGAAGATCGAGTAGAAGAGCATCTCGTCCATGATGATGCCCGCGAGCACCGCGTAGACGATCGAGAAGACGATGGCGTGCTCGCTCCGAAGGATCAAGCGCACGAGCATCCCCGCGCCAGCCACTGGGATCGCGAAGAGCCAGGCGTCCGCAGGGATTTGCGTGAGCTGCTCTCCGATCGAGTAACTGATCGCCTTGCCCACGCGCGTGAACAGCAGGAAGAGCAACATCGTCGCGCCCAGGAAGGCGATGTCTTTATTCTTGAGCTCGAAGCCGTTGATGTTGTGGCGCCCGAACAGGTAGAACGTCACCATCAACAACAGCGAGAACAGGATCAGCCCGGTGATGATCTGAGCGGTATTCGAGAAGGCGTCCGCGTCGTTCATCGTATCCACGATACGTATGTGACGCGCGGTGATGCGCTCTCCCTTGGCGACGATGATCTGGCCCTTGCGGAAGTTCTCGCGCACGACGACGTCGGCGACCGCGGCGCGCGCCGCGTCCCGCTTATCGAGCGTCATCGCCTCGTTGTAGGTCGTGTTGGGCTGGATGATCGAGGTCGAGGTGCGAAACACCGCCGCGCGTAGGTTCCCCTGGCCGAGATCATTGGGGCGTTGCTGGAGTTGTTCGCGGACAAAACCAGGGATGTTCTCTCTTGCGTTGAGCCGTCCGCGAAGATCGGTCAGGTGGTACTCGATGAGGATCTTATCATCGCGAATCCTTCGAAGATAAATGCCTCGGTCGAGCTCGTCCTCGAACACGCGGCTCGAGGGGACGAGCAGCTGCCCCATCGCCTCCGAGACGATCGTGGTGAGGATGTTCTCGGTCTGATAGCTGAAGCGGTCTCTGGCGAAGGTCTCGAAGTCCTGCTCGCTGAGGGTCGCGGGCATGTGATGATCGAAACGCTCGGCGCGCAGTTCGCGCGCGATGTCGATGATCTGGGAGGTCTGCGCCTTGGCCAGGATCTCGGTATCCGAGCTCTCGGAGATCTCGTTCTTGTTCGGCGCTGGCGTGTTGTTTGGCGCAGGGGAGGGCTGGTTGATGATGGCGCGCTCGCGAAGCTTCGCGGCGATCCCTTCGCGCATCGACTCGAAGGACTTGTGCGTATCATCGCGCAGCTTTTCGCCGAGCCCCTCTTGCCAGTCATACACGGGGGGCACCGCGAGCGTGACGCGCTCGCGGAGTCGCTCGGTGGCTTCCTCGTCCTGTTCGACGAAGGTGAAGTCGCGCATCGCGACGACCGGGCGAAGCGATGGCTTGCCGATCTGCGCGCTGCTGATGTTGACGTCCTGGACGTTAAATCCAGCGGTCATCACCGCGACGATGGCGACGATAAAGCTTACGAAGAGGACGAACTGCGCCAGCGCGTTCTCTTGCAAGTCCCGAAGCCAGGCGAGTCCTTTTTCGGTGCGTTGCGAGGAGAAGACGCTACGTCCCTTGCGGGGTGTGGGGTTTCCCTTGGCCATGCAGCATCCGTGGTGACGTGGAGCGGAGGTCGTCTCACTGCGTGTGGTGAGTGATTTTCGGGCGGGGTTTCGACCCCGCCCCTCGCCACAGTGGCACGAGTCTATCACAACCGGGACCTGGGCGCGTAGAGCGAGAAGAGGACTGCGCGCAGTCCTCTTCTCGCTCTACGCGCATCAGGTCCAGAAGTGCGTGATTCGCATCACGAATCGTCGCGATTCGAACGCGAGCGGTCGTCGTTTGCGCCCTGGATTCTACGCTCTTGCTCGTGCTCGTAGGCGCGAATGATGCGTTGGACGAGGTCGTGGCGCACCACGTCCACGTCCGTGAACCTCGCGAAGCCGACGCCATCGACCCCGCGCAGAATCCGCTGCGCTTCGATCAGCCCCGAGTCGCGATGACGCTGGAGGTCGATCTGGGTGATGTCCCCGTTGACCACCGCCTGGGAGTGGAAGCCGATACGGGTCAGGAACATCTTCATCTGCTCGCGCGTCGTGTTTTGCGCCTCATCGAGGATGATGAACGCATCGTTGAGCGTGCGGCCGCGCATGAAGGCGAGCGGTGCGATTTCGATGACGCCTCGCTCGACCATGCGCGCGGTGCGATCGGCGTCCGAGAGGTCCGAGATCGCATCGAGCAGTGGTCGAAGGTAAGGGTTCACCTTCTCGGCGAGGTCGCCGGGCAAGAACCCGAGCCGCTCGCCAGCTTCGACCGCCGGTCGCGTCAGGATGATGCGCTTGACCTGCTTGGTCTGAAGCGCCGCCATCGCCATCGCCACCGCCAGGTAGGTCTTCCCCGTACCGGCGGGGCCGATGCCAAAGACCAGATCGTTGCGGCGGATGCTGTCGATGTAGAGCTTCTGCGCGATCGTCTTTGGCGTGATGACCTTGTTCGAGGCCGAGACAAAGATCCGGTCGCCGTAGATCTCGGACAGCGAGACATCGCTGTCCGCCTCGAGCGTCTCGATCGCGCGTCGAATATCAGCGCTCCCGAGCGTATAACCGCGAGCCGCGAGCGCGTAGAGTTGCTCGAGCAGACGCGCCGCGAAGGCGACGTCTGCCTCGCTCCCTTTGAGCGTGAGCTCCTTGCCTCGCGCGCCGATTTCGAGATCCAGCGCCGCTTCGATCTGGCGCAGGTGCTCGTTGTTTTGGCCATACAGGTAGCGCGCGGCGCTCTCATCAGCGAGGGAGAGCTGTTGCGTGGTGGTCAAATCAGGTTGATCTGTCAACGTTACTGTATCCATGGATAACCTCGAGGGTTCCTGAAGCTGCTTGAAGATGGCCATCTTCATCTTCGCCCTGCGCCTCTTTTAAAGGAGGGGGCAAATGGTGGCCACGGAGTACACGCGAGGGTGCATACAGCCGGAACGCTCGAGCATAAAAGGTCGCTCTGCATTCAGCTCTATGACCTATCACATCACGTGTTTGGTTTCGAGTCGAACTGGAGGGGGACACGTCGCGCAAGGATGTCAGAAGCAGACAGCTCGCGCGCCTGGCGTTGGTGTAGGCGTAGGTATAAGCCTGACCGCTGTGGCCAGTGCTCAGACCCAGCCCTGGTGCACGCGCGGGGATAGCCTCCGGCTCTGCGCGCACGTCGCCCCGGTCGGCAGCGTGTAATTCAGGATCATCAGCATCTTCGAGGTTCTCCATGATTCGCGTCGTTTATCCGAGACGCGGCTCGTGTGATTGGATACTCGTTGTGATTGGCCGCGACGTCGCGCCGCGGTCTTCGTGGGGAGCAAACCTGGCAGAGGAGGGATTTATTCGCCCTTCTTCCTTTTTTCCTTCTTCTTTGGCTCGGTCGACTCTTTGGCGTGCGCCTCTTCGTCGCCATCATCAGACGCGTCGTCTCCCTTTTCCTCATCATCTGCACCCGCGTCGCCGTCTTTATCTCCTGACGCCCCCTCTGCGTTATCTTTGGCAGGTTCCAGGACAGCCTCGCCGCCACCGACATCGAGGCTCGCGCCGCCGCGCTCGAGCTTGTAGGTGATCTTGATATCAGACCCATCGATCTGGAGCTCGTAGGTGATATCGCGCGACGGGTAGCTCAGATCCTTGGAGGTCAGCAGCCCCTCCTCGACGAGAGATTCGAGGGAGATGGGCGGTGATTCGTGGATCTTCTGGTAGGCATCGGCGGCGAGCTCGATGCGTTGGAGCTGGGAGGCGACCAGGTAGCGCTGCGTCGAGGAGCCGGTCTCTTCCGGGGTGTAGAAGAAGTCATTCTTACGGAACGTGATGTAGCCCCAGACACCCAACACGAGCATGGCGATCACCAGGATCACGGTCACGCTGTGGTGGACGATGAGCGCGGCGAGCGATGAGCTCGAGGACTTACTTGCCTTTTTCTTTTCTTCAGGCATCGCCACCCTCCCTGATGTTTTGATGGAACTTCTTGACCTTGAGGATCACTGGGGGAATGTCCCTGGCTGCGCCATAGAGGCCGATGCACACGGTGATCACCAGGAACACGCCGCCGATGATCGAGAAACCCATCCAGTCGAGGAAGATCAGATCCTCGGGGGCTCGCCAGATCCCGCCCGGGATCCATAGCAGGAGCGCGCCGACGAAGAAGCAAATCGAGGTGAAGAAGCCCGCGAAACCATAGCCGGAGGTGGCGTGTCCTCCCCCTGGCAACAACGCGCTCATCGTGCGTCGGATAAGCTCCTGCAACCTGCGTCGCTGGCTCAATGTGTCCTCGCTCGTGACGCGCGCCTCGAAGTCCATGCTCGCGCCCGCCACATAGGTTCGGTAGCAGCTCATGCAGAAGTGGTGGTCGCCATTCTTCTTGCCATCCTCCGGGTCACGCGCGAGCCCGCACGAAGGGCAGGGCGTGCTCGTCACGCCTCGGAGCGGCAAGGGGATCGTCAACAACAACAGCAAGAGCCCCACGCCTCCAATGTAGGTCGCCCACCCGAGCGGGACGTTCTTCCCGGCCAGATAAGGCCAGAAGCGCGAGATCAGATCGACCTGCTGCGTGTTCGCCTGCCTGTGCCGTTTCCAGAAGTACGTCGAGGGGAGCGCTGGCACCGAGAGCCAGCTGTTGATGTCCATTCGCTTGAGGTTCAGGTGCAACATCGTCTGATCGAGGTCGATCAGGTTGGCCTTGTCGATGGCCGCCTGCGCGCTGTCTTGATCATCGAGCATCTGGTGCGCGCGGAGCAGGTTCAGGTTTGGCGCTGGCGTCTTCTTGCCCACCAACGTCGAGGCCTTCTCCAGAATAGGGATCGCGCCTTCTGGCTCGGCCATCGCGACGGTCGCCGCGCCCAGAAGGTTGTACCCGTACCCCTGGAGTGATTTTGGCCACGAGCCGATCTCTTCCTCGCTCAGGCCATTCTCGCCGATCACCTTCGACGGATTGCCCGATCGGTAGATGTGCATCCAGTACGTGTAGTCGAGGATCACGTCCTTGTTCTCTCGGCTCTCTCTGTAGCGCGCCTCCAGCGTGTCGAAGCAGCGGTCGTCGCAGACGGTGTACTGCGCCTGGAGCAGCTCTCGGCTCGACCCCGTGGACCAGGTGAGCGCGTCCGAGAGGGTGTTCTCGATCTGCGGGAGCCCGATCAGCAGCCCGAAGATGATCGCGGTGACCACTCGCTCGCGAAGCTGCTGCGCGACGCTCAACGCCATGAGCAGGATGAGCGCCGAGAGGAGCGGACTCTGCAACAGCAACCCTGGAACGATGATCGCGCCGAGCAAGAGGATCACGCCCTGGTTGCTCGAAAATCCTGTCGGCAGCAACCTCACAAAATCATAAGAGACCACGCTGAAGTAGCGGAACAACTGCGCGAGCAAGAACACGAGCGATGCGCCCACGGTGGCGAGCAACAGCGTCAGCGCGATGTTGAACAGGTAGGGGACGCGCGTGTCCGGCCACTGGAAGGCGAGCTTCCAGCCATCTCGCGCGTCGGTGACGACCTGGCCGATCTTGGCCGGTGTCTTGGCTTGCAACCTGGCTCGCGCGAGCTTCGGGTGGGGGAGCGCCGGGCTAAGGTCATGCATCGCCTTCAAGCTCGTGGCGGCTTCGTCGAGCGGGAGCTTGCCCTGCTCGTGACGATCCTGGACGAGCCTGATGGCGGCGAATGTGGTCGCGGGCAGGTTTCGTTGGCCTACGCTGATCGCGTCATCTCTTAGCGCGTTGAGCTGGTCGTTGCCTGACTTTCCACTCCGCACGACCTCCTTGTAGAGGTTCCAGTGCACCTTCAAGCTCACTGGCGTGATCTTACTCGCGGAGATCGGCTTGCGTTTGTTCGCCTCCTCCGAAAAGTCGATCTGCGGTTGTTCTGTGGGATCGTACGTCTGCGCGAGCGCGCTCGTGCTGGTGAGGAACAAGAGCGCGAACAGAATCCCTGTTCGCCATGCTCCCCAAAACTGCGCGGTCCAATCTGTCCTGCCTGTCACCAGGGACCTCGAGGATGATAAAGAAGAGATAGGGCGCATCTTGTATCTACGCGAAATGTTCTTTGTGTGCTCCATTCAGTGTAGTGTGCACAGGGCCACCCCATCAAGGTCCAAGGCATGTTTCCGACTCGCCAGTCATCTGTTTTCCAGGAGTTGCCGATGAAGCGCGTCACGATCTCTTATGTTCTGATCGCCATCTTTGGCGTTATCTCCGTGCTCGCGTGCAAGGGAGCGCCGGAACCTGTCACGGAGACCTCGCAAAACGAGGTCTCCTTGCGGGAGAGCTCCACCACCGACGAAGAGGCGCCGGATCAGTCGAGGGAAATACCTGCCTGTCCGCAGGTCAACATCACTACCCCTGATCCCTCGCGGAAGTGGCCGGCATTCTACAAGAGAAGCTCGCCGGGCGCGCCGATCCCCGTGCTCTCTTCTGATGGCGTCCCTGACGAGGCGCATCGCGTTGTCCACTACGTGCTCCACCAGATGCTCGACGAGCGACCTTGCGTCGCGGCCGCGTTGCGGCGCGCCAACGTGCACGTCGCGATCCTTGCAGAGGACGAGCAGACCACCGACATCCCGGAGCTCGCGGACTTGAACGAGGTCTTCCCTGATACGGATTGGAACGAGCGCGCCAGAGCGCTCGGACCGACGCTCCCGAGGCCCGTGCTTCTCATTAACGTCGAGAACCTCCTACAAACGGACGCCGACAGGCACCGGACCGAGCATATCCTCATCCACGAGCTCTCACACGCCATCTACAACCTGGGTTTGGGAGAGCTCGAAGGCGCGAGCGATCTGTACGATCGTCTGGAGCAAGCCTACAAGGTGGCCATGGAGAAGGGGCGTTGGGAGAACACGTATGCTTCCGTGGATATCTTCGAATACTGGGCCGAGGGCGTGCAGTCTTACTTCGACGCCAACGCCGAGGCGGTCCCCGCAGATGGCATTCATAACGCCGTGAACACGCGCGAAGAGCTGCGCGAGCATGATCCGATGCTCTACGATGTGATCGAGGGGGTGTTCGGGACCAGGACGTGGTCAGATCGTTGCTCGCTGGACGCAGGCGCGGCCTGGTCACCGATCGACGTGCAGGCCGAGCAGTGTGTCTACATCCACCCCAAGGCGATCGATGTCGAGTGCGAGAGCGTTCGCTCCGTTTCTGGCAGGGAGCCCGCGTTGATGCTCGTGGTCAATCAATCTACCACCGAGAGCTTCGAGATCTTCTGGGTGGCTCCTGATGGCACCGAGAAGAGCTATGGCGTGGTCGCACCACGCGGCGAGCTGCCGCTGAACTCCTTCACCGGGCATGGGTGGCGTGCGCGGGATGCCAGCGGTGAATGCATCAGCGGGACGAATAACCCGGGTATAGAGAGCCGATGGTTCTTGCGCTGAGCCGAGGCGTCGGATAGGGCCATCTCGCTCGAGAAGGCTCGCTCACCACGAATTCTGACTCGCTTTCAAAGGAACAAGAGATGCCCCCCAAAGATTCGTTGCTCGACGCCGTGGACACGACTGTGTCTGACCCGTTGACCGAGGCGATCTCCCTCGGTGATCGCGCCGCGATCGTGGGCTTTGACTGGGAGTTCGCGCTCGAGGCGCTCGAGAAGGTCGAAGAGGAGGCCGAGGAGCTCAGAGAGGTCCTCGAGGCTCACGATCCCGACCCCTCGAAGGTGCTCTCCGAGATCGGGGACCTGCTGTTTGCCGCCTGTATGGTCGCGCGAAAGTCAGGCGTCGATCCTGTCGAAGCGCTCGGCGCGACCAACGCGAAGTTCCGCGCGCGCTTTGCCTTTATCGAGCGCGAGCTGGCTCGCGAGGGCGTCGATCCGAACGATGCGACGCTCGAAGAAATGGAAGCGCTCTGGCAGGCATCCAAACAACACATGTCTCGTTAGTCCTTGTATTATGCGGTGCATCTTGCCCGCTGACGGGAGGATCTCGCGCCGGAAGCTTTTCGCGCGCCTTATCTCCAGGGTCAGCGCCAATGCCTCGTGCAAGGTGGGCTTGATACGCGAGGGAGGCGCTTTTATAGTGCCTTTCACTCGCGTGCCGCGTCGCACGACCCGGAGTGTCTGTGATGCTCCGGTTGCTGATATCGATTTGAATCATCATGAGGGAACGATGAATCACCCTAGGACCCCGCTGCTCGAGAGCATCGCGCTCGCTGCATCGTTGCTTTTTGCCCTGACGGGTTGCAGCCCTGACCCCGATCCCGAGCCTCAACTCGCCAAGGAGGGTGAGTCGTGCGAGATCGACAGCCAGTGCGAGCAGGGGCTCTCTTGCCGCAATCAGGTTTGCATCGCCTCCAACATCCCCGATATGGCGATGGATGGCGATATGGACACGACTGATCCAGACATGGGGCCAGCCAACAATACGACCACTGTCGAGGACGAGGATTACGTCATCTCCTACCTCCTCAAGAAGGGTTCGGGGGATGAGAAAGGCCGTCGTTTCCTGTGGGCGGTGGATACCTCTACCGAACAAAAGACCCAGGTGACGACGGTGTCATCACACTGCGAGCTCGGCTGCTGGCTCTCCACGGACCTGAGCTACTTCGTCTACATTCGCCCCTCTTCGCAAGGGGTCAACGCCTTTGACGTCTACGCGACCAGCGTGGAGAATCTTCAGGCGCAGGGCGATGGCAGCGTGATCGCCGAGTCCGTCGAGCGTGTCCTCTTCAAGGGGGACATGGTCACCTACATGCGTGACGATGGCGCGGGCAAGACGGCGTATTACCTCGAGCTCGGCGCGACTCAGGAGCAGCCGATCGGCGAGCTCACGGTCAAGGGGGATTCGCGCGATACGCAGGACTCCTGGCATATCTCGTCATCGGCCGGGAAGGCTGTCACCTTCAGCCCGAGCTTGCAGACGCTCAGTATCCGCGTCGCAGACATCGGCACCTCGATCACGTCCGCCAACCAGATCCACGTGATCGATGGCGGAAACTACCAGGAGACAGGCGGCAGTTACTTTGGCTCGAACATCCCCGTGGCGTTCTCGCCAGATGGCCGCTACATGGCGCTGCTGACCACCGCTCCGAACAACTACAACGTGTGCTCGGGCAACGGTGATTGTGACGCCGCCAAGGGACGCCACTGCGGTGAGAATGACCTGTGCACCGCGCGTGAAGTGACCGTGCGCACGTTCGATCTCGAGGCACTCGATGAGATCGCCAACGGCAGCAGCGATGGCGCCGAGTGCACCGGTGACAACGAGTGCTCTCCAGCGCACGAGTGCTACATCCCCTCGGATTTCCAACTCGACCTCGCCAGGTGCATCCCTCGCCGCGTGGTGCTGGGCTTGCCCAACACGCCAAAGCAACCCCGCGTCGGGAACGTCCCTTCGCGTGAGGGCTGCGAGCTGACACAAGAGATCGACGGCTACGAGTACACTGATGTGCGTCCTCCGCTGACCTTTGGCGCGGATGGCAACCTCTACGTGACCGCGGCGCGCGAGTGCGGCGGGCGCCCCGGCGAGATCAACATGGGAGACACGGACATCCTTCGCATCTCGCCGCTCGGCGGTATGGTGGATGTGGTCTCGGGGAATATGGCCGAGGACTTCGATGATGGTCGCTGCTACGACCTGACCGAGAATCGCATCGATATCACCGACTGTGTGATCTACATCGACAACGCGGTGCTCTCGCCAAACGGCCAGGAGCTCGCCTTCCTCGCCACAAACCCCAACGTCACTGACGTCTCCAAGGCGGCCGCGACGTTCGATGTCTGGACCGTGCTCGCCAATGGTGAAGATCGCGAGTGGCTCGGCGACAGTGACCTGTTCGATGAAGTGCTCAGGATCAGCGTCCACCCGATGCCAGAGTGAATGAGGGTTCGAGCCTGGCCCCTCGGAGGGGCCAGGCTCGAACAACCGAATGTAGCGCGACGCAAAAGGCGCCCTGGATGTTTCACATCCAGGGCGCCTTTTGCGTCGCGCTACATTCGATCGTCTCGTTTCGAGGATGACGCCGCGCATCAAGGAGCTGCGCGCGTCACGCTGAAAGAGGTGATGGTCTCAGTCTTCTTTCTCGTCGTCGCTGACAACTTCGCCAGGGATGTAGTCGTTGGCGGCAGGGAAAGACTTGATCGTCTCTCGCGAGATCTCCCAGGCTTTCTGGACGAGCCAGGACATCGATCGATCTTGTCTTATCGATTCGGCCCGGATCTCCTCGAGGTAGTCTTCTGGGAAATACAAACTTTGCTTGCGCTTATCACTTGCCATCTTGGTCTCTCGTCCTTGCGAGGATTCATACCTATCCAACAAGGGAGGATCCCCTCATCGGAGTGCGAACTGGTCGTGCCATTTGCCGATAATAACAGTGACCGCCAAAGTTGGCACCCCCTTTTCCCCACATGTGGGGCGAGGTCTCACTGAAAAATAGCGGCTCACTGCTTTCCGATCGGTTTGTCTGTGACCTTGCGGCGGGGCTTGGAACCGAGGCCAGGCTTGAGCTCGAGCTTTGGCGTGTCCTTCTTGAGATCGATCTGTCCACTTTTTGGATCGGGGTTTTTCTTCTTGAGATCTGGAAGCTGCAAGCTGCGCACTCGATTGACGACTGGCACGAAGCGAAGTTCTCCGAACTTCGAGACCTCGTGGAAGTCTCCCCGGGGCTCGGTGCTCCAAGCGTACGCGTAAGACTTCTTGGCGCCGGGGCGGTCGAATCGGTAGAAGTTGATCGCCCAGTTGTCTCCAGCCTTGGGCGCCTTACCGCCAGCGCCAGGGATCGAGGCGAACGGGAGCTTGATCTCGACCGTCCAGAACTTGTCCTCGTCCTTGTCGTTGTTGAGCGTGCCGTCGACAAACGCCTTCGCTTCCAGACCTTCCATGTTCCAGGCGCGCGCCTTGTTGATCTGATCCTCGCGAGAACCTTCTCCCTTCCCGAGGCGTTGCTTGAAGTTCGCGTCGAAGATCACGTTGTTCGGCGTCAACTGGAACTCGAAGTAGTCCTTCCCATCGCCGTCAGGATCGATGAAGACCTCGAGCACTTCCTGCTTCCAGGTGTCCGCGTCGCGCTCCTCGAGCGTGCCCCAGGCGTGCTTGTCTTCCATGTAACCTGCGATATAGAGCGCGTCCGCGGTGGCGAACACCTTGACCCAGGTCTCATACTTTTGACCTGCGCCGAATGGCTTGAGGCGCGCGGGCTGGAGCGTCCCCCAGACGGGCTCGGAGAGCTTGCCGTCGACCGTGACTTTGCCTTGCTCGCCCTCGATGCTGCGCACGGCATAGCGAGGCTTGCCGCCTTGCGCGGTCGCGGGCGCGTTCTTGACGTTGGCCGGGGCTTTGCCGCCGACCACGGTGAGCTCGGGAGCGACGGCGCGGTTTTCCTTATCCCCCTGACCCTTGGTCAGCTTCATGCGCGTGAGCATCTTGGGAGACTTCGGATCGTAGAGCCCGATGTAAGGGACCGCCTTGCCGTTTGGCATATCGGGACGAAGCGTCGCCTTCTGGCGCACGCGAATGATCTGCCCCTTCTTCCACGCTGACGTCGGATAGAGCCCATCCATCGGGACGTGGTCGAGGTTCTGACGCACAGGTTTTTCTTTCGAGTCCAGGTGCACGAAGACCGACCAGTTCTTTTTGACCTCCTTGTTCACCTTCCAATACCAGGTCAGCTCGACAGGCTTTCCTGGCGTCAGCGGCGTGTGGACGTCGAACCCGAGCAGCTCGAGCGAGTCATTGAAGGTCGCGTTCACCGCATGTTGCGGATTCGGCGCCTCGCTCAGGATGTCCTTTTGGACCTCTCCCCATTGCTGCTGCGTGAGCACGGGCTTTGGCTCTTCGACCTCCTGGCATCCAAACGCGAGCGCGGCAAACGCCACGCCAATTCCTGCCCTCGACCATCGCTTCATCATATCGCTGCTCGTCATCATGGCTCCCGAAATTCGTGCAAGTCATGCGTTGCTTCATCGCAAACGTATCCGCTGCATAGCATCGCTCCGTAGTGCAGCCGAAGTGTGCAAAATGTGGCGTCAGGATGCAACGGGTTTGCGATTTCAGCGGGACGAGAAGACTCGACGATAAGATCCAGAATATGTTAAGCGCTCTGCCAGGTTTCCAGGTAGGACAGTTCGCGACGCAAGGAGTAGCGCATGCTCGAGGAATTCAAGAAAGTTCACCTCATCGGAATCGGCGGGATCGGCGTCTCGGCCGTGGCCAGGATCCTCCACTCGCGTGGTTTCGAGGTCTCTGGCTCGGATGTGCGCCAGAGCGCGCTCACTGACGAGATGGCCGCGCTCGGGATGAAGGTCACCATCGGTCACGACGCGAGCAACATCGAAGGCGCTGACGCGATCGTCGTCTCGACCGCGATCCCTGACCACAACGTGGAGCTCCGCGCGGCGAAAGAGCAGGGGATGCCGATCATCCACCGCTCGCGCGTCCTCAACGAGCTCATCGCCTCGCGCCGCACCATCGGCGTCACCGGCACCCACGGCAAGGGCACCGTCTCGAGCATGATCACCTGGATCCTCGAGTGCGCTGGCCTCGAGCCAGGGTTTGTCATCGGAGGTCGTCTCCAGAACTTCGGGATCAATGCTCGCGATGGAAAGGACTGGATGATCGTCGAAGTCGACGAGAGCGATGGCACCCACCGCAACTTCGACCTCGACTATGTGGTGTGCAACTTCCTCGAGCCTGACCACCTCAATTACTACTCGGATTGGGATGACATCATCCTGAACATGCAGCGCTTCCTCGAAGAAAATGACCGCCTCAAGGAGGTGTTCATCAACCTCGACTGCGAGGGGAACCGCCGGTTGGCAGAGGCACTTCGCATGCGCCCGACAGGTTACGGCGTCGAGCAGAAGACCGAGTGGCGCGCTGTCCTCGACGGCAAGGGCCAACTCCCGATCCGCTTCGAGACCCTCCATCGCGGAGAATCACTGGGTGACTACGAACTCAACCTCCCTGGACGCTACAACGTGGTCAACGCCATCGCCGCGACAGCTGTCGCGCGCCGCGTCGGGGTCGCCCCCGATGTGATCCGCGAGGCGCTCTCGACCTACAAGGGGCTCGAGAATCGCTTCACCATCGAGCAGGGCGGCGGCGTGATGGCCGTCAAGGATTACAACAGCCACCCGACGTGTATGCGCAAGGTGCTCGAATCCGCCAGAGACCTCGTCGATGGGCGCATTATCTCGGTGTTCAAGCCCTACCGCTACACGCTCATCAAGTACCTCCAGGACGAGTACGGCGCCGCGTTCCACGGCTCTGACGAGGTCATCATCACGACCATGTACGCCGCCAACGAGGATCCGATCCCTGGCGTCAACACCGAGCTCGTCGTCGAGAAGATCCGCGAGAACGATCTCCACGTCACGCACATCCCTGACCAGAATGACATCAACGATTACCTGCTCGAGAACACGCGCCCGGGAGACAAGGTGATCTTCTTTGGCGGTGATGACTTCTTCCAGATGGCTGATGCCTTCATCGCTGAATGCGCCCGCAGAGCGGGCGCCTCCGAGGTCGCGCCATCGCTCGACCAGAAGGCTGGCGGACCACGCACGCTCCCGGAGGACTGAGCATGGCGACCTTCCTCGACGCGCACCAAACATTCGCGGTCTGGGGCGCAGGCCGCAGCGGCATCGCCGCCGCGAACTTGCTCGCTGCCGCTGGAAAACAGGTGATCCTCTCGGACTCCCGAGAGGATCTCGGCGCGCTCGATAACCTCGATGAGCGCGTCGAGGTCATCGGCGGCGGCAACACCTTCGAGGGTTGCGAGGTTATCGTCACCTCACCTGGCCTCAAACCCTCGCTGCCCATCTTCCAAAAAGCTGCTGACGCCAGCATCCCGGTGATCTCCGAGATCGAGCTCGCCATCGAGGTCTCCAGGGCGCCTTTTGTCGCGATCACGGGCACGGATGGCAAGACCACCACGACGAGTTTGATCGGAGCTGTGTACAAGCACCACGGCACCACGACCGAGGTCGCCGGAAACATCGGCACTCCGCTGTGCGAGGTCATCGAGCAGGTCCCCGAAGATGCGGTCGTCGTCGCTGAAGTCAGCGCCTTCCAACTCTGGACCACCCACAACTTCAAGCCTCGCGATGCCTGCCTCACCAACCTCGCTGATGATCACCTCGATTATTTCGAGGGGGACTTTGACGATTATTGCGAGGCAAAGCGCGCGATGATCCTCAACATGGACGAGCAGGGTTGGCTCTGGCTCAATGGCCACGACGAGCGCGCTCGAACCTGGGCCAATGGTTTTCCGGGTAAGGTCGGTTTCTTCGCGCTCGAACAGGCGTCCACCGATGGCGGCGACGCCGCGATGTGGTTTGAGGACGGCAAGTTCTACTTCTCTACCGTCGAACAACCCGAGCCCACGTGCTGGTGCGAGGACACCTCGACGCTCGGCTTGAGCGGACCACACAACATGCTCAACATGTTGTGTGCGGCAGGTATCACACATATGCGAGGTGTCCCTTTCGAGACCATCGTCGAGGCATTCACGACCTTCGTGGGGCTTCCCCACCGGTTCGAATCACTCGGCGTCGCCGCTGGCGTGCACTTTATCGATGACTCCAAGGCCACCAACGCGCACGCGGCGATGGCCGGTTTAAAAGGTCTCGAGGATCCTTTCGTCGCCATCGTCGGTGGCGTCGACAAGGGGCTCGACCTGGGCGCCTTCTGTCAGCACCTCGCGGGTCACGCGAGCGCGGTGATTTCGATCGGTGAGCTTCGCGGCAGGCTCGCCACGGAGCTTGCTGATGCAGGCTTCGATAGCGCGAAGCTGCATGAGGCCGAGTCCATGGAGGAGGCCGTCGAGAAGGCGCACCGAGTCGCGGGCCATGGAGGAACTGTTGTCCTCAGCCCTGCGTGCTCGAGCTTCGATATGTTCAGATCTTATGCTCACCGCGGAGAGGTCTTCCAACAGGCCGTCGCGAGGTTGCGGGCCACGGAAGTGGGTGAGTGAGTGTGGCGAGGGTGGTGTTTGTGAGCCCTCGCACAGGTGTGTCGGTCAGCCCTTGTGTGTGACCGGGCGAACCGTCTTTCGCGAGCATCGTTTCTCGGTGTACTCGCGCGCTGCCACGCCGTTGGTCGGTGTCACCGTCGTGTAAACATCGAAGGGTGACGAAGTGCGTTTTAGCGATTTTAGCCACGTCGTTTGCGTGTGCATGGTGTACCTCTTTTTCAATTCTTTCGTGCCTCCTTTCGGGTAGGGAGGGTAAGTTTGTGTGTTGGGACAGCCCGAAGTGTCCCGGTTTGTGTGCAACTTACACACTTTCTCTCGAGGGTCAAATCTCATCCTCATCGAAGCGGAACGCGCCCAGCAACTCTGCGGCTGTCAACGCCGCCGTTGCGCCCGAACTCGCCGCGCATACAATCGCGCGAAGCTTGTGCGAGGTGACATCACCCACCGCCAATAACCTCGGGACCGATGTGCTTTGTTCCGAGTCCACGTGAATGTAGCCGCTCGCGTCTCTCTCCACATCAAAACCCAACTCGGGATAGGTCGGCTTGACGCCGATGCGAATCACCATCCCTTCGACCTCGAGCGTACTGTTCGGGCTTTCATCTCCGTGTGAGAGATGGAGTCGCAACATCTCGGGTGTTTGTTGCTCCACCTTCTCGACGACCGTGGGAACCGGATGAATCGTGATCCCTTCGATCGCTTTGACCTTGCCGACAAAGGCGCGCCTCGCGCTCGGCAGGCTGCGCAACAACAGGTGCACCTTGCAGTCGTGCTTTGCCAGAATCAATGCGTTCTCGAAGGCGGCGTCGCCTCCGCCGACGACAGCGACCTCCTTCCCCGAGAGCCGCTCTCCATCACGCGATGCCGAGTAGCTGATGATCGCGGAGTCCTCGTTGAACACGAGGTCGCTCTGGCTCGAGCCGGGAACATCCAACGTGCGGTACTCGGTCCCGGTCGCCAGAATCACGACTCTCGCGTGAAGTTCTTCGCCGGTGTCCGCGCGCAAGACGAAGTGCTCCTGTTCACGAGTGATTTTCTCGATCGCGAGCGCCCTCGGAGGATCGAACTTGCTCGCTTCGATTTGCGCCTCGATCCCGTCACTGATTTCAGGCCCGTGCGCGAAGTTCTGGCCGGGGACGTTGACGAGCTTGTTGTACACGCGCCGAAGCATCCCCCCGACCGCGCCGCGCGCGATCCAGACAAAGGGCACCTTGTAGCTGTCGAGCCAGACCGCGGCGGCGTGACCTGCTGCGCCTGCCCCGAGGATCACGCAAGGCAAGATCCCTGGTTCATCGAAACGGATATGGTTCATGGCTCGACCTCTGCGGCGAGGAACTGGCGAAGGATCTCGTCGCGCTCTGGGCCGCGCTCGAGCTGGCCGCTCGAGTAACTCGAGACGAGGATGGCGCGCTTTCGCACGCCGCGAAGCTCCATGCACATTTGCCTCGCGCGACATCTGACGATGAGACCTTCGGGCTCGAGGTGTTCTTCGAGGTATTCTCCGACCTCGCGCACGAGGCGCTCCTGGACCTGAGGGCGTTTGGCGAAGTGCTCGACGACGCGACCGATGCTCCCGAAGCCGATGATATTCTCGCCGGGGATGTAGGCGACATCGATGGTGCCAAAGAAGGGGACCAGGTGATGCACGCACATGCTGTGGAAGGGGAGTGCGCAGACCAGGACAGGATCTTTGGAGGAATCACTGGCGGGGAAGGCGCTCAGTTTCGGGGGGGCTTCGCGCAACCCGTCGGTGAGTTCTGCGAGCAATTCGGTGAATCGCTCCGGGGTGCGGGCGAGCTCGGGGTCGCTCGTTTTTTCGGGGGAAAGCGCGAGCGCTGCGAGCGTCTCGGAGAAGAGCGCGGCGGCGCGATCCTTGTCTGACATGAGATCCTCTCGTGGGATGGATGCGGTGCGTCTTGTGGTTGCGCACGCACTTTATCATACCAGACACGGATCGCGCTCGAACCGTGCGATTTGCCCGAGGGTCAAATCATCGACCCCTGAGTCGGGATGCCGAGGTGTGTGAACGAGGCTTGTGTCGCCAGGCGTCCACGGGGGGTGCGTTGGATAAAGCCCTGTTGGAGCAGGTAGGGCTCGACGACCTCTTCGATCGTGTCTCGTTCCTCGCCGATGGAGGCCGCCAACGTATCGAGGCCAACTGGACCGCCCGAGAACTTGATCACCAGGGCGTCGAGGTAGAGGCGATCGAGGTAATCGAAGCCGTGTTCGTCCACGTCGAGCTTGGTCAATGCGTGGTCGGCGAGGTCGACGTCGATCTCTGCGATCTTGTCCACGATCGCCCAGTCACGCACGCGGCGAAGCAGGCGGTTCGCGATACGAGGGGTGCCACGGCTTCGCCGCGCGATCTCGAAGGATCCTTCGCGCGTAATGCCGATCTCGAGGATCTTTGCCGAGCGGCGCACGATAAACGCCAACTCGTCGGTGTCGTAGTAATCGAGCCTGGCGACGTAGCCAAAGCGGTCGCGCAATGGCGCGGTCAGCAGACCTGCGCGCGTCGTGGCGCCCACCAACGTGAAGGGGGGGAGCGTGAGCTTCATGCTGCGCGAGTTTGGCCCCTCACCGATCACGATGTCGATGTAGTTGTCCTCCATGGCCGGGTAGAGGTTCTCCTCGACGACGGCGTTGAGGCGGTGGATCTCGTCGATGAACAACACATCGCCATCATCGAGGGCGGTGAGGATGCCGACGAGGTCTCCCTTCTTCTCGATGGCGGGGCCGCTGGTGACGTGCAGGTTCACGCCGAGCTCGCGGGCGATGATGTGGCTCATGGTGGTCTTGCCCAGACCGGGCGGTCCGCTAAAGAGCACGTGGTCGAGCGACTCGCCACGGATCTTGGCGGACTTGACCATCACGCGCATGTTCTCCTTGATGTGATCCTGCCCTCGGAAGTCTTCGAACTGAGCGGGTCGGAGGGAGCGCTCGAAGGCTTCCTCCTCGTTGTTGAGTCCGTTTTGATCCAGGTTGTGATTGCGTTCCATCGTCTTCACCTTCCCTTGGCCACGTCAGGCTCCATCTGTTCCTGCGAGGTGGCCCTGTCTGGAGGTTTTGTTGCGCGTGGTGTGCCGAGTGATTTCGGCGCGCCGCGCTTGCACCTGCTCTTTGCGCGAGCATCAACGGAGCAACTTGAAGGCCTCTCTCAACATGTCATCGATGGTGTCGAAGTCATCCGCGCGACCAGCGAGCTGGCCAGCGACCTCGTCGATGGTGTTGTTGCCATAGCCGAGGTTCGCGAGCGCGCTTCGCAAGTCCTCGATCAGCGCGCCGCCTGCGCCATCGCTCGGCGAGATGGCGTCGAGGGCGAACCCGTCGAACTTCGACTTGAGCTCGAGGATAAGACGCTGCGCGGTCTTCTTCCCGATGCCGCTGACCTTGGTCAAGGAGGCGATGTCGTTGGTCTCCACCGCGACAAACAACTCCTTTGGCTCGAGCGAGCTCAGGATGGCGAGCCCGAGCTTCGGTCCAACTCCTGAAACCGACGTCACGCGCTCGAAGATCTTCTTCTCGTCGCGCGTACCAAATCCATAGAGTTGGATGGCGTCTTCGCGCACGCTCGTGAAGATATGGACGCTCACGGTCCCATCTTCTTTTTCTTCGAGGCGACCCTGAGTGCCGACGGGCACATAGACCTCATAACCGACGCCTTGAACGTCAATGATAATGCGGTCGATCGTGTGGTCGAGGATTTTGCCGGTCAGGTAGGCGATCATACCCACTCCTGATGAAGTTGTTGCTCAGAGAGGCTCCATTTGCTCAACAGCATTGTGCTCTGTTGGCGGTGGAAATACCACATCTGTCGAGGTTGGTTTTTATCGATAAACGATCAGCTATTTTCAGCTCAAGCGTTGCTTGAAGTCGATGCTGTTGCAGTGGCAGATGGCCGCCGCGAGCGCATCGGATTCATCCTCGAGCAGCGTCTCGCGGATGCCGAGCAGCAGCTTGACCATCTGCTCGACGCTGTCCTTGGAGGCGCGACCGTTTCCGGTCAGCGCCTGCTTGATGGAGGCTGGTGGGTACTCGTGGAGTTCGACCTCGTGCAGCTTTAGCGCGAGCATCGAGACGCCGCGCGCGTGCCCGAGCTTGAGGCTCGACATCGCGTTTCGCGCGTGAAAGATCCCCTCGAGCGAGCCGTGGTCGGGTTGGTATTGGGCGAGTACGTTGTGGAGGCCATCATAGATGCGCTCGAGGCGCTCGGGCAGAGGGTCTTTGCTGGTGCCCGCTTTGATGCGTCCGCTGTCGAGCCGAGTGAGTTTGTTGCCGTTCTTTTCGACGACGCCATACCCGGTAAAGCGTGTGCCTGGATCGATGCCGATGACAATCAATGTCTGCTTCCTTGTCGCTGTGCCAGTGCTGCTCTTCCTTGAGACTTATCCGGTGTGACCGGTTTTTTTGGCGCGAGGTGCGCTCGCATCTCTCGTGCATCATTCCCTTGCACGGCGAGCACACCTCACTTTTTGCCACCTCAATCTAACTCGCCGAGGATGCTCTCGTCGATCTCGAAGTTGGCGTAGACGTTTTGCACGTCATCGTGATCGTCGAGCAGGTCGAAGAAGTTCATCACCTGCTCGGCCTCCTTGACCGTCTCGATCTTGACCACGCTCGTGGGAATGCGCGTGAGCGAACTCTCCAGGACCTTGTAGTCGGTCTGGCGGATGCGGTCGTCGGTCTGCGCGAAGTCATCATAGGTGGTGTGCACCTCCCAGACCGCGTTCCCATCGTCATCCTCGCCCTGACCGAACTCCTGCGCGCCAAGCTCGATCATGTGCAACTGGAAGTGTTCGTTGTCTTTGACCGTGGAGGCGTCCACGATCACCATCCCGCGGTGATCGAACTGCCACGCGACGCAACCATCGGCGCCGAGGTTGCCGCCATGTTTGTCGAACAGGTGGCGCACCTCCGAGACCGTGCGGTTCTTGTTGTCCGTCATCGCCTCGATAAAGAACGCCGTGCCCGCCGGGCCATACCCTTCATAGGTGTACTCTTCGTAGTCGACCCCCTCGAGCTCGCCGGTGCCCTTCTTGATGGCGTTCTCGATGTTTTCCTTGGGCATGTTCGCCGCGTTGGCGTGGTCGATGGCGAGGCGAAGGCGAGGGTTGAACTCGGGGTCTCCGCCCGCTTCGCGGGCCGCGACGGTGATCTCGCGGATGATCTTGGTGAAGATTTTGGAGCGCTTGGCGTCCAGGACAGCCTTCTTACGCTTGACCTTACTCCACTTGTTATGACCTGCCATTCTCGTCCTCTCTTTTCAATGAGCATTGGGGGAGGGGAGAGGTGGAACGAGGCGCGCGGTGATTTTCATCCTCGATGGAATAAGAAATGCGAGGATCAGCTCACGTCACGATGTCCTCCCTGTTAGGAAGACATGGCGCGTCCAGCATGCCTTGTGGTTTCGCGTCGATGTCGTTTGCGCAGATGCGCGCGAGTGAACACTGCTCACTCACGCCAGCGAATCTGCCCACCTCTCCAGGCATGCCTTGATGATGTCGCGGCTCTGGCGAAACGCCTCGAGATCCTGTCCCACAGGATCGTCGATTTGCGAGAGCGGGGCGTCCTCTTCGTCCTCGGGGTAATACTCCCAGAGTGCCACGATCTTTGGCCCGAGCCCAGGATCGCGCGCCACCAACTCCTGCTTATGACGCGGGGCCATCACGACGATGTGATCGGCCATTCGCATCAACGCCGGTTGCGCCGCCTGCGATCTATGCGAGCTGAGATCGAGCCCCAGCTCCGCCACCGCCGCCACCGCGTTGCTCGCCGCGGGCTTGTTGATAAGCCCGAGCGTGCCGCCCGAGATAATCACGACGGAGATCCCGCGCTCGTCGAATATAGGCTTCGCCAGCGCGACGGCCATCGGCGACCGACAAATGTTCCCCGTGCATACGAACGCGATTCGCTTGGTGCTCATGGTGATTATCCCCGTGGACGCGAGTGACGTCCCATATCCCTACCACCTGCACGACGCTGGTTGCAATGATCCACCCCCTGCGGTTCATGAAGGTGCCACCATGCAAAACAAAAGCTTGAATCGATAGCTATAGAATAGACCCCCGTTCGTGGGGGTGCCAGTCATCCGGTCGGCCTGCCGACTGGATGACTCTTGAAACAAGTGAGCCGCGGGGGCCCGACCGAACGCGAAGCGTGAGAAGGGGGAGCGCTCTCAAAGCTCACTGCATCTCTCGAAGCACCGCAATGTCTTCAACACTCTCGATCCTCAGTGGTCGAAGAACCCGTGGTATGCCGTGGGCAGGTCGCGCATGGGATCTGCCGAGGCGATCCTCTCGCTCAGGTCAGCGCCGCTCAGGGTGTGCCAGTAGAGGATCTTCTTGCCGCGGATGCGGTCGCGCTCGTCATCGCTGGGGATGGCCGAGAACGCCTTGCCGGTATACGTCGGGTCGAGCTTGATGTTTGCCAGGGAGGCCATCTTCTCGATCGCCTCCTGACCGGCGTCGGTGGGCTCGCCGTAAGCCGGACCAAAGAACTGATCGAGCATCGTGACCTCGGCCTGGCTGATGTGTGGGACGTCGGTGATGCCAGCCTCTCGCATCACCGCCGCGCAACGTTTGGCGAGCTTCGCGGCGTTGTAGGCGTTGGTGACGATCTTGTCGACGACGCGCACGCCGATGACTTCACTCGTCATCCCTGCCATCTTACAACCCATCATCAACCCGGAGAGCGTGCCCATGGTGCCCGCGGCGACGTAGATGACGTCGGGTTCTTCGAGGACGCCCTCGGCGACCTGCTCGGCCAACTCCAACCCCGCGATGACATAACCCACGGTGCCGAGCGGAGAGGAGCCCCCGCCAGTGATAAAGTAGGTGTCCTCGCGCTGGCTCATCCACTCCTGGAGCTTGCGCTTGAACAGCTTGAAGGGGAGCGCCACAGGGTGACCCACCAGCGAGAGCTCTGGTTTTGTGGTCGAGAGCGCGCGCAGGTTGTCGAGCACATGCGGCGTGATCGGCTGTGGGTAGTGCTGCGCCGCTGGCGTGAGGCCGAACTCGCGCGCGTAGATGCTCGTGGCGAGGACGTGGTGTGAGCCGATGGCGCCGATGGTGAGCGTGCTCTGGTGGCCGGTGGCGACCGCGTCAGCGAGCAGGAACTCGAGCTTGCGGATCTTGTTGCCGCCATAGAGCTTGGCGCTCAGGTCATCCCGTTTGATCCAGAGTTGCTCGACGCCAAGATCTGTCTCCATCGCTTCGAGGCGCTCGACAGGCGTGGGCCAATCGCCGAACGCGCGGTAGGGGAGGGCGCCCAGGATCTCTTGCTTCTTTGCCCGGATGGTCTCGATCGTGTGCATGGATTTACCGCGCTGTTTTCGGGTTTGCTTGTCTTTCTTACACCAGGAACCAGATTCTTGCTCGCGGCGTACCTTACAAAAGACGCCCCGTTCAGATGAATCACCATCAGGAGATGCGATGAGCAACAGCAAGGATCACTACGACGCGAGCAGCAAGGTCTACTGGCTCTACAGAGACTATGATGACCCCGACACGCTGGTTCCCAACGACGAGCTCAAGGCGTGGAGCAAGGTCGCTCGTGAAGGAAAGTCCGAAAAGGGGGAGCAGGTCAAGGGGGTCAACTACATCTTCGCAGATGCAGGCACCGCCGAGTACAACAGCTCCGCGCTCGGGTTCATGAAACTCGGCACCTACGTTGGCAAAATCGGCGACGCGAAGCCCTTTGACGGCGAGGATGTTTCATTCGACACTCGCGAGGACTTCGGGATGTGATGGTGTTGTAGAGCGCACGGTTTGACGTCGGCTTGAAAAGAAACACCTCGCACTCCTCCCACCTTTCTTCCTGCGAGGTTCTTCATGTCGGGCAAGCCTGCGATCGATTACTACTTCGAGTTTTCATCTCCCTACAGCTACCTGGCAGCGAATCAGCTCGACTGGGTCTTCCAACAAACAGGCGCCGAGATCAACATCAAGCCGATGGTGCTCGGCGCCGTCTTCAAGGAGCAGGGCAACGCCATGCCCGCCTCCGTCCCCGCCAAGGGGAAATATATGTTCACCGATCTGAAGCGCTGGGCGGCGCGTTACCAGATGCCGTTTCGGTGGCCCTCCGTGTTCCCCGTGAACTCGATCCTCGGGCATCGCGCTGTCCTCGTCGCGCAGCGAGAGCTGGACAGGCAGCAAGCCAAACAAGTCATGCTCACCATCTACCACTCCTACTGGGTCGAGGGGATCGACATCGGTGACAGGGACGAGCTCTTCGCCGAGCTCGATGGCGCGGGCTTTGACGCCGCCAAAATCATCCAGGGCACGCAGGACCCCGATATCAAGCAGCAGCTCAAGGACCTCACCGCCGAGGCCGTCGATCGCGGCGTGTTCGGCGCGCCGACCTTCTTCGTCGAGGATCAGATGTTCTGGGGGAACGATCGTCTCGACTTCCTCGTCGAAGCCTACAAGGCGCTCTGATCGCTGACCTGAGGTTCGCGTCGCGCGAGCCGCGAAAAATCACTGGGTGTAAACAAACTCGAGAGGGAGGTGTCCACGTCGTGGACACCTCCCTCTCACTTTCTTGCCGCAACCCCGCATTCCACCGTCTTTTGCTGTTGGCCCGAGCCTTGCTGTTTTCTATGGCGAGTGATCGAGGCTGCCACAAAGGAGGTCGAGCATGCCTGCACCTTACCACGATAAAATGAGCGTTTCCGAGAGCGCGATGACATGGATGTCTGGCCACCTCGACGGTGTGATCCTGTGGCTCGGGCCTTTCGCAGAAGCCGCCGCCGAGGCGTTCATCGTCTTCCTCTGCATCGCGATGATGATCGGCTTCATCTGCGCGATCATCTACGTGACCCTCGGCGCCTTGTTCTTCTCCACCTGGGGCGCCTGCAAGATGCTTGTCTACGCCATCGAGCGAATCACCAGGCGTGTCCCTACCGCTCGTGACCACACTGTAAAACGCAGCGCGTGTGCCTGACGAAACGAGAAAGGAAGGAAACAGCGCCGACGCTGTGTTCATTGAGTGAAGAGATTTACAGGAGGTCAGCCATGACGACGTTGAAGAAGACACTGGATAGCACGCACGGATTTCTCACCGCATTTTGGGCGAGCTTTGGCGTGGCCATCCTCGGGGCTGCGCTGATCGATGAAGACCCGGTGCAGTTTCTCTCGGGGTACTGGTTGGTCGCCGTGATGTTCGTCCTGACCATTTACGGGTCGAGTTATCTGCTCGGGATGCGCGCCTTCGCGTTCGAGAAGGTCAAAAACAACCCCTTCCTGAGCGTCCTCGCCGCCTTCCTCGTCTCAGAACTTGTCCTCGGCTTCGGCGTCTTCGCTGGCGGCCTTGGCAACGTGATCCTCGAAGTGGTTCGCGGGAACTTCTCTCAGGTGAACATCTTCGAGGATGTCATCGGTATGACCGGGGTGTTCATGATGTTTGGCGTGATGTTCACGACGCCGCTCGCGCTGGGGCTCGGGCTCAACGTCTGGATTCGTGAGCGGCTCTTGGCCAAAAAGAGCGCGCGTGAGGCCATGGACGTGACCGACATCATGTCGTGATGTCGGTCAAAACCAACCCGCGCTCGTGCAGACATTTTTTCTGCACACCGAGGTCCGCGTCTCGTCCGAATAGATGGGGCGCGGGCAGTCATCCCCTCGCCAGCGGCACAGGCTGATCTTCTCGGCGCTCAGGTAGCACATCGTCGCGTAGGTCTTGTTGTAGCGACGCGAGTCTTGGATCTCGGCATGTGAATCGCAGTCCTTGGATGATTCACATGCGCGCGCCTTCGGAGTGCTACAGATCTTCGCGCCTCCCAACCTCATCGCGAAGACGAGGGCGACCAGCGCCGCCACGATCAGCGCCGCTCTGACTACAAACGCCAGCCGCTTCTTCCTTCGGGCCTTGTCGAGGTCTTGCTGCACATCCTGGAAATCCTCTGTCACCTAGCTCTCTTCGTCCATGGCCGCGAGCGGGATGATGGCGTCGCCGAGCTCGAGGACGATCTTGCCATCTTGTTCACGCATCAGATCGGCGAGTTTGTAGTAAGGGTGGCGCTTGAACCGCGCGCGAAAGGACCCTCGCTTGATCGTGCAGTATAACCTGCCGCCGGTGTCATAGGAGAGCGTCGAGGGATCGAGCACTTCCTCGCTGGCGTCACTGATTCCGAGCCTGGGAGGTTCCTCGCCGAGGTCGATCTTGTCGACGAAGTAGCCCGTATCATCGACCTCGATCGGGTAGGTGAAGCGTCCGATCTCCAGCACCCAGGTTCCCCCAGGTGTGCGGCCCACGCTGCGCGAGAACAGCTTCACGATGCGGTCATTCTCGAAGTCGCATCCCTCGTGAGTCCAGCGGCCGTCGGCGTGCAGGCGGATGCTCTCGAGCTTCCCTCCCTTCTTGAGAAAGTTCTGCACGAGCTCTGGCAAGGTCTCGTCGATTTCGGTGCTCATCCTCGGGCTCCTTGTCGATAGGAATTCATTGCGATGTGAGCGCTTTGGCGGTCGCGGGGCGCGTCGGCTGCAGCTCGAAGAGCGCGCTGCTCAATGGATAATCAGACGCCTCGTAGGCTTCGCGGGTGGCGCTCGCGAGCGCCTCGAGCGTCTCCTCGTCGAGCGACTGCACGTAGTAGAGCATGTCCTGATTGGGGGTGCCAAAGCGGAAGGTCCCCTCGTCGAGCTCGCTAAAGAACACCTCCGTCAGCACGATGCTGCGCGCGGCGTCGTGACCATCGCCCAACTTGACCATATGCACGCCCGGCGAAGGTTCATCCTTTCGAAGCCTCACATCGCGCGTCTTGTGGAACAGCATACTGCGCGCAGCGCTGTAGACCCTGTCGCTTGTCGCGCCCCAGGCGTCGACCTGAGCCTGGGTCAGCGGCCTGTATCCTCGGTCGAGTTCGATGGTGATCACGAGCAACAGGTCGTCGCTAAAGCGTACGTGCCATGGCTCTTCCATGCCCGCAGCCTTGACGCCCAGGAGGTAGGTGTCCACCTCCAGGTTGGGCATCACGCGGCCTGCGGTCTGTTCATAGGTCCAATCTCCAGCCTTTGACCTTGGAGGCTCGGCGAGCACTGTCTTGACGCCGTTGACGAAGCCTGCGATCAGGCGGCGCTGGTTGGCCTCGTCTGCGTCGCCAAGCACATCGAGGATCGGCTCGAGGTCGAGGTTTGCCTTGCTCGCGAAG
>Ga0208061_100062_pt1 | contig 35234 bp, 29 predicted proteins | sample DeeseametaMP0555_FD_184209 | JGI IMG/M metagenome (GOLD analysis project Ga0208061, IMG submission 184209) | Marine microbial communities from the Deep Atlantic Ocean - MP0555 (SPAdes) | ecosystem: Environmental > Aquatic > Marine > Oceanic | place: South Atlantic Ocean | collected 2011-01-23 | reverse complement strand
CCCCGCCCCGCCATGACGCGCCAGATCGACCAACTCGATCACTGCGTCGAGTCCGTCGGTGGCCCCCCCGTCATCATCAAACTACGCGAGGGCACTCAGGGCGTGGGCGTGATCAAGGCGGACTCCTCGACCTCGGTCTCCTCGATCGTTCAGGCGCTCTGGGCGCTCGAGCAACCTGTGCTGGTTCAGGAATTTATCGAGGAGAGCGACGGCGAGGACATCCGCGCCTTCGTCGTCGATGGCAAGGTCATCGGCGCGATGAAACGCAGCGCGAAGGATGGTGACTTCCGCAGCAACCTCCACCTTGGCGGCGTCGCCGAGCGCGCCACGCTCACGCGCGAGATGCGCGATATCGCCATCGAGGCCGCGGCGACCTTTGGCCTCAAGGTCGCTGGAGTCGACCTCCTGATGAGCCATCGAGGCCCCGTGATTACCGAGGTCAACCCCTCACCAGGGCTCGAAGGGATCGAGGGAATCACCGGCTTCGATATCGCGAAATCAGTGATCCGCGCCGCAGAAGCGCTCCACGTCATCAACCAGGACAGAGTCGCGACGAGCTAGAGCGGGACTCACTTCCCTTCAAACCCCTTCTCGCTCGCGCTCTCCTCCCAACGGCTTCCATCGAAGAACTCGATCTCGACGTCCTCACGGGTCACGCCGTCGAGGCAGTTGAGGTTGATGTCGACCATGCCAGGGTGCGAACGCGGCGAGTAAAAGGGGTGTACGCCGCAAACCTCGCAGAACTTGTGCACGGCCTGCATCGTGTTGAAGCGATACTCGCGAATATGCGACAAACCAGTGATCAGCTCGAAGTCTTCCGGCGCGACAATCAGATGCAAGAACCCCTTGCGCCTGCAAATCGAGCAGTTGCAATCGAGCACCTTCTCGACCTCCAGGTCGGCGCTCACCTCGAACCGGATCGCGCCGCAGTGACACTGTCCGCTGTACGTCTTCTTCACAGATGCTCCTCACATCATGTCCACTGATTCGACAACCCTGCCCACAGAAGCGCTCGCCATGATCGCTGGCGCCGGGCTCAGCCCGGCGCATATCACGCCGCTTCCGGGAGGATACTCCGCCACGCTCTGGCGCGTCGATGACATCGCGCGTGCCCCGACAGCGGTGTTCAAACGCGCCGCCTCGAGCAGCGCTCGTATCACGGCAGAACGCGCCGCGCTGGACTATATCACGAGACATGCCCCTCGCGAGCTTCGCGAGCACGCTCCGCGCGTGCTCGCGGCCGATCACTCGCATGAAGTCCGCGCGCTGCTGCTCTCCTGGGTCGGTGATGTGACAGCGCCAGCGACCTGCACGTTGGAAGATGCGCTGGAAGCCGGGACAGCTTCGCCCGAAGCGCTCGAGCGCTTCGGTGAGACGCTCGCCAGGTTGCACGATCTCGAAGTCCCCAGCGGCTCTTCACTCAAGCTCTCGGATGATCCTCTCACGCTCCCCGAACGTTTGCGCGCGATGCAGCAGCGCGCCCTGGAGCAGCTCCACAAGCGACGCGCGCGCGAAGAGATCGAGGGCATCGAACGGATCCTCGCCGCAGCGAATAACGCCAATGATACGCTCGCTGCGCGCCTCGAAGGCGCGAATCATGTCGAAGCTTATCCGGGGAGGTTGATTCACAGGGATCTTCGCGCGGCGAACATCATGCTCGCAGAACGCGGCGCGAGGTTTGCCGGGATCATCGACTTCGAGCGCGCCGCCGCGAGCGATCCCGCCTGGGACTTCGTCAAACTCGATGCGTGGGTCCTGTCGCGCTGGCCAGAGGCCAGCGCGCCGATCCTTTCAGGCTATCGACGCGTTCGCGCGCTGCCAGACCAGGATAAGATCGACACCTTCGCCTTGCACGAGGCGCTCACCACGCTCGGGTTCTTCGCAGGGCGCCACGAGGGGTACACACGCGAAGCGCTCGAACGAATCGAGGCATCCTAGCGCTCCGCTCTCCACGCCTTGATCATCTCATCCGAGACATCTCGCCTGTAACACAGCGGGGAGGCGCCTCCTGGTCGGCTGTAGGCGCTCCTTTTTCCGCAACGGCTACCATTTCTGGCGCGATTATACGGGCACGGGCACGAGCCGCTGTAAGCAGCGATCGACTCGGCGATCAAGATCTTGGCGACCTCATCATCGCTCGGGCTGGCCTTCTCTTGCGCCGTCGCCGCGGATACGCCGCCGAACAAGAAAACCAAAGACAGTAATACCTCGCGCATGATCACACCTCCTCACAAACAATAGACAAGAAAAAGCAGGCCAGGGCAACCTGCCCTGGCCTGCTCGATGTCGAGCATCGGCGGCTCGAAGCAATGTAGAGGTACTCAGAGCGCTGCCTGGCAGCGCGCTGCGAAATCAATCCGCGGCGTTGATCTCGTAGCGATAACCCTGCTCGGTCAAAAAGAGCTGGCGCTTGTTGGCGTAGTCCTGCTCGGTGGAGTCACGCGTGACGACCGAGTAGAAGTACGCCTCGTTGGCCTCCTTCTTGGGGCGCAGGATACGACCGAGCCGTTGCGCCTCTTCCTGACGAGAGCCAAAGGTCCCAGAGACCTGAATGGCGACGTTGGCGTCAGGGAGATCGACGGCGAAGTTGGCGACCTTGGAGACCACCAACACGGGGACCTCCTTCTTGCGAAACTTCTCGTAGAGCTCCTCGCGTTTGCTCTGCGGGGTGCGCCCGGTGATGATCGGCGCCTCGGCCAGCTCGCTCAACTCGTCGAGCTGATCCAGGTATTGACCGATGATGAGCACCTGATCGTTGACGTGCTCCTCGAGCAGATCCTTGACCACGCCGAGCTTGGCGGGGTTGGTCGCCGCGAGCTTGTGCTTCACGCGAGGCTCGGCCACCGCATACTCGAGACGCAGGTTATCATCCTTGAAGGGGACGCGGATCTCGGTACACGACGCCGAGGCGATAAACCCCTGCTTCTCGAGCACACGCCACGGCACGTCGTATTTCTTTGGGCCGATGAGGCTAAAGACCTCTTCCTCGCGGCCATCCTCGCGCACGAGCGTCGCGGTCAACCCCAGGCGACGGCGACTTTGCAGGTTCGCCACCGCGCGGAACACGGGCGCGGGCAACAAGTGGACCTCATCGTAAACGATCAGGCCCCAGTTGCGTTCGTTAAACAGATCGAAGTGCACGAAGTCCGAGTTCTTGTTCTTTCGGTAGGTCAGGATCTGGTAGGTCGTGATCGTGACCTCCTTGATCTCCTTCCTGATCCCCGAATACTCGCCGATCTGATCCTCGGTGATCGTCGTCTTGTCGAGGATCTCGTCGCGCCACTGGCGCAGCGCGGTCACGTTGGTCGTCAAGATAAGCGTGTGCGCGCCGACGGCATCCATCGAGCCGAGCGCGACGATCGTCTTGCCTGCGCCGCAGGGGAGAACGACCACGCCGCTGCCGCCTTTGACCGTACCTCCAGCCCAGAAGGCGCCGACCGCTTCGCGTTGATACTCGCGGAGGCCAAAGTCGTTGCCCTCGACGGTCTCATCGCGGAGCGAGACCTCGAGCGGATCTCCTGTGGTGTAACCTGCGAGATCCTCGACCGGGAAGCCGATCTGGATCAACGCGTGCTTGATCGAACCTCGATCGTGGCGGTTGACCTCGACTCGCCCGTTGTAGGGATCGCCGATGAGGTATTTTTGCACCTTGCGTTGGCGCGTGATCTCGAGCAGGAGCGGGGCATCTTCGGTCTCCAAAAAGAGCGACCCATCATCCTCGGAGATAAGCTTGAGGCGACCGTAACGCGACATGAAGTCGTCGATATCGATCAACAAGTTCGAGGGGACGGGGTACTTGGAGAAACCGGCGAGCTGCTCCTTGACCTCATCTGGAGAGAGGCCCAAGGCGGCCGCGTTCCAGAGGGAGAGCGGTGTGATACGGTAGGTGTGGACGTGTTCTGGGGATTTGACGAGTTCGGCATAAAGCGAGAGCGAATCTCGAGCGCTCTCGAAGTTGTCATTGGCCGTCTCGAGAAGGACTGTGCGATCTGACTGGACGATCAAGGGATTGGTCGGATCAAACGACATGTACGCGGACCTCTCGTTGCTGCTCACGGCGCTCAGGATGCGATCGCACTGATCGATTTCACGCGCGTGTGGGAACTTGCTTCGGGTTACTTTGAAACCGAATGCATCAGGCCACCATATCGGGAGCGAGGTGGGCAGAAAAGCAAAGTTTTCGTGTCCTGATTCGAGCGCGCTCGCTCACCGTACTCCCTCGCATGGCAGGGGTGGCAACATAGACACATTGCTTTTGGTGTCCAGAATTGAACCGTCCTGTTGTCGAACCATCGAACACCAGCGAGGCAGCTATTTATGATCAATCCGCTGCGAAATATCGAGATCAACCACTACATCCTCCACTCTCCCCGGGTCAAAGAGGCGCTGGAGGGGTTCTCCATCGCGCAGATCTCAGACATCCACCTCGGGCGTTGGGTCAAGCCCTTCCACCTCGACCAGATCGTGAACCTGGTCAATGGCTGGGGGCCTGATGTCGTCGCCTTGACTGGCGATTACGTAGGATATGACAAGCGCGACATCGATCGCTGCGTCGAATCACTGGCGGGGCTCGCGCCTCCGTCCTACGCGGTGCTCGGAAACCACGATCACTGGACCGATGGAGACCGCGCCAAGGCCGCCTTCAAGCAAACCGACATCCAGCTGCTCACCAACGAAATGGTGCTCCATGGCGAGGATGACAGCGGGATCGAGCTGCTCGAGATCATCGGTGTGGACGACATGGTGACAAAAAACCATGACGTCGAACGCGCGTTTGCGGACAGCGAGCTCGACCGCTTCGCGCTCGTGCTCAACCACGTCCCCAAGCTCGCAGAAGATTGCGCCAGGGCTGGCGGTGATCTCATCCTGAGCGGCCACACGCACAACTTCCAGTTCAACATCCCCAGGTTCACCAACCGCCTCGCAGAGACCATGGGCGTCGACTACTTCGCCGGTCCCTATCGCATCGATGACGCGTTCCTCTACATCAACCGAGGGCTGGGCTCGGCGAGCTGGCCGTGGCGTATTCGCGCGCTGCCTGAGCTGACACGCATCGACTTGAAATATGGGGATGTGCCCAGGCTAGAGCTGATCGACACGCAAAACTTTGGCGTCGATCACACCTGGGCGCGCGCCATCGAAGGGCGCATCGGGCAACGCCTGGCCGAAAGGACGAGGCGCAAATAGCCAGAAACCAGAAGCCGTGAGAATCACTCCTCTTCGCCGTCAGCATCAGCGTCGGCGACGAGCGCGACGGTAAAGGGCGCCGCGGCGCGAGGATCGAGCAGTTTGTCGAGCACCGCGCGAGATTCCACGACCCAGGTCGCGCCATCCTCTGTCAGGACGGCATCTTCGGGGATAAACAGGAGCAAGGGGATCACGATCTCGTGATCCGCCATCAGCTCTGTGCCCTGCGCGACCTCGGCGCTCTCGGTGTAATCGACCCACTTGCCTTCGCGTTGGACCGACCCTCGCATCGAGAGCGCGACATAATCGATGGTGCGATCCTTCTCCGGGCTGCGCACGCTCACGCGCGCCTCGAGCATCTCGCCGGGCGTGACCACGTCTTGCTCGAAGGTCACCGAGACCTCGACGCCCCCTCCTGTGATCGCGTTGATCTTGCTGCTCAAAAATTGGAGCGTCTCGCTCAGCTTGAACTTCTCTTTGAGCATTCCCTTCTCGATGTGTTGGCGTGGTTGCTAGAGTAGTCCTCTCAATCATACTCTCTTCCCAGGAAGAAACAACCGCTTGAAAGGGCACGACGGAACACATTAGAACTGTGCTTGTTTCGACGGACCGAGCAAGGAGTAGCTCACCATGAAGACCAACCTCGGCGCGTCCAAGGTCGCCATTATCATCGTCCTGGCGCTGCTATCGCTCGCGGGCGCCTCGGTGGCCTTCTACATCTCGACGAGGACGCCAGACGGCAACTCTTCGGAAAAGGGAGAAGGGAGCGTCGCGGGAAACGAAGACGCGCTGCTCGACACACCACTGCCCGTCTCGTGGTCAGAACACGAGCCCAACGAAACGATCGAGGTCGATCTTCAGGCCGATGGCCCGGTGTTGCGCGTGGGCTCGCTCGAGTGGTCCCCGACGCCAAGGCTCGAAGGGCTCGAGGAGCTCTCGTGGAAGATCTCGCGCGAAGGATCGCGCACCCAGCTCACAGGTCGCGGGCAATGGAACGGCAAACCCGCCATGCTGCGCTGGATCATCGAGGAAAAAGATCCTCAGATCAGCCTCACCATCGAGTTGACATCTGTCGACATCAGCCAGCTCGCCATCCCGATCAAAGCCTCCCTCGCGCTCCCCGAAAGCAGCAGCGGCGAGCTCTTCCGCGTGCGTTCGGACTTCCAGCGCGACGCCGTGCGCAACAAACGCACGCTCGATGCATGGAGCCCCCAGTGGTTGCAGTGGCGCTCGGATGAACGCACGATCTCGTTCACGGGTTGGAACGCGGATCGCCTCCACGTCGACCCGGAGCAGAACGCGCTCGACTTCGCGCTCTGGCACCCCGCGCACCACCCTCCCCTGTCGAACTGCGGCGACCTCGACGCCGTCACGCTCCGATATCGCCTCGAGGTCACGCTCGGTGACAGGCTAGATCTCGTGACGAGCCGCCTCCCATCAGGTCATCAGGCCGCGCTCGCGCCGTTGTTTATCTCGGCCAAGGATCACCCCGACTCGACCCTCGCGGAGGGCGCGCCGGCGGACGCGCTGGACTGGTCGGCCAGAGTTCAAACGCTGCTCTACGGGCACTCGTTCGAAGAGGATCCTCGCTTTGGAAACGGAGGACTGCTCGGCATCGAGCTCGGCGGCGGCGTGGTCGCCCCTGCCGCGTGGTACGAGGAGAAGTCCGTCAAATCACTGCGCGAGCGCACCGATGAGACGCGCGCCAGGATCATCCCACGCGGAGAGGTCGAGGGCGCCGCGATCTCCATGACACCCGAACTCGGATGCTCCGCGTTCATGAAGAAAAAGGGCGACCGGGTACACCTCGGGCTCGGGACCATGCAACCCTCGAGCGCGGCGATCAACGCCCTCCTCCCCTCGACCTCCATGGTGGTCGGTGACGAGCAGGTGCAAACCTCGCTGCCAGGGTTCGTGGATGGTCGCCCCGCGCACCTCGAGCTCCCGCTGCTCTCTGGCAGCAGGCGCGCGCTCACCGACGTCTACTTCTCCCGTGATAAGCTCAACAAGTTGCTCGCCGAGCGCGGGATCGCATGGTTCGCCACGCCGCTTGTCGCCACGCGAAACCCTCTCGTTGGCGCCGCGCGCGAGGCGCTGCTCGAGCCCGAACGCCAGGGACACTGGACGCTCGCGCCAAACCTCACGCGCGCGCTCGGCAACGTCGAGCTCATCAACGAAGATGGTCGCCTGCTCGTCACACACCCCGGCGAGCTGCTGAATCACTGGCGCGCCACTCGCCGCGTCCAACTGCGCGAGCTCGCCGATGGCTCCTACGCGCTCCTCAACCCTGGAGCAGCCATCTCCGGGTTCACCTTGATCGCTCCAGGCGACGTCACCCCGAGTATTGGCGAAGATGGCGCCGCGCCGATCGGCAGAGAGGTCCTCTCGCCGCGAGATGGCGAAACGCAGACCTGGTTTTGGTGGGATTTGAAAGAAGGCGTCACGCACCTGCGCTTTGGCGCAGGTGACGCATCGGAATCACCGCTTCAACCCGTGCTCTGGAACGTGCAGGAGTGACAGCTCAAGCTTCGCGGGCCAGATAGTAAGACCTGTATTTTCGCAAAAACTTGAGCTTGATCGCGCCGACCAGCATAAGCGCACCAGGGCCCGCGATCATCGCCATTTTCATCCCATCTGGTGACACGGGAAGTTTCGGGCCGAGCTCGTCGAGGACGGGAAAGAGAAACGTCGAGATGATGATCGCGCCCACACCTCCAGCGATCAGGACGTACATCAAGCAAGCGACTAGCAACCGCCAGCCTCCTCGCCTCCCTCGCTGCAACATGACGACCCCGACGAGCGCTGCGGCGCCGACGAAAATGTTGGCGACGTTGTGAATCCTCGTCCACCACTTCACAACCGGATGCGCGTGCAACAGGTCGTATCCCGATTGCTCCAGGCTGCTGCTGATCACATCTGGCATCAGCTGTGGCGCGAGGTTTGCGACGAGCTCGTTGAGCCCACCCAACATAAAAAACAGCCCCAAAACAAACAGCATCACCAACGTGTAGTAGTGACCAAACCGCGAAGGTCCATGCGCGCTCGACAGTCTATCACCCAAGACAGGTCTCCCATTTCACTCGGCACAAAAATCCAAACACCACAACTGATCTCGATCACCTCGCATACTGCTGCATATTTTCGGAGCGCGTGTCCGCAGTCTCTGATGGCAAGAAGATCGAAAAGGTCGTCCCCTCCCCTTCCGTGCTCTCACACGAGATCTTACCGCCCATAAGCGCGACGAGGTCTGCTGTGGCATGCAACCAGAGCTCGGAACCCTGGTCGTGCTCTGACGAATGATCCTGGTCTCGAGCTCGCTCGAACGCACGGTCGTACATCTCCTGGTCCATTCTCGCGCCAGTGTCCTCGACCTCGATCACGACCGATTTATTGCCGTCGAGGAAAGCTCTGAGGGTGATGAGCCCCTTTGTGGTGGACCTGGATGCTCTCGAGAGCAGGTCGAGCAAAACCCTGCGGAGCTTGTCGCGATCGACAAAGATTGGCTCGAAGGTCTCGGGGAGCTCGATCTCGACCTTGTTATGCGATGCGCGATTGCAGGATCGGTGAACCCGCGCGACCTCTCGAAACAAATCCAGGAGCTCGAACCTCGAGGGACGCACCTCTCGTTGTCCCGCTTCGTGCTCGGCGAGGTCGAGGACTTTATCAGTCAACTGCATGAGGCCCATGGCAGCCGTGGAGATCGTCTCGAGATCCTCGCACAATTGCTCGTCGTGCTTGTAGCTATCGGTCAACATCTCCGAAAAACTCAAGATCGCCGCGAGCGGAGAGCGAAAGTCGTGCGCGATCTCGAACAACAGGCTTCTTCGCGCGCCTTCGAGCATATCATCTGGAGAATGACCGGGGCGTGACACTGACAGATATTTTTCGCCGCTCATACATGTCTCCTTCCCCCTAGAGGGTCTAACAGTGAGCATCATTTCTCTCTCGAGTTCGGATAACGTCATGCAGGTGCACGGCGTTCGACCGGATAGAGCCCGTATATCTGTCTAGAGGTCGGTTCGGGGGCACAGGTCACAAAAAAGTGTAACCCGCCCCAAAAAAAGGAAGGATGTGAGGAGTGACTGGCAACAGCGCTCAAGCGTCGCGCGCGATCCTACCGGTGCGCATCTCCTCTTCGGTGGCAGGTCGCACGCGGCGAATACGACCCATGAACCGCAGGTCCTTTCCTGCAAAGGGGTGGTTGCCATCGAGCTTGACGATCGACTCGCCGACATCTGCGACGTGGAAAATCAGTGGGGGCGCGATCCCCTCCAGGCCAGGAACCTCCATCTGAACGACCATCCCCGGCTTGAGGTTTGGGGGGAGTTGATCGCGCTCGACCTTCTGCACGAGCTTCGGATTTCGCTCGCCATACGCCTTCTCGCTCGAGACATCGAACTCGAAGCGATCATCGGCTTTTAACCCTTCGATCCCCTCCTCGAAACCTCGGGGCATCTGCTTTCGTCCCTGGATAAAGGCGTAGTGCTCCTTGGACCAACGGTCGTCGAGCACCTCGTCATTTTCGAGCGAGACGACCACAAACGTCAGCACGACGACCATGCCGTCAGCGACCTGCGTGGATTCTTGATCCATGATTTACTCCTCTTCTGCTGACACATTCTGATCTTGTGGGAGCAACCGCTCCCCGAGCTCTTCTTCGAGGATCAATCGAGCGCGCGCATCACACCGCCCGATCAGCGCGCGCTCCCTGGCCTCATCGAGGCACTCTCTGGCGCGCTCCTGATTCTGCTCGCCGCCAATGCGTCGGAACAACCTGGCCTGCTCGACGAGCAACTCTGGCGCGCGACCCGGAACGCGAACGTCCAGATGTGGCCGGATCTCTTCGAGTTCTCTGGCGGCCTCTTCGAGCTGTTCTGTGTCGGCGCCCTCATCGCGAAGCACACGCAAGATCTCGACAAAACGCGCGCGACGGCTCGTGGGGTCGGCCCACTCGGCTTCCTTGAGGAGCTGTTTACACTCGGCCTCCTTGCGAGAGCGCAGCTCGACTTCGGCGAGGCAGGCGAGGAGCGCGGCGCGCTCGACGCGGGGCTTGAAGAGCTCTCGGCCGAGCTCGAATGCCTCCCTGGCGCGGATCAAATCATCGTGGCGCAGGCAATACTCCATCCGCCAACGCAACAACTCGAGGTGCTCGGGTGCGCGCTCGGGGAAGTGAGATTCCTGATCCTCTGGCCAGAGGATCGGCTCGAGTTCCTCGGGCGTGGCGACCTCGCGCATCATCGCCTGCACGAGCACCACGCGTTGAATCAACGCCTCTCGGCGGCCTCTGAGCCAGAAGTTGTAAACGATGCGAGGCTCGCACCATTCGCGGACGAGCCCTGTGGCGCCATCGTCGAGCATCCACCGACCGAGTTGAACGCGCGTAAAGAAGTAGACACCGCAGATCAAGAGCGGGATATAGAGGAAGAGCAACACGCGCGGGACGAAGACCTTTGACCAGAGCTCGAATCCAGGCACGAACACGAGCCCGAAGCCCACGAAGTAGGCCGTCGAGGTCAAGATCGTGAGGATGCCCAAAACCTGGACCCCTGTGCGTTTGAGCGCTGGACTCACACTTGCTCCTGTGATTTGCTCACACTATTGCCCCGGAACCGTTCCCCTCGAGACTGGAATCTGAACATGAGCTCTCCAGAACCAAATGACGCGCTCATCACCTTCTCCGAGATCGAGGATGCGCGTGACCGCATCCGCAATGCGCTCCGGGTGACTCCTTGCACCCACAGCGAGCTTCTGAGCGCACAATCGGGAAGCAAGGTTTACCTCAAGTTCGAAAACCATCACATCACAGGTTCATTCAAAGAACGCGGTGCATGTAACAAGCTGATGACGCTGACGCCAGAAGAGCGCCAACGCGGTATCATCGCATCGAGCGCTGGCAACCACGCGCAAGCGGTCGCCTATCATGGCTCGAGGTTGGGGATATCGACCAAGATCGTCATGCCCGAAGGAACCCCACTGGTCAAGATCACCCGTACCCGCAAGTTCGGCGCCGAGGTCGTCCTCCACGGGAGCGACTACGACGCAGCTTATCGCAAAGCATGCGAAATCGAAGAGGAAGAGGGGCGCGTCTTCGCGCACCCCTTCAACGATCGCGCTGTGATCGCAGGCCAGGGGACGATCGGCCTCGAGCTGCTCGAGCAAAACCCTTACCTCGACGCTGTCGTCGTCGCCATCGGCGGCGGCGGGCTGATCTCTGGCATCGCCTGCGCGATCAAGGAGACCAACCCGAAGATCCGCGTCATCGGCGTCGAGCCCGAGGTGCTAACCTCGATGAAGACCGCCGTCGAAAAGCAACAACCGGTCGAGATGCCCGAGGCAAACACGCTGGCTGATGGCGTCGCGGTGCGAAAGGTCGGAGACCTGACGCTGGCCAACGTCTCTCACTACGTCGACGACATCGTGACCGTCAGCGAGGAGCAGATCGCCAACGCGATCTTGACGCTGCTCGAGCAGGAAAAGACCGTCGCCGAGGGCGCTGGCGCGGCCGCGGTCGCCGCCATCACCGAGGATCGCATCCCCGGGCTCAAGGGCAAGAAGGTGTGTCCGATCATCTGCGGCGGAAACATCGACGTCAACGTCATCGCGCGCATCATCGAGCGCGGTCTCGTCGCCGCCGGTCGCCTCTGGCGCGTGGAGGTGATCATCACCGATACGCCAGGTTCATTGGCGGCAGTGCTCGGACTGGTCGGGGAGCTCCGCGCGAACGTGCTCGAGGTCTACCACAACCGCACGTTCACCTCCGGGAAGTCATTCGGCACGACCCACATCGAGCTCAAGCTCGAGACGCGCGGCGAGGATCATATCGCCGAGATCAGAAAGCGCCTGATCAAGAAGGGCTATCAGCTCGTGGAGTGAGCGAGCTCATACAAAGATCGCGCAACGTCACCGATGCCTGACGTCGCACGCCTTCGGTGAGAAACTGCACGCTGATCTCGAGCGCGGCGCCGACCACCAACGTCACCAGCGCCCGCGCCAGCGGGTAATCGCAAAGGTCCTCGTGTTCGCCCATGGGCACGCGGTAATCCTCATCCCAGATCACCTCTCCGTAACCATCCGCCATCCCCGCGTGAACACAGGGGATGGCCAGCTCGCGCGCGGCACTCTGCACTGCCTGACGAGAGGCGCTGTTGTCGAAGGCGTCGATAATCAGATCATGTCCAGCGAGGATCTCCACCGAGTTCTCGGAGTGGAGCCTGTCGCACAAAGCGACAGGCTCCACTCCGAGTTCCCTGTGCAACCTGTTCCCGAGCATCCTCGCCTTTCTCTGGCCGAGTTCGCGACGCCCCCATGGTTGCGTGGAGAGGTTGCGCTCTTCGATACGGTCAAAGTCGATGACCGTGATCTGGCGCACCCCGACTCGCGCCAACCCTTCGCACAGGTTGGCGCCGATCGCTCCAGCCCCGCAGACAATAACCCTGGCGGCGGCGAGCGAACGCATCGCCTCGCTGCCGCGGTGTTCTCTCTCGTGTTCGAAATACGACATCCATCACTCCCACCAGCCAGCGCCCTCGACCACGCCCACCAGCGACTCCAGGTCGAATTTACGATCCTCTCCGCTCAAACAAATCCCGGCGCTGACCACACCGAGATCCTTCACATCGATCACAGAGGTGTGACGCGCCCCACCGGGCGTTCGCCACTCGACGACCCAGCGACGCCCATCTGGCGTCGCGTGCGAGCGCTCGAACGCTCCGCCAGCGCTCTCGAGCGCGTGGCGCAATCGCTCGCGATCCTGCGCCTGACTCTTCGCGACCTTCGCGGCGATGGCAGCTTCCAACTCGCGAACCATCGCGGCCCAGGCGATCTCGTAGGCCGCGCGTTGCTCTGGCGAGTAACCTCGCGTGGAAGCAAAAACCGCGTCGGGCTTTCGACGCGCCTCGAGCGCGTCGCGCAGCCGCTCGCCAGCGGCAAAATCCGCGCGAACATCGAGCGACTCGAACCACCAGCGCACGCCATCCCAACCCGCGATGACGCGATCGAAGGCGTCGCCCTCCCCGACCAGCTCGATCACCTGGGGCGCTTTCGCATCACGCAACGACGGGCAGCGCTGGCTGGCATCCGAAGCGTTACCGGCGATCGCCAGCCAGCGCTGCCCGGAGAGCCGCCGGATCAAAATCAATGGCACGCACGGGAGCAGTGATATGTAGCGCTCGACTTGCGAGAGCGAGGCTGGCTCGACCAGCCTCGCTGTGCGCATATCCACCGCGCGCCAGATCCCCCACCCTTGCCACTCCTCGGGCTCGATCACGGCGAAGGTATGGAGCAAGCCTTCGACGCACACCTTGACGCCAGCGCGGCCGACGCGCGGGGCCAGAAAATCCAGCCTCGTGAGCTCACGCTCGGCGCTGGCGAGCGTGTCGAAGATTTTCCAAAACTGCTTCATCGTCCTTCCTCGAGCGATCAGGCACGCGGTGAAGTCTGCGAGCGTGCCGACTGCACACAAAGCCCCGCGACGAGCTCGATCGATGTCACCGCGGACTGGATCGAGGCGAAGTTGACCTCTCCAGGTTTGACCCTGGCGCGGTCGAACACGCTGGCGACCTGCTCCTCGGACAACCCCATGCCCTGAAACATAAAATCTGACGCGGGACCACGGTGCCGCACACCAGGAGCGCGCGAGCGCTTGAGCCAGAAGTGACTCACGATGTGAAAGACGTGCCCCTGGCCCCAATCAAAGCGCACGGCGACCACTGGGGCGTTGTATTTGACGAGCATCTCGTGGCTCGCGGCGACGACCTCGACGCGCTCGGGATCGAGCACCTCGATGCCGTAGCTCGCCCCCTCGAGCCACCACTGCGGCTCGACGCCGGGCACCGTCACCTCGTCCCAGAGCGTGGCGAGCATCGGCTCGACGCCGATCACCTCGTCTCCGGTCGAAGCCTTGTTCCAGCGCACCGTGTTCGGGAACGCCTTCTCCACGACATTCTTTAGCGCCCAGTCAGACGTCACCAACCACCCCCCTGCCTCGACAAAGCTGCGAAGCTCCTCGAGGTGTTTGGCGTCATCATCGCCGGGGCAGTTCTCGAAGCAGATCCGCACGCCCTCAAGCGAAGAGGGCGCGAAGCTGTAATCTTTCTCCAGGTGCGTGAAGACGTTCTGCACGGAGTCAAACGATCCTGCAAAAATCGCGATCTCTTCTGACGTCGTCGCATCGAGCGCCGCGAGCGCATCCGGCTTGACCATCGACCAGCGCTCGCGAACCGCGAGCGCGCCGACCTTGTATGCGTTATCCATTTTATCACCTCCGGTGAACAGCGCGCACCTCACCCATCGAGCGAGAGAGCGGGGAGTGATTTTGCTCATTTGTGCAAAATCACTCCCCGCTCCCTCGCTGTACGAGGGGCGCTGGCGTTTTTTTGGTGAGTCTGCCCTGGCCGCCTCAGCAGGCCAGGCGCTCGGGGAGCGGCGTGGCCATGATCTCGAGCAAGAGCTTGAGGCGAGAAGGACGCGAAAGCATCGGAATCACCGTTGGCAGCGAGTAGTAATCGCCGCTGAATGTGAGCGTATCGACGTTGATCTTCTTCGCGCGCAGCTGCTTCTCGGTGTAGTTCGTGGCAGCGCCCACGCGCAGCAAGATCACATCTGGCTCGACCTTCATCTGCTCGGCGTAGCGTGCGTACGCGTCCACGCAGTATGGCGAGCTGTTCTCACCCTCGTCGGTGACGAAGATGATCTGCTCGACGACCTGCCCCGCGAGACGCATCGCCTCGATCGGCGCGCCGAGGCTCGTCGCCCCGCCCGCCCTGAGCCCCGAAAACGCGGCCTCCCACTGCGCGATCTGACGCGGAGCGTCAGCCTCGACGTGGTAGGGCATCGTATCGAACGCCCAGACGTAGAGCGCGTCCTCGCTGATCGATGAAATCATCGCCGCGAGCCGCTTTCCGATCTCGATCGCCTGATCCATCGACGAGGACTTGTCGACAAGGAGCGCGGTGGGACGACGGATGCGCCCCTTGGCCTCGAGTTGCTTTTGTGAAAGCTCCTCGAGCTTCTCCTGGATCTCCTCGTCGATGCCACCAGCCGCTTCGATGGCCACGCGCGTCTTCATCGCCTGCACACGCTCGGTACGCTTGCCAGGCTTGTTGCCTGTATCGAGCTTGCCGCTGATCACCTGCTTGACCTGCTCGTGCTCGAAGGCACCGCGCGCCTTGAGCGCCTTGAGGTTGTTGATGATCTCCTGCGGACTCATCGCGTTGACGAGCGCGAGCAACACCGTGGGCGTGATCTGACGCACCACGCCAACCGCCACAGCGAACGGCACGCGATACTCCGCGATGAGCATCGCCTGACGCACCGGGTCTTCCTCGGCGGCGATCACCTTGAGCCTGTACGCGAGGCTGTCCTCGGGAGGTTCCTTGGCGAACAGGATCTTGTTGGCGCGCTCGCTCGGCTTGATATGAAGCGTCGCGTAGAGATGCTTCATCGCCTTGCGCTGGCGCAACACGGCCCGATCAAAGAACACCGGATCTGCCTCGCGATGGCGCAGATAACGGGTCACCGCGGTGCGCGCAGAGCGCGGCACCTTCTTTCGCACCCGCTTCATGTAATCGATCACGCGCGAGACCTGGTACGGCGGCAGCCGCTGCAAAAGCACGAACCCCGCGCCGCGATGCTCGCTGCGCGCGCTCGTGAGCAAATTGCCCACGAACACTTCCTTGTGATCGCGCACATCCCCGTTGGACTGATACCAAGTCGCCAGGTGCCCGTAGAAGATCGGGTCGACCTCGAGCAGCTCGCCGTGAAGGGATGCGACCTTTTGCAAATCTCTATGGGGTGTCGTCAGGAGCATGTTGAGCATCTCGAGACGCAAGTCCTGTTCTTCATTCATCGTCAAAGACATGAAAACACCTCCAGATCCAAAGGTTCACACCTCCCGTGGCGCCGCCGTAGCGAACTCCAGAGAGCATGTTCGAAGAAAGCCCCTCCATCGTCTGGAAAGGAGCGGGTATCAGGCGAGGTTGGTGTCTGGCCTGATGAGAAAAAGGACTCGGGCGTAGAGCGCGCTCCGTAAAGATACGCGAGGAAGACCCGCGTGTTCGAGGAGCTCGGAAAGTAGCCCGAGACAAGGCTCGTTTTGGGTATGAAGAGAGTGATTCTCCAGGGGCGACACCGCTCGCGCGAGTCGCCTCGTTTGTGCTGTCCTTATTGGCGTCGCGTGCCAGAATCGAACTGACAACCCTCCGCTTGGCAGGCGGGCGTTCTACCTATTGAACTAACGCGACAGGACCGAAGCTGTCGGGGCGCGAGAGTTTGCGCGCCACCCCCAGAGAATCACTCGAATGTTGCTCGAGAGCAGCAAAGGAGACAAGACCCTCTGGGAACCAAAATCACACCGCACGAGTCGCGCGCACCGCGAGAGACCTCGAAGACGCGCCGGATTCGAACCGACAACCCACGGGTTATGAGACCGTACTCTACCAATTGGAGTTAGCATCCGGTGCTCGCGGTCAGGGCGCGGTGTGTCATCGGTCGATGACATACGTCCTCCACATCTTAGGGAGGCGACCTTTTCTTCGAGGATGGCCTGCCGTGGGGGTCTTCGACGACCTGTCTTGTCGCGGATTTATTCTGGTCGAAGGTATCGCCTCTGTCTTGATCAGTCACTCGAAGTTGGCCTCGCGCGAGTCCCAGGGGCACAGGATTCATACGCAGGGATCGAACCTGCTACCTACAGCTCCCGAAGCCGTCGCTCTATCCAGATGAGCTAGTATGTGTGTAAGCCCCTGTTGTTTGGGCGCGAGGTTATGTTTTTGGCGCATGCCTCCATGCACCTGAGTACCACCAGACCGACTCGAACGATCTCCCTCTGGGCTTCAACCAGACGCTCTCCCTGTTGAGCTATGGTGGTATGGTGCGGGGAGGTATTTCCTCCCCGCGATGCCGCCAGACCGACTCGAACGATCTCCTTCTGGGCTTCAACCAGGCGCTCTCCCCGTTGAGCTATGGCGGCAAACATCTCGGGCAAAACTCCAAATACAAACCACCCGAAAAACATCAAAAAACTTTAATGCTTACTTTAAACAAAAGACACCGCGCGAGTTCGATGAGCAGTAAGACGTGCTTGCGCTCTCACCATCTGAGCTATCCCGCTACAAATAGCGGGAGCCGGACTCGAACCGACGACCTCAAGGTTATGGACCTCGACGTTTGTAGGCTCATCATGTCGGGGCGCGGTGCCCCTTTCGGTCTATGTACTCTCCTCGGAGGAGCTGCCCATCATCTCGCTGTGAACGCGATGAAAGGGCAACCCCTCCGAGGTTCGGCATCCGCCCGCCCCCACTTCCCCAAGCTGCTGTTAATAACGCGGGCGGACGCCGAAGTCCTTGTATGTCTCTCTCCTCGCGCCGAAGTTATCCGTAGACCGCTTCGGGGCGCAGGATGATGTTTCCTGTCTCGGGCCGGTCGATGGCGTGAAACTCGAGCCTCTCGAGCTCCACATCGAGCATCTTTGCCACGCTGCGTTTGATCTCGAGATCACTCGCCAGCGCCATGCTCCGACTATCCAGGCCAAGCCTCTCGGGCGCCCAGTCATACGAGCGCCCGCCGAACCGGACATGGATTTTCTGCACCTGTCGCACCACCTGACGCTCCTGTTCTTTTCGACCGGGCGGACCGCGTCTATCTGCGATCCTCAGGGCAACAAAAAACGCCCTCGCCGACTCCTGCTTTGGCAGGAACCGGCGAGGGCGTCTTTGTCTGACTGACCCTTCGCGCTGGCCGCGTGCAGCTTATGTCACTGCACCGCGGCCTCGCCGGTTCCTTATGTCATCCAGGATTGGACGATCACTTCCTGGTTCGCGATGATCGCCTGTAAAGCAATCTTCACAGCCAAACCAATCGGGTGCTCCACCTCTAAAACAACCTGCCGCGCTCGTGAGCGCAGCTCGCTCCTCTCGACGCATGTTCCCCACGGGGAGCACGGACTGGCCGTTGGCCAGCAAGAGGTTCGATATGGTCGATAAGGTGAGCATGATGATCGTTTTCCTGTTGTTCTTTTAAAGTTAACGCCACGCACTTCGCGGCTGTCGGGGGTAGTAACGGGGTGTTTCTCGGTTTTTATTTCGTCATATCCAAAAAAGTTGAAAAACTTTTCAACAAGAGGACCGCATCGATGTCACGCTTGCCGCCAAGCTCCGCATTGACTAAGGAGATCGAGAGCTTTGGTTACTTCTTTCCCCGACCTCGATCTCGAGAGGAACATCATGAGCAACGCGAGCCAGGAGGACCTCCCAGGTCGCTTTATCACCACCCCCATTCAGGCGCGCTTTGTCGACACCGACGCGCTCGGGCACGTCAACAACGCCGTCCTCGTCAGCTACACCGAGATCGGTCGCGTGGACCTCTTTAACCGCGTGCGACAGAGGATGGGGAACCTGATCCTCGCGCGCGTGGCGATCGACTTCGAGCGTCAGGTCAAGCTGCTCGATGAGATCAGCGTCAAGACTCGCATCACGCGCTTTGGCACCACGAGCATGACCGTGGAGCAATGGATCATGGCTGGGGACGAGCGCGCAGCTCGCGCCGAGGTCGTCGTCGTCCACTTCGACTACAAGACCCAGGCCCCCTCCCCCATCCCACAAGAATGGCGCACGCAGCTGCTCGATCCTCCCGCGCCCACCCCAACAGACAACGTCTAACAATCGCGCCTTTGCTCACGCGCAGGTGCCCTCGGCACGATTCTTTGGCTATAATTACCCCTCCTCACGACCCTGAAAGATGACGTGATGCAAGAGCCAGAGGATCGACATACCGGGCGCTTCGCGATGCTGGCATTCGGCATCCTCGGCGCGCTCTACGTTGCGACAGCAGCGCAGCACATCATCGGGACGGACAACGGCGAGTTTGTCTTACTCTCCGAATTGGGCGGTGTGGCGCACTCGCCGGGGTATCCAAGCTACGTGCTCTATCTGCGCGCGATGTCCTGGATACCAGGCGCGAGCGCCGCACATAGCGCGGCGCTCGCCACGGCGCTGCTCGGTTGGCTCGCGAGCGTCACGCTCTGGTTCGCCGCGCGCGCCTGGGGCGCTGGCAGCAAGGCCGCGCTCGCGGCGGCGTGTCTTTTTGGCCTGAACACCGAGGTCTGGCTCGTCTCGACCCACGCCGAGGCGTTCGCCCCGAACGCCTTGCTCGCCGCGCTCATCCTCCTCTTCTCGGCCCCAGATGCGCCGCTGAAGGCCATCAAGCGCGTCGCATTGCTAGGGCTTATCGCGGGGCTCGCCATCAGCAACCACCACAGCGCCGTGTTGATGGCGCCCGTCGGGCTGTATGGCGTCGCGCAGGGGATAAACGAGGCAAGGCAGCGTGCGTGGCTCTCACTGCTGGTGGGCACTGCGGCGTTGCTTTCAGGCCTGCTCCCCTACGCGACCTTCCCGCTTTATGACCCCTCGAGCGCGTTCGTATGGGGTGATTTCCAGACCTCAGCGCAGGTGCTCTCGCACTTCTTGAGAGAGGAGTATGGCACAGGAAAGCTCGGCCCCGGTGGAGCACCCGCGCCGCTGCTCCATATCCCATTCTTTATCTCGGAGGTGATCTCGGCCTCGCTCGTCGCTGGAGCGTTATCGATCGCGCTCGGCTTCCTCGCGCTCCGAACGCGCGCGCAGACCTCGCGCATCGGCATCGCCTGCCTGGTGGGGACCTTCCTGCTGTGTGGACCGATCTTTATCGGATTGTTCAACCTCGAGCTGACCGCGACAACCCATGATGTGCTCAAGCGCTTCCACGTCCTCCCCATGGTGCCCGCGAGCATCCTCGCGGCGTGGGGCATCGACATGGCGTTCGAGCGAGGCTGGCTCACGAACAAGAGGATGCTCGCGGCCATGCTCGCGCTGTTTATCACAGGAAGTGTGCTGGGGATTCGACATACGCGAAGCCGTTACACCCCTGCGATGGAGCTCTACGCGGAGCATGTGCTCGCCACGGCGCCAGAAGACGCCGTGATCCTTGGCACGGGCACGCATCGCTTCCTCCTGATGGAGGTCGCGCGGCGTCTCGACAAACAGCGCCCTGACATCCTCTTTCTCGAGATGCATATGCTCGGGCGCGACTGGTATGTCGAGCGCATAAAAAGCCGAAGCGGGCTCGATATTCCATTTTCGAATAGAGCCCCCAAAACCGGCGCCGCGAGGATCGATACCCCGAGGTTGAGGGCTGTGTTGGAACAGAGTGGGAGGCCGTTCTTTTTGACGGATCGTTTCGCGCCAAACCGCTTCACATCTGACGAACTCACGCCGCACGGTGTCCTCTGGCGCGTCGGCCCAGACACCACCCCGGCGCCAGAACTCGTCGCCGCAAACAGGACGCGCTTCGAATCATTCTCCCTGCCTGATCCCATGCCCACCGCCGAGAGCGACGGTTGGTCATGGACACTGTACGTGGAGTATGGCCAGCTCTGGGCAAACCTCGAGGCGCGCTGCGTCGAGGCAAAGGACGACGCGTGCGCAGCGGAAGCGCGCCGATGGCGCGCGCGCTTCCCGATGACCTCACACAAGTGATCGTTCGAGAGGAACCTCTCGATTTTGCTCGCCATCTCCCCGAACAGGGTTACGTTCCCAGAGAACCTCGCGAGAGCGAGCTGCCCAGCACGAGAGGTTGTCATGAATATCCTGCTAATTGGCGGGCTAGGTTACCTTGGCTCGCAGATCCTGCGCGCGTTGCGCGAGCGCGGGTTCGCCGTCACGGTCGCCACCCGCCACCCCTTCGCGCCAGCGATGACGCGCATCGACCTGCTCGATCCCGAGACATTCTCGGGCGCCGATAACTTCGACGTGGTGATCGACGCGGCCGACGCGCTGATGGCGCCTCCAGACGAGCTGATCGCCTACTGCCTGGAGCAAGGACATCTGTTTATCGAGACGACCTCCGACCCGGAGACCATCGAACGCCTGACGGATCGTTTTCATGGAACACACGAGGAGCACGCTGGCGTGCTTGTTCTCGGCGCAGGCATCTTCACGGGATTGAGCAACCTCGTGGGAGCAGCCGCGATAAGACAGCTCTCCACCAACACCACCTCATCGATCGAAGACGGAAAGCTCGAGCTCGGGATTCGCGTCAGCCCGCTCTCGCGCGGTGGCCAGGGTATGGTCAAGTTGATCCCTCATTTGCTCGCGCTCGAGACCATTCGCTACGAGCATGGCGAGAGGGTCGCAGAACAGGGCATCAGCAAGGGCCCGAGGCTCCCCTTTTACGAAAAGCCACATGGCACTGTCGCCCTCCCGCTCGCGGAACCTCCGATGTTGGCAGCGAGCACCGGCGTCGAGAACATCGCGTGCTACATGTCGCCAGCGCCCTCGATCCTGCGCTTTGCGTTCCTGCTCACGCCCGCATTTATCCTGACGAGCCGACCATTCACGCTGTTGCTCCTGCTCTGGTTCACGATTCTGCGCAGGCTGCTCCTGCGTTGGCGAAGCTCTCCGGTCGAAATCACAGCGAGGGCGACCTCGGAGTCGGGCCAGACACACGTCGTGAAGTTGCGCGCAGAGGATGGGATGCAGAGCGCCGGAGATGCGGTCGCGCTGCTTGTCGAAGACCTCGCGAGAGCGACCCCCGAGGCGGGCGTCTACATGATCGACGAGGTCACGCAGCTCGACGCGATCGCGTCGAGCATGCCAGGCGTGAGGTTTGCGACAGAATAGATCTGAAAAGGTCGCGCGCCGGACTCGAACCGACCACCTCCTGCTTGCGGAGCAGGCGCTCTCCCTGATGAGCTAGCGCGACATCAGCGAGCGACCTTGTTAACAAGGTCGCTCGCCAGCGGTGCGACTTTACCATCAAGCCTCGGAGAGCTCGATGATCGCCTCGATCTCGACCGGGCTGTTCAGCGGGAGACAGGGCACGCCGACGGCCGAGCGCGCGTGACGCCCAGCCTCGCCAAAGACCTCCGCCATGAACTCCGAGGCGCCGTTGGCGACGAGGTGCTGGCTGGTGAAGTCAGCGGTGCTCGCCACGAAGACCGTGAGCTTGAGGATCTTTTTGACCTTGGAGAGATCCCCCGTGGCCGCCTTTGCTTGCGCGAGGATGTTGATCGCGCACTGACGCGCGCACGCCTGCGCCTGCTCGAGCGTGACCGAATCGCCCACGATCCCCTGCGCGACGAACTCGCCGCGATCCACAGAGATCTGCCCTGCGGTCAGCAGCAGGTTCTCGGTGCGGACCCACGGCAAATAGGATGCGGCAGGTGCGGGGGCATCGGGGAGCTCGATCCCCATCGACTTCAGGACCTCTTCCGGGTGCTTCGACTCGTTTGACATATGCGCTCCTCTCTCGGGTTGAGTTGGGCTCTTCAAAACATTCACTTCGGGCGCTCGCAGTCTTATCCCGGGCGCCTTTTTCGTCAAGCGATGGTGTGATGACAGCGACAGACAAGATCGCGATACGATGTTTGAAAGTGGTGAACGAGATGCGCGAGCGCCTAAGATAGAGAGCTTATGGCCGAGGAAGGAATCTCGACGAGATCTACCACGAGTGATTGCAGAAGAGAGGTTTATGATGAGTTACGAGACAGCAGCCGAAGCAATCCGCGAAGGAAACCTCGACGCGTTGAGAGGTGCGCTCGAGGACATGTCGGACGAAGAGCTGGCCAACGCGCGCAGAGATGCCCCGCTCACGCACCTCGTCATCTACCAACGCAACATCGACGAGTCATTACGTGCCAAGGGCACGCCCATGCTCGATGCGCTGCTCGAGGCGGGCATCGACCCGAACTCCGCGCACTGCTCGTGGGAAGGAACTCTCCTGAACGAGACCGCGCTCGCGATGGCCATGTACTGTGAAGATCCTGACGCGGCGAAGCTGCTGCTCGAGCATGGCGCAGACCCTGATATCTTCGTCATACCAGATCGTATATATAGCGGATGGGAGGGTCGGTATTCGGCCGATCCAGGGTTATTGCGAGAGAGAGTCGGCATCGACGGACGCGACTTGCTCGATACCTTTTGTCCCGAACCAGAGATCGAGGGTGATTTGATCGCCGGACGCTGGGTGCTGATCTCTCAGCACTGGGCAGAAAGTGACTTCAACGGCCAGGAACCGTTTAACCACGGCGAGCTCATTTTCCGAGAAGATGGCACCTTCTCCTTTACACACGAAGGTGGGCTCTTTGACACCATCGAAGGGAGCTGGGAGCGCACTCCCTGTGAACGCCCGGTCCGAGATGAAGCGTGGCCATACGATCCTTCGGTGATGCCCCGATACGAGGACCTCTACAACCGCTATAAAACAGTCGAGACGCTCGCGAGGTTCGACAAGGAGTGGTGGCCTTATGGGACGCTCAGGCTCGTAACTGGCGGCGATGGGCAAGCGCGTATCTGCCTGGAATCATGGGATGAAGAGATGGGAGGGATGGCCTACTCTTTCTACCGCGAAGAGGTCGCGCACCTCTTGCCACGACGACGTGTTTGACGACTAATCTGAGGCAGTCGTTTGACTGAGCGCTGCAAGGTGTTAAGATTATAAGGGAATCGCGCTCCTCATCTCTCCCATGGTCCAGGTGGTCCAAACGGGAGAGCATCGAGTCGAGCGACGCGAACTTCCCTCGCGAATCCGTGCGAGCGCCAGGCGACATCCTTCAGGCGCCATACCACGCACGACTTTTCGAAGCGAAGCGGTCGAGTTCGCGGTCTTTGGACCGCACAGCACACCCATGCTCTTGTAAAGGGCATGCAATCGGTCGTGCGCGGTCCCTGTCACAATCCTCCTATCCATACAGGAGCACGCATGGACAAACTCGCCATCATTCATAAAGCCGAAGAACTCGGAGGTAGCGAGCGCCGCGAGTCGCTCGAACATGTCATCATCGCTGCCCGCGATCTCGGCTGCGAGTCTCAAATCGGTGGTGGTCAAGCAGGCGGTATCAACATCCGCTATGGCTCGATCGGCTACGCGTTGATGGACGTCAACACCGAGGGGCTCGTCAAGCTTTACGTGCAACCTCACCCGGGGAAGAGCTCCACCAAAGAGTTCATCGATGACCTTAACGGCTTTATCGACGAGCACGATGACCTCGAGCCAAAGTCCTTCCCGATCAACTCTTACGGTCACCTCGAGGACAAGGTCGAGGACATCCCCAACGAAGTGCTCTCGGACTTCTTGAACTACGCCATGGAGAAGATCCACGAGGAGCACTACGAGCCGCACTACGATTGGTGAGTGGTCGATGCGCTGATCTGATCCTGATGGGGGTCAAACAGCAAAGATAAGAGGAGAGCGCGCCCTCTCGATGTTTCCAGGTTCGGTGACGAACTTTGACATGGAGTCGGCGCGCTCTCCTTTTGTCTCTGGTCGTTCGCTTGCATCGCGCGCAAACTTGTGGAACCGTTCGCGCGCTCTCCGAGCGCTCCCACTCTTGCCGCACCTCCAAAAGAACAACACCGATGACATCGAACGCTTCCCCTCTAAAAACCCAGCTGCGCGTTGGCGGCGTCCCCGAACACTTCAACGCCCCCTGGAACATCGCCATCTCGCAAGAAGACTTCGCGCGACGCCCCTATCAGGTCACGTGGCGCGAGTTCCCAGGCGGCACCGGCGCGATGTGCAAGGCGCTCGACGCCAGAGAGATCGACGTCGCCGTCTTGCTCGCTGACGGGGTGCTGCGCGCGATCTCGAAGGGCAGCAAGATCCGCGTCATCGGGACCTACGTCGACTCCCCCCTCTACTGGGGAATCCACGTCCACGCGGACTCCCCCTTCCAAACTCCAGAAGACCTCGCCGGCGAGGTCTTCGCCATCAGCCGCAACGGCTCGGGCTCGCACCTGATGACCTTTGTCGAGGCGCACGCGCGAGGTTGGCTCGAATCCCACGAACCTCGCTTCGAGATCGTGGGCAACATCGACGGCGCGCGCGAGGCGATGGCGGAAGGGAGAGCCTCTGGCTTTCTGTGGGAGCGGCTGATGACAAGGCCGCTCGTGGACGCCGGAGAGTGGCGCCAGATCGGCGTCCGCCCCTCGCCCTGGCCTGCCTTTTTGATCGCTGCGCACGAAGATGTCATCGCGAGCCACGGCGAGCTCCTCCACGATATGATCACCGTCGTGCAGCGGCGCTGCCACGAGATGAAGGCGGCGAGGACTCGCACCATCGATTACATCTCCGAGCGCTTCGAGCTCGACGCCGGACAGGTCAGCTCTTGGCTCGACGAGACGCGTTGGCGTTGCGCCTCCGAGGTCTCGGCGCCTGCGCTGCGAGAAGCCGTCACCATGCTCCACCGCGTGGGCGTCATCGACGAGCTCCGACCCGTGGAAGACTTCGTCGACACCGAACAGTGTGGCCTCGGCGAGGTCTTGCCAGAGGCGCTCTACGACCACCGCATTGGCGGCGTTCGAGATGCGCTCGCGCGAGCGAACAAGGCGTTCGGACCGCTCGACTACGAGGAGCTCACCGTCCTCGGTGAATTCGACCGCTACTACGACTATGGCACCGAATCTTGCCAGGACGCGGTGCGTTTGCTCGCGCTGCGCGAGGGAGATAAACTCCTCGAGATCGGGAGCCGCCTTGGCGCCGCGGCCAGGTACTTCGCCCAACGCACGCGCTGCGAGGTCACGGGCGTCGAGATCCAACCCGCGCTCGCTGCCATCGGCCGCGAGCTCACGCGACGTTGCTGCATGGAAGAGCAATTCCAGGTCATCATCGGTGACATCTGCGGTGTCCCGCTCCCCTCCGAGCACTTCGATCACGCGGTCTCGCTGATGGTCATGCTGCACCTCGAGGATCGCGCGCCTGCATGGCGCAACACCTTCGACGCGCTAAAGCCCGGAGGGAAGTTGCTCGTCGAGGATCTCATCCTGACGCGCCCCTTCGAGGAACCTCAACGCGCCATGATCACGCGCATCCTGGAAGCTCCTTCACTCGTCGATATGGAGAACTACCAGCGAGAACTCGAGGCGGCGGGGTTCGACATCCTCGAGCGCGAGGATCTCACAGAAGTATGGACCGCGCGCAGCGAGGAGCGTTACGAGCGCTTTACGCAAGAGCGCGATTTGCATATCCAGACACACGGCGTCGAGGTCTACGAAGCGCGCCGCCTGTTCTTGCAAGTGATGCGCGATCTGTTCGAGATCGGCATGCTGCAAGCCGCGCGCTTTAAAGCCCGACGCCCGCACTGATTTTCCATCCCACCCCCTGTCCTCCGAGGTCAAAACCGTATGTGGGAACCAGGCACGAAACTGTTTCATAAACACAACCCCGAGCTCGGCGTGGGCGTCGTGGTCAACGTCGAGGGACGCTTCCTCGACGTTTTCTTCCCCGACGCCATGTCGCGCATGAGGTTGACCCCCGACCCGAAATCGATCCAACCCGTCGTCTTCAAACCAGGCGATGTGGTCAAGGGACCCGACGGCATCATCGACGCGATCATCGAGATCGATGGCGCGTACGCCGTGCTCATGGAGGGGGATCGCATCGAGCTCGAGCAACTCTGGCCCGTGCTCTCGACCCCCTCGCTGCTCGAGCGTCTTCGCGATGGCAGCCTCGATCTGCACGAGCACGTGCTCAATCGCATCGACGGCGTTCGCCTGCTCGACTTCCGCCGCCAGGGCGAGATGCCGAGCCTCGTGGGAGGTCGCGTCGAGCTCTTCCCGCATCAGCTCGACACCGCCGCGCGCGCCATCAAACAGGATCGCGTCCGCTGGTTGCTCGCTGACGAGGTGGGCCTTGGCAAGACCATCGTAGCCCACATGATCACCTCGGCGATGATACGCATGGGGAGGATCTCCTCGGTGGTCGTGATCGCGCCCGACACGTTGACGGTGCAGTGGCTCGGGGAGCTCTATCGCAAGTTCTCGCAGGTCTTCGTCCATATCGACATGGAGCGCCTCGAGGATGTGCGCACAGACTTTGGCCAGGGCACCAACCCGTTCGATGTCTACCCGCTCTCGGTCGTGAGCATGGAGATGCTGCGCGAGGATCCCTTCACGCTCAACGCCCTGGCGAGCGCATCGCCGGAGATGGTGATCGTGGACGAGGCGCACGAGCTTCTTCACCCGGAGCTCGCGCCCGAGATCTTCCCGCTCGTCGAGCGCGTCGAGCACGCGCTCTTCCTGACGGCGACCCCTTTCCAGCTCGGCGCGGAAGGCTTCCTGAAGCTCGTCGATGTCCTCGGCCTCGAGTATCTCGAGGCCGACGGAGGTCGACATATCGTCAAGAACGTCAGCCACGTCACACGCGATGATATCCCCGAGCTCCCGGTGCGCGAGCCCGAGGCCATCGAGATCGAGGCGCCAGGAAAGCTCGACCTCTCGGACGAGCGCGTCGCCTGGTTGATCGAGCGCCTGCACGAATGGAAAGAGGAAGGAAAGAAGGCGCTCCTGTTTGTCGAGGACGCCAAACGCGCCAAGAAACTCCACGACACGCTCACGCACAACGCGCACATGGAGCTGTTCATGTTCCACGAGGAGATGCGCACCAAGGAGCGTGACATCGAGCTCTCGAGGTTCAGGCTGTCGGCGAGCCCGGCGTTGATTTCTTCGGGCGCGGGGAGCGAGGGTCGCAACTTCCAGTTCTGCGATGTGCTCGTGCACGTCGACCTCCCCACCGATCCCACCGTGCTCGAGCAGCGCATCGGACGCCTCGACCGCATCGGTCGCGAGGGCAACATCCCGATCGTGTACTTCAAGCACGATGGAAAGGATCACGAGATCGTCTCCTGCTACGAGAAGCTCGGCATCTTCGAGGATGCCTCGGTGGGCTCCTCGCCAGCGATGAGCATCCTGCGCGCTTACCTGACCGATCCTGACCACGACCCCGAGAAGTATGAGGAGGTCGTCGAGGAGGTCGAAGCCGCGATGAACGTGCACGGCTCGAGCTGGCTCTTCCCCAACTCGCACGACCCGGATGTCGCAGACGATGTGCTCGAGCAGCTCCCCGACGAGCTCGACATGCTGACCGAGCGCTTCTGCGTGGACGCCGCAGAGCGCATCGAGCTCTCGTGCGTCGAGCACGATGGCTTCTCGGTCTACTTCTTCGAGTATGGCGCCGAGACCATCGTCGAGAACATCCCCGGGCTCCCCGATGACACGGGTTACCTCGGGACGTTTGATCGCGAGGAGGCGGTGCTCGACACAGAGCTCGACTTCTTCTCCAACGGGCACCCGCTCGTCGAAGGATTGCTCGCCGAGCTCGAGGACAGCGACCAGGGCCGCGTGGGCTGCGCGCAGCTTAGCCGCGCGCGTGTCCCGGGAACAGACATCGGCAAGCTGACCTACGGGCTCTACTTGCTCGTGCTCACGGGGCGCGGTGGCGTGACCGCCGCGCACCTCTTCTCGATCGAGGATCAGGCAAAGCTGCTCGAAGCAGATGGCAAGGAGATCCTCGAGGTGATGGAGTGGAGCAAGCCGATGCCCAAGCAGACCAAGAAGGACGCCAGGCGCAAGCTCAAGGAGTGCCAGGGGCTCGAGCCGATCATGGATCTCGACGTGGTCGCGCTCATGCTCATCGACCTGACACGCTGAGCACATTTGCAACGGACAACCTCCCCTTCCCAAAGGTTGGCGGAGGCAAAAAGCCCGGGGGCCATTTTTTGACAGGCACGACCTCGGGCGCGCCCATGTGGTAGAGTCAAAAAATGGCCCCCGGGCTTTTTGCCGTGCACCTCACCGCGATCCGACAGGAGGTCGAGTCATGCTGGACATGGGAAACCTGCGCTCGGCGCTCCATGCGACCCCGAGCGAGCAAGCCTGGGAGCACCTGTGTGATTTGCTCGATCAGATCGCCTCGAAAGAGGACGCCGAGCAGGCAATCAATTACGTTTTGCCTCATTTGAGGCATCACTGGCCGAGCAACCTGCGCACGTTGCCAGCGCACTGGCTCGCGGCGCTGCTCCCCGAGCGCGAATCTTTCGCCAACATTTACAACTCGCCCGAAGAAGACGAGCGCACCGCGAACCCGCTCATCCCTCTCTTCTTGCCGCTTATTGCCTCTTTCTCCTCGCGTATCGAGCTCCCCGTGATCCGCAGCAGAGATTTGAGCGCCCTCTTCGAGAGGTATCCCCTCACCGCGCTCGAACACCTCGACATCGCCGGGCAATACCTCACCGACGCAGAAATCGACGCGCTGGCTGGCGTCATAAGCCAGACCGACAACCTCCATCACCTCGACGCACGAGGCGTCTTCGCTACCCACAGCTATCACCCGAGGAGTGAAGTCAGGGAACGGTTTCTCTCGGGCATCGAGCCGCGTCAGCGCGGACAACTTCGCTCGGTGAGTTTGGGGTTAAATAACATCGACACCCTGGAGATCGAGACGCTGCTCTCGAGGCCAAACCTTCGTGGCCTCACGCACCTGTCGCTCGCTTATAACAGGCTCGACGATCGCTTCATCGAGTTGCTGCTCGCCGCCCCGCTGGCGCAAGAACTCAAGCACCTCGACATCTCCTACAACCGCATCACCACCGACGCGCTCGAGGCGCTCGCCCACGAGGACGCGCTCCCCGCGCTTCGCACGCTGGCAGCCTTCGACGGCCCGACCGAGCACGACATCAAAGCTCGGCTGGAAGCGCGCGGTGTTATACTCGCCTGCCAGATCCTCGCTCCATGCATAGAGGCCACGATCTGGGAGAAAGGTGGCGGGCAGGCGCGCGTCATCCTCGACAAGCCAAGGAACATCATCGGCCGAATTCAGAGCAATGATATCGTCCTCCCCAAGGGCAACGTGTCCAAGCGCCACCTCGCCATCACTCGCCTGGGGCGGCGCATCTTCATCGAAGACTGGGGGAGCGCGGGGGGAACCTATGTCAACGGAAGGAAAATCTGTGGCCCCTCGCTCGTGAGCCCGAGCGACAAGATCTATGTCGGTGACTTCATCATCCAACTTCGCGCTGTCGACAGCTCCTCGGGTCGAGAGGAGCCGGGAGCATGAACTTCGGCGACCTGCGCTCATTGCTCCATCAACCGACCTCCATGGAGACATGGTGGCGTATCTGTGAATTCTTCGCCTTGCTCGAACACGAGTCAGACTTCGAACAGGCCCTCGACTACGCGCTCCCGATCCTCGATCGCAGCTGGGACAGTCACACCCGCGTGGTCCCACCACACTGGCGCCCTGCCTTCACCGACGCCTCCGGCAGAACCACGAGAGACCCCTCGCAGGCGCCGACCGGGCTGCGCGTGATCCCTGTCGAGCAAGCCTCGGCGCTGTTCACCAGCGTCACCTGCTCTGATTTCAAGTACCAGGGGTTTCATCTGGCGAAGTTCCTCCACCACAACAAATTTCCCTCCTTGAGGCACCTGACCATCGAGGGCGCCCCCCGAGAAACCGAGGCATCATTCTTCCCCCGCATCATCGAACACATCGGGAGCTTCTCCAAACTCGAGAGCCTGCATCTGGCGGGGTTCTTCTCGGGTATTCGCAGTCAAAAGTATCGGCGCTCGCGGCTCATGGAGCTCTTCGGGCACCTCTCCGAACGAAATATTCGACTCCGCGTGCTCGACCTGTCACTCGACGAGCTCGATGAGGATACAGTGCTCGCGGTCCTCGAAGAAAAATCACTCCACGCGCTCGAGCACCTCGCGTTGGCCAGAAATAACCTCTCGCCAGAAGATCGCCTCGCCAACGCGCTCGACGCGCTGCCGCTCGCGAAATCCCTGGAGACGCTCGATCTCTCACACAACAAATCACTCCCCTCGTTCGCAGACGCGATACACGAACGCGGCGCGCTCCCATCACTGACGCAGGTCTGGCTCACCTGCCCCGAGCTCGAACCGATGCGCCCACCGCTCTTCTCAGAAAAGGAACAACGCGGCATGGCCCTGACGATCCTGGACACAACGCTCGCGGATCGTGAGCGGTACACCCGAATGGACACGCGAACCTCACGAGAAGGAGCGGCAAGCTCACAGAATAGCCAGGAAAGCCCGCGCACGGTCATACTGGACAGCAGCCTTGTCAGGTTGGGCCGAAGCGCCAGCTCGTGCGAGGTTCCGCTGCGGCAGAACGGCGTCTCCAGAATCCACGCGACCTTGACCCGACATGGCGATTCGATCTTCATCCGCGATTGCGACAGCACCAACGGGGTCCAAAACTCGAGCGGAGAGAACCTCCCCTCGGGCTTTGTCAAACTCGACCCCTACGACACCGTTCACATCAGAGACTTCCAGCTACAAGTGCGCCCGCATCACGCGAGCACCATCACGGAGGAGCATTGAAGGACTTCGGGGACATGCGCTCGGCGCTCCATGCCACGCCGTCCGAAGAAGCCTGGGAGAACCTCCTCGGGCACTTCGACGCGCTGGAAGGTTCCCCAGCAGAAGAGGTCGATCGAGCGCTCGCCTACGCGACCTCACACCTCGAGCGTCACTGGCCAGCTCACCTGCGCACGATCCCGCTGCGCTGGATCACCGCGCTCCAGGGGCTACGCGACGCAGGCGTGAAGCACGTGTATTACTCGGCGCCAGCGCCTCACACCGAGCGCCTGGTGCCGCTCGCCAGGAGGCTTGTCTTGAACAGCCAACACAAGCTCATGGGCGCCGGTGATATCGAGGCATTGCGCGTGCTCGGGCACCTCTCGAGGTTGACCCAGGTCGACATCGCCTCGCTATCATTTAGCAAGAAGGATGCGCTCACGCTGGCGGGGCTCATCAATCAAGGGCGCATCTCGAAGCTCTCGCTCGACCGCGCGTTCCCGAGCTATCGCAATAACGTCAGCGAGGACCCCTCTCGAGCCTTCTTCGAAGCGCTCGATCCCGCCCCAGGCCAACTCGAACACCTCGCGCTCGTCAACCTCTCGTTGAGCGTGAACGACCTCACCGGGTTCGCGCGCAAATACGAGCTCGAGGGGTTAAAGCATCTGGACCTGCGCAATAACATCCTGACCGATCCGATGCTCGAGCAGCTCTGCAGAGCGCCGCTCGCAGCAACCCTCGAATCGCTCTCGCTCTCGGATAACTTCTTCTCGCGCGATGGGCTCGCGATCCTGGAAGATCCCGACAACCTCCCCTCCTTGAAGAAACTCGTCGTCTACGAATTGCCGCTCTCACAGCGTGTCGAGCGCGCGCTCGACGCGCGCGGCGTCGAGGTCCAGCGCTTCGAACACCCCATCGCCATTCGCGCGCTCGTGAACAAGCGAGGAGGACTCGAGCGCGAGATCTACATGCCCGCGATCGCGACCATCGGTCGCGATCGTTCGTCGACGATCGTGTTGAGCGACAGCGCGGTCACGAGACAGCACGCCATCTTCGAGCTCGAAGATGGCGTGGTCACATTGAGCGAGGCCACAAGCGGCTCGCTGTATATGGACAGCGCCTGTGTCACAGGAAAGGTAGAGGTCTTGGCCAACAACAGGATCGCGATCGGCCAACACATCTTCTCCGAAGTGCAACCGCTACCCCGAGAAGAGTGAACCGCTCAACACGCCTCATCATCGGCGCAAGTCCAACGATAACCGAGGATCAGGATCGCCAGCGTGTTCCCCATGCCAAAGAACTCCCAACAATACTGAGGCATGATCGCCGCGGCGATCGCGGCGAAGGCGTAGAGAACCCCGGCGACGATCGCCAGCGGTTCGACGAGCACCCCCATCGTCAACGTGATCATGGCATAGGCGAGCACCTCCATGGCGATCCCGTCGAGGGGCTCGATCTTCAGGAGCGCCATCATCACGCGCGCGAGGAACCCGGTCAGGACGATCACTCCCAGAAACCGCATCAGGCGCAGGTTGATCTGATTGACCACGACCATCGAACGCATGGCGCCACCGATCACGGCGATCGCCGCCGCAACCGTGACGCTGAAGGCGATCATATTCTGGTAGGTCAGCTCGAAGAGGTTGGCGCGCAGCGCGAACCCCACGCCGAATGAACCGACGCTCCAGATCGCGCCCACGAGGAAGGTTAAAATACCGCGCTGTCGCCTCGCCATCGAGAGATCCATCGACCTCTCCATCCGCTCGAGCTCTTCGAGGCGCTTGCTCTCGCGTTCCTTTCGAGATCGCAGCCGCTCGATCTTCTCGAGCAACGCAGGGTCCAGGTCATCGACCTCGACCAACAACGCCTCGACCTCGACGAGGTTGCCCGAGGCAACCTCGATGGCGAGCATCGCCATGGACGCGCGGCGCAAACCCTGACGCGCGTCCGCATTCTCGGCCCAGATACGAAGCGCCTGCTGGTAACCGAAGCGACAGGTGCCAAAGAGCCCATGCGCGGCGGTGACCTCTTCGCTGGCGAGCTCGTCTTGCTGTGAAAGTGCCTCCAACTCCGAGAGCGTCTGCGCCAAGTCGCGCGCGATCTGGCGCGAGCTGCGGTGGCGACGGAACGCCGCGAGCGCCTGCCGGAACGCCTCGGCGTCCTCGAACCTCTCGTCAGGCTCGACATGCATCGCCCGGTTGCAGAGCTCGGCGAGTTCTTCGGGGATGTCCTGATGCGCCGAGTAATCGAACGGCTCCGAGCGATAGGCCGAAAACATGATCGAGTAGAGGTCGGAGCCAAGGTGACGCACCTGCCCGACGAGCAGCTCGTGGAGGATCGCGCCGAGCAGGTAGACGTCCGTGCGCGGCCCGAGCTTGTGAGCGTCACCGGCGGCCATCTCGGGCGCCATATAACCTGGCGTGCCCGCAGGCTGGTTGGCATCGCTGGCGAGCGGGAGCTGCGTGTTCTCATCCTCGACCATCGCCACGGCGATCCCCCAATCGACGAGATAAACCTCACCGAAGGGGCCGAGCATGACGTTGTCCGGCTTGATGTCACGGTGGAGGATGTGCCTGCTGTTGGCAAAGTGCACCGCCTTGCAGACATCATCGAGGATGTCGAGATCGGCCTCGAGCCGATCCTCTCTGGAGAAGATCTCGGGGAGGCGATCGGGCTCCTCGATGGCATCAGCCCAGGAGACCCCTTCCACGCGCTTCATCACGAACAGCGGACACCCGTGCTCGTCCACGCCGAGGGAGTGCACGGGGATAATGTTCGGGTGTTCGAGGCGGCCTGTGATCCAGGCCTCTCTCAAGAGCTCCCGGCTCGCGCTCGTGGAGCGGCGATCCTCTCTGATGGTCTTTACGGCGACCTCACGACCGATGGTGCTCTGGCGCGCGAGGTAGACGACCCCCATGCCGCCCTGCCCCAGCGTGGCAGTGACGCGGAGTTCACCATCACTCTGCCTGGACGCGGTTAACCTGGGCAGCTCGTCGACGAGGACGCCGAGCTCTCTGGATTGACGGAGCGCGGGAGGAACGAGAGTCTCGCCCCCCTCTATCACCAGCGTCTCCGCCTCGGCATCCATCTGGAGGGTGTCCCAGATCGTCTCCCAACGCTCTCGAACGCCATCACGCGCCGGAGCATCTGCATCAGGAGCTCGATTCATACGAATCTCCGATTTCGTCCCCGCCATGGAGCGTCCAGATGGCGCCGATACAACCGAGCAGGATCAGGTTCACCGCGACGCGAATCGGCCAGCTGTACTCGGGCATAAAGAATGTGCCGACGCCGCTCAACAGGCAAAGCGGACCGAGCTTGACCAGGCGCCTGTCCGAGAAGAGCCCGACCCCCATGGTGAAGAACGTGTAGAAGATGGACTCGAAGATCACCGTCTGCTCGGTCGTCATCCCCTGGATCAGCCCACCGAAACGGATCGCGACGCCCGCGAGCATCAGGAAGCCGAGCGCGTGGATCACGTTCTTGCCAAAGTCATTGAGCTTCACCTTCACGACGATGGCCGTCAGGATCAACATCGAGATGGCCAGGTCGACGAGCTTGAACTGGAAGATCTCCCAGTCATCGAGCCGCAGCCAGCCTATCTGCGTGAGGATCACCTGGACGATGTTGAGCAGCGCCAGCGAGACCGCCATGCCGCCCATGTCGACCTCGGCATCGACATCGGGATGCAGGTGAAACCGCACATGATAGGGAATGCCCGATTTGCCAGCCGCGTGACGCACCCGGTCGAATCGCTTCCGGTCGGAGGATTTCAGCGCCAGCAGCATGTCCTCGCCCACCAGCCCGCGGCCATCGAAGGTCAGCTCGAGGATGCGGGCATGGGTCAGGCCATGGGTGTCGACATAGCCGTCATGCCCGGCCTCGAGCTTGAGCCCGTCAGAGGCATGGCCGATCTCGACCGGC
>Ga0208061_100061_pt1 | contig 35327 bp, 23 predicted proteins | sample DeeseametaMP0555_FD_184209 | JGI IMG/M metagenome (GOLD analysis project Ga0208061, IMG submission 184209) | Marine microbial communities from the Deep Atlantic Ocean - MP0555 (SPAdes) | ecosystem: Environmental > Aquatic > Marine > Oceanic | place: South Atlantic Ocean | collected 2011-01-23 | reverse complement strand
CCCCGAGCCTCCTCCGAACTCGCCAGAGCCTACCCCGCCACCAGAACCCGAGATGCTGAATTCGCCATCGAAGCCGCCCGAGCCACTGCCCGAGCCGCCCCCGACGCCACCTGCGCCGTTTCCGCCGCGAAGCGAGAAGCGCACGCCTCCGCCGCGACCGCGGCTGACGGTGACCTCTTTGGGTTTTCCTTCGCGAGCGTAGATGCGGAGCGCGTCATCAGAAATGTAGCCAGGCTCTCCCTGGCGCTCGATATCCCACGCGAACTCGCCGCCGCCACCGCCTCCGCCGTCGCCACCATCGCCATCTCCTGGCGGGTAGTTCCCATGGATCGAGCCGTCGCCGGGGTTGTTCGAGCCGAAGCGTTGATTCGAGTCGCTGTCCGCGCCACGACCTCGGCCGTTGGCGAAGTTGTTTTCATTGGTGGGAGGGGCGCCCGTGCAGTCGAGGCCCTCGCAACCCTGAGGGGGTTGTGGGAGGTCTTTCTGGTAGTTGGTGTCGTCGTAGATTTGATCGATGGCTTCAGAGAGGCTCCCCCATCCCCAGGCGATCGATGGGATCACGAGGACGGAGAGGAGGGCGCACGCGATGCGCCTTTTATGCAACCTCGCTTCGCTCAATGTGTGTTGCTCCTGAAACGAATCATTCGACGAAAACCAAGCCATCGTTCATTCGCGCGATCGCGTTCAAACTATCTGCCAGTGTGGAACGCAGCGCAGCTTATCACATTCGAATATCCAACACAGCGAATCCTTCGAGAGATTCCTGAAACGCGCTCAGTGATACAGCCTGTCGCCACATAACGTGCCGCTCGCCAGCTTGTTTGCTGGCGCGCCAGAGGTGTGCGCCATGCTCGCTTTTTTGTTGCTCCTCGATGTGTGGCGGTTGTCTTCTCCAGAATCGTTCATATAGTTGGCGCCAATTCACGACCGCGTGCCGAAGAAAGCGAGCGCGGCCTCACGTAGCCAGCACTCTCTCGTGCAGTGGCTCGTTCAAGACTTTGAAACAATGGCTCAAGGAGCAAACGATGGCGATTCGACTTGGCGATACCGCACCGAACTTCACCGCGCAAACCACCCACGGCGAGCTCGATTTTCACGAGTGGGCCGGTGACTCCTGGGTCGTGCTCTTCTCGCACCCCAAGGACTACACGCCTGTCTGCACCACCGAGCTCGGCACGGTCGCCAAGTATCGTGATCAGTTCGAAGCGCGCGGCGTCAAGACGATGGCCGTCTCCGTCGACAGCGTCGAGGACCACAACGGCTGGATCAAGGACATCAACGACACGCAGTCGACCGAGGTCGATTACCCGATCGTCGCGGACTCGAACCGCGAGGTCGCCTCGCTCTACGACATGATCCACCCCAACGCCGACAACACCCTCACCGTGCGTTCGGTCTTCATCATCGACCCCAACAAGAAGGTTCGCCTGACGTTGACCTACCCGGCCGCCACGGGTCGCAACTTCGACGAGATCATTCGCGTCATCGACGCGCTCCAGTTGACCGACAACCACAAGGTCGCCACGCCCGCCAACTGGAAGGATGGCCAGGACGTCATCATCGTCCCATCGCTCCAGGACGAGGCTCAGATGAACGAGCTCTTCCCCAAGGGTTACACGGTCATCCGTCCCTACCTTCGCGTGACGCCTCAGCCGAACAAGTGAGCGTCTGAAGATGTTGTTGCGCCTGAGCGGCGCGCAAAAACAAGCCCGCGAAAAATGGCCCGACCTGGTGCATGAAGACACCCAGGTCGGGCCATTTTTCGCGGGCTTGTTTTTGCTAAAGCGTCAGCGCATCGGCGTGGCGCGAGAGGTTGTCTCTACAACTTCATCGCGTTCGGTTGCTGTAGTACACCACGAGCTCGATATCACTCAGCCCGCCGAGGTCGACCTCGGGCGCGATGGTCAACTCCCACGTGGAGTTGGCGAGCGGCACTCCCGCTGATGAGTTGCCCTGCATCGCAGGCCCGGTCGTCAGCGTCGCCGCGTCTCGAGAGAAGACGCGGTATGTCGTCTCATCATCGGCGCGGTGGATCACGCTGACGCCCTTGGCCAGCGCTGTCCCATCTTCGACAGATGCGTTGGAGCCGCCGCTGCTGATTCGCACGTCGATGGCCATGACGCGATCGTCGTGGGTGATGTCATCGATCGAGGTCGCGGGAGGCTCGAGTGAGAATGGGATCACGATCCTCCCTGAAGCATCCCGTCGCGCGGTTTCCTCGAGGAAACCGCGCAGTGACACCGCGCGGCGATCGATGCTCGTGGCGTCGCCATCGGCGCCAAGCCTCGGGATGTGCAGGATGTCATCGCGCAGCGAGAGCTGCATGACGCGGGCATCTGGTTGCCCCTGGGCCTCTTCGAAGTCGAGGATCGCGCCCTCGAGCTCCTGCAGCAGCGCCTCGAGGTTGTTCGTCCCGGTCGAGGCGATGCGCGCGGTGAGGATGAGGTCACGATCTGCGTAGGTTTGCTGGCTCGTGCGCTCGAAGAGGAGCATCAGTCGATAGACCGCCTCGTGTGCGGCGTCGAACGTTTCATCTGCTTCGAGGAACGCCGACTCCTGGTAGATGCGTGAGGTCGGCGAGCGCAGCGTGGCGTCGAGGTCGGCAGCGAGGGAGAGATCCTCGTCCATGGCGAGCTGGTGGTGCGTGGCGCGTTGCCAGAGGCGCTCGATGGCGGTGATCGCTTCGAGCACGTCTCGTTCCTCGCGTTGCAACGTCACCTGGAGCGCGACCAGTTCGGCAAGACGCTCTCGCGTGCGCACATCGGCGTCGATGATTCTTCCCTCGCACTCACCGCTCCACCCGGCATCACCCGAGGTCTTCGAGAGCTCCCGGTGCATCGCGCGCAGCGCATCGACCTCTGCCGCGCTGGCCAACTCCAGGCCCGCGGTGGCCGCGAGCGTCGCGTCGAGCGAAGCGCGCGCCGCGCGACACTCGGGGTTGCCCGAGGCACAGGCGCGCAGCGCGATGGCGCGCATGACGAGCGCTCGAAGACGAACCGCGCGTTCTTGTTCTGCTGCGCTCGCGGCCAGTGCTGCGGACGCGCTCACGCTCGCTCCTCCCATGTCAAAGTGATAATCGGTGAAGTCGAGCTCTCCATCACACATCGACGCTGCGCGCTCGCGCTCCTGGTCGAGCAGGTGCCGGGCGTGAAGGAGCTGCTCGCTGGTTTGCTGCATGTTCCTCGTGCGCGCTTCGAGTTCGCCAAAGGCTGCCTCGATGGCGCTTGTCGTGGCCCCTTTGTCGGCGGGCGCGAACCCGCAAGGATCTCCGATCAGCGCCGCCTCTGCGTCGCGATGCGCGTAGCGCACGATGGCCGGGTAGAGCGTCCCATCCTCATCATCACTGATTTCCCCACAGAGCTGGCGAAGCGCTGTGTCATGGCGTTCGAGCTTCCGCATAAGCTCTGCTTCGAGCGCAACAGCGTCGACGTCGTGCTCGGGCGTCGTCTGTCGCGCGGCTTGCTCGGCGAGCTTCGCGGCGTTGACGGCCGCCCAGGCGTCCGAGAGCGCCTGTGAGAGCCAGGTGTCTGGCGCTGCATCAGTCAGTGAGGGAAGCGGAACCACTGCCGAGTTCAGGTGGTGGGTGTCGAGGCCGCGATCGAGCTCCTCGCGCGCCCCATCGAGCGCGATCAACGCCTCGTAGTAACCTCGCTGTGTGCGGTCGAGCAGCTCCTTGCTGCGCGCTGCGTCGGAGTAGGCGGTCAGTTCGTTGACCTCGCGAATCAGCGCGATGAGCGCTGCGGACTCGAGCGAGGTCCTCGTGTGCGCTCGCTCGAGCACCGAGCGCGCGAGCTCCGGTTCACCGAAACGATGATAGCGATTCACGATCTCGGACATCACGAGCGCGCGCTGCGTCGAGGCGCGTGCGATGCGGTCGAGGTAGTTGAACGCGACCTCCCTGGTGATAAAGGACCTGTCTGTGGAGACCTTCCTCGTATCGATCGCCTTTCCTGTCGCAGGTGCCAGCGTGTGGAGGCGCTCGATGACCATATCGTAGAGCTGCATCGCCTGATGCAGGCGGAACATCTCGTAACCAGCAGCTCCCGAAAGCTGGATGCCGCCTGGCTCGAGCCTGAAGCCCTCGAAGGGCGCCGCGGGGGCGCGTTGCTCGCGGTGCTTTGCGGTCAACGCCTGCGTCATCATGTCATCGCCGAGCATGATCAACAGCTCCGCGCGCAGCGTCTCGAACCCCTGCTCGATCAGCGCGGGATCGCCACCATTGCCACCCTCTGCGCGGGTCGCGAAGTTCTCCTTGAGGTAGCTCCTGATCCTGTCCGCGACCACGGCGTCGCCATTATCACCGTCGGCGTAGTAGCGATCGTAGAGCTCCAGCAGGCAGTCCACGCGATCCGAGATGGCGTTGATGCGCCTGGGGTCATAGCAGTAGGGCGTTTGTCCTGCGCCTTCTTCACAAAGCGCTGGCACGAACGAGGTGTCGCTCTCGGCGCGGTCCTCGAAGCGCCGCTTGTAGCGAAACGCCTCGTCGATCTCGGCGCGAAGAGGCAGGTAGTGAACGCCTTCGGTTTGCGCGGGGAAGAAGATCTTTCCCGCGCGACGATCGAGGGTGTTCGGATCGCAATAGGTCGCGCTCTCATCCTCGCAAAGCCATGGAGGATCGACCTGGAGCAAGAACGGGGTGTTGTTCGTCTGCCACTGCGTCAGGCGCGCGTTGCAAGTTCCGCTTTGTTGACACGGCTCATCCGCGAGGTTCGGCGCCACCGGAGCATCGAGGGTGAAGAAGATGACGCGAGAGGTCCTCGGACAGTCTACTCTCGTGTCCGTGTGGCGCCCTCCGCAGTCCGTGATGTCTGTGCCCGCGGCGCACTTTGACGCCGTGGAGTTTGCCTCCCCATCCTCGCAGATGCCATTGCGGGCAAAGAGGCAGGAGTCATCGTTTGGCCCGATGTTCCCATCTCCCCAGGCCGCCGTATTTCCTGGGCCGCCATCGAAGAGCCCGGTGTCTTCACACAGGTAGTGCACCTGCTCGTTCCCGCCATGGCTCAGGTGAGCATCCGGCGCGGGGCTACCACCACGCACCAGGTTCTCGATAAGGACAGGTGCTGTGCCCGTGTTGAGCAGTGGGTTGGGGCCGAGGATCTCTTCGAGCAGCGGAGGCGCACATCGCGCGCCGCGCGTGTAATTGATCTCCGTCAGGTCTTGTGGAGGCTTGTTCCCCACGAACGCATCGGGCGTTCCGTCTCCATCCTCATCTTCGAGGAACACGCGCGTCGGTTGCCGCGTCAGGTAGAGGTAGCCATAGGTATACGAGGTGCGATCCTGGTTCACGTGCACGAGGGATGGGATCTTCTGACGCACGAGGATCAGCATCTCCTCGCCGTCGATAAGAGCGCCATCGAGGAACTCGATGTCGTGCTCGAAGATCTGTCCGTTAAAGGTCGGGTTGGCTCTGGCGATGTTCAGGTTGCTCGCTTCGAGCGCTGCGTCAGGAGGATCTCCCAACAGATGTGGCAGCCGCGTGTCCACGCAGATGCGGCGTGAGAAGTTGTTGGTCATCGGATCTCGCTCGACGCCGCGGACAAACGTTGGCACGAGCAGAGGCTCCACGCGCAGCTCGAACCCCTCGACACACCCCATCGCGTTGGGCGGTGGGACGTAGCGTCCTCCAAGCTTCTGCGAAGCACTAAATTCATCCATGAACACCACGCAATTCGACGTGATGCTCGGATCGCAGGAGCCGCTGTCTCCAGGCGTCGCGCTCTCGAAGCCAAGCTCCACATGCGGGTTTCCTGGGAACTGCGTCGCCACCGCGGAGTCGATGCGTCCCGCCCAGTGATTCTCACCCGAGCCATCCTGCCTCGACAGATCGATCGCGATAGGCGTCTTCGAGGCGCCCGTCGGGATAGGCGCCTCGTTGAGCTCGGTGACGTAGATCCTCGGGAAGATCCCCTCGCCCTCATCGTAGAGGTAACAAACGCCCTGAAGCGCGGGGCAGATCTCCTGAATATCAGGTTGGCGCCATTGCTCGTGCTCGGTGGCGGCGAGGATGGCCTTCATCTCGTCCCAGCCTCCGATGATGTTGTTGACGCGGAATGCTCCCCAGCGCTTGAGGAGACCGTTTCGCACACCGGTGACATCATCTCGACTCGGGCGGTCGAGCCAACCTGTGAAGTCTGCGTCGGTGTCGATCCCTTGTGTCTCGAAGTTCGAGAAGGTCACGAGGTGTCCTGCCCAGCGGCCCTCGGGGCCGCGCGCGTAGCTCAGATCGATTCGATCGAAGAACCCATCCGCGCTGACCTCGATGGCGCCGCGCCAACGCGTGGCGTCGAGCGCTTGCCCGTTGTTCGCGAGGCGAATAATCACGCGAGGGCAATCCTCCTTGCAGTTCGCATCGGCCGTGACGGTCGTCTCCTCGCTCGCGCTGACGTCACCGAACTCGCCCATCTCCACCCACCAGAGCGGGCAGCTCGCGCCGTTGCACGCTTCATCGAGGTTGTCCGAGATAAGATCTCGCGAGCCATCACTCAGGAGCGCTTCGTGCGAGCGCTTGCGGAGCGTGAACGTGACGGCGCGGTCAGTGTTATTCTCGAGGATCACTTCCTGCGAGATCTTGACGGGGCTGTAGGCGATCGCGTTCACGTCGAGCGAGATCTCCCCTTCACTCGGTGTGGGAAATGCGACCTCGCTCGCTGTCGGTGCGCTGACACATCCTCCGGCGACGTCCCCTGTGGTCTCACAGATTTCGCCATCAGCGCAGGTGTCATCGGCGGCCGAGCAACTCGTCCTACAGACCTTGTGGATGCACGCCTTCCCCTCGCTGCAATCACCGTCTTCCTGACAGTCCGAGTAGCAGTGCCCCTGGATGCAGAGTTGGAAGGAGGGGCAGTCGTTATCCTCGAAGCAGACCGTGCGAGGTTCGCCCTGAATCACACACGAGCCTTGTTCGCACACGCGACCGTCGACGCAACCTGCGAGCAGTCCATCCTCACAGGTTCGCGTCTCGTCGAGATCCGCGAGGCATGGCGTGTAGCACTGCGGATCTTCCGGGATCTCTCGCCCGAAGATGGTCTCGTCACCGACGCAGTGATTTTCCAGGCACTCGAGCCCGGCGCCGCAGGCTCCCGCGTCGCACTGACAACCTCGCTGGCCTGCTTCGCAGGTCACACACACAGGAGGGGATGCCATGCGATCACACGCGAAGCCATCCTCGCAGGTGCCGTCATCCTTACATGTGTTGCCTTGGTTGCCGACCTCTTCGACACAGGTCGCGTCCTCGTCACAGACGAGCCCGCGCTGGCATTCGCCGTCATCATCGCAGGCGCACCCGAGCTCGCCGGGGTCACAGCCCCCAACCTCGCAGAAGCCGTCGACGCATGTGTTCTCGGGGTTATCGCATCCTCCCTGGCTGTCACATACGCAGCCGGGTTCTCCGGTGGGGCATCCCTCGCTCGCGCATACGTCATCATCGCAAACGAGCGCTTCGCCACCTTCGCCTTCACCGCATGTATTGTCGGTGTCGCAGGCGCACCCGAGCGTCCCGGGCATACAGTCGATGTTCCATGGCGGCGTCTCTGGGGGAGGATCTCCTTCACCGCAACTCTGGCAACCTCCGAGAGGGAAGAGCGCGAGCATGGCGAGCGTCCAGATGTGCGAGGTCTGGACGCGAGGGAGTGGGTACGAGGAGCTTCTTCTCGTCATCATCTTCTCGAGGTCGGAAGAGGTTCGTGGGGCGTGGCGCTTCGTCGAGCGAGATCCGAGCCGCTCGGGTGCCACATTTGCCGCAGAGTTCCTGGCGACCGAGTCGCGCTTGCAGATCACGTGCCTCGCAGATGGCAAAGGCGCGCGAAGAACCTCTCGGGTTCCGAAAAGATGTGTTGTTTCAGTGCTGAGAGAGGGTTTCTCGAAGATGTGCGCGTGGCTATGGAAGAGGCACGTCCGCTCTGCGGACGTGCCAGATTGGCAAGGTGTGCGCCAATCCTTCCGGTCAGACGTGGAGGAGATGTATCTCGGTGTTGTAAGAGGGGAGGGCGGCGAGCAGCTCCGAGATGGCGTCTGCTGCCGTGTCGGCGTCGCGGCGAGCGAGCTCTTCGAGGATCCGATCCGGGTCGATGATGGCGGCGTCTTTAGGGGGAGATTCGAGCGCGACGATCATTTCTCCCTCGTGCTCCATTTCAACCTCGCCGAGCGAGTGCAATTCGCCTCGGGCGTCGATGTAATAATACTCGGCTTCTTCTCCCCAGTATTCGAAGATCACCCACGAGGCCTCTTCGTTTTCTTCCTCTCCATAGATTTGGAGCTCGCGCCAGAACGCTTCGCCTGCCAGCCCCGAGAGTGGCTGGCGGCTGTTGCGCCACTGGGTGATCTGTTGCTGGATCTCGACGCGAGCGGCGCGATCGATGATCGCGCCGTCCTCACGCGTGAAGGTCAGTAGGAGGAACGCGTCTGCCATGATGATTCTCTTGCAGGGGTCAGCGGAAGTTATCGCGCTTCTTGTGTTGTCCATCGCACCAGGGCTTGTTCCTCGAGAGACCGCATCGGCACAGCGTGGCGCGATCACCGGGCTGGCGCTCCTGGAGGTTGGCGTTGATATCGAACGCGCCCTGGATGCGAATCTCACCACCTTCCACGATCTCGACCGCGGCGCCCTGTTCAGGCTGTGGCGCGGTGACCGAGGTCGATTCGTAGGTGAGCGCGCCAGAGGGGCATGTCATCACGACGCGCGCGATCTCTTCGGCGGCCGCGGCGTCGCCTGCGAGCTCGCGCTCGCGCAACGCCTTGAGAGGTTTGCATTTGAAGACGTGCATGCACGCGTTGGGGTTGAAGTAGGTGCGGATCGTCTTGCCTTCCCAGACGCGGACCGCGTTTTTATCCCCCTTGCCCTCTTCGGCGACAAAGCCCGTGCGACTGTGGCTCCCGTCGCAAAATGGCGCGTTCTGACTCTCGCCGCAGCGGCAAAGGTAGACGGCCTGGCCTTGCTCGACCTCCACGGGTTCTCCGCAGTACGTGAGCTCGAGCGCGTCGCCTTCGATGCGGATCGGGCCGTTGTCGCTGATATGGATCGAGAGGTGTTTCGATTCAGACATGAGGATTCCTCGGTGTGATGGGGGAGGGTGTGTTCTCCATGATGATACGGCTTTGTTCGCCGTGTGGGAACCACATCTCCTCGATCACTCTCGACCGTTTCTCGTCGGGCGTCATCGGTATGTTCTCGATCGAACAGCGCTTGATTTAACCGAACGGTTAACGTATTTTTTTGACCGTTCGGTTAGTTTTTGGTTCGATGCACAGTGTCCCCGAGCTTTGATTGGGAGGTTCCACATGCGTGAGAGTATCAAGTTATCGGTGATCGTCTTTGCCCTCGTGGGCTCTGGTTGTGTGAGCGCGGGTATGAGCAACCCGGAGATCCTCGCGCCGGGCGAGGTGCGTGTGTCGGGGGAAGCTCACGGGATCGCGCTCGGCGCTCCCGCCAGGATCGGGGGGCGCGTCGGCGTCGGGGTGATCGGCGGCGTGGACGTCAACGCAGGTGGCGCGGTGGTGCCGTTCCGGCAGGAGCGCCCCTACGCAGAGGGATCGCCGCTTCGCGGCAGGATGTTGACGGCAGGGATCGCCAAGGGGTTCCGCATACAGAATGCTTCGAAGGCGGTCGAACTCAAGGTGGGGTTCGACTACCAGTACGAGCTGGCGAGTTACGTCGCTCGTGAGGCGTCTTTGTTTGGAGGAGGAGGGCTTTTTCCGAGCTGGAACCCTGGCATCGAGGAGACCTGGCTCGATCGCCAAACCTCTCGCTATCGGCTCCTGGGGACCGCTGCGTCCGAGGGAGATGGCGGGAACCTTGTCTATGCTGGTTTGGGAGGGATGTTCGTGACGCATGATGCTGTCGAGCACAGCTACTCGACAGCATCGGGAGAACCTGAATATCTGCGAGACGAGGGGTTCGAATACTACGCGAGCCTGGAGTTGCTCGCTGGGTATTACCATCCGCTCGGTACGGGGAGGTTTGGCGTCCAGATCGAGGGGATATGCAACATCCCGTTCGTGTTCAGCGAGGACGTGAGAGAGCCTGGGAAGTTGAGGTTCTATGCGCCCGCGCGAGACTTGGGGCAGATCGGCGTCGGCCTCGTGATGAAGCTCGGGGAGCGTGACCGCGCGCCCAGGGCTGATGCCTCGAGCGCGCGGTGAGCGAGGGTGTTCAGGAGAGGATGTGATCGACGGGTTCGAGCACGGGGGGCAGCTCCTCTTCTCCGAGGCGATGGCGACACTCGCGCTCGAGCATGTTGCAAAACGCCGAGAGCGGGAGGTCGTTGGGGTCCTTGCCAAAGGGCTCTTCGATCTCGTTGCCGATGGCGTCGAGGCCCATGAAACCGTAGGAGACGAGCGCGACGACGATCGGGGTCCAGTCGCCGACGTCCTTGAAGATGCCAAAGGGGAGCGCGAAGCAGTAGATCCCGACGATGCGGTGCATGAGCACGGTGTAGGCGAAGGGGATGGGCGTCTTCTTGATGCGCTCGCAGCCCCCTTGGATGTCGGTGATGATCAGCAGCGAGTTCTCGAGCGTCGGCAAGTGATACTCGCTGATCCAGTCCTCTTTCCACGCGCGGCGCAGGCGCTTGCCCATCTGGTGGAGGATGGCGATCGGGGTGTTCGGGTCAGCCATCACCGCGTTGTATTCCTCCTCGGAAAAGAACGGACGGCAGTCCGAGAAGTCGGTTTCATCGCGCAGGTGATGGCGAAACGCGTGCAGGTATCCGATCAACCGGTAGACCATCTCGTGCTGGAAGTTGAGCGATGCTTGCTCGGCCTCGGCGTGTGGGAGCCCCGCAGATTCAGGATCGACGAACATCGAGATCTGGCGCGTGAGCGTGCGCGTGAGGTTGATCATGCGGCCCCAGAGCTTTCGCCCCTCCCAGAAGCGATCGTAGGAGGAGTTGTTGCGAAAGCCGAGGAAGATGCCCAGCGCCATCCCGATGAGCGAGAAGGGGAGGGTGGTCAGCGTGAGGCTCTTGTCGATGACGTCGAAGTCGTACATCAGCGTCACGGCGATGGCGAAGAATGTCGCAGCCAGGAATCGCGGCAGGATACTTACAAAGATGCTCCCCTTGAGGGTAAAGAACATGCGTATCCAGCTGATCTTCTTGTAAACGATCATTGTACCAATTCCTCCACGTGGTTCGATTGGATTTGGCTTGCGTGTTTCCCCGCCAGCGCTGCAAGGTAGGTCTTGTTTCCAGGAGCTTGTTAAGACCCCATTTCTCAGCTGACGTCAAGGCATGTCACAGCTTTACCACGTCCTGCGCAGAGTGATCAGCTTCGGGCTCGACCTTTATTTCGTCGATATTCAATCGCACGGAGTGGAGAACGTCCCCAAGTGGGGGCCGGTGATTTTTGCGGCGAATCACCCGAACTCGATCATGGACACGATGATCCTCGGGTTTTGCTCCGAGCGTCAGGTGCACTACATGGCGCGCAGCGGCCTCTTCGAGCACTTGCCGCTCAAGTTCATCTTCGACCGCTGCGGCGTGATCCCGGTCTATCGTTCACAGGACGGCACGGACAGGAGCAAGAACGCCTCGAGCTTCGAGGCCGCCTTCGAGCTGCTCGAAGGAGGGAAGGTGCTCGGCATCTTCCCCGAGGGTCGCAACTCGCAAGAGTGGCGCGTGATCGATATCAAGACGGGCACCGCGCGCATCGCGCTCGGCGCCGAGGAGCGCAACGACTTCGACCTCGGCGTGCGCGTCGTGCCGGTCGGCTTGAACTACCAGGACAGAGATCGCTTCCTGACCAGCGTCTTGCTGCGCTTTGGCGAACCGATCGATGTGCGAAAGTGGAAGGCGCAGTACGAGGAGGATGATCGCGAGGCGGTGCGCGACCTGACGCGCACGATCCAGCAGGGCATCGAGGCGCAGACGCTGCATGTCGAGAACGTCGTCGTCTGGGAGATGGCGCGAGCGCTCTCGAGGATCGCGGCGCGCTCTTATATCGGCGAGCTCGTCGAGGAGCGCGAGGAGTTCGGCGAGCTGGTTCGAAAGAGTGAAGCGCGCCGCAAGAGCTTTACCAAGGGCGTGATCAACCGGATGCGTTTTGTCGATCGCGCGCCGCAGCTGTCCGAGCGCTTCGACTCGGAGCAGCTGTTGAGCGATGCGTTGGTGCACGAGCTCGAGACGAAGCCGCTGGCGTTTGCCGAACTGCGCGCCTCGGTGCGCCAGTACGAGGATCACCTGGCGCAGGTTCGCCTGCGCCATGACTTCGCCGCGCGCCACCCGGCCACGCTCTCCTCGCGCAAGGAGGGCGCGAAGCTCACCGTCTACGCGCTGCTCGTCGGACCATTCGCGGCGTGGGGCTTCGTGCACAACGTGCTCCCCTATCAACTCGTCAAGGTCGCCGCCAGGCGCGCCCCTGACGAGGCGATCCGCGCGATGACGGCGTTTGTCTTCGGGACGCTCTTCTTTTTGTCCTGGTATGCGCTGATCGGTTGGGGGCTCTGGGTTTGGAACGAGGAATCACTGGTCGAAGCGAGCATCTATGTCGCCTCGATACCGATTACTGGGTTTATCTTCTTGCGCTATCGCAAGCGCGTGGCGGGGTGGCGCGACAAGATCCTGGCGCGCACGCTGTTTCGAACGCAACAAAATCTGGTCAACACCCTGTTCGACGAGCGCGAGCGTCTGAGCAAGCGCGTGGCCGTTTTATTGGACAGTTACCTCGCTGATCGCCCGGAGCGCGCAGAAGAACTCGGCGTAAGTGAGCGAGAGGAAGAGTGAAACGGCCAGCTTTGGGCCGTTGCCACTTGCTTTTGGCTGGTTTATAGTCCGCTCAATTCGATAACGAATAGCTCGAAGCGTCATATCATGGAGGGCCACCTGAAGGACCTCCCTTTTTGATCTGTGAAGTGGCCTGTCACGTGTGGAGTCACGCGACCTGCCAAGAGGAGTGATGGAGATGAAGATGAGAACTCGCCGCAACCTCGGGGTGCTGCTCGTCGCCGTGGTGGCGATGGCGGCCCTGTCGATGGGATGTAAACCGGACAAGCCTCCTGTCGAGACGGACACCAAGGAGGCCTGGCGCAAGCAATCGCTGGCGCTCAGCGTCAAGGGCTTCTCGCTGGTTGGCGGTAGCGCCAAGCCCGCCGAGTGGTGCGGCTCTGGTGTGTTTGTCGCCAAGGGGATCGTGGTCACGAACGCGCACGTCGCCGCGCGCGCGCTCGAGATCAGCGGTCGCGATGACAACAACCGCCCTCATGTCTTCGACAAGATCCTTGCCATCGACATGGCCAATGATCTGGCGCTGATCAAGGCGGACTACGTTCAGGATGACGTGGACATCGCCAAGTTGATGCCCAAGCCTGACGACATCAAGAAGCTTCGCCAGACCAACCTGCTCGCCATCGGCAACACGGGGTGCCTTGGCCTGAGCGTGTATGAAGGTCGCGTGACCAACGTCGTCGAGGAGGGCGCGCTCTCTCGCGTGCTTCACGACGCGCAGATCGCCGGCGGTTCTTCGGGCGGCCCGATCTTCAAGAAGGAGTCGCAAGAGATCGTGGGGATCAACCACGCCACCAGCTCGCGCATCAACGCCTCGCTCGCCATCCCCTCGTGGACGGTCGACAAGATGCTCACCGAGCGCGGAAAGGCCACGGGGCTTCCCCTGAAGAGCGCCTTCCAGATCGCGAGCAATACCAGCTTGATGAACCAGATCAAGCGCGACATCTGCCTCCCTCCAGGCAAGGCGATCAACGTCCCCGCGGCGTACTCCAACGGGATCGATTTCGCCGTGGCCGTGTCGCCAAAGGACGCGAACATGCCGCTCATCTACGGCATGGGCGCTGTCCAGGGTCAGAGCGTGCAGTACTTCGACAAGGGCATGGTCAACGGCGCGATCTTGCGCGTGTTCACCACGCCTGTCGCGGCGCAGTACGTGCTCACGTTGGGGGCTCCGGCGACCGCGCCCGGGCCGACCTGTGTGTCGTTCGTGATCGGTCAAATCGACTGGGGCAATCAGATCAACGCCGCTCCTTGAGCTCCTGGCAAAGAAGCAAACACCTCGGTCGAAGGCCGCCATACATGCGGCCTCCCGAGGGTGATACAGAGAGGATAAGTGATGAATACGAAGACTAAAATGACGCGTATGGCGCTCCAGGCGCTCTTTGGCGCGAGCCTCTTGCTCGGCGTCAACCCCGCCTTCGCAGAGGGCGAGGCCGAGGCCAAGACCGAGGTCAGCGCCGAGGGTGTCGTCGACGCATCCGTCGGCGCCACCGCCGCGCTTCCAGAGGGCGCAGACCTCGCTTCGCTCGAGGTCGTCAAGGTCCAGCCCGTGATGTTCCAGAGCACGGACACGATGGCCGCGGTCGACGCGGTGATGACCTCGGCGAGCATGGCGAGCGCAGAGGAAGGCCAGGCCGCGCGCATCATGGGCACGATGCCCCCCGTCGAAATGGGCGAGATGAGCGAGGAGGGCTTTGACTTTGGCGGCGAGTCCACGCAGCTCGACATCATCTCGATGCAGTATGCCTATATTCTTGGCAGCCTCCCGGTGCTGTTCGCGCTCGACAAGGATGGCTTCAAGAAGACCGTCGATGGTCTCGCGCAGTTCGCGCCGCTCCACGGCGCGTTCTCGGCAAAGACCAAGGCATCGCTCGATGCTTACGCGGCAGCGCTCAAGGCCGGAAAGCTCGACTCCAAGCAGTACATCCAGATCATGCTCAACGCCACGCAGGGGATCGCCTCGGCTGGCAGCCCCGCAGAGGAGCGCCGTCACGGCTACCTGCTGCTCGGCATGTGGGCAGGGTATGTCACGATGAGCGCCGAGACCGGCAAGCTCGACAAGGATCTCGCGGGCATGGGCAACGGGCTCGTCATGATGCTCGAGAAGGACGCCGTGATCGGCGGCTCCGACAAGCAGCTCGCCGCGAAGGTCAAGCAGGTCAACGCGGCCATCTCTGGCGGTACGCCCGACAAGGCAAAGATCGCCGCTGCGGTCAAGGCGATGCTCGCGGTGACCGCGGACAAGTGAGCGGGTCCATCGCGCATGCGCGCGCCTGAAAAAGGAATGCCAGCATGGTGTAAGCCATGCTGGCATTTTTCTTTTTGTTTCGTCACAATCTGGCCCGCATCCTACATGTGAAAGTCGATCCCTTTTTCGTCCGATAGGTGAGGCATTGAGAATCCAGAATACGCGAAGAGGTTTGTGGAGCGTGGCCGTGTGCACGCTCCTCGGTTTTGTGCTCACCGGTTGCCCGACCGAGGAGAACAACGACCCCGAGAACAACACCGCCAACTCCGGCGCCGATATGGGCACCGAGGATCAAGGTGGTGAGAATAACACCACGCCCAACAACACCAGCCCGATGGCGCTGCGCGTGAGCGCGGTCGCGCCGACGCTCGGGTCCGCGCTCGGCGGGACGCAGGTGACCATCGATGGTGGCGGCTTCAAGCCAGGCATCACGGTCTCCTTTGGCGGAAACCTCGCCACAGGCGTCGATGTGCGGAGCCCGACGCAGCTTTTGGCGACGACGCCTGCTGCCGATGCTCCCGGTATCGTCGATGTGGTCGTCGAGCTCCCTGATGGCGCGAGCGCCACGAAGGCTGGCGCGTTCACCTATACCGAAGGCGGCGAGGAGACGGACTTCTTCTGTCAGCTCCAGGCACAGAGCCCGGTGCAGGCGGTGGCGGGAGCGCCCACGGCGACGCTCTACGCGATCGTCTACGCGCGCGGTCGCACCGAGGGGCAGGGCGCCGGGATGGGAATCACTGGCGAGGTTGGCTATGGCACGACGGCTGCTGATTACGAGAACTTCTCGTTCACGCCGATGCTCTACAACGTCGACAAGGACGGCCTGACACCAGGTGATATGTCCAACGACGAGTATGGCGCCTCGCTCCAGATCGACGCTGTCGGTGATTACCGCTATGTCGCGAGGTTCCAGAGCGCGGATGCGCCTGGCGAGTGGATCTATTGCGACCTCGATGGCAGCCAGAATGGTGTGCAGCCTCCACAACTCGGGGAGATCCTCGTGGGAGAGGCGCAGACCCCCGAGATCACCTTCTGTCGCTTGCAGGCGCAGAGCCCGTTTACAGGTGTCACCGGCGTCGAGACCTCGCCGTTCTACGCGCTCGTCTTCGCCGATGGGTTGACGAACGGCGCCGGTCAGGGATCGCTCATCGAGGGTGAGCTCGGGTATGGCGCCGACGCGGCGGACTACGAGAACTTTAACTACGTCTCGATGGCTTACAACGGGGATCAGGATGGCTTGACGCCGGGCGATCTCTCCAACGACGAGTACAACGCGCCGCTGACGATCTCCACGGCGGGATCTTATCGCTACGCTGCGAGGTTCCGCACCACGCAACCTCAGGGTGATTGGTTCTACTGCGATCTGGATGGGAACAGCCCGGATGATCCTTTCGAGCCCGAGGAGCTCGGCGTGCTCGAGATCGAAGATCCGGGGATGGCCGCGATCTCCTTCTGCCAGACCGAGCTGATGGCCACCCAGATCGAGCCTGGCATGACCACCATGGACATCACCGGCACGGTCTACGTCGCAGGCATCACGAACATGGCTGGCCAGGGCAACGGCATCACCGCCGAGCTCGCCTGGGGGCCTCGTAACCAGGACCCCTCGACCTGGACCGAGTTCGTCTCTCCTTCTTACCTGGAGGACGCCGATGGCTTGAACCCAGGAGATCTCGCCAACGATCGTTACGCCGGTCAAATCACCGTGGCCAACGAAGGTGATTATGGCTTTGCTTACCGCTTTAGCCTCGATGGCGGCGCGTCCTACTCCTGGTGTGATGTGGATGGGTCGGATGGCACCGAGATGGGCTTCCAGGCAGACCGCGTCGGCGCGCTCAATGTCAGCACTGCGCCAGGACCACAGATCACCTTCTGCCAGACCGAGACCCTCTCGAGTCAGGCGCTCGTGAACATGGCGAGCGGTGAAATCACTGGCCTGGTCTACGCGCTCGGTGAGACCGACGCGATGGGGGCAGGCGCGAACGTGACCGCGGAGCTTGTCTGGGGTCCAAAGAGCGATCATCCCGCGATGTGGAACAACACCGTCCCGGCGACCTACAAGGAGGATGTCGATGGCTTGAACCAGGGAGACCTCGCCAACGATCGCTTCGCGGCGACGATCACGCCGCAGATGGCGGGTGATTTTGGCTACTACTTCCGCTTTAGCCTCGACGGCGGCACCATCTGGGTCGGTTGCGATACGGATGGCTCGGATGGTCAGGCGGCGAGCTTCGATCCTGGCAACACGGGGACCTTGACGGCGCAGAGCTCGAACTTGCCGGACTCGTGCAGGTTGCAGTTCCCCGCCGTGGCGCATAACGGCAACGCCGCCGTGACGGGCCAGGCGCTGACCTTCTACGGTCGCGTGATCGAGGCTGGCGTGACGGATATTTCGGACGGCGATCCTTCGATCTCGGCCGAGCTCTGGGTCGGGCCGACGGGCGCAGATCCAGACGCGAACCCCGCGGCGTTCGACAAGTTCGCCGGGACGCTCAACACGAGCCCCACAGGTCTCGCCGCGAACGAGGATGAGTTCGAGTATGACTTCATGACCAACACCCCTGGCACCTACCAGTACTTCTGGAGGTTTAGCGTGGACAGCGGCCAGACCTGGTCAAGCTGTGACCTCGATGGCGGCGCGTTCGATCCGAGCAAGGTCGGTGTGGTCGAGGTCGTGGACTCGGCGACGCCACCGGAGTTGGTGGATTACTGCCGCGTCTGGCAGAGCAACGTGACGAAATCACTGGCTGATCCAAACGAGCCCATCTTCACCGTCGAGATCTATGAGGATCAGGTCACTCCGGCTGCGATGCCAGCGACGAACCTCGAGGTCGAGGTCGGCTATGGCGCCCAGGGGACAAACCCGGGCCTCCCTGGCGTGTTCACCTGGGTGACGCTCCCCTACAAGGCGCCGCTCCCGGCGAATAACAACAACGACGAGTACGAGGGCGCGCCTTATGCGGCGGGGATGCCTCCTGCCGTGGGGCTCTACGATGTCGTCGTGCGCACGCGCCTGACCGGAGAGCCGTGGGTGTACTGTGATAATGACAACACCAACATGAACTACCTGCCAGATCAGGCCTCGACGCTCGAGATCACGAACTGACGGGGTCCTGAGACATGACCGTGGTGCCTGGCAAAAAGAAGCCGCCGAAAAATCCTGCTGCGAGGGGTCAGACGACTCCAACCACCCAGCAGGATTTTTCGGCGGCTTCTTTTTGCGCTCACTCGGCTTCGAGGGTGGGGAGCCAGAGCGTGAAACACGAGCCGACGCCAGGTTCGCTCTCTGCGGTCAGGTCCCCGCCCATTATCTGGGCGAGCTTCTTGGAGATGGGCAGCCCGAGCCCGGAGCCCTCCTGTTCGCCGTGTCCCCCTTCGACCCTCTCGAAGATGTCGAAGATGCGATGGAGGTGTTCCTCGGTGATCCCTGTCCCCGAGTCATCGACGCTCAAGCTCAGCCTGTCCTGTTGGTATCGAACGCGTAAAACGACCTCTCCGTTCGAGGTGAACTTTCCGGCGTTCGCCAACAGGTTGAACAGGATCTGGCGGATGCGCACCCTGTCTCCGCGCCACTCTTTCGGGACACTGTCGTCCTGCTCGACCTCGAAGTGGTTGTCTCTCTTCTCGAACAAGGGTCTGACATCACGCGCGAGCTGGGCGAGGAACTCCTGCAGGTCAAAGACCGTCGCGGCGATCTCCATGCGCCCTTTTTCGATGCGAGAGAGGTCGAGGACGTTGCCCACGACCTCGAGCAAGTGGCGCGCGCTACCGAGCATCCTGTGCATGTCCTCCTTCATCTCATTGCGCACGTAGTGCTCGTCGTCGGACTCCTCGAGGATGAGTTCGCCATAGCCTATGATGATATTCAACGGCGTGCGCAGCTCGTGGCTCATCGTGGCCAGGAAGTGGCCTTTGGCTTGATCTGCGCGCTTGGCCGCGTCTCGTTCGATGCGCGAGTTGCGATGCATCAGCGAGACGAACACCTGAGAGGCGAGGATGCCGAGCTGGTGGTAGGTCTGGCGCGCGTTCGATGAGAACTTTGCTGGTTTGGTGTGGGTGCAGACCATGAGCGCCTTGCTCGTCTCCCATTGCAGCGGGATGAGGATAAGCGAGGTCATGGTGGGGAGCGAGGATTCGGGAGGTACCTCGACCCCGGACCATGCGGGCAGCATCGAGGCGTCAAAACACACCGTGGGAGAGGATGACTGGAGCACGCGGTCAAACCAGCCACTGTGAGGCCAGCTCGCCGCGTGCAGGGAGGGCTCCGTGGCGAGCTCGACCTGCCACTGGTCGCCCTGTCGAGTGAGCACGAAGGCGTGCTCGAACTCGAGCAAGTCGCGAGCAAGCCGCGTCCAGATCTCGAAGGCCTGTTCTCCTCCTTCGACCAGGGCCATGGTCTCCAATCCCTCGAGCGTGGTCTCGAGCAACCTTCGATGCGTGCGCTCCTTTTCGAGCTGGGCCTCGAGCTGCGCGACTTGCTCGCGCAGCTTCTCGCGTGTCGAGTAGTCGTCATCGATCATAGAATGCCACCACCGAGATCATCAGGTTTCCGTGAACCACGCCGCGCCCTGGCATAAAGCCTTGCTCGCCAAAGGTCATCGCGCCCATCAGCGGCACATCTCGTGACTCTTCTCGCAGCTGCTCGACGACCTCGCTCATGCGATCTTCGAGGTACATCGCGCACCCGGCGCAGAAGATGACGATGAGACCGCGCAGCTTGCCTTCTTCCTGCCCGAGCGCGCGAGTCGCTTGAACAAGTCGCGCGGCTCTCGACACCAACGCGTCTTGCCCTCCGTGCATCAGGGTCAAGACCTCGCCATCGTGAATCCGGGTGAACAGATGGATGGCGCCGTCCTCATCGATGGAGGCGGGGTGCGTGAGCAAGGGGAGCGCTCCTGAGGTTTCGTCGTCGGGGAGTTTTCCGAGGGGGCATTGTGTCGCCAATGCGAGCACATCTCCTCCTCCGTTCGCGCGCACATCCGAGACGAGACCTTTCGTCCAGCGATCGTACACAGCGGCGGCGGGTTCGCCATCGATCTCGTGGAGCACTCTGCCCTGATGCCGCGTCACGCGACCTCTGTGGGAAGAGGGGAGGTATCCTCCTTCGAACACATTGACCACTTGCGCGCTGGGGAAGAAGACGCTCAGTAACACTCCGTCGTGGTGGCATTTTTCCTGGTTAAACAGGCGCCACTCTCCGCTCAGGTCGTCATCTGCGGAGCTCCCGCCAATAACGACGACCTGATCGCCGAGGATGCCTTTGATGGTTTGCAGGATCGCCTCTTCATCTCCGGGAGGCGCCGTCATGAAGATAAGAGAGGGGAACTCACCCGGTCGATCGGCGAGTTCGAGCGCGGTCATCAACGCCTGACGCGTGTTGTCTGTGATGTCGTCTCCCTCTTCGGGCACCACGTAGCACGAGCCAAAGCTCCCATCTGGATCGCTGATGCCCCATATCCCGATCTCTTGCTCGCTCCTGTGCAGCCCGTTAGCGGAGAACCATCCCTGTGATGATGTCATGCCGTGGATGTGCACGCCGGGAAGGGCCTCTGAGATCGCGGCAGCGATGCTTTCATGGGGTTGACCAGCGCGGCTCGTCACCCAGACCCAATCTGGCGATGCGCCGAGCTCGGCGCGCATCGCCTCGCAAGCGTCGGTGATCGAGTCTGAGTCGTGGTGTGCGTGGACAAAGGTGCATTGAAACATCTTACTTCTCCGTGGTCTCGCGGTGTGAGCCATCCTATTCATCGAGCCAGGCACACCGGGGGTTTTAGCGCATCCAGGCGAACGTAGCGCATCCCCCTCGATGACAGGTGTCTCGAGCGATGTGTCTGGCGAGCACGTGGCAGGTACTCCAAGAGCTTGGAATCACTCGGTTCATATCGATGGAGTAGGCTCTTTGAGGCCTACCATCGAGGTGATCCAGGGCACGTGTTCTATGGCCGTGTTCTTTTATAAGGGTGCGTCGGCGCGAGCCAATGAGTCAATGCTCTTGTGAAAGTTCAGGCGAAGCAAGAGGTCGGGCAGCTCCGAGCACTCCGCAGGATATTTCGGAGATTTTTCTTCGCGCGGCGTCAGCGTGTGCGCGGTGTAGAGACATCTCTACAGGCAAGAACGAGCGCGCCTTTCTATGCTCTCCTGAGTGGACCCGCGCTCTCGAGGACCAGGAGCCGGGCGGGTGGAATGATCATTGAGATTTGGTCCTCGCTTCCGATGGAGGACGGCGTTTTGACAAACAAATGGATGAAGTGTGGATGGGTGCTGTGCGCCTTCCTGTGCTGGATCGCACCGCTGAACGCGAGCGCGCAAGCCGATGATTCGGCGCTCGAGCCTGGCGAGGTCGCGTTCCTGACCTCGTCGACTTCGGCGATGCCCTTTCTGGGGATTTCGACCACGGCGGGGATTTACATCAGGCGACGCAAGGCGTGGCTGCGCGACGAGATCAAGCTCCTCGACACCATCGCATTACTGGACAGCTACATCACCGAGAACGAGCCCGGGGTGCGCATGTCGATCGCGATGGGCGCTGGCGGAGAGCTCGACGAGATCGCGTTGATCCTTGGCGTCGAGCATCAACTCGACGCGGCCGCGCGCGAGCAACTTCGCGCGAGGAGGCACGTGATCTTTGCCGAGCATGAAGAAGAATCGAGTCGAGGCTGGATGATGTATTTTGCCATCCAGGATGTGATCGCGGAACCGGCCATGGTGGAGGTGCGCCGATGAAAAATCCATTGAAAGTCTATATGGCGATCGCGCTTCTGGTGATGGTGGGATGTCAGGGGATCGAGCACAACAAGATCCTTCCCAAAACGGTCGTGCCGCTCACGGCGAAGCTCGGGGGGAGCCAGGTCACCGCACAACTCGATAAGCTCGAAGAGGAGTACGCGGGGGCGAAGGCGCGCTATGAGAAAGCCGTCGAGGGTTACCGCGCCAACATCGAGCGCACCAAGAAGGCGACGGACGAGCACCTCGAGGCGGGGGAGTTCGCGCAGGCGCTCGACAACCTCGCCGAGCTCTACCGTTACACGCACCCGTGCGGCGAGGAGTCTTGCAACACGTACCCGTGCGGCGACCAGTGTAGCGAGGTCAATCGCTACGAGGCGTACATGGAGCGCGAGGAGATCGACTCCGAGCGCGAGTTTATCCTGAAGGCCGTCGACCGCGCGTATGCGCTGACGGACCAGTTGCAGAAAGAGCGCCGCTTCGACGAATTGGATGTATCATTGGCCAAGCACGCCGCGAGCATCCCCGGTCCTCCTGCAAACGCAGAGAAGTTCACGGCGCGCCACGCAGACCTCAAGCAAGCCTGGATCGACACGCTCGTCGCTGACGCCGAGGCGCTCCAGGGAGACAAGCCCGGCGCCGCGGCCCTGTTGTATGGAAAGTCCGCCAGGCTCGCGCTCCAAAAGGGTGACGAGGCGTTGACGGACGAGCTCTCCAAGAAGGCAAGGTCGATGGCCACCGAAGCGATCTCGAAGTATCGCTACGGGATCTCGTTTGGCTCGAGCAGTGGCCCGCACGCCAGTGAGTTTGTCTCCTTCTTGAAGAACAAGAGCTTTGACGGTGAGGTCGTGGTCCGAACGGGGGACAACGCCTCGATCTCGATCTCGACAGCGTCGCCGTCATACCGCCGAAGCAAGGGCTCGACGACGGGGTCGTTCAAGTACAAGTCGGGCACCAAGCAGGTCACCAACCCTCGCTGGAAAGAAGCCCAGGAGGAGTGCCAGGATAGGCAGGAAAAGTACGAAAGCGAGGCGCAAGGGTGCGCCGAGCAACCGCTGAACAGCGGCGGTCAGCCCACGCGCCAGTGCGATATGGTGCCAAGCTACAAGGACAGGGCCCAGGACGCATGCGAGGAGGTTTCCAAGTACCCACAGACCATCGCGCAAGATGTCTTCGACGAGTATTCATACCCTATCGAGCTCTTGCACTTGGACGCCTCGATGGCGATCCAGGCGCGCATCGATCATAACGATGGGAGGAGCGCGGTGTCGTTTTCTGGAGCAAAGGTTCGGGTCACCGATCAGGCGCACCGCTCCTATGATAAGAACGGCTCTGGCGTCAGCTCCGATCCTGCCAACCCTCCGAGCGAGAAGTCCGGCTTCAGCTCACTCGAGTCCGATATTCAGGGGCAGCTCGTCTCGCTCGTGATGAAGAGCTTCGAGGGTTACCGCACATCGCTCGCGGACAGGCACTCGGATGGCGCGGACGCCGAGATGGACATGCTCGCCATCTACGTCTTGCTGCGTCCTTCGAACGTGCCCGAGGAGCGTCGCGAGAGGCTCGAGGAGATCTCGCAGATGACGGACGCGATCGAGTCCTTGACCGAGATCCCATGAGCCAAAAAAGAAGAGCATCTCGCTCTTCTTATTTTGGCATCGCGCTCGTGCCCGAGCGCACCCCGGATAAAAGACACACGCTGCGCGTGTCTTTTATCTCCAAGAATTGCCCTGCGACGATTGTCTATCATCCCCGATAGACGATAGGGTGAGGTTGCAAGTGCAATGAAACAGTTCGGTGGGGGCATCGCGATACTATCGCGAGCTTCGTCGAGGACTGCGTTGTCGTGGAGTGGGGCGTGATCGGGTCGAGCGTGGGAGAACTCTCCGTCGAGGAGCGGGCTCATTGCGACGCGGAGAGCCGCCTGGAGTGTCGTCGTGTGGTGATCGCTCAGGGGTTGTCGGTCGGCACCGCTCTGTCTGTGGGCGGGTCGATCGAGTTATTCTCGCATCATGCGCCTTACCACGACCACATCATCACCACGCTCCCCTGGCAGATCTTCTTTGCCTTCTTCGCCAGCGCGGCGCTCTATTTTGTAGATTTTCTGCGCCCCTACACGATCCCCTTCGCGATGTTGATGGTCATCATTGTCGGCTCGCTGGGGGGACTTGTGCTCGGTGGCATGGGCGGGTTCGACGGCCCCTTCTTCTACAGCATTTATATGATGCCGACGTTCGTGATGTTGGTGCCATGTGAATTGTCGATGCGCATCGCGGGGACGTTCGCGGTGCTCTTTGGCTTTCTGTCGCTGTTTCTCTCACAGCAAGACCAGATCGTCCTGATCGCGCCGGATATCACGAGCGTCTCGGTGTTTATCATCGCGTCGGCGTGCGTGTTGCTCGGCCACAGAGACTGGATCGTCTCGCGGGAGAGGTCGCTGGCGATGTTTCGCCTCGAGCGAGACCGCGAGGTCACGCGGGTTCGAAACAACGAGCTCGCCGAGCGTGTTCGCAATCAGGCAAGGCGCGCGAGGTCGCTGGCGAACGAGCTGCTCGACGTGCGCTCTTCGGAGCGCCTCAACCTCGCGCGTGATCTGCACGATGATGTCGGGCAACTCCTCGTGGGCGCCAAGATGGAGCTCGAGCTCCTCGAGCATATGCGTTCGATGGACGAGTCGCTCGATATCGAGCAGCTCGCGCGTCTCTACGACGTGATGTTCGGGCTCGAGGACGGCATCCGCGAGATGATCCGGAGGTTGCGATCAGCGAGCGCGCCGTTCGATCTCGAGTCGGCGCTCGGCGAGCTGTTCGAAACCTACCGAGAGCGCGCCAGGTGCACGCTCGAGGTCGAGGTCGATACAGCGCTCTTCGCCGGGTTCTCGAACGAGGTCGATCATCTCGTCTATCGCGTCATCCAGGAGGGGTTGACCAACGCGGCCAAGCACTCCGATGCGGAGCGTTGGTGGGTGGTGATTCGGGCAGAGGGCTCCTCGGTGAGGGTCTCCGTCGAGGATGATGGCTGCGCGATGCTTCCTGATGATGGAGAGGAGGGCTGGGGGATCCTCGGCCTCACCGAGCGCGCCAGGGCGCTCGGTGGCGAGGTTCATCTGTCACATCGTGAGGGCAGCGAGGGGGGCTGTCGCACGGTGCTCGAAGCGATTCTCCCACAGGTGAACATAGCGCGCATCGAGGAGCGCGTGGAGGAGGAGTGATTGATACGTCTGGTTGCCATCGATGATCATCCTATTATCACAGAAGGGCTCGCGCGCTGGGCGGATCAGCTCGCGCATCTGGAGCTTCTCGGCGTGGCCAACGCGCTCTACGAGCTGCCCAGGTTGCTCGAGGATGGTCACGAGCCCGATGTGTTGGTGCTCGATTATCGGATGCCTGGAGTCAACGGGGTGGAGTCGATCATCGAGGTGGCGAGGCAAGGCTTTGCCGTGGTGGTATTCTCCTCGATCGAGGAGGCTCATATCATCAACGCCTTGCGCGCTGGCGGCGTGCGCGCGTTCGTCTCCAAGAGCGCGCCGATCCGCGACCTGATCGCGGTCATCGAGCAGGTCGCGAGCGGGAACACCGTGTTCCCGGAGGCCGCGGCCGTCACGTTGCCGCACGAGGAGCTCAGCGAGCGTGAGCGGCTCGTGTTCGAGCAGCTCATCCTCGGGTCGACCCCCAAAGAAATCGCCTATGAACTCGACCTCGCCACCAGCAGCGTTTACACCTATGCAGAGCGGGTGCGCCGCAAGCTCGGCGTCGAGAGCACCGCGGAGCTTGTCGGCTATGCCTACTCCGTCGGGTTGCTGGGAGGCTGATTCTCGTGGGCCCGTTGCGTCTCGTGCCTCCCGGTTGTTATAAAAGAGGTGGAGTGAACCGCAGCATCGAGGGCTGATAAGAAGGTGTACGCCGTTATCGTTAAAGCAGGGAGCGAGGAGGCACAGCGTGCTGAGCTCGCGAGAAACCTCGCGCCCACGCTCGGCCTCGACGCCCGCAATGTCGAGCGCATGCTTCGGCGCGGGCCGATCACGGTCGAATCCTCGCTCGGCGAGGATGAAGCCAACGAGCTCTGCGACCGCCTGAGGTCGATGAGGATTCCTGCCGAGGTCATCGGCGAGGATGTCACCATCCAGAGCATGCGTCTTCCCACACCGAGCGCCGGGATGCCATCGGTGGCAAACTTTGCCAGCGCTGTCCTCGAGGAGGAATCCGGTGGAAGAACGGTCAATGTCAGCGGCGTTGGCCAGATGGCAGGTCATGTCGACTTCAACGCCGAGCCTTCCTGGCTAGACGTCGAGCCCGATGCCCCCATGAGGATGCCTCGTCTCGATGAGAGCTCTGCCCCATCATTGGAGGAGGTCTCATCACAGGATGGGACCATCCAGGGGTTTTCGCTCGACGAGCAAGATCTCGGGTCCATCGAGGATTTCTTCGCGGCGCCAGGCGATCCTTTCTCGCAGCCATCGCCAACACCCACGACGCCTGCGCCCGAACCTCCTGTAACCAGGCCAGCACTGCGCCCATCATTTGACGCTGATCCTGGCGCGCCCGTTGTGAATACGCCCGCTGCGGTATCTCCCACACCGGAGACAGAGCAGGTGGCCGACGCTGATGCCGCGTCGAGTGGGAACGCCTGGAGCATGCTCTTTCCTGACCTCGAGCCGCGAGAGGACGAGCCGCAGAGCGCGACCCCTGAAGTGGCCGCTCGGCCCGGCCCGGCGAGCAACCTCGCCATGGGGGGATTGTCAGGGGATGATGCTGGCGAGGTGAGCTCGAAGGGGGCTGTGGCGCCCGAGCGCGCCTCGCTCTTTGGTGGAGGGGCTTCACCCCGACCACAGGAGCCGTCAGTTGGCGCTCCGCAGGTTGGCGGCGCGTTGTTTGGCGCTGAACCTGCGCGATCTGCAGAGCGCGCGCCCGCAGCAGCAGAGTCCCCCTCGGTTGCTGCCTCCACACCTTTACAACCTCCTTCGACGGGAGTGACACCTCCGCAGCAACCTGCGTCGTCAGGGATCAAGCGCCCGGCCTCACGTGATTTTCAGGGGGGACGCATCCTCGACGCGTTCAGCGCGCAGAACAAGGGGGACGAGCCGCCGTTCAAGCCAGAAGGGTTCGACTCGGGGATCCCGCACTCGAACATTCTGGCGACGCTCTTCGCGGTGATCGCCCCTGGCGCCGGTCAGGTTTACAACGGTGATGATGACGACGCGCTCGGTTATGGGCTCAAGTTCTTCCTCATCAAGCCTTGGATCGATGGGGTCAAGGAGGCAAGGGAGCGCGCGACTCAGATCGCGGGATACTGGGCTCCGAGGCCTCCCGAGGGGAACTTCCTGAGGACGTTTCGTTACATCGGGGCGTTTTACGTGGCCGCCTCGTTTATCGGCGCCACGCTGTTCTGGTTTGGGAGCGTCGCCTACGAGCGCGCCAATCGCAAACCGCCGCCGCTCTACACCGAGAGCGAGGTCGCGCTCTCGGTCGATGGCGCGCGAAGCCGCGTCCGCGAGGCTCGTATCGCAGGGCTCGATTCACTCGGTGAGGCGATGCAGGAGCTCTCGGCTCGAGGTTCGGAGATGAGCGACAAGGAGCGCGCCGAGCGGCTCTACCTGCAAGGATACGGGGAGTGTCTGTCGAACAAGTTCATGTCTTGTGAGGCGATGATGCGCCGCGTGCTAAAGTTCGACACGACGCACCGCGACGCGATGCGTCTCCAGGCGTGGGCTTCGCTCCGACGCGCCGGTGGTTCACAACCGATCCCCAAGGTCGACGAGATGGGGAGCCTCCAGGATTACGAGCTCGAGCAAGAGAAGAAGCTCCAGGACAAGGAGAAAGGAGAAGCGAAGGAGACGACACCCTCGCCACCTGACGAGGACGCACCATCTTTGAAGAGTGATGATTCGCAGGAGGCCAACGAGACCTCCCCGAACGCGCCGACTTCCCCAGGGGATGACTCCCCCTCGCCCGAAGATAAAGAGGGATAGACCTTCATGACTGTTAGGCTTCGCTTGATCTGTGAGGGGAATACCTCCGAGTACATGTTCGACCGACCGCGTATTTCGCTGGGACGAGGACCATTCAATGACATCGTGATCGCGTCTGGCGCGGTTGCTCCAAATCAGGCCACGCTGGTGCTCGAGCAAGATCGCATGTTGCTCGAGATCGAGGGCTCGACCCAACCGACGGTGGTCGTACGCGATGGCGAGATCCTGGCCGAGGTCGAGCGCGAGGCCCCTGCCAAGATCGATGTCGCCGCCGGTGATTTCTTGCTGTTCGGTGCCGCCGTCAGGCTCGAGATCCTGAGCGTGCGCGCTCAGGTCGTGGATCGTTGGGAGGTCTGGTCGCTTGATGCAGGCAGGGAGCGCACGCCATCCCCGGAGCTGACGCATTGCTTCTTGAAGTCGAGCGAAGAGATCGCCAAACACCCCGGAGAGCTCCGGGCGATGCTCGAGCAGTGCGCCATCCTGAGCGAGGTCGCGCTCCAAGGGAAGGTGCGCCGTCTCGTGGTTTCGGTCTTCACTGACAGCGATGAGTTCCTCGATGACACGTGGGCGTTGGATCTTTCGCTCGGCCCGGATAACGCGGAGATCTTCGACGTCGCGCGCGCGCCGCTCGTGAGGTTTGGCGGGGATGGCGCGCAGCGAGCGCGCGCCTTGCTCGAGAGCGAGGACGTGTTCTTGACCGCGTCAGGGGAGCGTACGCGCGATGGGCTCGTGATTTACATCGGCCTCCCCTCGGGCGTTGGCGGTGGCAGCGGGGTGCTCGCGCTCGAGATGGATCGCGCGCGTTCTTCTGCGGCGATCGCTCCGCTGGCGCGCGCGCTTCGCGCGCTCGCGTCACTTTGCGTGAGCATCCGCGCGGCAGAGCGTCGCGCGCGAAGCTCTGATGAGGAGAACCGTTACTTTCGCGAGCGCGAGCGCCGTCACTACCTCTTCAAGGAGTTGGTGTGTGAGAGCCCTGGCATGCGCGCGGTTCACAGGCGCCTGAATCAGATGGTCGAGAGCTCCTCTCCGGTGTTGATTCTTGGCGAGGCGGGCAGCGGCAAGGAGCTCATCGCGCGCGCGCTCCACCACCTGGGAGAGCGACGCGAGGGGATGTTTATCAGCCTTCATTGTGGTCGCCATAATAACGAAAGCATGGGGGTCGAGCTGTTCGGTTGCGTCGCCAGCGAGCTCGCTGGCGCGCTCGCTGCGCGAAAGGGGATCTTCGAGCTCGCCCACGACGGCACCGTCTACCTCGAGGAGATCGACCTCCTCTCGCCGACGCTCCAGGGGAAGCTCGTGCGGATGCTCAAGGAGGGCGAGGTTCGGCGCGTGGGTGGAGCTGTGGGGCGGCGCGTGTTCTCGCGCCTCGTGGTGAGTACGCATCGACCACCGCGCGAGCTCGTGCAGACGGGCAAGCTGCGGCATGATCTCTTCCTCGCGCTCAAGGAGCACACGCTCGAGGTGCCCGCGTTGAGGCGGCGTCACGAGGATCTGATGCCGCTGGCGAGGTTGTTCCTGAAGACCTTCGCGCGTCGTTATGACAGGCAAGTGAGCGGCTTTGATGAGGAGGTCACCGCGGCGATGGAGCGGTATGACTGGCCGGGCAATGTCCGGGAGCTCCAAAGCTTTGTGGAGTCTGCGGTGCTCAAGTGTGCCGAGGATGCGCCCGAGATCATGATGAAGGATACGAGCATCTGAGCTTGGCGTCTTAACGGACGCCGTAGTCGCCTGTCAGCGGTTGCTGATCTCTGATAAACGTTCCCGCCTGATCCGAGAGGAAGGGGAGGATGTCGTGGAGGTCGTCGTAGCGCCAGTCAGGATCGTAGGCGAGCAACCTGTCCCAGACCTCGCGGCAGGCATCGTTCGGGAGGAGCTCGCGGCGCATGTCCCAGATCTCATTGTGACGCAAGAGCGCCATGGCGGGCGTATAGAGCGGCGTCGCGGTGATCAGTTCGAACAACAACGCGCCCACAGAGTATGTGTCGACGCGGTGGTCGTGGACATCTTCGAGCCACATCTCCGGGGCGCCGTAGCCTTGCTTGACGATCTGGCGCAGCATATCGCTAACGAGATCGAAGCTACCGATGCGCGCGAAGTCGAAGTCGGCGACCTTGACGGGCACGCGCGCCTTCTCGTCCTGCATGATGTAGATCACGCCGGGGTGGAGGTTGCGGTGTGTGACGCCGCGCTTGTGGGTCGACGCGATCGCCTTGGTGATATGCCAGGCGAGGCGCCAGCGATCGTGGCGCTCGGTGATGTCGCAATGGTCGTATGGGAGGCGCTCCTCATCGAAGAGGTCACGCAAGGTCGTGTTGCTCGCGTGCTCGGTGACCACGTAAAAGATGAGCTCGTCCTCCATATCGCGAATCAGCTCGTAGGCACGCGCGATGTAGGGGTTGTCATCCATCGTGTTCAGGACCTCCATGTCGCGCAATACGCGCGCGATCTCATCATCGCGTTTGGAGGGGGCGATCAATGGGTCGAGCGAGTAGCGCTTGATGCGGACCTTACCGCGTGAGCGCAGCAAGGTGTGGTGTCCGATGAACTCGCGGAAGGGGAGCCCGTCGAGATCGAGCTCCTCGAAGACCTCGTAGTTGGTGACGTTGGGGAGTTGATTTGACGGAGTCGCCAGCGGAACGAGCTGTTCGACGATGCGCTCCTTGAGGGCGTCGTCGATGTAGACGACCTCGGGGCCATCTTCGGTGGACCTGGAGGCGTCCTCGACAAAGAACGTCTCGATCCCATCGCGCAGCACGAGGCGGCGCTCGCGCGGATCATCGAGTTTGATTCTGAGTTTCTTGCTCGGGAGGTGGACGACGGACTCGACGTAGAGCTGGTCTGGCCAGCCCTGGGTGTTCCTCGCGAGGATATCGCGCAGCGCCTTTGCCTTGGTCTCCGCTCTGATGAATGGGTTCTCGACCTTCCCCCATTGCAGAGTCCATCGCCTGGTGTCGCCTCGGATTTTACCCGACCAACCCTTGATCTCGACCGCGTAGACGCCCCAATCTCCAATGACGACGACGTCGAACTCTAGTGTGTTACGACGTTGTTGAAGATCGAGCTCGAAGTTCCCGATCACAATATAGTTCTCGGGAAGTCGGTCTCTCAGTTGACGAAGCCCCTCCACTTCGGCCCTGTTCACCGGAGTTCCAACTGGGATGTACCTGGCCATGTTCTCGTTACAGGGTATGGATGGGGGGGATTACTCCGCCGAAGATCACTTCGGGAAATCAGACACGACGTCCCGACTCATGACCTCGCTCCACCAAGAGTTGATGATGATCCCCCCTTGATCCGAGTGCCAAACGTTAGGTCCTAGCCTTTGACTCTCAAACAATGTGGGTACTATATCATAAAGTCAACGCGAGTTGAACGATGCGATTCGAGGACCGCAGACAATTCGGCGCTACATAGCTTGACTTTCCACGGGTTTTCGATGTCGTGGGGTCTACAAGAGGTGCGATTTGGAGAATAGCAAGTTGTTTGTCACCGGCGCCAGCGGGCTGATCGGGAGCGAGGTCTGTCGACTCGCCGTCGCGATGGGCCACGAGGTGCTCGGGCTCTCGCTTCACGGCGCGCCCGCGCCCGAGGAGCCATGGCATCGCGGCGTCACCTGGATCGAGGGGGACGTGCTCGATCCCGAGCCGTGGCGCGCGCTGCTCGATGGTTGCGAGGCGCTCGTCCACTGCGTCGGCGTGGGAAATGCCCAGTTCGATGACGCGGACGCCGCCGACAGAATCCTCGGAGATGCGCCCGTCACAGCCTGGCGCGAGGCCAAGCGCGCCGGGGTCGAGAAGTTTGTCTTCCTCTCCACCTCCACGCGCCTCCCGTTCGCTTCGCGAGAGTACCTCGACGCCAAGATGCGCGCCGAGGCCACTATCGCCGCCGGAGAGCTTCCCTATGCGTTCCTTAGGCCCGGGCTTGTCTGGGGGCCACAGCGTCCGCTCGGCAAGGCCACCGAGCGCCTCCTCTCGATCGTCACCGAGAGCAAGCTGCCCGGCGCGAGCACGCTCGAGCGTGCTCGACCCTTGCGCGTCGAACGCGTCGCCATGGCAGCCTTGCGCGCAGCTTTGGAGGACACCATCGACGGCGTCCTCGAGCACGAGGAGATCGAACACATCGGCGACGCGATGATGATCCAGTAGGCGCGGTTTGCTTTTGCAACCTGCGGTGGCCAGACCGAAGGGGGCGCCTGTTTTTTGCACCCGATGTGAACGTTCACACCGGGTGCAAAAAACAGGCGCCCCCTTCGGTCTGGGCGAGGCGTGTGCAGGAGATCAGAGGATCACTTGCCAGTGATTTTGGCGAGCATCGCTTCGACCGCGTCGCTGTGCTCTTTCGTGTGTTGCACCAGACTTTGCAGGGCGGCGGTGAGCTGGAGCGCGCTCTCGGCGTCATGCGTGTAGGTGCGGTAGAGCGCGACCTTGGCCATCTGCACTGCCGGGGCGGGGAGGGCGGCGATCTGCTCGGCGCGCTCTTTTGCGATGGCGAGGACCTGATCGGGTTCGACGCGCGCGTGCAGCAGCCCCATCGAGAGCGCCTCCTCGGCGTCGAAGACGCGCGCGGTGAGGATCAACTCCACGGCGCGCGAGAACCCCACGGCGCGCGTGAGCAAGAAGGCGCCGCCATCTCCAGGGATCAACCCCACCGAGGCAAACGTCGACCCGAACTTTGCCCGCGCGCTGCCGATGCGAACATCACACATCAGCGCCAGATCGAGCCCCGCGCCGATGGCGGCGCCGTTGATCGCCGCGATCACGGGCTTCTCGAAGCGCTCGAAGGCGCGCGTGATGTCTTGCAGGCCGCGCTCGTACTTGCGGCGAAGTTCGATCGTGTCCCCCTCGAACATCCCCGTGCGGTCGCGCATCGACTTCAGGTCGCCGCCAGCGCAGAAGGACTTCCCGGCGCCAGTGAGGATCAGTGCGCGCACGTCCTTGTCTGACATCGCCTCTTCGAGCGCGGCGTGCATCTGTGGGAGCATCGCCACGCTCCAGGCGTTGCGCGCGTCGGGTCGGTTGAGCGTGATGGTGGCGATGGCGCCATCCTTTTCATACAAGATCTCTTCCTGGCTCATCGAATCGTCTCTTTTTCCAAGTAGTGGTTAGGGGAGCTCGAGCAGCGCGCGCCAGCGCTCCTCGATCGCGTCCCAGTCGTAGCGTTTCACGCGTTGGCTGTGAAGCGTGCGCTGTGCTCGCCAGGAGGAAGTTTGCTCGAGCAAACTTCCCAGGTGCGCTGTGAGCGCCTCGATTTCGGCGTCTTCATCATCCTCGAAAGACGCGTAGAGGCAATCGGAGGGGATGTACTCGGGGTAGGCGAGTCGGTCTGGCGCGACGGGCCTGGCGCCGGCGGCCATCGCCTCGATCATGGCCAGCCCCTGGAACTCGTGCGCTGCGCTCGACAGGACGATATCAGCGCGCGCGAGCAGGGCCTCATAGTCTGCGCGCTGCTCGAGGTAACCCCACGTCGCGATCTGTTTATCCAGCGTGTCGCGCGCTCGCGCGAAGGCGTCAGGGGTGCGGCGAAATGACTCCCCGACGACGTGCAGCTCGAAGCGATCTCCTGCGCCCTGTTCGACGAGCCTCTCGAGCGCGCCAAAGGCGCGCTCGGGTGATTTGTCATACTCCCAGCGATGGTTCCAGAGGATCGCCACAGGATCCTCTCCCGAGCGCGCGACTCCAGCGCGCGCGAGGTCAAAGATCGCTGGCGAGATGCCCACAGGGATCACGAGGCTCCTGTCTGTGAGTTGATCGCAGAGGTTCGGGGGGACGTGATCGGGCATCTTCGCGAGCAGCGCGCGGGCGCCTTCGAGGGCGGTCTCGAGGTTATAGCGCGAGTTGAAGACGATGTGATCGACGCAGGCGGCGTTCAGGATGAACTGGAGCTGGATGTGGAGCGCGTTTTGTTTGCCAGCTCCTCGCCAGGGATAGGCGAACTGGTTCTCATGGACATAGAGGCAGGTCGTCGCGCCATGAAGGTTCGGGAAGAACCCGCGCAGCGTGACGAGATCGGTCACCGAGGTCGCGATGACGAGGTCCCATGATCGTGATGTGATCTTTTGCTGTAGCCCGGGCGCGAGCATGGCGAGCGCGTTGCCGCGACTTCGCCAGGCGAAGTGTCGCGCGGGGAGGGTGATCTCTGTCCAGGAGAAGTCTTCTGACAGCGCCCGAGTGAGGCCGTGGCGCCAGCGCGCGTGGCTCGTGGCGTCGTAGGCAGAGATCAGGAGCGCCTCGGGCGTCGAACTCAAAGGTCCGTCGCTTCGGCTTTCGCGTCAGCTTTGGCGTCTTTCGGTGCGGGCTTGGCCTCTTTCTTTTTGGCGCCTTCCTTCTTCTTGTCAGCGTCCTTCGCGGCGGGCTGGTCCGCGGGGTCTTTGGACGCATCAGGCGTCTTGTCCGCGGGCGCGTCACCGTCGCTCGAGTCTCCTGCGTCGTCCGAGTTCTCCGCGTCAGGTGTGGGTTCGGTGGTGACAGGAGGCTTCTTTGTCGGCGTCTTCGGCTCGACAGGTTCTTGTGTGTTCTCCTTTGCCTCTTCTCCTTCGGGGATGCTCGATGCGTAGAGCACCAGGCCGGGCTCTTTCTCGAGGGCGGCGCGCGTTTGATCACCGGTGGAGGTCGCGATCTCGGAGCCAGAGCGCAACTTCTGGGTGTCTTTCATGGGCTCCGGGGCGCTCTGACATGCAGCGAGCGCCAGGAGGATGGTAGCGAGGATCGTCAGAGAGGAGAGGGAGGTGCGGCGCATATGTTTTGAACCGTGGTATAAAGAGGGAGGCATCGAGCCAGGGAAGTTTTGTGTCCAGGCTTTGTTCCAACGAGGACAGTTCTAGCAAAGAGTGGGACGTGCTGGCCAGAAGCGTCATTGTTTTCTCTTGCAAAGTCACTGTGATTGTGGAACAAAGCACGGCCCCGACGGGTCCGCTGCGTGGAACTCGGGGATCATCAGGCGTGCGGTTCACCCGCGTCGCGCCTTATGAAACGGCTTTTAAGGCAAGCGCGCGATGCGTGGCAGGGAGACCTCTGAAAAGGGGGCCTCCCTCATCTCGTGTGTTGCACAGGGGTCAGGAACGACGGGTGATAAAAGCAAAAGAGCTATTGTAAATCGAGCGTCGGTGCGACTCCCAGTCAGGCAGGATTTGCCAGGTCAAAGGGTCGAGGGCATCGACGCCCATAGAAACGTCAGGCGCGCTCTTCTTCCCCGAAGCAATACAGGGGGAGGGGGACTTGATGGGACACGGTAGAGTGTCTGTCGAGTTTTCCGGGCGCGCTCCACCGGAATTGGAGAACGAGAAAGGACTATGGCACGTTATACTGGTCCCCGACTTCGCATCGTGCGCCGCCTCGGCACGCGCCTCCCAGGTCTTACCCGCAAGCTTGCGGACAACCGTCCCTACCCACCTGGCCAGCATGGTCAGGGGCGTCAGCGCTTTAGCGAGTTCAAGAAGCAGCTCTACGAAAAGCAGAAGCTGCGCTTTAACTACGGCCTGAGCGAGCGCCAGCTGCGTAACGTCTTCACCGAGGCGCAGGGTTCTCGCGAGCCAGCCGGTCTTGTCCTGTTGCGCCTGCTCGAGCAGCGCCTGGACAACCTGGTGTTCCGCTTGACGCTCGCGCCCACGATTCCTGCTGCGCGTCAGCTCATCGTGCACGGCCACATTCTGATCGATGGTCAGAAGGTCGACCGCCCG
>Ga0208061_100059_pt1 | contig 35938 bp, 23 predicted proteins | sample DeeseametaMP0555_FD_184209 | JGI IMG/M metagenome (GOLD analysis project Ga0208061, IMG submission 184209) | Marine microbial communities from the Deep Atlantic Ocean - MP0555 (SPAdes) | ecosystem: Environmental > Aquatic > Marine > Oceanic | place: South Atlantic Ocean | collected 2011-01-23 | reverse complement strand
CCGGCCATCGAATGCGTCTCGCCAGCCGATGGCTCGCAGCTCGACACGGCGCCCGGATCAGACGTCAACTTCCAGGGCAAGCTCTCGGACACCAACGGCGCCGTCGATGTGAGCATCAACGGCAACCTCGTCACGCTCGAGCCCGACGGTTCATTCGCAGGTAACGTGACGGTGCGCTACGGGATGAACTTCGTGGACATCACCGGCACCGACTCCTTTGGCGAGCAGAACAGCCGCACGTGTGTCTTCCAGGTCAGCGATAACTGGTCTCCAGAGAACGAATTGGTGGGCGATTCGCTCATGCTCAAGCTGACGCAGAACGCCATCGACGACCGCGTCGGGAATGATGGCCTCGACAGCTTGAACGACGTGTTGCTCACGATCCTCAACAGCCAGGGGCTCATCGACACCTTGCACCAGGCCGTGGTCGACCTCGGCAACCCGATCTACAACGAGTGCCTGCAGGACTCCTGGTTTGGATGCCTGATGCGCGTCAAGGTCGATTACCGCTACACCGCCACCAGGCAGGGTGTGCGCATCGGCGGCTCGAACAATATCGCGAGCACCTCGTCGCTGACGCTCGTCAACGGCGGCTTGCGGATCGTGGCGCGTCTCAACGAGATCGACGTCGACCTGAAGATCTACGGTACACCGCCTGATTCAAACGGTACGGCGAACGCCGACTACGTCGAGGTCGACCTGACCTCGAACCTCGAGCTTCGCAACGGTCGCCCCTCGATCACCTTGCGCCAGGTCAACAGCACGACCGTGGGTGATATCTCGCTCAACTTCAGCGGCGTCACCGGGTTTATCCTGGACGCCGTCGAGTTGTTCTTCCAGAACACGCTGCGCGACCTGCTGCGCGATGTCGTGCGTGACTTCGTGGACACGGAGTTCAACGCCGCGCTCGATGGCATCGTCTCCGGGCTCGACGTCTCGTCGCTCGGCACGAGCTTCGCCATCCCTCGCCTCGACGGCACGGGGGATATCAACCTGGCGTTTAACCTGAACTTCTCCTCGCTCGCGGTGAGCACGGCGCGCGCGCTGTTTGGCCTCGGCACGAACTTCACGTTGTCCGGTCCTCCAGCGCGCGTGACCCCATCGCTCGGCGCGCCGTATCCCAGTGGCTCGGTCACGCTCGATCCGACCATCAGCAAGACCGTCGGTCTGGCGGTGCACGTGACGGTGCTGAACAAGATCCTCCATGGGTTGTGGCGCGGAGGCTTCTTCGACGCCACGCTCGGCAGCTCGCTCTTTGGCACGAGCGCGCCGATGGGCACCGTGGTGACCTTGCAGACCAACCTCCCGCCGATGCTCGTGCTCAAGTCTGGAGGCAAGGTCGACCTGCACCTTGGCGCGGTGCGCCTCGGGGTGACATATCCTGGTTTGTTCGATGATCCGCTGCTGGTGGATATCGGCGCCACGGCGCGCACGAGCGTCAGCCTCAACGGCGACCAGCTCCAGTTCAACAACATCGTGCTCGACGAGTTCTACTTCTCGGTCGGCGATGTCTCGCTCGACGAGACGACACGTGATGTCCTCGAGGGCTTCTTGAAGGATCTGGTGCAGAGCCTGGTGGATCAGTCGCTTAACGGCGCGCTCCCCTCGCTGCCCATCCCGAGCTTTGACCTGCCCGCGTCGCTCTCGACGTTTGGCTTGCCGGTCAACGCAGAGCTCGGCATCCGCAACCCATCGGTCGATGCGACCGACAGGCACTTTATCCTCGATGGCAACTTCGGGATTCGCTGAATGAGAAGAGGAGCACTCGATATGTTTTCGAAGCCACTAGTGATGCGCACGCTGCGCTTGCTCCTGTTCATCGGGCTGACCTCTCAGGTCGCCTGTGCAGGATGCAGGGACGAGCCCACCGGGCCGCCCAAGAACACTCCGATTGTCGTCGATATGAACGGCGGCAATGGGGATATGAATAACAATGACAACGCCGATATGGGCGATCCCGATCCCGATCTTCCCGCGCCCTCCTGGGCTGGGTATGTGGTCATCGAGGTCGATCCGCTCGATCCGTTGTACCAGACCGGCGACGAGGTCCAGCTGACCGCCACGCTGTTCGACACGGATGAAGAGGCGGTCGAAGGCGCCGCGTTCGACTGGAAGGTCGAGCCCGCGGGCGCGGCCGAGCTCGGCGAGGACAACACGTGGACGATCGCCTCGCAGGGCGAGATCGTGTTCGAGGCGTGCAGCATGATGCTCGACTTCGACGGCGCCTCGGTCTGTGATCGCCAACGCATCATCGTCGATGACGCGCCGCCGAACCTCGAGATCACGTCGCCGCAACCCGGCGAAGAGATCGATGGTTCGATCCAACAAAAGATCGTCGTCTCCGGCGTGGCGACCGATGAGAACGGCGAGCTCGCCCTGTTTATCAACGGCCAGCCCGCCGACATGGACAAGGATGGGAACTTCTCCGTCGAGTTCACGCCAGAGTTTGGCATCAACCACATCGAGGTCGTGGCCTCGGATGGGTTGAATCGCTCGGATACGGTCAAGGAGCTCGATGTGCTCTGGGCGCCAGCCTGGGAGCCGGGCATCCAGCAAGAGATGATCTCGGGGACGGAGTTCGAGGATGGGTTGCTGCTGCATCTCGGCAGGCGCTTCTTCGACGATGGCCGCCCACCGATCACCAATATGGAGGGCGCGTCCTTCACCGAGGACCTCGCCGACATCCTGACCTTGCTCATCCGTTACATCGACCTGACGAGCCTGATCCCCAACCCGGTGGTCGACAGCGATGACCTCTCGCTCTCGATCAGCAACTTCAGCCTCGGGCGACCCACGATCGAGATCGATGTCACCGAGGATGGGATCGCGCTTTACCTGAGCGCGGACAACCTCACCATCGATACGGTGGGTCAGTTGACGATCTCGGACAAGGTCCTCGACCTGACCGGGACGATCTCGGCGGGCATCGGCATCCTGGCGGCGATCAGCATCGAGAAGGATGGGATCGGGCAGCCGTTTATCGTCGATGTCACCGAGCTCGAGGTCGCCATCGAGCGCGCGGATTCGAACTTCGTGGACCCGGAAGCGGACGCGATCTTCGAGCTGGCGCAGAGCGCGCTGCGTTTGCAGATCGAGACGGTGTTGGTCGACGCGCTGGAGAGCTCGTTTATCGACACCATCCCGACGCTCCTGAGCGACGCGCTCAATGGGATCGAGATGTCACTCTCCGGGCAGAGCTTCCCGCTCGAGCCTGGCTTCGTCGACCCGATCGATGTGACCTTCTCGGGTCGCATCGAGGAGCTCGAGAAGAACCCGCGTCAGTCGATCGAGATGCGTCTTCGCACGAGCCTCGTGGCGAGCACGATGACCAAGAACCCATCGCTCGGCACGCCGATGATGCAGCCCTTCGAATCGGGCGCGATCCCGCTGCTGCAAACCAGCCGCATTCAGATCGCGCTTCGTCTGGCGCTCATCAACGGCCTGTTGCATGGGCTGTGGGATGCAGGTCTGCTCGACATCGACGCCACTGATTTGTTGCCAGAGGATCTCACGAGTCTTGTCGAGGAGGCGACCGTGCACGCCACGTTGCCTCCCGTCGCGGTGCCGCCCACCAAGGGCGAGCCCTACGACCTGTTCTTACAGATCGGTCAGCTCGAACTCAGCCTGAAGAGCCCGCTCACGGGTCAAACCGTGATTTATGGCGTCAACCTCTCGGCTGGTGTGAACGTGGGCGTGATGAACAACGAGCTCGCGGTCACCATCGCAGAGGAGCCGCTGGTCAAGATCTGGGTCATCGAAACCGATGATGGCAAGGCTGCGCGCCTCAAGCCATCGCAGCTCGAGGGCTTGTTCCGCAACCAGCTCTGGCCAGAGCTGACGGGCGCGCTTGGCGAGGGCTTGGGCTTGCCGCTCCCCGCGCTCGAGATCCCCGAGCTGGGGACCTACGCGCCAGAGCTGACGGACTTCACGCTCTCCTTCGATCAGGCCGGTCCGATCGTCGTGCGCGATGGGTTCGTGATCGTCGAGAGCCGCCTCCGCGGCACCTTGCCAGCACCGATGATGATGATGCCCTGATGCATCAGCTTATCCGGTGAGGCGGCTTCACGGTCGTTTCGCCGAGCAAAAAGAAGGCCGCGAAAACATTCTGAGGCCAGGTTGGCTTCTCGCCCCTGCGATCAGAATGTTTTCGCGGCCTTCTTTTTGCGTGCCGCAGGTCGGCGCGTTCTTCTTCGAATCCTGCTCCCTCGGCGCTTGTCGCATACCCGCGTGATCAGGCACAATTCGGTGCAGAAAGACACGGTGTCCTCTTATCGAATCATGCATGCAAACGGGGTTTTCATGGCGTCTCGCGCGGTCAACGAGCGGATCAAACATGTCGAATCACTCATCTCCATGATCGACCTGCACGAGGTCGAGCTCGTGGGTCCATTGAGCGAGGTCTTCTCGCACGCCGAGGGGATCGACGCGAACAGCTTGCTCTCTTCGCACCTGGGGTTGGTCTCCAAGGCGCTCGAGGCGCTCGAGGACGCCGAGCGCGAGGTCGAGTTGGAGGCCAGTGATGATCAGCAGTATCGCGACGCGCGCGACGCGGCGATCGCCAAGCTCTCCACCACGCTCAACGACACGCGCCTGCTCTTCGAGGCCGCCTACAGCAAGGAGCTCGCCGCCGAGTACGGCTTCACCGAGGACCTGCCTCGCTCACCCGCGTCGCTCAAAAAATCCGCCGAAGCGAGCGTGAGCGCCCTGCGCACGCGAGAGCTCGAGGAGACCTCGCCGTATGGTTTTGATCTCGACCTCGCGCCGCTCGCGGATCGCATCGAGACCGAGATCATCCCGTTGATCACCGCGCTCGAAGATGTCGCGCGTGAAGCGCGCGAGATCCGCGAGGCGATCGATGCGCGCAACGAGGCGATGGCAAATTTCGACGAGACGTTTCGCGCCGTGGCGGCCATCCTCCACAGCTACTTCGTGCTCGTCGGGCGCCCAGATCTGGCGGCGATGATCAGCTGAGGTTCGTGTTCTGCGCGACCGAACGAAACATGCAAAAGAGAGGCAAGAGATGCTCGATGTGACCGTGACCTCGATCGATGGACAAGAAGTTGACCTGAAGGACTACCGTGGTAAAGCCTTGCTGGTCGTGAATACTGCATCAGAATGCGGATATACGCGTCAGTACAAAGGGCTCCAGGAGCTCCACGAGCGCTATGAAGATCAAGGTTTTGCCGTCCTCGGCTTTCCATGCAATGACTTCGGCGCGCAGGAGCCAGGTGAGGAGTCCGAGATCCAGGCATTTTGTCAGAAGAATTACGGGGTCACCTTCCCCCTCTTCTCCAAGGTTCGGATCAAGGGCAGCGAGCCTCACCCGCTCTACGCCTATTTGACAGAAGAGACCGCCGAGGGCATCCGCGGCGACGTGCGTTGGAACTTCACCAAATTCCTCGTCTCTCCAGAAGGGGAGGTCGTGGGGAGGTTCGAGCCAAAGGTCGAGCCCGGGAGCGATGAGCTCACCGGCGCGATCGAGGCGCAGCTGCCCTGAGTAAAAGTGGGGCGAGCCGCTTGATGTTCACACATCAGGTGTGAACAATACGAAAAAGTGAGCGCGTCAGGGGAGATGCCTCACTCAGGGAAGAGCAGGAGCGACCATGGAACAGGGAGCGATCGATCCGAACGGATCAGGGGCCAAATCGATTCGCGTCGAGTTTCGCGAGGCCGTCAGCGACGACATCGTGATCGTGACGCATATCGAGAGTGACGAGTTGCCCGAGACCTTCGAGCAACACACGACGCTCGATCTCGGGGTCGGTTTGTTCGATGTCGTACGCGCCGAGCCCTTGCAGCGCGCGCTGTTTGTTCGCAGCGGCGAGCTCAAGCTGTGGTTGCGCCGAAAGGAGCAGGCCCCTGATACCAGCGCCAACGCGGGCAACGAGCAACTCTTCGCGCCCCCCACAAAACAGAGCGAGCTCCCCTCGACGCGCGCCGTCGAGTCTTCTTATGGCGTTGGCGTTGGCGTTAGTGACAGCGACGTCGCTGACTTCGAGGACGAGCTCGACGAGGACTTCGGCGAAGAGGTCGACCTCCTGTTGATGTATGATGAGGACTGGCGTCAGAACGAATTGATCGCCGCGGCGCATCACGCTCGCGTGGGCCTCGAGTTCGACCGCATCGCCCTGACGATGCCAGGATTGACCCACGCTCGCGCGACGCTGGAGAGGCCGCTCGAGGGGTTGGCGCTCTCACCGGAGCAGCTCCTCTACGCACTCGATGGCGAGCGCTTCGATGGCGTGGCGCTCTGCCATGGCGAGCATGACCCCGAGCGCGAGGTCTGCGCTGGCTTTGCCATCGAGTCCGCCGAGGGGACCATCTTCTACGGTCGCCTCGACAGCCGCGGCATGATCAGCGAGCTCGGCGTCCACGTCTGGGAGGGCGCGACCACGCTCATCCACGACCTCGAGCGCGTCGCGTCACTGCTCCCCGATCCTGGCGAGGTCCTCTTTGTCAGTTGGTGCAGTTCATCGGCGACACCTCTCTCCAAGATGAGTGCGCTGGTCGCCAAGCTCGAGGGCTGATCCAAAGGCTGGCCAAAGGGGTACAGTTGGGTTATCCTCGCTGCTGTTGACCTGACTTTCCCACTCTCCTGTTGGCCTACAAGGCGGCGATGTCCGAATACCAGAGAGGATCGGAGGTTGCCGGGCGCTTCGTGATCTTGGAGCGCATCGGTGAAGGGGGTATGGGCGCTGTTTATAAGGCGCTCCAGACCTCGCTCGATCGCGAAGTCGCGCTCAAGGTGCTGCATTCTCGCAACGCCTTCACGCCGCGAGCTCGCCGTCGTTTCGCGCGCGAAGCTCGCGCCATCGCGCGTCTCAACCATCCGCACATTGCTGGCGTCTTTGACTTCGGGATCGATGAGTCCGAGGAGTCGCTTTGGCTCGCCATGGAGTTTATCGATGGCGATGGGATGACGGGGATGAAGCGCGAGTCGATCGACTTGATGCGCCTCTTCTCGCTCACCGACCAGATCCTGAGCGCGCTCAGCGCCGCGCACGCCCGCGAGATCATTCACCGCGACCTGAAGCCCTCCAACATCATGATCACGCGCGACGATGATGGTCGCGAGATCATCAAGCTCGTCGACTTCGGGCTCGCCGCCACACAGACCGGTGATTTTAACCTCTCCAATGTCCCCATGGACATCGGAGAGGAGGACCCGGAGGGCGATCGCGTTATCCTCGGGACGCCGCGTTACATGGCGCCCGAGATCTTCAAGCGCGCCCCGGTCGATCCTCGCGTCGACCTCTACGCGCTCGGCGTGATCCTGTTCGAGATCCTCGCGGGGACGCCCCCTTACCCTGGTGATGATCCTCGCCAGGTGATGCGCGGACACCTTCGCGAACCGATCCCGCAGCTCCAGCCAAGGGATGGCGTGACCGTCCCCGCCGAGTTCGAGGCGTGCATTTACAAGCTGCTCGCCAAGGACCCCTCCGAGCGTTTTCAGAACGCCTCCGAAGTGCGCGAGGTCCTCGTCGGCCTGATCGCCGAGTTCAGCTACGTCCCATGGATGACGATGGGGCCAGGACACGACGTCTCCAACTTCAACCTCGCGGGTAACGTCTCGCAGCTTGGCTTTATATCGGGCTTTGGCGGACAGACGATCGCGCCCGCCGCGATGATGCTCGGCAACTCCAAGTTCGGCGCGCAGGGACAGATCGCGCCGCTCGTCGCGCGCGGCGCAGAACGCCGCGTCCTCGAGGAGCACCTGCGCGGCGCGCTCCGCCAGGGCTCGGGCAGCCTCATCCTGCTCGACGGCGAGGCGGGCATCGGCAAGTCCAGGTTGGTCCAGTGGGTGCGCGTTCGCGTGGAAGAAGCGGGCGTGATGCGCGTGGCTCAAGGCAATTACACGCGCGCGCTCGGTGGCTTCTCCGGGATGCGAGAATCACTCGAGCAGCTCCTCGGTACCCTCGATCGCAGCCCTGATGACGCGCCTTACATCATCGAGAAGAAACTCCTCGAGTGGGAGTTCACGCGCGATGAGGCCGAGCTCGTCATTCGCCTGCTTCGCCCCCCAGGCGATGAGAACGCCTTCGGAGATGATGGCGCCGAGCGCTCGTTCTCGGATCAGGAGCGCGTCTTCGCCGTCGTCGAGCGCATCCTCCGCCGCAGCGCCTCGGACAAGCCGCTCCTGTTGATCCTCGAAGATCTTCACGACGCCGGCGAGCTTACCGTCAGCTTCCTCGAACACCTCGCCGTGGGCCTCCACCTGACGCCCGCGCCGATCGTGTTGGTCGCCTCGATGCGAAGCGAAGAGCTCGAGCAGGTGCCGCGACTCAAGGATGCCATGAGCCGACTGATGCGCTTTGGCTCCAATGACATCGTGAGGTTGCACCTCAAGCGCCTGGCGCACGACGAGACCGTCGCGCTCGCCAGGAAGTTGCTCCCCCTCGATGATATGCTCGCCGAGCGCATCTCCGAGCGCTCCGGCGGCAACCCGCTTCACGTCACCCAGATCATTCGCTTCCTCCAGGAGTCCAACAAGCTCGCCTATGATTCGGGCATGTGGAAGCTCGCCGAAGGGGTCGAGCTCACGCGCGAGATCCCCGATGAGATCGCGGACATGATGCGCTATCGCGCCTCTCAGGCGTGTCGCTCGTCCACCTCTCCCGAGGCCACGCGCGCCATCCTCGAGCGCGCCGCCATCCTCGGCAGAGACTTCGACTACAAGCTGCTTCGCCAACTCATCACGGATGAACCCGGAGAGCCCTGGCTCACCGAGCTCGATCAGGTGCTCGAGGATCTGGTTCGCCAGGGGCTGTTGCGAGAGATCGGCTACAGCGGCGAGGACATCCTCGAGTTCGAACACGCGATGATGCGCGATGTGTTACTCCAGGATCTTCGCGCCAAGCGAAGCCAGCGCCAACTCCACAGGTTGGCCGCCGAGGCAAAGATCAAGCGGTGGGGAGAACACGTCGGCGCGCGCGCGCTCGAGATCGCGCAACACTATCAATACGCCAAGAACCCGCGCGGCGTGTACAGGTTCACGCTCAAGGCCGCGCGTCAATCGCTCGCGGCCTGCGATCTCAAGACCGCGATGCGCCTGTTCCGCCGCGCCGAGGAGATCGCCGAGGCGGTCGAGACCGCGCCCAACTCCGGCGAACTCTCCGAGCTCGAAGAAGCCTCGGTGGTGCTGCGAGGCGATCAGGTCGCGCTCGAGGTCGCGCACCTCGAGCGCAGGCTCGGCGAGTACGACTCCGCCAGACAGGATTACCGCAAGCTGCTCGGCAGTGAGTCCGGTGAGATCGCGCTGTGGGCGCGTTGGGGGCTTGGCGATTTGGCGATGCGTCAGGGGGAGTTCGACGAGGCGACCAGTTGGTTCGAAGCCTCTCGTCGCGACGCGATGCGCGCGCTGCAATTTCCGAACAGTGATATTCGGGACGCCGTCGCGAGCCTCGTCGATGCCTATTGTCTCTATGGTCTTGGAAACATCGACTTCTTGCGCGGTGACCTGAGCGCGTCGCATATGACGCTCGGCGAGGCGCTCGACAAGGCACAGAATAGCCAGGAAAAATTGCTCGAGACGGAGGTCCTCAGGTCGCTCGCAGAGATCGCGTGGCGTCGCGGCGAGGCAGATCGCGCCGAGCTCTACCGCCGCCGCGCCGTGCTCACCGTGGAGCGTTTTGGCGACGTGGAAGAGCGCGCCCTGATGCAACTCAACACCGCAGAGTTCCTGAGCCAGTCAGGACAACCCTCCGACGCCGAGGCGCGCGCCAGGGAAGCGATCGATTCCTTCGAGGAGCTCGGGAAACGCCACTACGTCGCGCACTCGCTGCTCCTGCTCGGCAAGATCGCGCAGGGGCGCGGCGCCAACAAGGAAGCCGCCGAGTCCTTGCGCAAGGCACACCGCTTCTACGAGATGTTCCGTGACCGCCGCGGCCTGACCGAGTGCAAGTATCACCTGGCAGATCTGGCGTTCGCCATCCGTCGCTTCCCCGACACGCAATCGCTGGTGCGCGATGCGCTCGAGGGATATCGCGCCATGGGTGCTCGACGCGGCGAGGCGCGCTGTTGGATGCTCGTCGGCCGCCTCGAGCGCGAGCTCGGCAAGCTCGACAAGTCCGAGCGCACGTTCGCCGAAGCGGCGCGCACGTTCAGCGACCTCGGGGATCTGCGCATGGCGATCGTCGCCAACCTGATGCGCGCGCTGGTGCTCGATGAGGCTGGACACCACGAGGACGCTGACGCCATCATCGACGATGTGCGCTCCTTGCTCCCAGGCTATGCGCCCCTGCTCGAGGCGATGGCCACGGTGCTCGAGCTCCTGAGCGACGCGCTCGCGTCGCGACGCCCTGAAGTCTCACTCGAGTTCGATGGTTTGCATGACCTCGTCTCGCAACGCCTCGGCAGAAGCTGACGCCGACCTCGCGCTCTTCCCCCTCGCTTCGTATTATGGGGCTGTGATGTTGATCCCATTCGTACTCACTGCTCGCCAGAACCTCCCGTTGCTCTCGACGGAAGGTCACGATCTCGGCGAGCATCCGCTCGAGTACTTCTTCGTCGATGACGCCGACTCCGCCGCCTTTGGCAAGATCCTCAACTACACCAACCAGCTCGCCTTCGGCGGCGACACCAACATGGGGATGCCGCTCTGGGTGCTGCTCGACTGCGGGATTCTCTCCTCGGCGGTGATCGGTTTTGGCGTGCCTTATGAAGAGGCAGACGAGGAGCTCAAGCAGCTCCTACAGGTTCCCGATGATTACCGCGGGCTGCTGCCTGTCTCGGAGTACTGCGCTTGCCCCACGCTCGAGCCCGGGTGTGTGAGCGGCTTCTCGCTGCAATCACAGGTCACAGGTAAGGGGATCGCCACGCGCACCAAGGCGCTAGCGATGTTGCTCTACGGGGCAAATAAACAGGTCGGCGTCACGCAGTTCGACAACGCCGCGATCCGCGTGCACTCGCGCTTTGGCCCGATGCGTATCACCGTGCACCGACCGAGTCTCCACACGCACGCCTCCAACTCGTTTGTCTACAAGCTCTCGCTGCCAGGGGAGCAACGGCTCGCGGCGCTCGCGCGCGGTGAGTTCGATGAGGTCTCGCCAGAGACGCTCCCGAGAGGGGAGCGCTGGATGTTCGATCCTTCCAGAGAAGATCATCACGAGCGCTTGCGCGCGCTCATCACAGAAGAACAAAAGGTCTGGATCGTCCCCCCCGGTTGGGAAGGTGTCGAAGAGGGATGTCGTCTGGTGCTCACGATCGAAAGTTGAACAAATTCAACTTCTTCTCTGAGGCGCGCTGATTCAGTTCGAGCGCACCGAGTCGATCACCTTGTCGATGTTCATCGACTGCGCGCGCTGTGGATCGATCGAGGCAAACAGCTCGAAGAGCTCGATGGCCAGCGGCCTGTCCTCCATCTCTTTCCAGGCAAACATCGCCATCTCGTAGACCAACGTCGCGTCTTTCTCGTTCTTGACGCGCTCGGACAGCCCGCGGAAGGCGCGCGCGGCGCCGTTGCGGTCGTGATTGCTCTGCCACGAGATCCGAACCAGGGCGAAGATATCTCGGCTCCCCTGCTTGGACTCGGCCAGCTTGCCAAACTTTCCTTCTGGCGCATACGCGCTGATGGCGCTTCGGATAAAGCTCGCCGCCTGCGCGTTCTCGCCCTGTGCGAGCGCGAGCTGCGCGCGACCCATCAACACCGTCATCGCCTCGGGACCCTTCTTCTCGGGCGCGGGTGCGATCGAGGCTTCGGTTTCGGCAGGTTTCTCGGCAACAGGCGTTGGAGCTGTAGGTTGATCCTTCGGTTCGACCGCTTCCGCGGGCGCATTCTCGGCCGGGTTCTCGGGGGTGGTCTCGGGCGTTGCCTCGGCTGGAGCAGTGTCCGGCTCACCGCCTGGCTGTTCTTCAGGTTGTTCGCCGGGTTTCTCGCCAGGAGGCTTTTCAGAAGGTTGTTTCTCGGCGCTCGAGGTCAGCGTCGCCTCGAGCAAGTCGAGCTCACCAGGGAGAATGCGTGTCCCCTTGGCGATGGCGTCGGTCTCGCGCTTTAGCGTGGGGGCGTTGATCCCCTCGAAGCCCTGGAAGTTCGGGTCGAGCTCGACGACCTTGCGCCAGGCGAGGACGACCTTTTTGGCCGCATCGCTCGAGCTGCGCGCGTACTTGATCCAGTAGGCGCCATAGAGGAACCAGGCGTCTGCGTCTTTTGGGCGAAGCTTCAGCAGCTCCCCGAGCAGGCGCTTCGCCTCGTCCTCCTGACCGAGCCGAACCATGGCCCAGGTCAGACGGATCGGCGCAGGGCCTTGTCTCAACCCATGCTCCTCGACGTCTTTACGGTAGATCGCCACGAGGTCCATGTAGCGCCCGGATGTGATGTAGGCGCGCTCGATCATGTCGACGCGTGGTCCCAGGTCCTTCTGACGAAAGAGCCGGGGCGCGTTCTTCTCGAAGCTCGCGAAGAGGGCCTCGAGCTTCTCGACCTCATCCTGGGGAGCCCCTGTGCCAGGGTCCTTGATCTGGGTCGAGGTGTAGACATCCTGCTCGAGCGCCCCACGCGTGATGATAGGGCGCCCGGTGGGCTCGCTCCCGTCGACGCAGGCGCTCGTGATGAGCACGAGCGCGAGCGATGTCGCGAGGAGAGGGGCGGAGATTTTGAGCTTGTAGAACATGATTCTTTATGGTCGTTTGGCGCCGCGAATCGGAACCCGCAACTCGTATCATATTGTGTGCGATGCAGAAACACTCACGAGCGGCCATAGGTCTTGGATCGAACCAAGGAGAGCGCGAGCAGATGCTGCGTGATGCGCTGGTTTTACTGACAGAGCACGAGGATATCGCGCTCGTCGCGGTGAGCTCGGCCTGGGAGACCGCGCCGATGTATGTCCTCGACCAACCCGACTTTCTCAACGCGTGCGCCTTGCTCCAGACGACGCTCTCGCCGCAACTCTTGTTGATGGAGATGATGCATGTCGAGCAACAGCTCGGCCGCGTGCGCGAGATCGACAAGGGGCCGCGCACCATCGATCTCGACCTGTTGCTCGTGGATCAGCAGATCCTGATCGAGGATGATCTGACCCTGCCTCACCCCGCGCTCGACGAGCGCCCATTCGTGCTGGCGCCGCTCTCCCAGATCGCGCCAGGTTGGGTCCACCCCGTGCTCGATATGAGCGTGCAGCAATTGCTCGACGAGTGCCCCGGCGTCGACGCGTTGCGAAAGCTCGATGGCGTGGAGCTCGATCCGCTGCTGTACGCCACCTCGCTCGACCCCTGAGCCATTCGCAAATTTTGCGCGCGTCGATTCAGACCGCGCGCAATGTTCGTCGCTGATCCTCCTTATCTTCAATGACGACAGGTAAGTGTGCTGCTGAAGTCCGCATGAAACGAGGACTTCGCGTGCTATTTGTTCTTGTCGGGAGAGGTTGGCACGGGGGCTGCTATAGGATCTGACCGGCAAGAAGCTGTGGCGAGACCGCTGGTCTCGCCAGCCGTGAAGTTCTGGAGTTATGGAGGTCACAGATGGTCGTTTCTGAAATCATGACACACGCGCCCCTGGCAGCAGACGTGGGTTGGACGGTACGCGACGCGTTACGCACGCTGCATGAAGAGGACTTTCGGCACCTCCCCGTGTTGGGAGAGGAGAACGAGCTGTTGGGGATCGTGAGTTTGCGAGATTTGCAGGTGTTCATGGCGCCGACGCTGTTGGACGCGGCTGGCCCGATCACGCTCGGTCCGCTGGATGCTTCGCTCGGTGATGTGATGTCGGGTTCGGTCGAGGTCGCGCACCCTGAGATGGATGTCAAGGAAGCGATCGAGCGTTTGCTCGAGTATCGCATCGGCGCCTTGCCTGTGGTCGAGCCGACGAGCGGTGACCTGGTGGGCATCGTGAGTTATGTTGATGTACTGCGCGCGGTCAGCGCGCTGGTTTAGCGCTGCTTTCCTTCTGCGAGCGTCGTGGTCCGACCATCCCGGCGCGCGATTTGGCTATCGCCACACCATTGCTACGGCAATGGCCTTGCCCCTCTGCGCTCTCTCTTATCGTGGTGTGGGCCAAATCGCGCGCCGGGATGGTCGGGCGACGCCAGCGCACATACTCACTCCCTTCTGATCAGCGCATCGCCGAGAGGAAGCTCTCGCCGACCTCCCAGTCGACGCCAAAGTAATCCGCGATGGTCGCGCCGATGTCGGCAAAGCTCGAGCGGTTGCCAAGATCTGCGCCGACTGGCCCATCCTTGACCATCGAAATCAGCGGCACGTACTCGCGCGTGTGATCGGTGCCGCGGTAGGTCGGATCGTTGCCATGGTCTGCGGTGATGATGAGCAGATCCCCCGGCGAGAGCGCGTCGAGGAGCGTGGGAACCCATGCGTCGAACTCCATGAGCGCCTGACCGTAACCTTGCGGGTTGCGGCGGTGCCCGAACTTCGAGTCGAAGTCGACGAGGTTGGTAAAGATCAAACCCTCGCGGTTCTCCTTGATGCATTGCAGGGTCTGCTTCATGCCATCGGCGTTGTCCTCGGTGTGCAGCGAGTCGTGCACGCCCTGGTGCGCGTAGATGTTGCCGATCTTGCCGACGCCTGTGACATGAACGCCCGCGCTCGAGAGCGCGTCGAGCGCGGTCTCTCGGACTGGCGGGAGCGCGAAGTCCTTGCGGTTCGAGGTGCGCTTGTAGTTTGGCCACTCGCCGACATACGGCCTGGCGATCACGCGCGAGAGGCCGAGCGGGATGACGATATCATAGGCGACCTCGCACCAGTGATAGAGGGTCTCGAGCGGGATGACGTCCTCGTGCGCCGCGATCTGGAATACGGGATCGGCGGAGGTGTAGACGATGGGTTGCCTGGTCTTTTCGTGCTCGCGGCCAAGCTCCTCGATGATCACGGTGCCGCTGGCGGCCTTGTTCCCGAGCACGCCGTCGACGCCGATCGCTTTCTGGAAGGGCTCGAGGATGTCGGGGCCAAAGCCATCGGGGAAGGTGCGAAAGGGCTCCTCCATGATAAGCCCGACGAACTCCCAGTGGCCCGTGGTCGTGTCCTTGCCGAGGCTGACCTCGGTCATCTTGCCCCAGTTGGCTGCTGGTGACGCGGCGGCGGCGAGCTGTGGCAGGGTGTCGATGTTGCCAAGGCCCAGCGAGCGCATGTTGGGCATGTCGAAGCCATCGACGGTTTCGGCGATATGCCCCAGGGTATGCGCGCCCACGTCGCCAAAATCAGCGGCGTCTGGCAGTTCCCCGACGCCGACGCTGTCGAGCACGATCAAAACGGCGCGTTTGTTCTGTGTAGTCATCTCTCTCTCCTCGTAAACAGTATGACGATGCGCGCTTGAGCCACGCTTGATGATGCGCTATCACGGCTTGCGCTGGCTGCTGTTTTTGGACCTCTTCGAGGTCGCGGCCATGCGCGTCGAACAATGTAACACGAGTCGGTGATGAGGCGAATCTTGCCAACCTCGATGATCGTTCCTGTAAAGAAGCTGTTGGCCGCGGCGTGCGCGCTGCTGATCTGTCTGTCGCTCCTGCCAGCGTCAGCGAGCGCGCAGCAGATCATGGCGCCGAGCCCTGGCACCGAGCTCCAGCTGGTCGATGATCCGCTCTACCGCGGTGACCTCTTCTACTATCGCGGTGATTATTACCGCGCCATCACCCAGTACGAGCTCTTCCTGATGCGCAGCCCGGACAAGGATCAGGCGGACGCCGTGCGTCTAAAGATCGCGTGGCTCTATGCTCAGGCCGGGAAGCTCGCGGCCTCTGCCGATATGCTCAAGCTCATCATCTCCACGCGCCCCGAGGCGGACAGGATGGCGGCGTGGGCGAGGATCTACTTCGGTGATGTCGCCTCGAAGGCGGGGCAGGGCAGGGTCGCCACGCGCGCCTTCAATGACCTCTTCAACAAGTGCGATGGCTTCGCCGCGATCGGTCAAAAGGAGAAGACGCCCAACGCCGTCGGGGCGGGGGATTGCCTCTACCTGAAGTCCTACGCCAAGCTCGGCCTGGCGCGTCACTACGCCTCGGTGCACGAGTTCGAGAAATCAGTCCAGGCGTTGCGCACGCTCCCGGAGAAGTCCCCCTTGAAGGTCAAGGCCGACGAGATCGCGGACCACGTCGATGGGTTGGTGTTGCCGAGGAAGCGCCCCGCGCTCGCGGGCGCGCTCTCGATCATCCCTGGCCTGGGGCACTTCTACATCGAGGAGTACGGCGCGGGCGTATGGGCGATGATCTTCAACGGCGCGTTTATCTACGGGATGGCCGATTCGATCGCGTCCAGGCGTTACGGTCAGGCGACGCTCATCGGCCTCGTCGAGCTGATCTGGTACACGGGCACCATCTTTGGCGCCGTCTCTGGCGCGCACCGCTTTAACCGCGACGCGCGCCGCGTGGTCGAGGATGGTCTGAATGAGGACCTGAGTAAGATCGATGACGATCAGCCATGGCCCGTGCGCTTTCCCGTCGACAGCAACCCCGTCCAGCTCCAGTGGCAGTGGCGGTTCTGAGGGCGCGAGCAACCAGGCGTCGGCGCCGAGCAAAAGGAAGCCGCGGAAAAGTTACGAGCGCTGGGTGTCTTGTTCACCCAGCGCTCGTAACTTTTCCGCGGCTTCCTTTTGCGTGCCGCTTTCTGCTCGAATTGAAAAATATAGGGACATTTTTGGCCCAAAGTCTTGATTCGTGATGTCTGGGCGGTTAACTTTGCGAATGTGACGGCGATGGTGCCGTCGTATACAACTGTTTATGCGCCCCCTGAATTACGACTTACGGAGCCTGATATGCGCGCGACGACCAAACTCCTCTCTCTTTCTCTGCAAGCAGCACTTCTCCTCGGCCTGGCCACAGGTTGTGGCGGCCCAGAAGACAACAACACAGACCAGATGCAATCCAACAACACCTCCTCGCAGGAGTTCGAGGTCGTGCAGGAGCGCGAACCTTACGAGGGCGAGTATGATTATGGATTGGGCCGCACGATGCGGGAGGCGAACACGGCGTTTGCTTTCGACATCTATGGCAAGCTGCGAGGTGAGGATAACAAGAACCTCGTCATCTCACCGTTCAGCATCAGCCGCGCCTTCTCCAACTATTACAAGGGCGCCGAGGATTCTCCGGTCAAGCCCGCCTTCGAGCAGGTCTTTCGCTTTAGCGAGGAGATGGACAACGAGAGTTGGAAGATGTTGACGGCGTGGGTGTCTGACCGCAGCGAGTATGACGACGTCCCCGAAGCGGAGCGTTCGCTCTTTGTCTCGAGCGACATTTATTGGATCGACGACAACTACCCCGACAAGCGCGGAAACTTCGATCGCACGCACATGCTCGATCTCAATGGTGAGCCCGAGAAATCACGCGGCATCATCAACGACTGGATCGAGGAGAAGAGCTTCGGGTTGTTGACGGACTTCATCGACAAGGGGCTCATCGACCCGGACACGGAGGCGGTGACGACCAACGTGGTGTTTTTCGCGGGCGCGTGGGCTGGCGAGATGGAGGAGAAGCCCGCGATCAGCTTCCAGGCCGCGGGTGGTGTCGAGGAGACCGATGCCTTTGGCAACAGCTACGAGGATGTGCGCGCCGGGAGCAACGATGAGATCAGCGTGGCGACCATCCCCTACGCGCATGACTACAACATGGTCGTGATGATGCCACATGGAGACTTCGAGGCTTTCGCCAACGGTTTGAACGCGGAGCGTTATGGCGAGGTTCTGGGCGTGCAAGACCGCGCGGCGTTGACCTTCTCGATGCCCGAGTTCGACTCGGCCTCCAACCCGGACATCGTGGGGGCCATCGATAGCTTGAGGCAGGATACGGGCACGAGCGATGGTGGCACGTTGAGCGGCGCCTTCCTGGAGACCTACATTCACAAGGCGAACATTTCGGTCTCGAAAGAGGGGACGCGCGCGGCGGCAGCGACCGTGATCATCGAGTATGCCAATAGCGAACCCGAGCCAGCGCCCCCGCTCGAGATCGTCTTCGACAAGCCCTTCGTCTACACGATCACGGACAGCTCCGGGCACATCCTCTTCATGGGCGAATACACCGGGAAATGAGCTGTTGCCTTTTTGGCGACGCAGTTGTGCCTTGCCCCATGGTCGAATCATCCCAAGATTGTTGCGAGAGAAACAACACGGGATCGAATCATTGAACCATGTCCATGGAGCAAGAGCATGAGCTGGAACCCTGCCCTCGAGCCGAGCTGCCCTGAAGCGGAAAACCTCGACGCGATCGAAACCCTGATTATCCCGCGGGCCCGCGATCTTGGCGGCTTCGAGGTGCGCCGCGCGCTCCCATCGGCCAAGCGCCAGATGGTCGGTCCCTTTATCTTCTTCGATCAGATGGGCCCCGCCGAGATGATCGATGGTGGCATCGATGTTCGCCCGCACCCTCACATCGGGTTGGCGACGGTCACCTACCTCTTCCGCGGCGAGTTTCAACACCGCGACTCTCTGGGCACCGAGCAGATGATTTATCCTGGCGAGGTGAACTGGATGGTCGCCGGCCAGGGGATCACGCACTCCGAGCGCACGAGCCCCGAGACGCGCGCCAAGAAGCACAGCCTCTACGGCATCCAGACCTGGGTCGCGCTCCCTGAATCACAGGAGGACGTTGCGCCGAGCTTCGAGCATTCGGACGAGGCTGATCTTCCCTTCCTCGAAGGGGAGGGGAAGGAGGCGCGTTTGATCCTCGGCACGGCCTATGGTGAAGAGTCACCGGTCAAGGTCTTCTCGGAGATGTTCTATCTGGACGTGGTCTTGCTCGCGGGCGCCGCGATCCCATTGCCCGACAACCACGAAGATCGCGGCGCCTATGTCGTCGAGGGGAGCGTGAGCGTCGCTGGCCAGGAGTATACCGAGGGGCAGATGATGGTGTTTCGTCCCGGCGATAACATCTCGCTCAAGGCTGGCGAGCGCGGCGCGCGCGTGATGTTGCTCGGCGGTGAGACGTTGGGAGGATCGCGTTACATCTGGTGGAACTTCGTGGCCTCGAGCAAGGAGCGCATCGAGGAGGCCAAGGAGGCGTGGCGCGAGCGCGAGAATGGCGATCCTCGCTTCACGTTGCCTCCTGGCGACGAGGACGAGTTCATCCCGCTCCCTTGATGTTCAAGGCGCTCTCTTTTCTTTACATGGCTCGCGCTCGGCGCGCGTGAGGCGAATGTTGGCCATGCCGATGCGCGAGTCAAAGTCCATCCCCACGAGGATGTGATCGGCGCCAGTCGTGAACCAGAGCGTGCCGAGCTTGTCGGGCTCCGCCGAACTCTTGAAGGTGTTCGCGGTTTTATCGTACTTCATGCGCGTGCGCTTCACGTCCACGGCCCAGGTCTTGTACTTGCCGTGCGGCGTCTCGAGGATCTGTTGTCCCGCGATCTTTGCCTCGAGCTGTACGAGCTTCCAACCATCCCAGATGTAATACGACTGCGTCTGCCCCTTCTCCCACCGGGTGTTGGCCGCGCGCAGGTGGAGCATCCACGAGAGCAGATCGTGACCTTCGTCTGGGAGGTTGTAGCGCTGCTGTCGTTTCTGCGTGTCGAAGATCTTGGCCTCGACCTTCACGGCGGGGGTCGAGGTGAAGGTGCTCTTGTAGGCGCGCGTCTTTCCCTCCTCGGTGATCTTGGTGCGCCCTTGCATGGGGGTGACGCTGTCCGGGGTGAAGAAGGAGTCGAGGCGGATATGAAAAGAGTGGATGTCCTCGGCCATGCCGTGGCTTGTCGCGATCATGGCTGCGGCGCGGTGGTTTTTTGTCGTGCAGCCGAGGTGATGGCGAATGCTCGCGACTCTGGCGCCGCGGAAGCGAACCTCGTAGGCGAGCTGCTCGGATTGCTCGGGGAGCCCGCCTGATGTGTTCGGCTCGTCGCTCGCTTGCGCGTGAGCGCTCGGGGTGATGAGCAGAGCGCTGGCGAGCAGCGGTGGGAGAAGTGCGCGTTTCCAGACCATAGGGTTGCGGCGTCCTCGGTGAGCGGAGTGAGGCTCTTTCCTACCAGTAAGTCGCGTGGTCGAAAAGCAAAAGGGGCGTCGATGGTTCGACGCCCCTTTTGGCTTACTTATTCATTCATCGCGCGCCGAACACCACGCCGGTACTACCGGATCACTTGCAGTAGACGGCGAACTCTTCGATGGCGACGATGGGGCCGATCGGGAAGCCGAGGATGAACCCGATGCCGGGGATGAAGACGGCGTCGCTGCGGAAGAGCGTCTTGTTCTCGACCATTCCCGCGCCGCTGGGGCAAACTTCATCGAGGTTGATCTGGTTATCGAGGTTGATCAGGCCGAGCACGTGGACGTGCGTCCTCGTGAAGTCGGGCACGGTCTTGCTCGCATCATAAGCTGGATCGACGATCACTTGCTGGTGGAAGCAACCCGTCAGGCCAGCGAGGCACACGAGCAGGAGGGCGAAGAGCGTTGTTCGTTTGAGCATGATGGTCCTGATGAGCTGCGTGCTGTTGTATCGAAATCGAGACGCGCCGTGGCGTCGTCTCCGTTTGTATGACCTTCACTTGATCCCGAGCCGGGTCAGGATTTGCAGTACACCGAGTATTGATCCACCGCGATGGTCGGCCCGAACGGGAAGCCCAAGACCCACCCGACGAACGGGATAAAGGGTAGCGCGTCACTGCGAAAGAGCGTCTTGTTCTCGACCATCCCCGCGCCATTGGGGCAGACCTCTTCGAGGTTCACCTGGTTGTCGAGGTTGATCACGCCGAGGACATGGATATGGGTCTGCTCGAAGTCGGGCATCATCTTGGCGCCACCATAGGACGGATCGACGATCACCTGTTGCTTGAAGCAACCCGACAGGCTGACAAGGCATATGATCGCGAGCGCGATGATTATTTTCCGTTCGAGCATGGTGTTCCTCGAGCAGTGAGATCTGGAGCGCTGGTTATACGCCATCCCTCGTGGGGACCAGGGAGGTTACGGCTTACAGTAGACCGAGTACTGCTCGACGGCGATCACTGGCCCGAACGGATATCCCGAGAGGAACACCAACGGAGGGAGCAAGACGGTGTCGCTGCGAAAGAGCGTCTTGTTCTCGACCATCGCGGCGCCGTTGGGGCAGACTTCCTCGAGGGCGACCTGGTTATCCAGGTTGATCGCGCCGAGGATGTGGATGTGGTTCTTCTGGAAGTCAGGCGTGGTCTTGGTCGCGTCATAAGCTGGATCGACGACCACCTGTTGGTGGAAGCATCCGGTGAGGCTGACAAGGCCCACGAGAGCGAGCATCGAGAGAATGCGCTTTGGCATGTGAACTTCTCCTTGGATCAGACGCAGTCGAGTTCTTCTCGCTGCGCACAGAAATGGCAGTGGACTCGAAATCAAAGCGCGTCGGAGGTGAAGTCCTCGACCGTGGTCTCGCCGTCTGGCGTGATCGTCTCGTGCGCGAGCACGTTGTCATTCTTATCCAGGTAGAAGTTGTGCGCTCCGCCCGCCGAGCAGGTCACCTTGATGGTGCGCGGGGCGTAGATGCCGAGCGTACATTTGCCGATGCAGCCGTTGCCGAAGGTGGCGTAGGTCTCGACGCCAGCGACGCCGCTCGGGCAGAGCTGGTCTGCGCGGAATGGCTCGTTGGGTCCAACGAGGCCCCACGCGAGGAACTTCTGGGTGTCCTCGGTGACGGTGCCTGGGTTCTTGGACTTGTAGCTAAAGCCAGTGCGGAAGCAGCCCGCCATAAAGGAAAGGCAAAGGCTGGCGAGCAAGCAGAGGAGGAAGGTCTTTTTCATGTCGTCTCCTTGAGATGTTCTCGAATCGCCTCTGGTCATTTCTTTCAAGGACTTGGAGGAGGAGGCGCTTGGTTTATTTGTCTGGCGTGTTTTGGCGACATCGCCCCAACACGAGTCCGTATGGAATTGCGGCATCGACGGATAATAAAAAAAAAAGAGATGTGCAATGCACATCTCTTTTCTCTTTTTGAACCTAGCGCGTTCGCGCCGGTCAAAACATCACTTGCAGTAAACTGCCATCTGGCCGATCGAGAGCACTGGGCTCGCGAGGAAGGCCTTGGTCTCGACGAGGCCAGCGCCGCTCGGGCAGACTTCGTTGAGGGTCGCGGTGTTGCTGATACCCACGAGGCCGATGATGTGGATCGTGGTGCCCTGGAAGTCAGGCGTGGACTTGGCGGCGTTGTAGCCGGTGTCTGCGATGACTTGCTGGTTGTAGCAGCCTGTGGTCATGCCAACGAGGCTCAAGAGAGCGAGTGTCAAGAGAATGCGCTTGAGCATAATTCTTCTCCTGGAAGAAACAGTTTCGATTCAGTTGAGTTAACGACTTTTGGTGCCGTAACGCTCAGAGCGTCTCGGAGGTGAAGTCTTCGACCGTGCTCTCACCGTCTGGCGAGACCGCTTCGTGCGCGAGCACGTTGTCATTCTCGTCCAGGTAGAAGTTGTGCGCTCCGCCTGCGGCACACGTCACTTTGACGGTGCGAGGGGAGAAGATGGTCGCGGTGCACATGGTGGCGCAACCGTTACCGAAAGTCGCGTAGGTCTCGATGCCTGCGACACCACTCGGGCAGAGCTGGTCTGCGCGGAATGGCTTCTTGGGGCCCACGAGGCCGTTAACGAAGAACTTCTGAGAGTCCTCCGTCACAGCGGCAGCGCCGCGATCGGTGTACGTGAACGACGTGCGATAACAACCGGAAAGTACGGTCATCGCGATGAGTAGCGCTGCCAACAGAAACGCTCGCTTCATTCTCTTTCTCCGTCAATAGGGTGGGATATTGATTTGACTTACCACCAGTGAAATCTAAGGGGCATGAAATAAGAACAGACTCGCCCCTTGTCACTCCCTTTCTGTCTCGTTGGCATGACCTAACACGAGCACATAAGGGTGTCAACTTGGTTGGAGTGGATTCAGTCGCTTTTCTAGAGACCCATGGCGGGTCTGCCCCGATTTAGACTCGCCTCAAACCCTCTTCCCAGAGCGCGAGCATTTGTTCGCGCTCCGTCTTGGTCATGTCGGGGGTGAACACCGCCTCGGCCTCCCATGTTTGCTCGATGTCCGCCAGATCCTCGAAGACGCCCACGTGCAGCCCGGCCAGCAGCGCGCTGCCGAGCGCGGTGGTGTCGGTCATCTCGGGGCGCTCGATGCGTCGATCGAGCAGGTCGGCCTGCAGCTGCATGAGCAGTCCGTTGGCCGAGGCGCCGCCATCGACCTTGAGCTCCTTGAGCGGTTGCCCGAGGTCGGACTCCATCGCCTTGAGGATGTCCACGTTCTGGAGCGCGATCGCCTCGAGCGCGGCTCTGGCGACGTGCGCGCGCGTCGTCCCGCGCGTCATCCCCCACAACACCCCGCGCGCGTCCGCGTTCCAGTGCGGCGCGCCGAGCCCGGCAAGACTTGGCACCAACACGACGCCATCCGAGGACTCGACCGTGGCGGCCAGCTCCTCGATCTCTGCCGAGTGCTTGAAGAAGCCGAGCCCATCGCGCAGCCATTGCACGAGCGCGCCCGCGATGAACGCGCTCCCCTCGAGCGCGTAGGTGATCTCCTGACCTGGGAGCTGCCAGGCTGCCGTGGTCAGCATCCTGTGCGCCGAGTGCACGATCTTGTTGCCTGTGTTCATCAGCAGGAAGGCGCCCGTGCCAAACGTGCATTTGGCGTCCCCTGGCGAGAAGCAGGTCTGGCCAAAGAGCGCCGCTTGCTGATCGCCTGCCATCCCGCAAACGGGCGTGCCATCTGCGAGGCCCGGGATGCCGCGGACTTCTCCGTAGAACTCCGAGTTGCCCACGATCTCTGGCAAGATCTCGGCGGGCACATTGAGCAGCGAGAGCAGCTCCTCGTCCCAGGTTCCCGTGGCGAGGTTCATCAGCATCGTCCGCGAGGCGTTGGAGACGTCCGTCTTGTGCGCGCTCCCTCCGGTCAGGCGCCAGAGCAGGAAGGCGTCGATGGTGCCCACGGCGAGCTCTCCCTTGTTTGCCTTCGCGCGCGCGCCGTCGACGCGATCGAGGATCCACTCGATCTTGGTGCCCGAGAAGTAGGGGTCGAGCACCAGCCCGGTGCGTTTTTGAACCATCGGGCCTTTGCCCTCGTCGGCCAGGGATTGGATGCGACCTCGCGTGCGACGATCCTGCCAGACGATGGCGTTGTGGATCGGCTTCCCGCTCTCTCGCTCCCACACCACCGTGGTCTCTCGCTGGTTGGTGATGCCGACGGCGACGATCTCTTCTGGTGTGATCCCCGCCTCCTGCTGCGCGCGCTCGATGGTCGCCAGCGTCGACTTCCAGATCTCCTCGGGGTCATGTTCGACCCAACCTGGCTTGGGGAAGATCTGTGGGAACTCCTGGTTGACGCGCGCTCGAACCTCGAGCGCGCCGTCGATGATGATCACGGTGGTCCCGGTCGTGCCCTGATCGATCGCGCAAATGAATTGACCCATGGTGATGTTACCTCGCAGTGATTCTGGTTGTTTCGGTTGTTTTGGGTTTATGCCCTGGAAGTCATGAGGGGAGCGCGCTCGCGCGGTAGAAGTCGATCTCGATCTCGCGCGCATTTCCCCTGTCGAAGGGGCGCCATCGGGATGCGCGCGAGCGATCGGAGCTCCTGCGCTGTGTTTCTGTCCGCGAGCAATTGTTTATAGAGGCTCTTTGCCGCGAGCCGCTGTCCTTTCATATCGAGCGCCCACGCCAGGTAGAGCACGACCTCTGCGCGCCGGTTGCCATCCTCCACGCGAAGCTCCATGGCGCGCCGGAGCGCGCCATGCGCGCGCTCCTCGCGGTTGCTCTTTATCGCGAGTAATCCGGTCAAGATCTGGAGGTCGGGGTCCTCGGGCATGTGCGCGAGCGCGTGCTCGATCTTGATCAGCGTGTGCTCGGCGCTCTCCCCTTCGAGGTGACGCCAGCACGCCTGCCTGTAGAGTTCGAACGCCTTGCCGTGCGCGCTCGCTGGCCAGTCAGGGTCCACGCAGAACGGCGCGAGCTCGAGGTCAGGCCCACCATCGCTGCGGTCGGTCAATGTGATGGGGACAAACCAACCTCTCGGCGTCGGCGTCGAGCCTGCGGCGATCCAGACCCTCCTGGCGGCGGGTTCGAAAATCACCGCGCCGATGGTGGTCACGCCCGCGGCGGCAGGGTCGAGCAACGAGAGCTTCTTCGGCGGCGCCTCGTCACGTTTGTCGCCGTATGCGAGCCACGCCGCGATCTGCTCGCGCGAGGATGGTGCGTGTTTTTCGAGCGAGAGGAGCTGGCGCTGTTGGTGGTGCGGCGAGATCTCGAAGCGCATCGCGCGCCCGGTGTCTCCTTCCGTGAGCGTGTATCGCCAACCTCCCACCGGAGGGTGGTCGCGCAAGATGGCGATGGCGGCCTCGATGTCTGTCGCGCCCCGCATGGCCGCTTCTGTGGCGACGCCAAAGGGGACGCCGTCGAGGTTTAACGCGATGCCCGCGAGCGGTTTCGCCGCGATGGTCAGCCCTGCGGCGTTCATGGCGAGCGCGCCGGCGCCCAGGAACCCGGCCGATGCGATCGCCACGTACGAGAGCCCATCGTCGGGGTGGTAGATGGTGGCGGTGGTGTAGCGCTCCCACAGGTTGCCACCTGCAAAGTCCAGGTTTCTGCCATGGAGGACGCCGCCATCCTTATCCATGCGCACGATCTGAGCGCACTGGGTCGGGCCGATGGCGACGCGCAGTGGATACTTCGCGCGCGCCCTCGACCATGCGAGCTCGACGCTCGCCAGGGTCTCGGGCAGGAGGTGCGCGTCGAGGATCTCTCGCTCCTCCATGCCAAGCTCGCGCGCGAGTTCAGCGAGCGCGCGCCGATAGGACGTCGGGAGCCTGCGCGCCATGCGGCGCGTGACCAGTTGGCGTGTCGTGCGCGAGAGCGTCTGGCGCAAGAACCGCGCTGGCGTCTTGGCCAACGCCGCGCTCACGAACTGCGCGTAGAAGGGGAGGGCTCCTCTTCTGCTCGCCTCGGCGGTGCGCTGGCCAAGTTGCCTGGCGCACGCCTCGATATCCCCTCTGAGGTTCAGGTAGCGAAGGTCGCCTGCTGCGGTCGTGATGCGGCCTGGTTGGGCGCTCGACTCGGGGAAGATGCTTCCGATGAACGGCGCCTCGTCGGCCACGGGCCAGGTCATTGCCTGGTTTTCATCGGGCATGCGCGTGCTCCTGCGTGAACAGTCAGCGCGAACAAGGCGATGCTCTCTTTGTTCGCGAAGCGATGATGGTGATCCTCGACACCACTTGCATAGCAGATCGCCCGCGCATGCAGCAACCGCGGGCGTGCTCGAGTGAGGCTATAGATGCGCGAACATCCCATCAGAGGTGCGCGCTCGGTATACGAATACTCGCGAGCGCGCGCTCACGGTCGCGTCGAGCATTGGCCTCGCGAGATTCTCGCGGGAGATCTTCTCGAGGAGGGCTCGAAACGTGTCGATACGGGCGTGGAGAACCCTCGGATTTCAGGCTCCTGAGCGGTGTGTTCAGGGGGGCATCCCTTGCAAATTACACGGTGTTCTTCTAGGGTCTCCGATTGGGTGTAAATCGAGCAATAGCAGGCGTTTCTGCCTGATGGCGCTCTGCCAAATAAGGTTATTTGGTGGAGTTGCTCGAAAGTATGTATGGGGGTGATTCGTATCGTTTCTTAAATGCGTTGTGAGTCACCTTCTTCGTTTCACGTTTGTTCGCGGGAGAACCAAAAAATGAAAGAATCCTCTAGACACCAAACATCCGCCCAGGCGGTGTTTGCGGAGGCGAGCGGTGAGGTGTGGAGCCTCGCCAGAAGGCTCGCTTTCGGTGTCGCGCTCCTTTCTATCAGCGCCTTCATATCGGCGTGTGGTGGTTGCGGAGGTGACAACAACGATACGCCAGATGCATGTGAAGGTGTCACATGCGAGCGCGGCGTCTGTAGCGCGGAGAATGACGGGGTTTGCGTCAACGCGGACGACTGTTCAGCGGACGCGAACCTCTGTTTGGAAGGGTTCGAGTGTCGCGACGGCAGCTGCCAGACCGACTACCCTTGCAACGACGTCGACAACCCCTGTGATCGGGGCACCTGCCAGGTTGGCGCATGCGTCAATACGGAGTCGTGCTCGATCGAGGCGGACTGCCTGCCCGGCTACGTCTGTGATGGCGGCGCCTGCGTCGAAGATCCCTGCGAAAGCGGCGAGGTGACCTGTGATCGCGGTGTCTGCTCTTCGGATGAGGCAGCGTGTGTGAACAAGGAGGTTTGCGCGGCTGCGTCCGAGGGCGAAGATTGCCTCGAGGGTTACAAGTGCTACGCGCAATCGTGTGTCAACAATGATGAGTTCTGCGCGGCGATCGATTGCCAGCGCGGCATCTGCTCGTTCGACGAGAAGGCTTGCGTGAGCGCGCCTGATTGTAGCGATGAGAATGGCGATCCTGACGATGGCCTCTGCCTCGCTGGCGAGTACTGCAACGCGGACAACACCTGCGTGGCAAACGAGTGCGAGATCGGCTCGGTGATGTGTCCTCGCGGCGAGTGCGACCGCGACTCCGGCGAGTGCGTCAACCCCGGCGCCTGTGATGCATCGCAAGACTGCCTCCCGATGTTCCTCTGCGTGGACAACGTCTGTACGCCAGAAGCCGAGGCTTGTGGCGTCGAGGGATGTCCTGGCAACCAGGTCTGCTTCCACGAAGAGATCACGCTCGAGGCGAGCTGCATCGAGGACGTCAGCAGCGGCTGCACGAATGCCTTTGACTGTGTCGACGACCGCATCTGTGTCAATGGCGCCTGCTCACCTCCTCCCGCGTGTGAGCCAGACGCTTACGAGATGAACAATGACGAGATGTCGGCGACGCTCTTCCAGGACGTCGCGCCGCTCGGGTTCGTGAACGTCAACCTGTGCAGCAACGACGTGGACGTCTACACCTATGACACCGAGCGTGACATCGACGGCATCGGCAAGCTCGTCGTGCAGCTCGATTACGCCCCCGAAGATATCGGCCTGGGCATCCTCAAGGCAGAGATTCTCTCGCCAAACGGGATGGTCGTCGCTCAGGGTGAGGCCGTCGATGGCCGCCTCGACCTGAACACCGATGTCACCATCGTCAACAAGGGCGTCTACACCGTGCGCGTCTCCCCCGGAGCATCGGGCGTGACGACAGCAGGTGTGCGCTACAGGCTCTCGATCGACGTCGTCGACACGACCGCCATCGACGCCTGCGATATCGCAGATACGGACGCGCCGCTCGCGGCCGACACGATGGTCATGAGCAACACGGTCTCGGGTAACTCGGCGGCGCTCGCGTCGACCTGTGCAGACCCAGACGGCCTTGTCGCAGAGGACATCTACCGCATCGAGGTCCCCACCGCGTCGTATGTGACGATCACGGCGACTCCGTCGGATATGGCCTCGGATATCTCCGTGAGCCTTCGCTCGAACTGCTTGCGCAACACCTCACAAGTCCCCGGCTCCTGTTCGGAGCAGGGCGGCGCTGGCGTCGAGGAGAGCTCCAACGCGCTGCTCTCACCTGGCACCTATTACATCGTCGTCCAGGGCCCCGCTGAGGGTGCCGGCGGATCTTATAGCCTCGTCTGGTCGCGTCAGGATGTCGTGTGTACGTCTGCTGACAATGGCTGTCAGGACGCCAACACCGCGCAGGTTTGTCGCCCCGACGGCACGGGCTTCGACACGGAGAACTGTCTCCAGGGCTGCAACATGATGCAGGGCGCGTGTAATCGCCTCGATGGCGACCTGTGCTCGACGGCGACGACGGTCGATCCTGTGACGGGTTACACCGGCATGATCCCCTGGGGGAGCTACCGCTCCGACTACGATCCTGGCGTGGGTGGTTGCGTGATCACCAGCGACGCAGGGCAGACCCCGACGGATGGCCCCGATGTGACCTACTCGGTCACGTTGCAGCCAAACCAGGGCGTGGTCGTCGACCTCACCTCGAACGGCAACGACGTCAGCCTCTACGCTGTGACCGATTGCTTCGACGTGGCCTCGACCTGTCAGGTTGGCGCCAACGCCAACGACGCGGCGTCGAACAACGACGAGTTCCTCTTCTACGCCAACCAGGGCGCCACCGCCGAGACGATCCTTCTCGTCGCTGATGTCGCCGCGAGCGCGGACGGCACCTACACCGACTCGGCGATCACCATCTCGGTCAACGACATCATCTGTACGCCTGGCGAGGTTAGCTGTAGCGCGGCCGACGAGAGCCAGCAGTGTGATCCGACCGGTACCGGTTATGATGTCCTCGAGGCGTGTCAGTTTGGCTGTGATGCGAACAGCGGCCTCTGCCTGACGCCTCCAAACGACACCTGCTCGGGCGCGATCGCGCTCACCTCGGGCGTGCCTGCCATGGCCGAGCTCGGGGATTACTCGAACACCGATGAACTCAGCAGCAGCGACTGCACGGGCTTCTCCACCCCTGGCGGCGACGCGATTTACACGATCGCGGTCCAGGAGAATGACATCGTCGATGTCCTCTTGACCGCACCGTTCGATGGCGCGGTCTGGGTCGCGACGACCTGTGATCCTGCCAACGATACGCTGGTCGGTTCCTGCATCGGCGGCGCCGATGAGAACTTCACCGGTGGCGACGAGCAAGTCCAGGTGGTCGCGCCGTTCACGGGCGATCTCTACGTGGTCGCGACCTCGTTCTCGGCGTCCGGCTCCGGCGTGTTCTCGCTGACGGCGACCGTGACCACCCCCGAGTGTACGCGCGGCCAGCCCGCGACCTGTAGCTCGGGCACCACGCTCGAGTACTGCGACAACATCGGCTTCTTGCAGAACTACACCTGCTCGACGACATGCACCAACGGCGCATGCGACGATCCCATCGGTGACATCTGCCCCGATCCCAAGGTGCTCGATCCTCTCGGCGGCTCGATCGTTGGCGACACGTTCGGTGGCACCAACAGCATCGAGTTCCCCGAGGGTGTCTCTGGCAACTGCTACGTCGGCTCGTTCGATGAGACCGACGGCGACGAGAACATCTACAGCATCGACCTCGCTGCTGGAGACCTCTTCTCGCTCGATGTGGACTCTCCCGAGACCACCATCAACGCCTTCGTGCTCGAGAACTGCTACGAGCTCGATTCGTGCCAGAAGAACTTCCTGAGCGAGGGTCCAAACTCGCTCGAGTTCTACGCGCAGACGGCGGGGACGTACTTTGTCGTGATCGACACCTCGGACAGCTCGAGCTCGGATCCCTACGACCTGACTTGGTCGGTGACCTCCGGGTTGGTGTGTGCTCCTGGGCAGACCTACTGCCAGGACGCGACGACGATGGCCAAGTGTGATGACGCTGGTTCCAGCGCGCTGTTCACGACCACGTGCGCCAATGGCTGCCAGGCTGGCTACTGTCTGCCTGACCTCACGACGACCGACACGTGTTCGGCGGCGTCGATGGCCACGGACGTCGGCCAGGGCATCTCGGCGGTCTTTAGCTACGATGACCTGACCAACGACGTCGAGATGCAGACGCCAAACTGCGTCGGTCAACTCACCGATGGTCCTGACGCCTTCTACAAGGTGACGCTCCAGCCGACCGAGATCCTCCAGGCGAGCGTCATCTCGATCTACGAGTTCGACGATCCTCAGGTGTACGCGTTCACTGACTGCGCCGACCCTGTCGGTACGTGTGTGGCGGGCGCGCCTGAGCTCGGCGGGGATAACACCTCCGAGATCCAGTGGGCGAACGACACGGGCGCCCCAGTCACGCTTATCGTGGCCGCGGACAACGAGTCGAGCTTTGCGGACGAGCCCTTCATCTTCAACATCGCGGTGCGCACTCCCGAGTGTGTGCCTGGCGAGCGTACGTGTCAGCCAACCCCTGGCATCAACGACCAGCTCCGCCTCTGCAATGATGTCGGCCTCTACGACATCTACACCTGCGATGGCGCGTGTGGGACCAACGCTCCGGGAACCTGTGATTCTCCGAGCGGTGAGATCTGCTTCGACCCGATCCCTCTGCGCGACCCGGCTCAACCCGGCGCGACGAGCGGCGAGTTTGTCGACCAGTCCTTCCTGACTGGCGACGACGTGACGCTGCTCGAGGGACGCACGGGAAGCTGCAACATCGACACCTCCGATCAATCGGATGGTCCGGACACGTTCTACACGATCTCGCTCGCTGCAGGTGATGTCTTGACGGCAGACCTGATCACGACCGAAACGACCGCGTACGTGATGATCCTCGAGGATTGCTCCGCGGATTCGTGCGTCGCCAACAACGTCAACCCTGGCGCTGCCTCGGTGACGTACTACGCTGACGCACCTCGCGATGTGTTTGTCGTGGTCGACTCGACCACGACCACCTCGCTCGATCCATACACCTTGCGTTGGAACGTCCAGAGCGGCCTCGCGTGTGCTCCAGGTCAGTTCCGCTGCCTGAACACCACGACGCTCGGCGCCTGCTCCAACGATGGCCTGACGGAAACATCCGTCACGTGCCCCGGCGCATGTGATGGCAACACCTGCGTCGCAGATCCGCTGACGGGCGACACCTGTACGGCAGCCTCGGCAGCACCTGCTGTGACGGGCTCCTACTCGACCTATGCGAGCTATGACGACCTGACCGATGACATCGACATGCCATCGTCGAGCTGTGCAGGGCAACAAACCGATGGCCCTGACCTCTTCGTTCCTGTCGAGGTCCAGGCTGGCCAGATCCTCTCGGCGCGCGTCGAGTCGTTCGGTGACGAGCCTCCGATCGTCTACATGGTGACGGATTGTGCTGCCCCCGAGGCGAGCTGCGTCGCTGGCGGCGAAGAACTCGGCACGAGCAACGTCGCGACGGCGACCTGGGTCAATGACACGGGCGCTCCAGCGACCGTGCTCGTCGCTGCGGATAACGAGTTCTCGACCGCAGACGAGCCCTTCGGTCTGTTCATCAGCCTGCGCTCGCCAGAGTGTACGCCTGGCGCTCGCCAGTGCGTGCCAAACTCGAGCACGTTGCAGATCTGTAACGAGTTCGGACTCTACGACAACTACACCTGTAACGGTGGTTGCGGAAACCTGAACCAGGGTCGCTGTGACAACCCTACGGGTGATGTCTGCGCGGACGCGTTCGCGATGACCTACCCGAGCGGGTCGGTCGTCGACGCGGCGTTCGAGGGCTCGAACAGCTTCGAGCTTGGCCAGGGCGCGACGGGCGGTTGCTTCATCGACGACTTCGATGAGAACGACGGCCCCGACACGCACTACAGCATCGATCTGCAAGCGGGCGATGTCCTGGATGTGACGTTGACTACGGCGCACACGGCAGCGCACCTCTTCCTCTCGGAAGGGTGCTCGCCGACGTCCTGTGTCGATAACCTGTGGCAGCAAGGTAGCGGTACGCTCAGCTACTACGCACCTCAGGCGACCACGGTCTATGTCGCCGTGGACACCGACTTCACCTCTGCCGTCAGCGAGCCCTACACGCTCGAGTGGAACGTGCGCACCGGCCTCGCCTGTGTGCCCGGCGAGTCGCGTTGTACTGGCCCGAATATGCTCGGCGTCTGCTCGAACGATGGCAGCTCCGAGTCCATGGTCACCTGCCCGGGCGCTTGCGAAGGCAAGGCGTGTGTCGCAGATGCTGTGGCCAATGACATCTGCGCGACGGTCGCTGCAGGTCCAGACATCGGCGCGGGCATCTCTGTCTCGTCGAACTTCGACCTGCTGACCAACGATGTGCAGATGGCGACGCCAAACTGCACCGGCCAGATTACCGACGGCCCTGACCTCTTCTACAAGGTCACCGTCCAACCTGGCGAAGTCCTCGTGGCGAGCCTCGAGTCCTATGGCGACGAGGATCCGCTGTTGTACGCGATCGAGGATTGCGCCGCCGCTGAAGCGACCTGCCTGGCAGGCGCTCAGGAGGTCGGAAGCTCGAACTACAACGAGATCCTCTGGGCGAACGACACCGGCATGCCGAAGTCGCTTATCGTCGGCGCGGACTCCGAGTTGAGCACGGCGAACGAGGTCTTCGGGCTCTCCATTGCGGTGCGTCCTCCCGAGTGTACCCCTGGCCAACAGGAGTGCGGCGGCGACTCGCTCAAGCTCTGCAACGAGTTCAGCCTGTTCGACATCTACCAGTGTGATGGTGGCTGCGGGAACTTGCAGCCAGGTCGCTGTGACAACCCCACGGGTGATGTCTGCATCGACGCGCTCACGCTAACCTACCCGAGCGGCTCGATCGTCGATTCGCAGTTCGAGGGCAACAATACCTACCAACTCCCAGAAGGGCGCACGGGTGGTTGCTTCATCGACAGCTTCGATGAGAACGATGGTCCTGACACCTTCTACCGCATCGACCTCCAGGCCAATGACGTCGTGGACGTCAAGCTGACCACCAACCACCCGGAAGCCTACCTCTTCCTCCTGGAAGGGTGTGGCGCGGCCGCGGATTGTCGCGACAACCTGTGGCAGCAAGGAAGTGGCACGCTCACTTACTACGCACCTCAGGCGACCTCGCTTCTGGTCGCGGTGGATACGGATGATGCGTCACCTTCGGATACGGACCTCTACACGCTCGAGTGGAGCGTGCGCACGGGTCTCAACTGTGCTCCGAGCGGCTACCGCTGCCTGGACGCGACGACGCTCGGCATCTGCTCGCCGGATGGCGCCGTCGAGACGCCCGTGACCTGTTCGGTCGGCTGCGAAGCTGGCGGTTGCGTCGAAGATGCGATGGCCAACGACGACTGCTCGTTGGTCGCTGGTGGCACAGACATCGGCGCTGGTATTGCTGTCTACACGACCTTTGACGGTCGCACCGACAGCGTCGATATGCCGACGCCAAACTGCACTGGTCAGGTCACCGATGGTCCCGACTTCTTCTACAAGGTCAACGTGCCAGCCGGGAACGTCCTCCACGCCTACGTCGAGTCGTACGGTGACGAGGACCCACTGGTCTACGGCATCACGGACTGCAACACCCCCGATGCGACCTGCGTCGGCGGTGGACAGGAGTTTGGCTCGACCAACCGCTCCGAGTTCTACTGGGTCAACGACACGGGCCTCACCGCCACGATCATCGTGGGCGCGGACTCCGAGTCGACGACAGCAGACGAGCCTGTCGGCTTGTTCATCGAGAACCTCCAGCCTCAGTGCACCGCTGGCGCGGTGAACTGTAACGCGGGGCAGCTCGAGATCTGCAACCAGTTCGGTCTCTACGACTACTACGCCTGCGATGGCGGTCAGTGTAACGCGACCAACGACGCCTGCCTCAACCCGAGGGGTGATGTCTGCGCGGACGCGGTCACGCTCATCGACGCCAACGGCGTGGGTGGCCCGAGCGGTTCGGTCACCGGTGACTTCACCGGCACCAACACGGTGGTCTTCCCCTCGGGACGTTCTGCTGCATGTCACGTCGATTCGTTCGACGAGTCTGACGACGCAGACACGTTCTACCGCGTCGAGCTCAAGGCCAACGATGTGCTGCGAGCACAGCTCGTGACCGGCAACTCCGGCGCGCACATCTACCTGACGACCACATGCGGTGACGCGAGCACCTGCCTTGCCAACGACTTCAACCTCGGCGGCGGCACGATCTCGTACTTCACTTCTGTGGATCAGACGGTGTTCATCGGCATCGACTCCTCGGTGGCTTCGACGGCGGACTACACGCTCAACTACGAGGTCACAAACGGCCTCGCGTGTGCGCCAAACCAGTTCACCTGTAAGGATGCGATGAACCTGAGCAAGTGCTCGGCGGACGGTCTCACCGAGACGGTCGTGCCTTGCAACTGCGTCGACGGCGCATGCGTCGATGATGTGGCAAACAACGACACCTGCGCAGCAGCAGTGGCGGCTCCGCTCGTCGGCGATGCGTACGCGATGTTTGGCACCTTCGATGACCACACCGATGACATCCAGATGGCGACGCCAAACTGCACCAACAACCTGACCGATGGTCCTGACGCGTTCGTGCGCGTCGAGCTCGCGCCAAACGAGATCCTCCACGCATGGGTCGACTCGTTCGGTGATGAAGGCCCGCTCGTCTACGCATTCTCCGATTGCGCGGATGCAGAGAACTCCTGTGTGGCGGGCGCTTCCGAGAGCGGAAGCACCGACCGCGCAGAGCTCTACCACGTCAACAACACGGGCGCGCCGCTCACGTTGTTCGTCGCGGCAGACTCGACCTTCTCGACCGCGGACGAGCCCTTCGGCTTGTTCGTCGAGAAGCTCCAGCCTCAGTGCGTGGCCAACACCTCGCAGTGTGGCGCCGACGGCTCGACGCTCGAGATCTGCAACGAGTTCGGGGTCTACGAGTACTACACGTGTAATGGCGCCTGTGACCCTCAGACGGGTTTCTGCGCCAACCCCACGGGTGATATCTGCCTCGACACGATCAAGGTCAACGACGTGGCAGCTGGCACGACGATGACGCCTCAGACCTACAGCTACACGGGCATCCTGTTCAGCTCGCTTACCAACTCTCAAACGTTGGATAACGCGAACGGCTGTACATCGTTCGATGGCGCTAATGGTCCTGACGCGATCTTCCAGGTCACCCTGTTGCCGAACCAGACCGTGGACGTCAGCCAGACCTCGTTGAACGAGGACAGCGTCGTCTACATCCTCACCGACTGTGGCGATGGCGGCGCATCCTGCGTCGACGGCGGCGATGACACCTTCACCGGTGGCACCGAGACGGCGACCTACACCAACACCACTGGCATGAACCAGACCGTGTTCGTGGTCGCCGATGCTTACTTCACCACAGCGACCGATGCCTTCGACATCGACATCACCGTGCGTTGATGTTCGGCATCACCAGCGCGCCTGGCGCGCTGGTCCTGTGTGAATGATTCGAGAGCCCCGCAGCGCCAAGCTGCGGGGCTCTCTTCGTTTGGCGCCCCCCGCGGCCTCCCTTCGGTCGCCGCAGCCCCCCTGTATCTCACTTCGTTCGGGAGGGGGGCAGACTTGGCGTCGGTTGGTCGGTTGGTGGCCCGCGTGTGACGTCGGTTTTGCAGAAAGTGAGGACATGCCCCCCGCGCCTCGCTGCGCTTCGGCGCTGCCCCCCAGGTTTGGTGGGCTTCTTGTTACAGGTTGTGCAGATTGCGAGGACATGCCCCCCGCGCCTCGCTGCGCTTCGGCGCTGCCCCCCGGAGTGGGGCGATCTCGTGGCTTCTTCAACGTTGGTGTTTT
>Ga0208061_100058_pt1 | contig 35959 bp, 27 predicted proteins | sample DeeseametaMP0555_FD_184209 | JGI IMG/M metagenome (GOLD analysis project Ga0208061, IMG submission 184209) | Marine microbial communities from the Deep Atlantic Ocean - MP0555 (SPAdes) | ecosystem: Environmental > Aquatic > Marine > Oceanic | place: South Atlantic Ocean | collected 2011-01-23 | reverse complement strand
TAACCTCGAGCCTGCGCTCGAGCGCAGGCGAGAGATGATCACCAGGGCCAGGCACAGGGGATCTGTGCCCGCTGATGTCCAACGACCGCTCCGGCTTATGATCGAGCAAGGCCGAGTGATGCATCACGAGCGTGAAATCGCCAGCGCGCGAGAGCGCTCGGATGGCGTGGAGCTTGTGTTCACGGACAACACCCGCCAGCAAGTCGACCGCGTCATCCTCGCGACCGGTTTTTCGACCGCTCGCCCTGGCGGTCGGATGATCGATGCGTTGATAAAGTCAGCTTCGCTGCCGCTCGCGCCGTGCGGGTACCCCGTCGTCGACGAGATGTGTCGCTGGCACCCAGATATTTACGTGACGGGACCGCTCGCCGAGCTCGCCCTCGGCCCCGCATCGAGAAACATCGCTGGCGCACGCCGCGCCGGTGACAGCATCATCGCAGCGCTCGACGCGGAGCTCGCCGCGGCTTGAGTGATTGTTCCATTCGTGGTTGCTCTCAGGAGCACCGACCGATACGCGAGGAAGGCGCGATGGTACGTATGCACCATCGCGCCTTCCTCGCGTATCGTGGTTAAAGAAGTCGTGGTTCGGTGCCCTTGATAAAGGGGAGGGGGTGCTCTCTCGAGCGGTGTTCTGGCAATCGAGATCGAGTAAGTTTGGCAGGCTCGCGCGATATGATAGGGTTGTGTGCATCTCCGAGAAGATGCACTGGCTGCGTGATCCAAGAATCGGAAACGAGATGATAGAGAGCTTCCTTGAGAAGGCGCTGTTCGGGGGAAGGCTTGCCTGGATCTTCGAGATAAACACGAGCGACGAGGACGTGTCTCGTCGTGGGCGCATGCTCGTCCTCGGATTCCTCACCTTTTTATCAGCTGCTCCCGTCACGATGATTCTGTCGTTGGTGAAGGGGGATCACTTGCTGATCGCATTGAGCGCCGAGTTCTCGGTGATCGCGCTCTTCCTGATGGGAATCTGGATCTGTCGCAAGGGCTATGTCGAGCTCTCCTCCACGCTGATCGGGGTCAGCGTTATCAGCGTCGTCAGCTTCTCGGTGACGTTCAACGAGCTGGGGTGGATGCCTTCCGCTTGGTTGGGCCTCTCTGGCGTGATCATGGCGGGGTTGGCGGGCAGCGGCAAATCCTTGCTCACCACCTACCTCGTCGCGTTGATCTGGGTTATTTGGACCGCCGCGAACATCCCCCCTGAACACACCGACGTCGTCTGGGCGTCGATGGCCGAATACGGCATCGGCCTGACCCTCTTTTCGGTCATGGTGTGGTTGTTTGCCTGGAGTGATCAGCGCTCCTTCTTGCGTGAGCTCAACGCGCGAAAGGAGCAAGAGGGCCTGGTCGCCGCGCTCGAGCAGTCCAAGGCGATGGCCGAGGAGGCGCGCGAGGTCGCCGAGGCTGCGAACCTTGCAAAGTCACGCTTCCTGGCAAACATGAGCCACGAGCTGCGCACGCCGCTCAACGCCATCATCGGTTACTCCGAGATGATCTCTGAAGAGGTCACCGATGGTGATCTCGAAGCGGAGCTTATCGTCGATGATCTGGACAAGATCCGCAGCGCGGGGAACCACCTCCTACACATCATCAGCGATGTGCTCGATCTCTCGAGGATCGAGGCGGGCAAGATGACCGTCGACATGGTGAGCTTTGACCTGAGCGCCCTCGCGCGCGAGGTTTGCGATGCCCTACGCCCCATGATCATCAACCGTCATAACACCATCCGCGCTGAGATCGAGGATGGCCTCATGATGAGATCGGACGCGACCAAGGTCCGCGCGATCCTCTACAACTTGCTCTCGAACGCCTGCAAGTTTACCGAGGATGGGGAGCTTGGCGTCGAGCTTTGCCTGCTGGAGGGGGGCGATGGCGAGGAGCGAGCGAGTTACGTGCGTCTGGTGGTCGAGGACAACGGCATCGGGATGAGCCCCGAGGTGCAGAGTCGCGTCTTCGAGGCATTCGTCCAAGCGGACAGCTCCACCACGCGAGAATATGGTGGAACCGGGCTCGGGTTGGCGCTCACGAGGCGGCTCGCGCGGATGCTCGGTGGTTCGATCTTGCTCGAGAGCGAGGCAGGCGTCGGGACGCGCTTCACCGTCGAGTTGCCGCTCGAGCTTGACGAGGCGGATGACATGTAAGAGCGATCCTCCACGCACGCACTTACAAACCACTCCCCGACAAGTACAATATGTGATCGTCGGGCGCGCTTTCGTTGGCAATGAACAGGTGAGGGTATGGATAAATGGGGTGAGCTTCGATCCTTGCTTCATGGACCTTCTCCCGATGTGGAGAACCTCTTTCGAGCCCTGAGCGCTTTTCCTCCAGAAAAGCGCTCGGATGCCATCGCGTATGCGCTTGGCGCCATGGGCGAGCCTTCGGATGGCGGCGCCGCGGCGTTGATGATCGCTGTTCAGGAGGAGATCTTACAGGTCGTCGATCACGCCTGTGATGTCGTGAACAGCCTCGATTATCCGAGCATAGATGCGATGTGGCTCAAGGCGTTCCTTCTGCCAGGAGGAGAGCCCGGTAATTACGACCCCGGTGATTACTCCTTCAGGCTCGATGAGGACATCATCGAGTTGCTGACCTCCTATCGCTTCGGTGATATGGCCACGATGGAGGCGCGCGCCCCGGAGGTGATCTCGTTCATGCTCGAGAAACGCTTTGTCTGGATTCTTCCTGAAGCAATCAGCATCTGGCACAACCATGATGCCTCGTGGGTGAAGCTCTCCAGCGAAGAAGCGCGCGAGTATTTCGAGGCGCTCTGGAGCTACGAAGACGATGATGATCTCCCCTGGAGCAACCTGCCGATTCCGGCGGGACTTTGTGTCGATCGGGATAAGATCGAAGCGGGGATTTTGGGAGATACGATCCTCGATGCGCGCTCGACCACTTACTGGATGCCCGCACAAAACCTCGAAGAGAAGCTCGGATCATACGACCACGAGCCGCTGCTCGTCGGGATCGATCGACACGCGATGGTGATCGCATGGCTCGAGTGAGCCCTCCTCACGAGCGAAAAAAGAGCGGGCGTTCTCCCTGAATTTCAGGGAGAACGCCCGCTCTTTTTTCGCTCACATCGACGAGATGTCGCTCGTATCAGAGGTACATCGAGCTCAGGTCACCACAGCGGGGAGGACCGAGACGGCCTTGGTTTCGACGCGCACGTCATCGTGGTTATCTGCGCCGATGGTGATGCGCAGCTTGGCCGAACCGCTCCAGCGGTTCTCATCAGGGATGAACTCGCTGATATCCTCAGGTCCCTGGTAATCGACGCGCAGCGTGATCTCTTCACCCACCGCGAGGTTGCCATCGAAGGGCTCGCCGGTGTTCGCGTCCACCGCATCGATCAGCGGGAGCGTGGCCACGATGTTTCCATCGACATCGAGCATGGCGATCGTTTCGATCGAGACGCCCTCTGCGGCGATCTCACCATCATTGGAGATATTGATGGTGAACTGCGCGGCCTCGCAGTTGAGCGGGCCATAGTTACACGTGTCCTCGCCCTCGACGGGCTCACACGGCGCGAAGTCTCCAGCGGGCGCGCCTCTGGCGGGCTCGTCCGCGCTCGAGGTGTTCTGCTCGCTGTATCCATCGCCCGGGCAATCCATATAGTTTCCGAGGTGACCCGCGACAAACACCGCGTCGAGCTCGGGAGCTTCCTGATTCTGCGTGTTGTTATTGCCCGTGTTGTTGTTCTCTTCGACTTCCCACTCATCGGGTTCGTTGGTCTCGGGCTGCGTGATGATGCACGCGGTCGAGGTCGAGAACAGGGCGAGCATAAGCATCGTAAGGGCGTATTTTTTCATCTCTAAATCTCCGTAAGTTCTCACACAACGTATGCGCGAATCTCAGGTGCCTCACCTCGCCAGACGAGGTTTGCGGTGTTGTCTATTGTATTCAGCAAGAAGCGATCCAAAACCTTAGTAAAATTCTTCGATAACCTTCAAAGGCGCATGAAACAGGGCCCGCGTGAGGATAATGGAAATCACCCCGCATGTTTTCGAGGCGCGAAAGTGTCAACTATTCGAGACCTACACCCTACCACCCCTCAGAAAGCCAAGGGTCCTCCCGCTGGTATCGAAGAGCTTCATGACTTGACGCGAACTCCATCGATTGTCAGCCTCGCCAGGGTATCTGTTCGGGCGTGAATTCCAGAAGTCGAGCCAGGAGTCGTGATCGTGAGAAGGTACGGAGCAACAAAAGCAGCGCTGACGAGCATCATGTTCGCCGGATTGATTTCAGGGTGCAACGGCTGCGAGGATCAGCCCACAGGCACTGCTGATATGGGCACGACGCCGTCAGATATGTCCGCGCGACAGGATATGCGTTCGGATATGACGGACTCGCCAGATCAGGACGAGGCGGACGCCTCGCCGGATATGATCGCCCCGGGTTGTGATGACGTGGTCGCGCCCTGTCCTCGTGGCCAGCAATGCGTGGCCGGGACATGCGAGCTGGCCACCTGTGATTCGCTCGAGTGCGGCGCGGAGCAACGCTGTGAGTCGATCTCGAGCGGAGGCGCGGAGTGCGTCGATAACACGTGCGCGGCGAGCGAGGATTGCCCCGAAGAGCTCCACTGTGGCGATGATGGGTTGTGCATCGAGGACGTTTGCAATGCGTCCGCGTCGATGTGTGGCGCTGATGGCGCCCTGAGCGTATGTGCTTCTGATGGTTCCGGCTTCGAGATGCCGCTCGCGTGTCCGCTCGGGTGTGAGGAGAACGCCGCCGGAGCGCAGGCCGCCTGCGTCTGTCGCGATGATTGGGAGTGTCCCACCTTTATGCGGTGCGAGGCAGGGGTTTGCCTTGGCAGCGGGCGCGAAGCCGAGTGCACGCTCGATCCTGTCCCATTTGCCGAGGCGCAGCCATCGCTCGAGCTCTCCTGGGGAACCCAGGTCACGACGGATTATCCCAACCCCTACCCCGAATTCTCCAACGTGGCGCAGACCACGTTGGTGGCAAACCTCGATGATGACAACCTCGATGGAGAGATCAACGAGTTCGACTTCCCGGAGATCATCTTCGTCGGCGGAAAGATCACAGATCCATTCGATGGCTCCGCGCCGACCGAGCCGAGCGTCTTGCGCGTCCTTCGGGGCGGCGGGCCCGAGAGAGGGAAGACGATCCTCGCTGTGTGCGGCGAACAGGTTTGGAGAGAGGGCGATCCTGTGGAGGGGCTCTCCTGTGAGGCGAACGAACACACGCACTACCGTGTCTTCGGGACGATGGCGGTCGGGGATCTGGACGCCGACGGGGTTCCTGAAATCGTCGCGATGCTCAAGGACAGCGCGTCAGGAGGAGGTTACGTCAAGGTTCGCGTGATCTCTCCAGGTGGCGAGATCCTGCTCGATAGCGATCCTATCAACACCGCATCGGGGGATGTCGGCAACCTCGCCGCGAGCATCGCAGATATCGATGGCGATGGGATGAGCGAGGTTCTTGTCGGAGGATACTTGCTCTCGCTCGGCAAGGACGCGGGGACAGGTGACTGGTTCGTGCGCGAGACGTTCGCCCCAGCGCCTTCGACCCCGCTCGGGATCGCCTGCGTGGGTGACTTCACAGATGACCCCGGCCAGGAGTGGTTCGAGGGGATGGCGCTCTGGCGCAAACCCGCAAAGCCTGATGATCGCGCCTCGCGCGCGGATTGTGATGGCAGTGAGACTGGCGAGTCGGCGGCCTGGTGTGCTGGCGAGTCGATCGCTGTTTGGGACAAGCGCGGGGAGTTGACCACTGTGGGGAACGACGCGCGAAGCTGGCGAGGAGTTTGCGCGGTCGCCGATGTATGGGGTGCTTCTGGACCTCCCTCGGCCCCTGGTGATCTTGATGAAGTCCCCGAGCTCGTGTTGATCGGCGAGGAAGAGCTTATCTTGCTCGATGCCGAGACAGGCGATCTGCTCCACCGCGAGGATCTCAACCCATTGATGGGCGGGGCGGGGCGCTCTCTGAACAACGGCGGCGCGCCGAACGTGGATGACTTCGATGGAGATGGGCTCCCCGAGATCGGGTCGGCTTTTAGCGAGCGCTATATCGTGATGGATCTCCAGCCCACGACGGCGAGCTGCCAGGCTTATGATGCGGATAAGCGGCCTACGCCGTCCACGGCGTGTACGCCTGGTTCGTGTGGAGAGGGTGAGTTCTGCGACACCTCTGGCGAGATGCCGGTGTGTCGTTGCCTGCATAACAGCTGGAGCAAGGAGACCGAGGATCAATCGAGCCGCAGGACAGGATCGTCAGTGTTCGACTTCAATGGAGATGGCGCCGCCGAGGTGGTTTACAACGACGAGTGCTTCTTCCGCATCTACGATGGCCGTGATGGCGCGACGCTCTTCGAGCAACCCTCAGAGCACATCACCAACATCGAGTATCCAGTCGTCGCGGATGTGGATAACGACGGGAACGCCGAGATCGTGTTCTCCTCGACGAGCCAGGGGCTGCGATGTTCGGTGAGAAATGACCTCGAGCCGATGACGATGATGCCCTACTCGTCCTTCTACAATACGGGCATCCAGGTATGGGGTGACTCCAATGATGCGTGGGTTTCAGCGCGCCGCATCTGGAATCAACACGCCTACTCCGTCACCAACATCTATGAAGACGGTCGCGTGCCGCAGGCCGCCATCGATCACTGGGCGAACACGACGCAAGGGTTGCTCTACAACACGTATCGCTCGAACCCACGCTCGGAAGGGCTGGCGCCTGATCTCGTGGTGAGTGATGTGCGCGTGTCCTCCCCGCAGGCCGGATGTGGCGCGGTGACGACGACGCTCGAGATCACAGGTCGCGTCGAGAACAGGGGGGATCTGCGGGTTGGCCCTGGCGTCGCGCTCGTGGTCAGCGGAGAGTGGCCAGATGGCCGCCGTAAGCTCTTGCGCGATGGCATGGGTGATCCGATCGTGTTCGTGAACACGCAGAGCATCGAGCCATTGAGGAGCGTGCGCTTCGAGCTCGACTATGACGCCATCGCCGATGGCGAGGATGCTCCCCCAGAGACCTTGATCCTGGAGGTCGATCCAGATCCAGCGCTCTTCGATGGCACAGGAATCGTCACGCAATCCGAGCGCGAATGCATCGAGGAGAACAACACCACGGAGGTGCCGATCACGGACGAGGCGTTGCCAGACCTCGCGCTCGTGAGCGTCTCGTCTTCGATCAACGCGTGCCCTGATCTCGAAGTGACTGTGGAAGTTAGCAACCTCGGGAGCGCGGCTGTGTCGGGCGTGGAGGTGAGCTTCTTTGCAGGTCAGCCAGATCTTGGCGGCACATTCCTCGGGAGCGTGGTTCGGACAGAGGCGCTGGCTCCCGGTGATTCTGCGACTTTGAGCACCGATCTGGATCTGACCTCGGCGGGGCTGGTGGGCTATCTGCTGAGTATCCACGCGCTGGTTCGCCCACTGGAGAGCGTCGACGAGTGCAACCTGAGCAACAACGTGCTCGCCGAGGAGGAAGAGACCTTCTGCCCGGCAGGTTGAACCGTATGATTCAACCTGTTGATTTTGCTTGAAGATCTCTCTTCCAGAAGAGAGTAAATCACTCTGATCGTCATGCGATAATCCGGGTGGTTTTCGAACGGAACAAATCTGGTCCAGGGCGGGTTTAAATGGCCCGTTGCTCACCGGGGTGGCGCTCGAGTGAGTTTATCGAAGACGCGCCTGTGGCGCGAAGAAGAGGAGGTCCAGATGGGAGAAGACAGGTTCGATCGAGAGGATGTCGAGGGTTGGCGAGGACATCTGAACGAGCGCGGCTATGTGGTGGTCGCCGGTGCGTTGAGTCCCGAGCAAACCTCTGAGGGTCTCGACGCGATGTGGGCGTTGATGGAAGCGCTCGGCGATGTGGATCGAGAAGATCCGAACACGTGGGAGCGATCTGCGAACTGGCCGCCGATGCTGCACGGAGGAATGATCCAGTATCTGGGGCATACGTCGGTGCAGTGGGAGATGCGCGAGCTCTGTGCTCCGATTTTCGCGGAGTATCACGGGGTCGGCGTGGATGAGCTGGCGACCTCGTTCGATGGGTTGTGTTTTATGCACAGCGCGCGAAACTACAGGCGCGCCGGGAACCTGATGTCATTTCTGCACACGGATCAGTCGCCACGTCGCAAGGGCGAGTGGTCGATCCAGGGGTTGGTGACGCTGACGGACTCGGGTCCAGATGCGGGAGGGCTCGTCGTCGTGCCTGACACGCATCTCGAGCACGAGGACTTCTTTGACGGTCACGCTTGCCAGGATCAGAAGGCGGACTGGTACAAACTCGACGAGGACGAGAAGGAGCCATACGCCGATCGCGTGATCAAGGTCGACGCGAAGGCGGGTGATTTGTTGCTGTGGGATTCACGCACTCTGCACGCCAACTCGGTGCCCACAGAGCCAGGAACGATGCGGGCTTGCGTCTATGTGTGTATGTTACCAGCGGCGAGGCTCTCGAAGAAGGTTCGCACAAAGCGCAAGAAGGCGTTCGATGAGCGGAGGACGAGCAACCATCATCCCGCCGAAGGCTTCAAGACGTTCCCGAAGTTGCCGCGTTTCGTGACCGATCGGGACGCGTTCTGGGAGCGCGTGCTGGAGCTGCAAGATATCGAGCTCAACAGCACCCAGGAGGCGCTGGCGGCGTTCTGATCGCCCTCATCGGCGACTGAAAAGAGAAAGGGGCGGTGATTTCCTCGAGGAAATCACCGCCCCTTTCTCTTTTTAGCCATCGCTACAACCGCAGCGTTCGGTCAGGTGGCCACTTGCGGCATCGGCTCGATCGACCGCGTCTCGATCCTCAGGGTCTGTTCGTTGTCCGAGGTGATAATGATGCGGAGCCTGGAGCTGCTCTGGAAACCTGCGGCGCTGGGGTAAAACTCCGAGAGGTTGCCCGGCCCCTGGAAGTCGACGCGAAGGATGAGCTTTTCGGTCGGCTCGACGCGTCCATCGAACGCCTCGAGCGTGTCTGTATCGACTGTTTGAATAAGAGGGAAAGAAGTCAATACGCGGCCATTTTCATCGAGCAGTTCGATGCGTTCTATGCTGACACCACGCGCGGTGATCTCTCCCTTGTTCGAGAGCTCGATGGTGAATTGCGCGTCCTCGCAGTTGAGCGGATAGGAACCACAGGAACCATCGCCATCATCGGTCGGTTGGCAAGCGCCAAAGCCAACGTCAGCGTCATTCGCGGGTGCGCTCGCGCGATCCTGCCCATCTGCCTCGGTGTAGCCCTGGTCGCGACAGTCGGTGTAATTGCCCAGGTGCCCGGAGACAAAGACGCCATCGAGGTCCGGGTGACGCGCCAGATCACGGATATTCCAGCGCTGCTGGCCGTCGACTTCGGGGTCACCCATGAGGCAACCCGAGAGAGCGGTCATGGCGATAATGGCGAGTGTGGCGAGTATGGCGTGCTTCATGGCAAGGGCTCCGTATGTTTATAAAAATCGCAATGGAACAAAAGACTTAAAGCGTCTCGAGGAAGAGGATCAGGTCAGCTCGTGAGGTCTCATCGAGCTGTTCACCTGTCGGGTGTCCGCCGAGCAGCAGGTCGTCCAACGTGGCCGCGCTCAGGTCATGGAGGTAAGGCCCTCCTCTGGAGAGGCCGAGCAAACTCGGCGCTCTGTAAAACCCTGTCCCGCGCGTGATCGATCGCGAGATCGAAGGATCACTGGTCAATGCGCTCGCTGGGATGAGTTCACCGCTATAACCGCGCTCCGGGATATGGCACCCCGAGCACTTTTGCATAAAGAGCGCCTCGCCAGCCTGGAGCGCCTCGCTCTGTGCGGGAGGTTCGGTATCCGGCGGTTGCAGGGACATGACGAACATCGCCAGCGCCCATGGGAGCGCGCGATCCGGCCTGGCCTCGAACGAGTGATTGATAATGTACTGGGTCTCGAACCTGACCGCTGCGCTGGCCGGGGTGACCACTTTGATCGAGCCGCTCGCGTTGAAGTAGGCTTGCTCGGAAGCGCCCCAGAGGTTCGGGATCGCGACCGGGTCGTCGACGTTGTCGTTGGTGACGTCGAGCTTGCCAGGACCCCAGTAGATAAAGGGCTCTACGCTCAGACCGCGTGATTCCATGTAGAGGGCGCGTGCTCGGCCCATGTCGATCTGCGAGTCAGCGAAGCCAGGTTCGTCGTTGGCGCCATGGCAAAGTCCGCACGTGATCCCGACGCGCTCGCGTCCTCTGGGGTCGATGTAACGCGTGAAGCCGCGAAGCGATCCGTCTGCGTTTTGTTTCAAGCCGACCTCTTCCCAGTGCTCCGGGTGCTGCGCGCTCCATTCGATGTAGGGATCGCGGCGCATCGGCATCTCCCAAAACGCGCGCTCACCGAGCGCGAGCCACTCATCGCGTGTTTCGGGGCGCTTCTCCATGAGCGATGTCGGCGTAAAGGGGCGGTCTGTATCGGGTCCGTAGACGGGCGCGACCTGGAAGTCGAGGATCGGGAGCAGATCCCAGCCACCCCGTTCGAGGCCGTAGTTTTCGAGCAACTTCTTGGCGTAAGGGAGGTCTGGACGCCACATCGTCTCTTCGAGGCGCGCGCGTCTCCAGGCGCGATCTTCGAGGTAATCCTGGGAATGAAGCTCCATCCAGGCGACCGGATCTTCTGGCTCCGGGGGGAGAACCTCGGGCGAATCACCACAGGCTGTCATCAGGAGGGTGACAAGGAGAATCAGGGTGGCGAGCGCCATGTGATGTGTGCTCTGCATCATGGCTTACGATAGGAGCAAGAAGCGCTCCAGTCGATCCAAAGAGATCTCGGTGTAACGCTGAAGTGCGCATGAAATAAAGGAGCGTGCATTGTTTGGATTTGGAACACCGAGGTGATTCTCGAAGGATCGGATCACAGGAATCCGAGGATCGCGCGAAGCGATCCTCGGATTCCTGTGATCCTCGAGCGGTGTGATGACGCCGTGGGTTATTCTTCGTCTTCTGCGCCGTCTTCTTCCTCTTCCTCTTCCGGTTCTTCACCGCTGACATCTTCGACGACGACATCCTCTGTTTTGTAGCAGCGGTAGACGCACTTGTTCTCCTCGCAGAAGCGCTCGCCAGGGCATTTCAGGGTATCCATCCCCTCGCAGTCCGAGACGGCCTGACAGGTCGAGTCCTCATCCACGCTCGAGGCGCCAAAGCTCTTTTGGGTGGGCGCGGAGCTTTCGATGACGACTTCACCATCGGACTCTTCGGAACCCATCTCGAGGTCGATCTCGCCCTCTGGCGCGGGTTCAGAGCCAGGAGCATCGGAGGGTGTTTGTGCGCGAGAAGGGGTGGCCTGTTCGCTCGTGCCTGTTGGAACGGAGTCATCGATGCCAGATGTCTTTGGCGTCGAGCATCCGTATAGAAGGATCGAGATCGCGACCACGAAAAAGCCACCACAGCAGAACCTTTGCTTCATATTACCCCCGATCAAAACAGATCACAGTCATTCTCGAACTCGTGAGTTTATCTTACCAAATAACAGATACGCGCGTCATGTTTGGCAGTGTTGCGTTGTCTTCGGGCACAGCGCGTCCAGCCATGACAGACACCCTACAGAGGTCGACGCGTGGGTGTCTTCTGTATTCACACGAGGAGAGCATCCGAGGAGCGGTTTTTGTGGAGTCTGTGTTTTGTTCTCCTCTAAACCACCATGCATGAAGATGCATCATGTGATGCTGGTCTGAGAATGTGATGGCAGCGTTGCTCATCCTCGACGGTACGGTGTATCGCCTGCGGTTCGCGCCTTGCCCTCTCTTCCTCATCCTTCACATCACTCTTGATGCACTTTCATGCATGACGGTTTAGCAGACGTGGCGTGCTCTATTCAGGGTTTGCGCTAGATAGAGCGCTGGCGATGATCGAGTGGTAGACTCGGGGGTATTCGTTGTCGATGGAATCGCAGTCATGCAGAGGAGGAGACCATGTCCGAGGGGCTCACGCAAATGAAGGTGGCATTGGCGATGCTCGAGGAGATCGTCGCGTGACTCGGGGAGGATCGTGTCGTCTCGCACGCTATCGATCACGACCGCCAGCGCTACGAAGACAAGGCCATCGCCGCGCTGCTGGTCCCTCGTGAGGCGGTCGAAAGCGTCAAGGCGATGTGCGCCGAGCGCACATCGCCCATCGAGTGCTACGGACCTTTTGCGCCCTATTCATTCGTCGAGTTTCGCCTCGGTTGATTCGCGCATCGCCATCGACACCCCGGAAAGAGCCCGGCGCGCTTTTTTGCAATCGCCACTCCCTTGCCAGAAGACAAACGCCAAGAGATGGCACCTTCCCAGGACTCACTCCAGGCAAAAAAGCGCGCCGGGCTCTTTCCGGCCACCAACATCAGGCGCCTCGTTTTCAAGAGGTAATGATCGTATCGCGAGGATCGGAGACGTGCAGGATAGATGTCGTTATGAGAGCATACGCGGCGTAAGAGGCAGGAGTCCGCGATAAATCGAGAACAAGGAGCACAGAGCCATGAAGATCCCACCATCGATGCTAAGCGAGCAGGCCTTGCGCGGCATCGCGCTCGAGTTCGTGAGCCGAGAGGGGACCGATTATGGTCACAAGGACTGGGACATGGAGACCAAGGTCGAGCAGGTGCTCGGCCAGATCGCGCGCGGCGATGTCATGATCCTGGCCGATCCCGATACGGGCTCCTGTAACCTCGTCCCGAGGAAGGATGGCGAGCACGTGCTGCGCGTGCAGGAGGAGCTCGATCGCCTCGAACAGGTGGACAGGGAAGGGGCGTGATGTCCGAGGATGGATCGCTAAAGCTGCCATCCGAGCAACCCACCGATGATCAGCTCGTCAGCATGTCCGAGGATCGCGAAGACGGCATACTCATGCCTCACGAGTATACGTTTCGTAGGGCTGCCCTGGACACGATCAAGCAAAACCCCATCTTCACGATAATCCTGCTCGTGATCGGAATCGCTCAGGTGGCCCTGTCGGCATTCTCAGATCCTGGCGACATCATCGGCGCGAGCGATTTGATGATGATGGGCGCCTTTTGGGCCACCGTTTATGGAGTCATACTCGGATACGCTGGGCTGCGCACGATGAGTGAGGAGCGCGAACGCCGAGAAGTCGCGCTGATGGAGCGCGCGGTCGCGCTCGACGATGGCCCCGACAAGGAGAACACGCTCCCCTTCGAGTTCTTGCCATTCACGACCCGCGTACGCCTGAGCGTTACCCCGGTGTTGCGAAAGAACAGGGTGCCGATCGGCGCGGGGGTGGCAATCATTCTCGCGACCAGTGCGTTCATGGCGGTCGCTGGCAGTCCACAGGATGGCTTCGGGTGCGTGTTAGCCGGGCTCTTGATATACGCGCTCGCGGCGGGGCCCTTGCTCTTGAAAGAGATCGTCAGACCGAGCAAAGACATCCAGCGCAGTATCAACGCCAAGCAGAACATACGTCGCCTCGCGACAAGACCCGAGCGAGCCAACATGAAGGGCTCTCTCAGCCTCGACACCAGCGATGAAGAAGATCGCGCGGGCGGCCTGACCATGAGCCAGGAGAAGGGTGCCATATCAGCAGCAGAGCCCGATAAGCTCGAATGAGCTCGAATAAGTTCGAATAAGCAGCCTGTGTCAGTTCGAGATCAATCCCATCTCGAGCGCCCAACGTCGTATGGCGAGGACCTCTTCTCCGGTGAGTTCGAGCGCCTGGAGTGACTTTTTGCTCGAGAGCACCGCCTCGATCCTGGCGCGAGAACGCACGGCGTTTTGGTGGTAGGTGTTGCGCGCTTTCGCGAGTGAATCGGCCGAGTGATGCTCGATCGCGACGCCCGAGAAGTTCGCGCACGCCTCGGTCAACGTCAGCCTCCCGCATGTCAGGGCCACGCGATCCTCGATAAACTGACGGGTGGTCTCCCTGGTTCGCTTACTGCAAAGCGGCGCGATGCGCTCGACGAAGAAGAGCTGGAGTTGTTCGTCGACATCACGCGAGAGGAGCATCTCTCCCAATATCGGCATCGCTTCGAGCACATCGATCGAGCCCGGGTGTTCGAGCATGGCAGGGGAGGTGACCTGAACAGCAGCGTTCTCCTCATCGTCGAGCGAGATGGTGTGGCGCTGATACTTCGAGCGCTCGCGCTTGACGGCGCCGAAGGCATTCCTGAGCGATCGCAGCACCACACCCTCGGCTGATTTCTTCACATCGATCGCGCGTCCTCGTCGCAGCCATGCCTCGAGCAACGTGGAGACGACCTCGTCGTGATCGACGCCGCCGCGTGACCAGCTCGCGAAGCGAGCGCGAATCTTGCCGCTGGACATGTAGTCGAGCAGCGTCTTGCAGGCGTCAGGGCGAAGCGGGTCGTTCGCGCCGAGGTGTGCGAGGGCTTGATCCAGGGTTTGAATCGTGGTCATGGCGAAGCTCCTTCAATCATCGTCTTTCGCCAGCGCCGCGAGCTGTCTCGAGAGCGCGGTGGCGAATGAGGTGTCCAAAAACGCCGAGCCGATATCGGCTGACACCTGACAATGTGAGGGAGCAGGCGGCACGATATGTGCCGCCAAATCGATTTGGCCAAAAACGTGCCGAGAAAATTACGTTACATAATATTTTTGACTGCCATATATACAGCTTTCAAATCAGCGGGTGTAGGAGAGTGTTGAAGATATTCAAGAGAATCAAAACCACCCCACCCACGCCCCATAAAAACTCCACGGCAGCTCCTGATCGATGCCACACGCTTCGAGCATCGCGGCGATATAGGTGTTGGAGTTTGGTCCGGGCCAGATCAGATAACGATGTCGATGGCGATAGGCCGGTGATTCTCGTGTGATACACGCTGCAAACGTTCGCGCTATCTCCCCTCGCCAGAGAGCGATGATACGTCGACCTCCATCGCCCACGTCCCGGTGCGCGGGCAAGAGGTCGTGCCTCACGTGCCGGTGTGGTCCACCAGCGCGTTGCCACACCTCCCATCGCTGCCACTCCCCCTGCTCGCGGATAGCGAACCACCCATGGTCCGCGATGTGCGTCCCTGGCACCCTCGCCGCGTAAAGAACCACGAGTGATTCATCCGGCGCGACGTTCGAGATATCGGGTTCTCTGTCTGGAAAGCTTCGTTCATACAGGCCCGGCACGACCAGCGCGGTGAGCCATACGAGCGCGCACGAGAACGACAGAAGCAGCCGCCGTACACCTCGTGACTTCTTTCTGGGAGGATCATGACTCATCAGACATATGCACTGGTTTCGAGCAGTTTGCAGGATAGATTATGATTAGATATGATGGCTATGAAATCATGTCGCGTGATAAAGCGCGTATCTTTTTTAAGGGTAGGCTCATGACGAACACCACGATCCGAGCACATGTCACGAAAACGATCGCATTTTCGATCCTCTTGCTCTGTGTCGCATGTGGAAACGACACAGACGCCACCGATGATTCCATGACGACTCCGGCGATGACCACGCCCGAGACCGAAGACATGTCACCCGAGGGAACGGGGGACATGAACACGGAAGAGATCGATATGGATCAGGGCGAGGACGTTGCGGATGCGGATATGGGGTCGCCTGAAGAGGATATGAGCGAGCCGCTCGTGCAACATTGCGACGCCAGGGTCGAGACAGACCGGGATGGCGATGGGCAGGTCGACTCGGCGGATTTCTACCGGTACGACGAGCGCGGGCTCATCGTGAAGCTCGAGAAGGACCTCGACTTCGACCAGCAGATCGATACCGAGGAGATCTACACCTACAATGATGACGATCTGGTGATCAAAGCAGAGGTGGACGAGGATCTCGACGGCGTCATCGATAGCGAAACCACGATAAACTATGACACCTCGGGCAACGAGGTTCTGCGGCGCACGGATCGAGATCTCGACGGGAGCTACGAGCAGGTGATCGAGCAAACCTGGGAGGAAGGTTTGCTCGTCGAGAGGGTCGATACGCAATTTGGCGAGGCGCCATCGAGGACGCTTTGGACCTACACCGAGTTCGGAGAGATCGAAACGATCGACTTCCTGTCAGGCACCGCACGCCAGACCTTTACGACCTCTTTCTACGACGAAAACAATCGCCTGACGCATATCGAGATCGACTATTACTTCGGTCAACCGACGGTCGGCATGAAGACCACCCGAAGGTTCACCTACGACGCCGAGGGACGCCTGGCAAAGACCGAGGAGTACGATGGCGCAGACATGCTCGGCGCGACGTACACCTACACCTACGATGAGAACGATAACCCACTCACCGAGACGGTCGATCAAGGCGAAGGCGCTCCCACGACGATCAAGCGTTGGGAGTACGATGATCAGGATAGAGTCATTCGTTACACCATGAGTCGTCTCATGCCAGAGACGCTCCTCTTCGAGATCACCACGACCCTCCTGTGCGAAGAGATGTGAGCTCGCGCTGGGAAAACAATGCACACAAACAAGGCGGCCGAAGCCGCCTTGTTTGTTGTTTGTATGGTCTCGAGCGGGCTCGATCGCAGCCGTGACGACCTCTCCTCCCTGGATGCGAGCGTCGAGCGCCTCTTGCTCGAGCAACCCGCGCGCCAACCCTTCTGGCGCCGAAGGATCCTCGCTCACCGCCACCATTTCGATTTCTATGACAGCGCCGCCGTGAAGTGGTCGCGCGTTCTCTCATCGAACGCTCGAACCACTTAAACTCTGGTCGGTTTCCACGCATAGCCTTCCAAAACGGCGAGGTTTGACCGAACAGAAATGACAATTAATAAACAACATTGACAATCAATGAATAATAATGAGAAATAAGATCATGTTCTGAACCTGTTCTTTTAAAGTGAGGCTCGAGAATGAGCGACGAGTACATGACGTTCGAGCAAGCCGCCGAGTTCCTGAACACCTCTTCGAGCACGCTGTATCGCTGGCTCAGAGAGGAGAAGGTCCCGGCGCACAAGCTCGGGAGGCAGTGGCGATTTCTGCGAGAGGAGCTCGAGCGCTGGCGCGCTGGCGAGCGCGATGACTCGCCAGATCTGGTGCTGGCCCAGCTCGAACAATTGCTGACAACAAGAATCCAAGAGAGGAAGGAGAAGGGTATGGAGACGATCCAGATGACGGAGACCGAGGCGCTCGGCGCGCGTATTTTGTGGGATGCGTTCGATAGTGGGGCGAGCGTGGTGCATGTGCAGCCGTTCAAGGACCACCATCAGCTCAGTTACAGGACGGACGCTGGGCTCGAGCACCTGATCGAGCTTCCCGCGGATGCCTTCGAGGCGCTCGATCGCCAATGGAGCACCTCGAGCCAACCGACGCGAACCTCTCAGGCGCGCCGGATGTACATCGAGCGCGAGCGCGGCGCCGAAGGAGAAGAGGATGCGCGAGACGCGCTCCAGATCCGCTACCAGAAGCTCGAGACGCTCGCTGGCGATCGGCTCACCCTCCAGCTCTTGCGCACCGACCCGAGCTACATCTCGCTCTCGCGCGTGGCTCATGGCGATGACCGAGAGCACCTGCACACCTGGCTCACGGCGGGCCATGGATTGATTCTGATTTCGGGGAAGAGCGGCTCGGGGAAAACGACCACCGCATACGCGTGCCTCAACGAGCTGGCTTCGCGCGGCGACCTGGTGATTTTCACCATCGAGGAGTCCGCGGGCACGCTGTTGCCCGGCGTCAATCAGGTCGAGATCGACCTCGATGACGCGGCGGCTTATCGGTCGACGTTCTCGGCGATCTTCAACTCGGATCTGGACGTGCTGTTTATCGCGTCGACCTTCGCGCAGCCGCACCAATCCTTGCTGTGGAGCACGGCGGTCAATGCCGCAGAGAGCGGCCACCTGGTCCTTGTCCAGATCGAGGCGGAGTCGGCACACGACGCCATCGCACGCTTTGGCGAGGGCACCGATCGCTCCTTCGAGGATGTCTTGATAGGCTCCTGCTGGCAGGAGCTTGTCCCCGAGGCATCGGGCCAGGGGCGCTACGCGCGCTACGATATGGTCGACGGCGCACTCGCCCCTGGCAAATGATACGCGCGCCTATCAATGAAGGTGGGGTCGCTGCTGGCGCAGGAGCGTGTCCCTCAGGGAGTCGAGGACCATCTTCTCGGCCTTGTTTGGGGGGTTGTCACCGAGCACCATCGCGATCGCCAGCGCCAGGGCCTCTTCGCGCTCGGCGTGGTCAGGCAGCAGCTCCCCGATCGCCTCGCGGGATTCGTTCGGCATCAACCCCGAGATGATGTATTGCTCGTGGAAGCGCTCGAGCAGCTGCTCTGCGTCGAGCGCGGCAAACCTCGGGTGCTCTCTCGCGACCTCACGCAGCTTCTCGAGCAACAGCGGCTCGATGTCACGATCTGCGCGTGAGAGGAGGATCGCGATCCTCGCAAACCCCTCCACGAAGCCTCCTGTCGAGATCAGGTTCCTGACCCTCGCGTGGAGCTTCTCGCGCCTCTCGAGCTCCTCTGCGGTCATGGTTTCGCTAGCCTGAGTGAGATCGCCCGAGAAGATCGCGCCGAGTCCCATCGGCCCATACATCAACTCGAAGAGGAGCTTCGCGCCGTCATCGCGCGCGTCTCTGTACGCGTTCAAACCATCGGTGATGGATGCGGTGATGACGCGCTCGAGCTTCGAGAAGCTGTTGTCCTTGCCGATATCGACGCGGCGTTTCTCGACGCTGTTTGCCAGCCTGGGGAGCGCGAGCATGAGCGGATTACGCGATGAGAAGAACTCGTGTTGAGCGCGCGCAGGCAAGCTTCGACGCAGCACCTCTGCGCTTACCTCGTTCGAGAGCAGCCGCACCCACGGTCGCATCCACGTGCGGTATGCTGCCGCGTTCAACTCCGAGACAGCCGCCAGCGTGGCAAACGCGCGCTCGTCCTCTCGGCTATCATCCATGGAGAGGATGTCCTGAATGCTTCGCTCCACGAAGCGGATGGCGTATGGGGCGTCAGCGTCAAACGATTGCTCGCTGCCATCCTCGATGACCATCTCGTACAACCCAGGCGGAAGATCTTCGATCGCCTCGATGGCGCCGATGATCGCGGTGTGTTCTCTCCTCGCGACGCGGCCAGAGACAAAGATCCCGAGGTGTCCGATATCTTCGTGGAGCGTGTAGACGATGACCTGCTCGTCCTCGAGGATCGCTTCGTCGCTCGGGTAGACATCCGCGATCCAGTTGAGCGCCTGTTGCGGCGGGGTGATGTCATCGCCGCCAGAGGCAAACACCACGATCGGCGCCTGAACATCGCGCAAACTCACCGTCTGACCATCAGACAGCGCGATCTTCCCCGCGCCGAGCTTGTTGCCGATGAACAGGTTGTCGACGATGAAGTCCATCTCCTCGTCGTTCATCAAGAAGAAGCCATTCCACCAACGTTCGAAGCCGAGGTAGCGCGGCCCCTCGGTGTCGACGCGCGACCACACGTTGTACTGTTTTCCAAAGAGCGTGTTGGCCGGGTTGAGGTTCTCGAAGTTCTGCACCAGGTAGGCGCCATCGAAGAGCCCATTACCAAGATCCGCGCACATCGACGCGATCCAGGTCCCGCCCATAAGCCCACCCAGATAACGCATCGGGTTATTGTCCGCGCCTGCCCAGTAGGACATCGGCGCGCCATTGAGAATGATCGGGCCGGTGACCTCCGGGTTGACCGCCGCGAGGATCGCCACGGCCCAACCCGCCTGGCAGTTGCCGATGATCGCAGGGTGGGGCGCCTCGGGATGGATCGCGTCGACGTGCTCGATAAAGCGCGCCTCGGCGCGCTTGACGTCTTCCAGACATTGCCCTGGCTCCGGTCGCTCGCGAAACGCCACGAAGTACGCCGCGTGACCCGCGCGCAATGCTACGCCGACTTGGGAGTCGCGCTTGAAGCCACCGATCCCCGGCCCATGGCCAGCCCTCGGGTCAATGATGACAAAGGGCCTCCTCGCCGGATCGATGACGTGATCTCCAGGCAACACGCGCACCAGGAAGTAGTTGACGGGCTCATCGAGGTCGGCGCCATCCATGATCATCTCCCAGTCGTACTCGAGCACGGGGGGTTGCCCCGCCTTCAGGTGCTCGAAGTACTGATCGCCGCGCTGTCGCATGATCTCTGTGTAGAGTACAGAGCGCTGCGCGAAGTCGACGCTGTAAGAGATGAGGTCCTTTGGCGCACGCGCCACCGCTGCTGGAGAGGGCTTCGGTAATGATTTCAGAGCCTTGACTCGAGCTTTAAGGTTCTCACGCCAGCTGCGTTTCTTCTTCTTTTTTGAAGATGCGCCGAGGCGCGAGACTTGATGGCGCATGCCATCGAGGAGGGGGGAGTGCGTCAAGAGATCGAGGGGCCGCGTCGCCATGCAAAAACCTCGCAGGGTGATCATTCGAGTGACTGGGCCTGCCAAATCCAGCTGCTCGTGTTCGTGATGACGACGACTTGAGAGAGTTTTGTCACAACCGCCCCCGCGAGTTCAAGGCTTATCTGTCTGGAGGGAGGACCTCTCCAGTACGAAGCCAATGACACAGAACCTGCGCGGCGAGTCCGATGTTGCCCATCTGACAGTGGCTCTCGGCGCTCTCTACGCGCGTGAAGACGCGCTGCTGGACCCGCGATGCATGGCGCAACGCTTCACGTTGCGCCGTGGCCAGTGATAGAGGCTGGAAGGTGTCTGCTTCGCCAGCCATGATCAAGACATCCTGGGTGATTCGCTCGGACGAGATGTGTTCGCGGTTCATCCCCAAAAACCAACCCACGCAGTCTACAGGTTCACTCCCCCCGCTGATGTAGACCGCGTGGCGCACCGAGTGCTCCAGGATCGGGAACATCTTCATCCTCAGGCGGATGCTCCAGTTCATGAACCCGCGTCGTTTGGCCATGCCGTGCACCACGGGCTCCAGAAACGAGGGGATTTTTTCGAGCCAATCGTAAACGGGAGGCCAGGACACCACGCGCGTGATGCGCTCCTCGTAGGCTGCTGCGCGCACCGCCCAGTAGCCACCCATCGACATCCCGACCAGGGTGACATCGCTCAAGCCGTAGTGATCCAGGATGTGCCCCACGGGCTTCTCCCAGTCGTGGTCGAAGACAAGCTGTCCGAGCGTCCTCGCGCTCCCCTGACCTGGTCCTTCGAAGGCGTAGACGTCAAAACCCGCTGCGGCGATGCGCTCCCATATGGGGAAGAACTCTTCGACGAGCGAGTCGAACCCACCACAAAAGAGCACGACGCCATGTTTCTCGTTGGTTGACGAGCGCAGGATCGAGACGGGCATCCACCCGTCCTCGTATGGCAACTGATGTCGCTCGATGTCATACGAGGCAAACCCACGCGTGAAGTAATCGAGCGTCGCCTCGAGGCGACGCTTCTTCAGCTCGATATCTGCTGGAGAGGTGAAGAACTCGGCGCCCTTTGCCATATAGAACGCTGCCCTGTAGTCCTCTTGCTCGGCGGCCTGGTGCGCGTGCTGCTCGAGGACTTCAGGGCAATCATCGAGCGCTTTGATGTCTGTCGCGGCGCGCTCCAAACTCTGCGACGAGATGCACCCGAAGGCGTGCGCGCGGTTGAGCTGATAGTTGATAAAGTCCTGGCGATGAAACCGCTCGAAGCCGACGGGCAACGCGATGAGTCCGTATTCCTGCATGGTCACTCCAACCTCTGTGTCGAGCGTGTGATTCTTAACCTGCGAGGCTCTCGAGGAGCCTTGTTTCGACATCCTCGGGGATGCCCAGCGGCGCATCTTCGGGCAGCGTGGAAGGGTTCTCCTTAGCCCACGCCATCGTCGCGAGGATCGTCTCCTCGATCGAGGGCGGCGCGAACCCTGCGGCATAGATTTTTGACGGGTCCAGATCGAGCAACCCCGCAGGTGCATCCGCGAGCCAGAGAGGGACCTGCATCCAGGGGGCGAGCTCTTCCTCCAAGAAGAGTTTGCCAGGCGCGCGAACGAGCTCGTGGTTCTCTGGCGCGCACAGGTTACAGATGGTCTCGATGAGCGCGTCGAAGTCGAGCGCGCGTTGTGGTGAGACAGCGTGAAAGGCGCCGCAGCGCTCTTCCTCGAGCGCGGTGATCATCCATGTCGCCAGCGCGCGGGCGTCGACACACTGTACGGGTTGTTCAGGTGCGCTCGGGGCGAGGATCTTGCCACCGCGGAGCGCGCGGCGAATCCACCACGTGAATCGCTCGGTGGGATCGTGTGGTCCGACGATGAGCCCGGGTCGCACGATCAGTGTGCGATCCTCGCCAAAGATGGCGGTCACGCGACGTTCACACTCGGCCTTGAAGGCCGAGTAGTGAGCCATCGGCGCTTCTTCATCCTCCTCGCCGGTGAACGCGGAGAGCGCTGTCTCTTCGGTCAACCGATGCGTCGAAGCGATCGGCTCCTCTCGAGAATATGCGCTGATCGAGGAGATGAAGAGGTAGCGTGTGACGGTCGGTTCGAGCAACCTCGCGAGCGCCTCGACCTGGGATGGGAGCTGGCCGCACATGTCGACGACGGCGTCGAAGTTCTCTCCAGCGAGCTGCTCGATATCCTCGCTGTTTCGATCGCCTACGATGACGCGAGCCCGATTTGCGAAGAGCTCGGGGTTCGAGGTTCCTCTGTTGAACAGGGTGAGGGACCACCCGCGCTCGAGGCAATACTGCGAAAAGAAACGTCCTGAGAAACGCGTCCCACCGATGACAAGAACCTTCATGACACGACCTTTTATCCAGGCATTCACGCTGTGATTTAAGACATCCTCCATTGGTATATGGCTGTGACCATGACGGGAAACAAAAAATAGAGCGGCGCGGCGAGGTCCTCACCCTCCAGCTCGACGATGATCTCATCCAGGCAGAGCAGGAGAGCGGTGAAGATCTCGGCGAGCGCCGAAAGATTTTTAGATCTAAAAATCTGAATGTCTTTTGCTTATATAATCCCTAAGAAGGTTCACTCGGGAGAAGATATCGCTTTGATATCTTCAGGGTTTTCGAGCGTGGAAGTCATGGGAAGGTTTGCCTTCGAGGATCATCGTGGCAGAGTGATCCTGATCGAAGAAAACCAACGCGGGCGGTCGAAAATGCACGAGTCACGCTCAGAGCACCTCGACGGCGTCTTCTCCGAGGCGCGCTCGCTTTGTTCGGGGAAACCTTCTATCGCTGCCTTTGGCAGGCTCCTTCGCCTCGCGCTCTTTGCCTGGGCGCACGCACCCACAGAGACCGAAGAGAAGCTGCTCCCTTACCTCGATGGCGTCCTCTCGAGATGGCCCGATGAGACGCGATGCCTGCGCACCTTTCGTGCGCTAGAGACGCCTTTTGCGAGGCTCGCGCGCAGCGTGGAGCTGCGCGACCTGATCCTCTCGGACGAGGACCTCGCCCCGCTCTGGGATGCTCGAAATCTCCAGGCATTGCGACACCTCGACCTCTCTCACAACATGCTCTCGCTCTCGGACCTCGCGAGGTTGCTCGAGAGCCTCGGCGCGGACCTCGAAACGTTCGATCTTCGCCACAACGAGCGCTCCTGGCGCCGCGGCTTTCAACCTGGCGAGACGCGCTATCACTGGTATCCAACCTTCCACGGCGTGCGACCGGAGGTGATCGATATCATCGCCAAATCGCCGCGCCTTCAGCGCGTCCGACGTCTTGGACTAAGGCTCCCCTGCAAGCTCCCCCTGAATCACAACGACACCCGAATGGGCGAGCTCTGCGAGGAGTCCTTTCAGACGCTCGCCGCAGACCCCTGGCCAGACCTCGAAGAGCTTTACTTGCAGTCGGAGGGGATGTTTCCCAGAGAATCACTCGAGCCCGCCACGGCGTTGCTTTCGCGTCTTCGCGTCCTCGAGGTCGATTGCTCGATCCCGTTCGGATACAGATATATGCGAGCGCCCTCGATGCCCTGTTGTGATATGCCAGCGCTCGAGGAGCTCACGCTCCGAGGCTTGGAGCCAGGGATGGCGCTCGCTGACGCGAGCCCGGAGACGTTCCAGGGTTTGCGCTCGCTCACGCTGGAACACAAGACCATCACGCTGCCGCTCTACAGCGACAGCCAACGCTCACAACCTGTCGCCTGGCCCGAGCCAGAGTGCTTTCGAGCGCTCGAAGATCTCTCGCTGGAGGGGCTCGATCTGGCTGACAGAGCCACCTTCCAGAATATGCTCGCTGCCCTCGAGCACGCGCCGCTGCGCTCGCTCACGCTGGAGTGTTGCGGGTTGGACGATGCCAAATGGCGCGCATTGATCGATGTGCTCCCGCTCGAGCAGTTGCGTCGCCTGCGGCTCGGCGAGCTTCGCTTCGAGATCGAGCTGGGCACGCTCGAAGCGCTCCTCGCCAGATGTACCGGGCTCGAGGAGTTGGCGCTGCGCGGTTTATGGGGAAGCAGTAACCTCGCGCGCTCGCTCGGGCGCGTGATGCCGGAAGGGTTGCGCGCGCTCGATCTGTCAGGTTGGTACGGGCTGCGCTTTGGAGACCTCGAGCACGTCCTCTGTTTGCCCGCGTTGCAGAGCGTGGAGCACCTCACCATCGGACGACAGCGCCCCTGGGACCCGGATCAGACGATGTTCTTGTGGTTCTACCATCCATTCGAGCGTGTTTGGAGCGAGAGGGTCATGCCCGAGCTGCGCACGTTGCACGTCGGCGATGCGTTCGACCCAAAACTTCTGGCGACAGCGGAGCAGTGGTCGAAGCTCGAAACATTGAGCTTCTTCGACGTCAAGACGGCGCCAGAGACCGTGGTGCACATCCTGGAAAACGAGGCCCTCGAGCACCTGTGTGATTTTTCCTATTTGCATGGAGAGTTCGGGATGGAGGCGCTCGAGCCGTGGCGCGAGCACCCCGCGTTGGCAAACCTCGATCGGTTTCGCGTCGAGAGAAAACCTGGGCTCCCGCGCTGCGTCACCTCTCTCGATGGCTACGGTTCGCATCGCTGGAGCGGCGTGTCGACGCAGCTCCTGCTCGATCCCACCCGAGGAGATTACACAGAATGGTACGAGGGTTTCGGGAGCTTCGACGAGCTGCCCTTGAAGCGATGCGAGGCGCTGCTGCGTGCTCGCGTCGGCACGTCCTCGCTGGCGGAGCCCTTGTGTGATCGCAGCGTGCGCGCTTCCCTCGAGGTCGCGCTCGATAGCGCGATCCGAGGTCAGACCGCGCACTGGACATGAACCCTCAAGAGTGTCCGCGAATCCATGCCTCGACGTGCGCGGGGATCATCTCCTGGAGGTCGAGCGGTCTGCACGCCGAGCCGTCGAGCGAGTCCTGATGCATGAGCGCGAGGAAGACCGGCGAGACGAGTGATAGCGCGCCGAAGCGCACGTTCTGCTCGGGGAGGTCACCGCGTTCGATGAATACCCCGAGCATCTTCTCACAGGCGACGAGCAACGGCTCGAGGACATGCTGCACGTAAGCCTGACCGCTCTGGTTGGAGGTCATTCCTTGCGCCATCCCCAACTCGTTGAGGCGACGCAATGCGCCCTCGCGCCAACCGAATGAAAAGAACGTCAGCACGTACTCGAGCGCCTCGCGCACGCTCTTATCGCCGGGGTTCGCGGCGAGCTGGAGGTAGAACTCGCCATCGGCGCGGGCTTGCTCCATGACGGCCTCGAACAGGCCGTCGCGGTCATCGAAGTAGTTGTAAAGCGTCGGGATGGACGTGTCGCAAGCTCTCGCGAGGGCGCGCATCGACATCCCCGCGCCTTCCTCGGTCCACGCCTCGAGCGCGGCGCGAGCGAGCGCCGCGCGCTTCTCTTCGTGATCTGCGTTCACGCTCCCAGGTTTACGACCCATCGAATGATCCTACGTCTCGGTACATGGCCACGCCCTGTGCATCGCTCAGGGGTCGTAGGTAAAGATGCAGCGAGTGACTGGCAAGAGCACATCTGCCGCGGCGTAGATGTAGTAATTCTTCCCAGGGACGAGCTCGGCGGGCGCGCCATCTTCAGGGAAGACCTGTGTCGCGCCCTCGGGAACCTCGCCGTAGACAAGCTCGCCAGTGCGAATCGGATCACCCATCACCGGGACATCCACTCGCCAGAGGGTGCCCTCGGGCAGATCGAGGTTTGGCGGCCCCATCGGGTTCTCGGAGCCTTCCTCCAGGATATAGAAGCGGCGGATACGGCCACCCTCCCACTCGATGGTGCCATCGGTCTTCACGCCTTCATCACCTTTACACTCGCCGACCTCGAACTGACGCTGGAGCTCGAGCACGGGGACCGCGATCTTGCCCTCGAACTGCGATGGGTCGACGCCGCGATACTCCAGCTCGTTCAGGAAGAACTCGCGCATGCGCTCCTGATCGGTCGAGGGAATCCCCGAGATCGAGCGAGAGAAGCCGTTGTTATCCTCGGGTTGGAAGTTACCCAGGACGGTGGTGTCCTTGACGTTGGCGCTAAAGGCCAGCCCCGAGTCGAAGAAGCCTGCCACGAAGTTCCCTGGTGCATCGACATACCAGTTGGAGGGACCTTCGGGCGTCAGGCGTGAGTCATGGCAGCAGACGCAGCCGCATGCCTCGATCTCGGATTTGACCCAGTCGAGCTCGGCGACGTATTCGGGATCTTCGAGGCGAGGATCTTCCTTGGCCATCTCTTCCTCGTTGGCGGGCGCTGGCGAATAGCCGCGTTGCGAGAACGCGACATCGCACGAGGCGTAATCGGCGAAGCGACGACCCGGTTCGACGCAACCGTTCATGCTGGCCCAGACGCACACTTCGCCTCCCTCGGAGTTCCCTGCCGGTTCGCCGGGGAGAGGCTCCGAGCAGATCAGACGATCCGGCAAGAAGGCATCCTCTGCCCGCACGAAGGACTCGTCCGGGTCGATCCCCTCGCCACCACAGACGCCTTCAGTGACCCAGGCGCCGCCCGCGAAGAGTTCGCAGCCGGTCTTATTCGAGGAGCACGCCGAGGAATCCTCCGAGCGAGGTTGCACCACGGAGACACGCTGCGTGCCGCCATCGACGACGCACTTGCCGAGGTAGGCGACATCCTTGGCGCATTCCTGGCCAGGTCTGAACATGCTGTCATCGAGGTCGAGGCAGGACGTCTCGGCGTCAGCCTCGGTCCAATCGGTGCCATAGTATTCGGTGCACTCGGGGAGCTTCGAGTTGGGGTTGTACGATTCACAGCTCCCCACGAGCTCTGTGGGAATGTCCGTGCTGCGGTTTCTCGCGCAGCCGGTGAAACCTGCGACGATCAAGACCAGCGCCATCGCTGGGTACACTATTGTATTTTTGGATTGCTTCATTGCCGCTTATCCTCTCCTTGTGACAACTCTCGAAGTATTCAGCGCAGAGAGTTGGATGCAGCGAGATCAAAAAAGTATCACAAGTGTTATAAAATATTTTCAAACGGTTTGCATCGGTCCTCCGTATCGCCCGCATTTCGCTGTCAGCGAGCGAAGAAGCGAGCCTCTTAAGGCAGCGCGCTCGACGCTACCGTGGTCCTCTTCTATACTCCCGAGATAGTTAGATGTTTGGCGATGAAAGCCTTCCGTGAGGGATATATGAAGAGAGCTCCGTTGTTTCGCGCCTGGCTTTTGTTTGCTTCTGCGTGCGTCCTTGTTAGCGGATGCGAACAATCGAGCACCGCGAACACGAAGACCGCCGAATCTTCGCCGCGCGTCTCGCTCAAGCCAAAACCTGTGCCCAAACCACCCGAGCCGGACGCGATGCTCATCCCCGATGGCGAGCGCTTGACCGTGCTCAGGTTCGACCGCGAGGAGATGGGGGATATCCAGGATGGTGATCGCGTCGATATCCTGGGGGTCTTCGAGATCCCGCAGGACGAGCTCTCACCCATCGATCCGACAAACGAACAGATCCTCTCTCTTGACCGCGGGGAGCTTCAGCTTCACGTCGCCATGCCGCTGCTCCAAAACGTGCGGGCCCACAAGAGACGTTGCGAAGAGGACGCCTGCTTCGTGAGCTTCTTTGTCACCAGAGATGAAGACTCGCTGATTTCGCTCTCGGACAGCAGAGGGGCACTCTCACTGGCTCGCCGCAGCGAATCAGATACCACGATGCAGGCCATCTCGAAGCGCACCTTGAAGGAGGCGCTCGTGGACATCGATGTGCTTCAGGAGCGCCGTCGCGAAAACCTCGGGAAGGGGATGCTTCACGGCAAGCGAAAGCAGATCATCGATGACGAACGCAACAGAACCTGCGAGTTCAACAACAGGATCGGCAAGATCTCGGTCGGAGAGGGAGAGCGCGCGGCGACGTTTGCCTTCGCCGATCATCGCCAGGAGCTCGTGAAGCTCCAACCTGGCGACTGGCTCGACATTTCAGGCGTCTTTCGCACTCGCATCGAACCCTCGGATGGCAACAGGAGCAACGAGATCATCGACATCGAGTTGTTGCAACGGGTGCGCGTGATTCATGCCGAGGCCAACCGCGTGACGCTGTTGCTGACAGGTGACGAGATCAGGCTCCTCAGGTTGGCGCAGCGAGGAGGTCGCATTCGATACACCTTGCGACGTCCAGACGACGAGAAGAACGCTCCCCTCGCCAAACACACGTTGAAGAGCATGTTGGCAGACCTCGAGCTCCTCCACAGCCAACGCGTCAAACGCTGCAAGACCAAGAACTGTCACCAGGGTCAGCTCGCCATAAACAACAAGGGGACCGGTCAGAACAAACCCGCGTCGAAGGCCAGGGCGCCAAGGCGCGCATACAACGTGGACAGCTCGGATGGCTCCTCCACGTTCAGCCTGGATGTGGACGCGGGCGCCTACACGCGCATGCGCGAGATCGTCAACAAGAGCAACCTCCCGAAGAGGAACGAGGTCCGCGTCGAAGAGTACCTGAATTACTTCGACTGGAACCTCCCGCGACCTCCCTCGGAGCAGAAGCTCGGGATCACGCTCGAAGCCACCCCCGATCCGATGGTTCCCGCTGAACTTCATGACGTGAGACGCGTCGTGCGCGTCGGGATCAAGGCAAGAGAGCTCGCCGCTGGCGAGCGAAAGCCCGCGCACCTGACCTTCCTCGTCGATACATCGGGGTCGATGCTCGAGGATGGTCGTCTCTCCAAGGTCAAGGACGCGCTCAAGGTCCTGGTGAGCAACCTCGGGGAGAAGGATACGGTCTCGCTGGTGACCTACGCGGGGAGCGCGAGGATCGCGCTGGAGCACACCGGGTTAAACCAGCGCAAGGCATTGATAGACGCGATCAACAAGCTCCAGGCCGATGGCGCGACGGCGATGCAATCGGGTCTCACCTACGCCTATCAATCGGCGGCCAGAGGATTTGTTGAAGGGGACATCAACCGTGTCATCGTCCTGAGCGATGGGAACGCCAACGTCGGCGCCGCCGATCACCTGCCGATGCTCGCGACCGTGCAGAGTCAGATCGAGAAGGGGATCACGATATCGACCATCGGCGTCGGCGATCAGGGTTACCGCGACGAGCTGATGGAGCGTCTGGCGGACAAGGGGGATGGCAATCACTACTTCATCGACAGCTACGATGAAATTCACCGCGTCTTCCTCGAGCAAATCGACGGCACGCTCCAGCTCGTCGCGCGCGATGCCAGGGTGAAGGTCACCTTCGACAAGAGCAAGGTCTCGACGCACCGGCTTATCGGGTATGAAAACCGCGCCTTGAAGAAGGGGGACTTCGAGGATGACGCGGTGGACGCAGGCGAAGTCGGCGCAGGGCATGAAGTGACGGCGCTATACGCGGTCAGCTTGTTGCCAGGGCAAACGATCGATGGCGCGCTCTCGGTGTCGCTCCGTTATCGCGATGAAGAGGATGGGGAACCGCGCCAGCTCGAGCGCGCGCTCGAGCCGGGCGATATCCACTCGCTGGAGGATGCGAGCAAAGACCATCGGTTCGCGCTCGGCGTGGTGGCGTTTGCCGAGATCCTGAGAGATTCCGAGGCTGGCAAGAAGCTCTACTTCCAACCATTCTACGATCTTATGATGGAAGGGGAGGGCGCACATTACATCGAGTCGGACCCGAGAAAGCTCGAGTTCATCGAGCTCTACACCAAGGTCTGGGGCATGATCGGGTGTGGTCAGCCTTGAGGCGAGGTTCTAATCGGAGGTGGTTTCGTCACGTCGCAATGCCTGTATAAGCGCCTCGAGGGCCTCGAACACCTGGGGCGATCGTTCTCCGAGTTGAGAGAGTATGGACTCGAAGTGTTTCGCGCTGGCGTCATCGACGGTCTCGGCGAGTGATTTTCCTTTCTCGGTGAGCGAGATCAGGCGCACGCGCTTGTCTTCGGGGTGCGCCGAGCGCGCGAGCTCTCCGTTCTCGACCATCCGCTGACACAGGCGCGAGACATTGGTCCGGTCGATGTTCAGGCGACTGGCGAGCTCGGTGACGGTCATTTCTTGCTGGTTGGTGAGTTCGAGCAGCGCCCACGCGTGCGGTGTGCTCAATGCGGTGCCACAAGGTCGCTTGATGTTATCGAGCGCGCCGTGAGCGAGGATCAAACCTCTCACAGCATCGCGCAGCGCTCGAGCGCTCGTTTCGGGGAGCTCGTCTCCACCTTCTTCATCCAAACGGTCCATACTTCTCCTGTGGCTGAGTCCACCCATCGGTATGAGGCCCTACGGAATGGTATCTGTGCATTCGCACGAGCGTCAATGCCCGGACAGGAGGTACCTTCAGAGGCGCATGATGGGCCAACTCGACGCGATCACTTCGGTATCGCATCGAGGCGAGCGGCGGTCCATTTTGCCTGCGCGTCGAGCCCATGTGCCTTGTAAAAGTCGCGAAGTTCCCGGTAGCGCGCCTCGGGATCAAAGCCTCCCCTGGCGTGGTAGAGCTTGCGCAAACACACCGGGCAAAGATGCAAGGGTCCTCGATCGCTCTCTTTCAAGGAGTTCGAGCCGTTGAGCAAACACGCGAAGTGTTGGCAATGACTTATCGAGAACATGTGTCCTGTTTCATGCGCCATCGTCGCGAGCGTGCGGCGAAGCAGTAGCGCGGAAGGAGTGGTCGCGCCATCCTCTCGAAAGTCTTCGTGGAAGCGCGCGACGCTATAGACGCCCACGCGATCCTTGAAGCTCGCCATCCCGAAGACATATCCCCAGCTCTCGTCGGGGTAGAGATCCGTGGTGCTCAGGGCGAGCACCGCGTAGGCATCTTCGGGGACATCCTCCTTCATCACCGAGAGCAGGTCGGTGACGAGGATCTGCTCTCGGTTGTTCTTTTTGACCGTGCGCGATGTGGCAGAATAGCCCTTCATTTTGGGCCGAAGCCGCGTCTCCATCTGAAAGTAGATCTCGATAAACTGGCGCATCACCTCGAGGTCAGGGGCGCGCGAGGGGTCGAAATCACCTGTGGGTTGGAGGTAGAGGACCGCGCGTTCTGGCGTGACTCTGTTCGGTCCTCGATCGAGGTAGTCCTGGAAGGATTGCGCGTCTTCCTGAAACTGGTGCGCCCAGTCCCCTTTTTGCGGTTCGGGCATTGGCGAAAAGTTCGCGTATGGCGAAAATGCCCAGCGATGCTTTGGCTCGACCCTGGCGAGGTCATCGATCGCGCTGTGTGGCGCTCCTGCCGCGAAGGTGGCGGCTTCGGTGCGAAAGGTCGCCAGCTTTCGTTGGTGATACGCGGGTTTGATAAGCGTGATATAAAACACCGCGCCAGCGGCCACAAAAATCGCCAACCTGCGCAAAAAACGAACGCGAGGCGAATCGAAGTGTCGTTGGAACCAGGAGGGCTGTTCGATGCCGTCGTTTTCTTGCATAAATGGAAAGACCGTGGCTGGTTTGTAGGAGCGAAAACACGGCGGAATGCTCAGGTAAGAGGTCGAGGCGCTGCTCGAATACACACCTGAAGTTTACGCCATCTGGGCAGTGGTTTTGTAGGAGTTTTGCGTGCGTCTGTCCGAGGTCATGAATCAACCGATCGAGCATCACACCGCCGAGGTTTCTCCCGGCGTCGAGCTGCACTATGTCGAAGCAGGAGAGGGGCCGCTCGTCGTCCTGCTGCATGGATTCCCCGAGTTTTGGTACACCTGGCGACATCAGATCCCGGCGCTCGTCGAGGAAGGGTTTCGCGTCGTCGCGCCAGACCTCAGAGGTTACAACACCTCGAGCAAGCCCGAAGGCATCGAAGCCTACACGCTCGAAAAGCTCGCCGGGGACATCGCGCAGTTGATCCTCGAGCTCGGCGAGGAGCGCGCGCTGGTCGTCGGACACGACTGGGGCGGCGTGACCGCATGGGAGCTCGCGATGCACCATCCCGAGCGCGTGCAGAAGCTCGCGGTCCTCAACGCGCCACATCCTTCCGTCTTCGCGCGAGCGATCCTTCGCCCGAGGCAGCTCGTCAAGAGCTGGTACATCCTCGCGTTCCAGCTCCCGGTGCTCCCAGAGCTTCTTCTGGCGCGCGATGATTGGGAGGTCTTGCGGGAGGTCTTCGAGACGACCACCTACAAGATCGGCATCCTCGACGAGGAAGAGATCGAGCAGACCATTCAGGCGTTCTCACGACCTGGCGTCGCCACCGCTGCCATCAATTACTATCGCGCGGGAGCGCGTCTTCCGCGAAGACGCGCCCAACCCGTGCGCGCTCCCGTGCGCATTATCTGGGGGCGCCAGGATCACGCGTTGAGCGAGTTTCTGGCCGATCCGGGCTCGAAGTATGCGCCGATGCGTCAGGTGATCTTTGTCGAGGACGCCGCGCACTGGGTTCAAAACGAGCGCCCCGGTCGCGTGAACATCCTGCTCAAGGAGTTCTTCCTCGAGGACGATTGATCATCGTCGCGCTCACGAATACGGCGCCAACGCTGGTGGCCGAGCAACCGAAGGAGGGGACCTGTTTCCCAACCTGGTGCATGTGACTGCTCAGGTTGGGAAACAGGTCCCCTCCTTCGGTTGCGGGCGAACCTCACCGCTCGAGCACGAAGGGATGACCTCGCATCACGAGACTCTGTGCGGTTGTGAAGTGTTTGGCGCTCGCGAGCGTGGGGTTGGCGTGCATGATGTTCTCGACATCCTCGGTGTGAGGCAGCCCGAGGAAGTGCCCGATTTCATGCGCGAGCACATGCGCCATCGCGCCGGCGTCAAACGCCTTCGGACCTCGTGAGAGCCTGTCACAGTCAATCCCTGGTAAGAAGATGGCGTCGGCTCCGCCGCCTCCGCCTCCGCCAACACGACCCGTGAAACCCGCCACCACGCTGGGGGTTCCCAACGCGTCGAAGCGTCGCAGGCATCCGGCGAGCACCACGTCGATGGTGTGTTCGGGCGTTGGCGTGGTGAGCGCGAGGAGCGCGTCGAGCTCCTCGGTCTCGAGATCAGTGAAGCCAGACACCTCGGGGCCCCCCACGACTTCGACGTGGCGCGAAATCATCGGAGTGATTCCCACAGGAGAGAGCTCGCCAGCGAGCGCATCCGTCAACGCCTCCAGATGCTCCGCGTGACCGAACAGCGAGGAGTGCTCGGTGACGATCACGCGAAGCGACAGGTTTCCATGAGTTGGCGCCTGCGCCACCGGAGTGGCGAACAGGTCGAGGGCATCGTCGAGAGGCTCTCGAAGCGGAGTGCCCGTGGTGCATCGAATGCGCTGGTAGCGCACCGATGATATCGCCTCGTCCACCACATCGAGCGAGGCTCGACGCGCCGGAGAGTTCGAGCCCTCGAGCGCGAAGCAAAGCTCCTCATCGCCGCTGGCATAAAGCGCCATCCTCTCATGAGAGGCCGCGTTCAGCTCGATCGGCTGACTCACGCCGTTCTCATCGAAGTGCGCCGTGCCGACCGGTCGCGTCTCGGTCTCTGACGGACGAGATGACATCTCGTCGGGTTCGAGGCTTTCGACGCAACCGGTCAGCACGATGAAGAAGAGGAGCCATGCGCGCATATCAATTCACCCCGCCGCGGATCTCACTGGCCGAGACATACTTGCCGATGAGCATCTTCAGGTTCGGGTCGGTCTCCTCGTGGAAGTGCGCTGCGAGCACGCCTCGCACATCCGCGCGAGCGGCGGATTGACCGAGCCAGGAGATGACGCGTCCGCGAACATGCGCATTCGGGTTCGAGAGCATCGCAGTCGCCAGGGCAAGTTCCTCGTCGGAGAGCTGAGAGGCGCGGCGATCCATGGCGTGGAGGCCCTCGAGCACCGAAGAAGTCACTCTCGGATCTTGCTCTGCGCCGAGGTGTTCGACGAGCGCTGTGCGAGCGACCTCGGGAGACATCCTGCCGAGCGCCTCGGCGGCGTGAGCGCGCACCGAAGGTTCCTCGGCGTCGAGGCGCTCGGCGAGCTTTGGCGCGAAGCGATCATCGGCGGAGTTGCCGATGGCATCGATCGCGGCCACCGCGGCCTCTCTGCTCTGAGCGCCGTCGAGTTCAGCGCCGAGCACTGCGCGAAGCTCCTTGCCAAGCTCGCCATCGGCGCGCCCTGCCATCGTCCCGAGCCCCAACCTGCTCACGGTCGAGACCATCGACGAGTCATCATCTCTGGCACGCGCCAGGAGCGCATCTGCCGCCTGTTTGCTCGGCTCACCGTGATCAGCTAGCGCCGAGGCTGCGCGAGCGCGGTTCAACTCGGACAGCTCGGTGTCCCCGATGGCTTCGAGCAACACATCGCGCGTTTGCTCGGTGCCCGCCATCTCGAACGCGAGGAACAGGGTCGCGTGCGTCTGTTTGGCGAACTTCCCCTGGCGAAGATCCTCGAGCAGCGCTCTCGCTGCGTCGGGGTTGGCGCGAAGCCACCTCGCCAGAAACCTCGCCGCAGGCAACACGGCGTCCTTGCCGCGCTCGTCGAACAGCGACTGGAACATCGCCCTGGCCGTGGCGCGCTCCATCCCCTTCAGGGAGGGATCGATCGGCTCCTCGCGGCGTGTATCATCGACCAGATCGAGCGCGTCGCGAAAGTCAGCCTGGGCGAGTGATGCGAGCGCGATGGTCGTGAAATCGCCATCACGACGGACCATCGAGAAGCGGTGGGTCAGGACTTGTGGTTCGCCTCCGGGGAGCGCCAGGCGAATCTTCTCCTCGCCGAGCACGCGCTGGATGGCGCCATGCTCCCTGTCAAAACGCGCCACGGTGCGCGAGCCGAGGACCGAGAGCTCGAAGCCCATTTCGCTCGCTTCACTCCCCTGTGTATACATCTTCTTTTGACGGCGAATGTGGATTTCAGTGTCCTTGCCCGAGGTCGTTTTAAAGGCAGTGTAATCTGCTTTGTATACACCGCCACCGTCGCGTTGTGTGGCCTCCCAGGTCGCGCTGCTGTCACCGGAGAGGATGATCTCTTGCGAGCGGAGCACAGTCGTGACGAGCTGGCGCGCGTCGGTGCTCCAGGTCTCGGGGAATCCGATCTTCTCGAACCCGCAGCGGTTGTTCACCTGGATGAAGAATGGCGCCGAGGCGATGCTCTTCGCGTCCACGCGATCTTCGGGTTGCGTCATCGACTGCGAGAGCTCGAGGTTTGTGAACGCGGCGCGCATCATCGCGCCGTCCACGCCGAGCTCGACCACCTCGAGGTTGAGCACACCCCCGAACTCATCGACCGTTCCAGCGACATCGACGCTCGAGTCGACCTGGTAGGCGCGCTGCTCCTGGTTCTCGAACGAGCAAGTCATCGTCAAGGGAAGCTCTGTGGGGGTGAACGTCGGTGTCTTGGCGTTCTGGTCAGTGTGTTCGGGCTCGGACGCCATCATCGACAGGGCACCAGTGAGGATGCAGACCGAGAAACCGAGGACGAAGGGGACCACGCGTGGGTGTGTCGAGGGATTCATTGAAGCACCTCCACGGGGATGGTCTCGTCGAGCAGCGTGAGGGTGATGGTCGGCGAGCTGAAGCTGAAGAGGTGCACGCGCAGCGTCCTGTTGAAGCGACGCAGGAAGCGCCTGCGGAACCTGATGCGGCCGACGATCGAGACATCGCCGATGATGAGCGTGAGCTCGAGGTTCCACAAGGCGTTGCCCTGCACGCGGACGCCGCCGTTCTCATCGACGCCAAAGCTCAGGATGGCGCCGAGCGGGAACTCCGTGTTGACGAGGCGCAGGTTCGCCTCGACGCCGCCGCTCACTGGCCCGATCTTGACGCCGCCGAAGATATCCGCCGTGAAGGCGAAGAAGGGGGTCGTCGTGCGACCGATTTGACCACACACCACGCTCGTCTCGCCCTCGATGATATCCGCGCAGGTCTCTGTATCCGTCGTCGTCGAGAGGGAGTCGACGATGCCGATCCCGATCTCACCGCCGACCTTGATGCCGATCCCGATGCG